>Ga0209064_1000235_pt1 | contig 131315 bp, 127 predicted proteins | sample Inofromicrocosms_FD_187498 | JGI IMG/M metagenome (GOLD analysis project Ga0209064, IMG submission 187498) | Mouse cecum microbial communities from Vienna, Austria - Inoculum for glucosamine and mucus D2O microcosms (SPAdes) (version 2) | ecosystem: Host-associated > Mammals > Digestive system...
GTAGAATAGCGCTTATGCATTTGTAAAATAAAAATGCAAATTTAATCAATAAGGGTGGTTTGACAATGAAAACAAAAAAATTGTTTGCAAGGTTGGCTGTAATTTTATTTTTTGTGGCTTCGCCGCTTGTGGCTGAAGAGAGTGGTGTGTTTGGAGGTAATGCCGTAGGTTATGGAACTCCTCATATTAAAATTTTAAATGCTAGTGGAGACACTATTAGTAAGAAAGATTATAATGGCATAACCTTTGCATTTATTGCTGGTTATAAGCAATTCTTTACTCCTAACTTTGGATTGCGCTACTATATAAATGTAAATACAATTGGAAAAGATGTGGGTCAAAAATTTAGAGGAACTCTAATGGATTATGGAGTAAATATTGATATGCTCTATAATTTTATCGCTCGCCCTAATGCAAACCTTGGTTTTTTCTTAGGAGCTGGAGCAGGTGCAAATACTTGGGGTAAAGATATTGGTAAGGATATTGCAGATTCAAAAAATGTTAAAAAAACTGCTTTTAGTGCAGGTTTAAATTTTGGTTTGCGTAGTGTGTTTGCTAAGCATTATGGGCTAGAAATTGCTGCTCGCGTGCCATTTACAAAAACTACTATTTTTGATGGAGACAATGGGGGCCAAAAGATAAAAATGACAGGTTCATATGATTATAATGTTGAGCTGCGTTATATTTTTAATTTCTAAAATCTTTTAGATTCACGATTGCAGTAAATATATTTACTGCAAAACTCAAATTTAAGAATCTCCTTAATTGCTCGTCCAATCAATGCTGTGATGTCGTGCTCAAAAAGTGGTGTGTGCGTTATGAAAAAACGATGCCATTACAAAGACACAAGCAAAAATTACATATTTCATCAATTAGGATAAGATTTTCACTGCAGTCCCATATACAAGCACTTCTGAAGTATTAGACATAAGCGATGAAGTGACATAAGAAATACCAATAATGCCATTTGCTCCAAGAGCGTGGGCTTCTTCTATCATACGATCGGTAGCGATATTTCGCGCGTCATTAAGCATTTCGGTATAGCCTTTAATTTCTCCACCAACAATACCTTTAAGCCCTGCCATAATATCACGTCCTATGTGTTTTGATTGCACCATTGAGCCTTTGACAAGCCCTAAGACTTCATAACTTTGTGGTATATAAGCAACACTATAAAGTTTCATATTGCCTCCTTATTTTAGTTCATTTTTTACGCGGATATGAAGTTCTTTAAGCTGTTCATCATTAACTTTGCTTGGGGCAAGAGTAAGCGGGCAAGTTGCTCTTTGTGTCTTAGGAAAGGCAATGACATCACGGATACTTTGAGATTTACTTAAAAGCATAATCAATCTATCAAATCCAATAGCAATTCCTCCGTGTGGAGGTGCACCAAAGCTTAATGCTTCAAGTAAAAAGCCAAATTTATCCTCTGCTTCTTGTGTGCTAATGCCAAGTAATTCAAACACACGCTTTTGTATAGAATCTTTATGGATTCTAATGCTTCCCCCACCAAGTTCAATGCCATTGAGCACCACATCATAAGCCACAGAGGTAATCTCCTCAATATCTTCTTTATCCAAATCATTTGGCATTGTAAAAGGGTGATGTAGGGCTTTTGTTTTACCCTCATCTTTTTCAAACATAGGAAAATCCACCACCCATAAGAATTTATATTCATTTTCATTAATAAGCTTCATATCTTCAGCAACTTTAAGACGCAACCTTCCCATATAATCCCATACTATTTTTTTAGCTCCTGCGCCAAAGAAAATAATATCTCCAACCTCTGCTTTTACGCGCGATACAAGCTCATTGAGTGCAGATTCAGAGATAAATTTTACTAAAGGACCTTTGAGTTCATTTTCTTTTATTTGAATATAGGCTAGCCCTTTTGCACCAAACTTACGCACGAAATCTTCTGCTTCACCTAGAGTCTTGCGTGAAAAAAATGTATCTCCACCTTTGACACATAGAGCTTTAATGCGATTGTTTTTAGAATCTTGTGCGATATTTTTAAAAATTGCATTGCTTGAATCTACAAATAAATCTCCCACTTCTACAAGCGGCATACAAAAGCGTAAATCGGGCTTGTCGCTTCCATAAGATTCCATAGCTTGTGCATAAGGTAGACGCATAAAAGGTATTTCAATCTCCGTGCCACACGCACTAAAAATATCTTTAAGTAGATTCTCTGCTACACTAATAATATCCTCTTGCTCACAAAAACTCATTTCAATGTCAATTTGCGTAAATTCTGGCTGCCTATCAGCACGCAAATCTTCATCGCGAAAGCATTTAGCGATTTGAAAATATTTATCAAATCCGCTCATCATAAGGAGTTGTTTAAAAAGCTGTGGGCTTTGGGGCAGGGCATAAAACTCACCTTGATGCACACGTGAGGGCACAAGATAATCCCTTGCCCCTTCAGGTGTGGCTTTTGTAAGTATAGGCGTTTCTACTTCTAAAAAGCCCATTTTTTGCAAACTATTACGTGTAGCAATAGCTGCATCAGAGCGGATTTTGAATATATTATATGCTTTAGGAGAGCGCAAATCCAAATAACGATATTTAAGTCGTAACTCCTCATTTACGCTTTCATCACCAATGGCAATGGGAGGTGTGGGCGATTTATTTTCAATAATAAGTGAGTTTAGCACAATTTCTATCATACCTGTTTTAAGTTTAGGATTCTCTAGTCCTGCACCTCTTGCCCTTACTTTACCTTTTGCAACGAGTACATATTCATCGCGCACACTTGAAGCGATAGCGTGAGCTTGAGTGCTTGGGTCGCATACAAGTTGGACAATACCACTTTTATCGCGCAAATCAATAAAAACTACACCTCCGTGGTCTCTGTAAGTATTGCACCAGCCGCAAACTTGCACTTCTGTGCCAATATGCTCCTCTCCTAATTCCGCACATAAATGAGTTCTTAACATTGCTAGCCTTTTAGAGTAAAATAAACATATTCATATTCATATAGAGAATTAAAAATTCATTTCTTCAAGTATCTGGCGTAAAGATTGTTCAATTTCAGTAGGATTTGATTTACTAATAAATCCATCAGCTTTCAGTCGTTCTGCCATTTGGTAATTACTATCGCTACTCATTGATGAGTTAATAATAACGGGAATATGACAAGTTGCAGGTGTTTCTTTAATACGTTTAAGCACTTCAAAGCCTGAAACAACAGGCATTTCTAAATCTGTGATAATCACCCCAATATTTGCGGCTACACCTGGATTATGGAGATAATCAAGTAATGCCTTGCCATTAGGGAAAGTAAAATACTTAAGACCGAGTTTTTCTATGATTTGTTGTAATGATTTGGCTGCTGGTTTAGAATCTTCAGCAAGAAGCACAATTTTATCACTTTCAATATTTTTTATATCATTGAGTTCAAGTTCATTTGCAGCGTTTCCACCCGGGAAAGCCTCTGTGAGCATACGTTCTACATCAAGAATTTGAATCACTGAACCATCATCGTATTTTGTCGTAGCAGTGATTTTTGATTCGCCATCTACACCATATTCTGGTCCAACGCTCACGTCATTCCAATTTTTATGGATAATGCGCTTTACACCCATAATTTTAAGCCCAACGGTATGATTAGAAAAGCTACATATAATCACGAGATTCTTATCTGTATTGAGTGAATATTCTCGCAAATCTCTATTAGGGCATTCCTTGCTATAATAGAGCCAACGTCTCATATCTACAAGAGGAATTGTTTCATCACGCACCGTAAGATAACCCAATACAATACCACTATTGTCTCCCGCAGTTTCAGTAAGGTCATCATTATAGTATATAATTTCACGTATTTTAAATACATTCATTGCATAAAGCTGATTTGAGCCATCACTTTCTTCTTCAAGTGTAAAGCATAAAAACTGCACTTCATTATTAAGATGCAAAGAAGTTGTTTTATCAATCAAAGATTGCTTTTGTGTCAAAGTCAGCCTCCAAAATAAGAAGAAATACAGAAATGTCGCTTAAATAATGGTATGATTCTATCATAAAATACATAATATAAGCACTTAAACTTCAAATTTTAAAGGTAAATCGTTATGACAAGTCAAGAATATTACACACAAGTGCAGATTCTCAAAAAGATGGCATATCACTATTATGTGCTTGATGAACCTATTGCAACTGATGAGCAATATGATAGCCTCTATCATCAGATAGTACGTTTTGAAGAAGAAAATCCTCATCTTATTGATGCAAGTTCGCCAACACAACGTGTAGGTGATGTGCCCTTAGAATCTTTTAGTAAAAATACGCATTTGGAGCGTATGTGGAGTCTAGAAGATGTTTTTAATTATGATGAACTAGTAGAATGGGTGCAAAGAATCTATAAAAGCTACCCTCAAGCTACTTTTACTTGCTCACCTAAATTTGATGGCGCAAGTCTCAATCTCCTTTATCAAGAAGGCAAGCTAGTGAGTGCTACGACACGAGGAGATGGTGTTATTGGGGAGCTTGTAACGCATAATGCAAAGACGATTCAGAGTATTCCTCTTGAAATTAATTATAAAGAGGAAATTGAGATACGCGGTGAAGTAGTCATAGCCAAAGAGGATTTTGAATATATCAATCAAGATCGTTTAAGCGAAAACTTAAGCCTTTTTGCAAATCCTCGTAATGCAGCAGCAGGGAGTTTGAGACAGCTTGATGCAAAAATTACTGCTAAACGCAAACTTCGTTTTATGCCTTGGGGCATTGGGGCAGGTTTGATACGATTTGAGAGCTTTTATGAAGCTTTTAATACAATTACACGACTTGGTTTTGCTCCTGTGCCTTTTTTGAGTTATTGCGAGAGTATAGAATCCATACAAAATGCTTATAATGTGCTTTTTTCTCAACGCAATAATTATCCCATAATGCTTGATGGTATGGTGATTATGCTTGATAAAATTGCCTCTCAACAACAACTTGGTTGGACGATTAAATCTCCTCGTTTTGCTTGTGCTTATAAGTTTCCCGCAGTGGAAAAGAGCTCCAAGATTCTATCTGTAAGCCTACAAGTTGGACGCACAGGTATTATTACACCTGTGGCAGAACTAAAGCCTGTGGAGATTGAGGGAGCGATGATTTCACGTGCAACTTTACACAACTTTAGTGAAATTGAGCGCAAAGATATTCGTTTGGGCGATGAAGTGATTATTATTCGGAGTGGAGATGTGATTCCTAAAATCATTAAACCGCTTGTGGCTTTGCGTGATGGTACTCAAAAAGTTATTTCTAAACCTACGCATTGTCCAGTCTGTGGAGAAGAACTTTTACTTGAAGATATATTCATCAAATGTCAGAATCTAAGCTGTGAAGCGCGTGTAATAGAATCCATTATCCATTTTGCCTCAAAAAAAGCGCTTAATATTGATGGTTTAGGTGAAAAAATCGTAATACAACTCTATGAAAATGCCTTTGTAAGAAATATTAAAGATATTTATGCTTTAAGCATACAACAATTGCTCACACTTGAAGGGTGGCAAGAAAAGAGGGCAAATAATCTTATTTATGCTATACAAAATACTATAGGTGTAGAGTTATGGCGTTTTATTAATGCACTTGGCATTGAACATATTGGTGAAGGCGCAAGTAAAAAGCTTGCTCAAAAATTTGGATTAAATGTGTTTGAACTTGAACTTTCAGAAATATTGAGCGTTGATGGATTTGGGGAGGAAATGGCATATTCGCTTGTGGAATTTAATCACGCTAACAAAACGCTTATTGCTGAGCTGCTTTGTATTATCAAGCCTAAAGTAGAGTTATTAGAAATTGATAACAATAATGTTTTCTTCAATAAAACTATTGTGCTTACAGGCACACTAAGTCAGCCAAGAGATAGAATTATTAAACTTTTAGAATCTAAGGGTGCAAAAATAAGCTCAAGTGTAAGTAAAAAAACCGATTTTGTTATTTATGGAGAAAAGGCAGGGAGCAAGCTAGAAAAAGCACAATCTTTAAATATTACCACATTAAACGAAGAAGAATTTCTTGCACAAATCAATAAGTGAAAGAATTTATAGTTCTAGTAATGATACAGGCACTTTCAATACACTTTTTTTAATAGCATAAGTGTAAGGTGTAGGCACATCAGGTGTGAGTTCTAAACCTCCAGCGTGAGTATCATCTGGGAAAAAAATTGCTAAATCCCCACTACTTAAAAGCAAACTAGTGCGATAGGGTGTATTTAAAGATTCATTAATGGGTAAAGTATATTTTAAAGTGCTATATTCTCTATGAGAATCTCTTAAAAGGTTGTTATAGACTATTAAATCCTTGCTTTCATCATAAGGTATGTGTATATCAAATGTGCTTTTATCGCCAATTAACATATATTCGTAGCCTTCTACTACAAGCTGGAAATCAATAAATACACGATGGGACTCAAAAAAGGCATTGCGCATTGGTTTGAGATGATAAGATTGTTCAATAGCACGCACACCTTGCGTAAGGGGATAGCTTATCTCATAACGCTCCTTAAGTGGAGGAATCTTAAGAGAGCATATTCTTTTGTGTATATCGTGTGTGGGATTTAAAGCGTTGTTCATATATTCTTGTATGTCTTTAAGCACAGGGTAGGCTTTAAAAAACCAATCTAAATGCGCAAGTTTGCCGATGATTGCCATTTTTTATTCCTTATATTTTATTTGAGATTCTCTATTTTAGCATTCTTTATAAAGAGTTGCAAAAATTCTACAAAAATATCGTGCAGCGCAAGTATATCACTTATTGATACGCGTTCATTTATAGCGTGGATTCTATCATTTGGCACACCTATTTCCACTACATTTACACCATAAGATGCAAAGAATCTTGCATCACTTGTCCCTCCACTTGTGCTTAGTTGTGGTGTGATGCCAAGAGTGCGCTCAATGATGGCGCAAAGTGATTTGACAATTTCACTATCATCTGCTGTAATAAATGGAAGCGAATTAGTTTTAAGCGTGAGTTCATAGGGTAGGGAGCCAAGAATTGAGGTAATATAAGAGCGAATAGAATCTTCATTGCTTAAAGGTGAGTTACGCACATTAAACATTATTTTGAGATTCTGTGGTGTTACATTTACAACTTCCATACCGCTTCGAATATCGGTAATTACAAGTTTGCTCGGCGCAAAATGAGAATCCCCATTATCTAATTCTATGCCTGCTAATGCACCAAGCTTGCTCCCTAATAGTTCTATGGGATTGATGCACTTTTGTGGATAGGCAACGTGTCCTTGTTTGCCTTCAATGATGAGTGTGCCATTGATTGAGCCACGTCTACCGATTTTAAGCATATCGCCTGTGTGATTTATGCTTGTAGGTTCTGCGACAATGCAGCTATGAGGAAGCAAATCGCGTTTTTTAAGCTCTTCAAGCATAAACTTTGTGCCATAGATTCCCTCTCCTTCTTCATCACTTGTAAGAAGGATTGAGAGCATAATGGGTAATGAAGAAGTATTATGGGATTCTAAAATATTACAAACGGCACATATAAAGGCACTTATGCCTCCTTTCATATCTTGCGTGCCTCGTCCATAGATATACTTTTCATCTTGTGTCCCACAAAATGGTTCAAACTCCCAACCCTCTCCCGTTGGCACAACATCAATATGTCCTGCAAAACAAAAATGATGCAGATTTGATTTGTCTGCACCTTTAGGTGCAATAAGATAAAAGAGATTTTTTACCCCCTCTTTTTCTTGCTCAATGATGAATGTATCAATATGTTCCTTTTGTATGAGAGAATTTAATTTATTAAGGATAATCTCATAAATACCGCATTCTTGAGGTGTGATACTTGGACGCTTGATGAGCTCTTGTAAAAGTGAAAGAGGCATATTAGTCCTTTTTAAATTTAAGATAAGAGAGTGCTTTTGTAGCAAAGGCACTAAAGTGTGGAAAATTCATTGAAAATTTTGTGCGATAAGGTGCATAGGTATAAAGGGGTTTAATGCTTTGAATAATATCAGCTTTTTCATCACTCCAAGGTAAGTTATTTAAAATGCGCATTATGCGTTTAAGCAAGGTGCGAATACAGCGGTAATAAAAAGCATAGGTTTCATTAGTTTGTGCTATTTCTCCGCTTTTATCAGTGCTGCCATCATTAATGAGTATAATTTCAAAATCTTTATAACTTTGTTCTAAGAGCGAATCTAGGCATTCTTTAAGATAGGATTGCACATTATAAATGGGCACAATAATAGAAAAAAGAGGCGCATCATTCATCACTCTCTCCTTGAATTGATGGTTTTTGTTTATCTTTGGAACCTGGATTTAGCGTAATGGGCGTAGAGCATAATTTATATATACGTCCTACACGTCCGATAAAAGTGGGCATAAAGTTCAAGTCTTCACTATATAGTTCATCGGCGATATAAAAAGAATCAACTTCTAAAAGCACACTTTTATTTTCGCCAAGCTCTAGCACATCGTATAAATTACACATAAAGGCGACTTTAATGCCTTGAGGCACGGGAGGAAATCCTGATTGAAGCAACTCAAGTGGAATATCAAATTTATTTGCCTCACTTACATTATATGCAAGTTCTGTGCTCGTATCGTGTAAAGCTTGGAGATGAGAGTGTTCGCACATACTAATGGTAGCCTTACACGTGTTAATAATATTTTTATAAGTATCTTTATGGCTGCCATCACTTTTTTGCATAATACAAAGAGAGAAAATAGGTGGATTAACACTAATAGGCGCAAAAAAACTAAAAGGCGCAAGATTTATTCCACCATTTGGAAAAATAGTGCTTACCCACGCTATAGGGCGAGGTGTAATTGTATTACTTAGAATTTTATAAGCTTGTAATGGCGTAGAATCGCAAGATTTAAGTATCATTTATCAAGCCTTTTATAATGGAGTTTTAGGAGATTTTGCGTTTGAGTGATAACTTCTGTTGGAGTAATAAGTTTCATACAATTATGATGTTTTAAGGGACATTCACGTTTTTTGCAAGGCGCACAAGGGAGAGATTTACAAACAAGAGCGTAAAGAGATTTTGCTTGTTGGTCTTCACAAAAAGATATAGAATCTTTTCTTACACAGGGCACACTAGGTATGTAGGGTGCTGTTTCGTTCATATCTGTTGGTCCAAAAATCACTATCATAGGTATTTTTAAAGCTGCACCGATGTGCATAGGTCCGCTATCATTGGTAATAAAAATATCCATTGCAGCGATATAATCAATCAGTTCGCTTAAGTTTGTTTTGTCAGTAAGATTATGGAAATGTTGATTTTGAGAATGTGCAATAAAAGCATTTGCAATAGATGTGTTCGCATCAGATTCGGCACTTGAACCAAAAAGATAGACTTCATAGCCTTGAGTAAGAAAGTGCTCTATTATAGTAATAAAATGTGATTGTTTCCAACGTTTAGCACTACCAAAAGCTGCTCCGGGATTGATTCCTATTGTATGGGTATAAGATTGATGTAATGTTTGCGTATGGGAAATGAGTGTAAGCGGTTGTGTGGCAAGAATAGAGAGTATATCTTTTGGTGAGAAATGTTTATTTTGTGTGAGATGTGAAGATTCTGTAAGTGTAGAGAGTGTCTTCGTATAAGATGCAATAGCTTGTTTTTGCACTTGCACAAGGGGTGTGATAAGTAGAAGATATAAAAATACTTGATGATATTTTTGTCCTTGAGAATCATATTTCTCTAAGGGTAAAGCGTGTGTAAGTAAAAAACTTCGCGCATTTTTAGCGTAGCCTATGCGTACTACGCTTTTGCTCAAATAAAGCAATAATGCTGAGAAAAAAGTATTGCTAAAACTAATAGCTATATCGTGCTTTCCTATATTTTGCGCAAGTGTCTTTGTAGCTAAAATGCGAGAGCGCGCTTTTTTACTCTCATCAATAAAAATATGTTTTACGCGTTCATCTCGTTCATAAATCCCACAACTTGCTTTGCTTCCTACCAGAGTAAAATTTGCTTTATCAAAACTATGTTTAAGCCATTCAAATGCGGGAGAAACCATTACACTATCGCCCAACCAATTTGGTAAGCGTAATAGAATCTTTTTTACTTCTTGAGTGGGAATATTTGTAGGACATCTCAATGATAGCACAATAATTTCTCCTGTGTAAAATACAACAAAAGCAATATTGTAAGCATAAAAAGCTAAAATTTAACTATAAAGTGTGAAAAATTTGCCAAATTACCTCATAATGTAGCCAAAATAAAACATTTTTAAGGTAGAATCCACATACTTTAGTTTGTGAAATTTTAAAGGAGGTCTGCAGATGGCGTTGGTTACCCCTCGCACATTAAGCGGTTTTAAAGATAGGTTGCCAAAAGAGGCGCTTGCAAAAGCACATTTACTTAATAAAGTGAGCAATGTATTTATGAATTTTGGTTTCGTGCCTATTGAGACACCGCATTTAGAGTATGCTGATGTGCTTATTAAACAGGGTAGCGATGAAATACAAAAGGAACTCTATCGTTTTAAAGATCACGGTGGCCGCGATGTAGCATTGAGATTTGATTTAACCGTGCCTTTAGCTCGTTTTGTATCACAATACAAAAATGAAGTAGGATTGCCTTTTAAACGATATGCGATTGGAAATGTATTTCGTGGAGAGCGAGCACAAAGAGGAAGGTATAGAGAATTCACACAATGTGATTTTGACTTTATTGGGAGTGATAGTATCTCGTGTGATGCTGAAATTTTACAAGTCATTTATGCCTCATTGATGAAACTTGGCATCGAGGAATTTACTATTTGGCTTAACCATCGTAGCATTCTAAATGGTATTTGTGAATATTGTGGTATTACACAAGAAAAAGATATAAATGTGGCTTTGCGTATTATTGATAAGCTTGATAAAATTGGTAAAGAGCGTGTGAGCGAGGAGTTACAAAAGGAATTGGGTTTAAATAATAATCAAGTAGAGAATCTCTTAGAATACACTTCAATTAAGCAACAAGGTGAGAGTGAAAGCTTTTTTAGACAAATTTCATTTATGGAAGAATGGAATGATTCTATTAAAAAAGGCATTGAGGATTTAAAAATGCTTTATGAAGTGCTTTCATCTTTGCAAATGGATAGAGATACTTATCGTGTTAATTTTTCAATTGCTCGTGGATTAGGGTATTATACAGGCATTGTATATGAAACAACTCTGAATGCCTTAAAAAGCATCGGGAGCGTATGTTCTGGCGGAAGATATGATAATCTTACGCGCACTTTTTCTAAAGAAAAAATGAGTGGTGTTGGCGCGAGTATTGGTATTGATAGGCTTTTAGCAGCACTTGAGGAGCTTGAGCTCTTACAAAAAAGAGCGACATCTGCTCGCGCACTTATTGTGTGTATGGATAGACTATATTTTGGATATGCTCATTTACTTGCAGAATCTTTTCGTTGTAGTGAGATTCCTATTGAAGTGTATCCAGAAGCTTCCAAACTTAAAAAACAATTTACTTATGCTCATTTGAAAGGATATGAGTTTGTAGTTGTCATTGGAGAGAATGAGTTTAATACAAAAACTCTCACACTTAAAAATATGACTTCAGGTGTGCAAATAGATAGCATAAGCTTTCTTAAAGCTCTTGCACTTATTCAGGAGGAGTAAAATGAATTTAGAGCAAAATAAATTAAAAACACAAAGGAGCAGTATGAGAGGCATTATAGAATCTAGTCAATGGGATTTAACTGCACTTTTTAAGACAAAAGAGCAACTTGAGCGATTTATGTCAAGCCATTTGCGCCGTGCTAAAAAGTTTGCCAAAAGCTATGAAGGGCAACTTAAAAATATTAAACCAAATGAATTTGCTGATGTGATAAAAGAGTATGAACAGATTCTTGAAGGTTTTGGACGCATAATGACCTATGTTTTTTTGTGTTTTGCAAAAGATACTACACAAGGGGATTTGTATGCTAAATATGAAATGCAAACTACACAAATACAGAATCTTGTGCTCTTTTTTGAGATTGAATTTTGTAAGCTTCCTGAGACGCATAGGAAAGAGGTTATACAACATACACCACAATATGCGTATTTTTTGGAAAAGATTATCGAACAAGATACTTATCAACTTTCTTTGGCAGAGGAAAAAGTGCTTTTAGCAACTTCACCCGTTGGTGTAGGAGCATTCTCAAGGCTTTTTGATGAGCATTTAGCACAATTTCGTTTTGAGCCACTTAAGAAAGAAAATAAAAAATCAAATAAGGGTAAAAAGTCTCATAAATTGAGTGAGGAGGAAATTTTGAGTTTGCTTCATCATTCAAAACGCAGTGTGCGTAAATATGCTCAAAAGGTTTTTAGTAAAAAACTCAAAAAATCCCGTCATCTTTTGAGTTATGTTCTTAATATGGTGCGAAAAGACCTTAGTATTACAACAGCATTGCGTGGCTATAAACTTCCTGAATCTTTCCGTCATATTAATAATGGTGCAACACAAAAAAGCGTAGATAAACTCATTGATATTGTAAGTGCGCATTATGGTATTGTGGCTGATTATTATCGTGTTAAAGCTTCTTTACTTGGTATAAATGAGCTGCAAGATTATGATCGTTACGCGCCTCTTGACACTCATACATACGAAATATCCTATAACGAAGCCATCAAACTTGTTTTGAAAGCATTTGAGAATTTTAGCAAGGAATTCAAAGATATTGCTTTAAAAGCATTAAAAAAAGGGTGGGTAGATTCTCACCCTACACCTAACAAACGTGGTGGAGCTTTTAGCCACGGAAGTGTGCCTAGTGCGCACCCTTATGTGTTGCTTAATTATACAAACTCACGCCGTGATGCTTTTACGATTGCGCACGAATTTGGACATATGATACATCAGGAGCTTTCTAAAACGCAGGGCTATCTCAATATGGATACACCGCTTACAACAGCAGAGACTGCATCTGTTTTTGCTGAAATGTTACTTTTTGATATGCTTAAAACAACATTGGATAAACAAGAGCTTATAAGCTTATATGCAGGAAAACTAGAAGATATTTTTTCTACGCTTTTTCGTCAAATTGTAATGACACACTTTGAGCGTAGAATCCACGCTCAAAGTGAAGAGCTTAAGCCTGAAGCATTTGATAAAATATGGCGCGAAGAAAATGAACGTATGTTTGGAGATAGCCTAAAATTAACTAAGAATTATGATGGCTGGTGGTGTTATATCCCGCATTTTGTGCACTCACCTTTTTATTGTTATGCTTATAGTTATGGGCAATTACTTGTGTTAGCGCTTTTTGGTTTGTATAAATCTCAAAAAACACCTCGTATGAGAGCAAAATTTATCCAAAAATATACAGATTTTCTTTCACTTGGCGGAAGTAAAAGCCCTAAAGATTTGATTGCTTCATTTGGTTTTAACCTTGAGAGTGATAAATTTTGGCTTATAGGTATGGCTGAAGTGCAAAAAATGCTTGAGGAGTTTAAGGAGTTGGTCAATGCACAAAATTCTCTTTCATCCACATTTTAAGTTAATTGTAGATACTTACGCTAAAGATACTTTAATGTTTCTTGTTCAAGAGGGGATAAATTTTAATCTTTTATGTGATATAAAGCGCACAAATTTTTCTCCATTGTTGCCCGAGAATATTAGCAGCACTTTTAATGATATTACACTTTTTGTGCTTGCTGGCTACACTTTTGAGAGTATTGAACTTAGGAATGAACATATTACTTTTGAGGCAGGTTTTGGTAATGAGAATATTGGCAGTTTGGTGAGTATTCCGTATAGCGGTATTGTGCAGATATTACTTCACGATAACGATTTATTGCGTGAGATTCCATTATTTACTAATGTAAGCCACCCTTGCTTTTATAATCTTTCTCCGGAGGAATTAGAGCAAATTACTTTTGTGCAGCAAGAAGGCTTAGAGCAATCAAACCTAGCATTTGCTTCTAGCTTACAAAATAGTAGATTTTTTAAAAAATAATTAACCTTTTAAGGGAGAGTGTAAATGAAATATGTTAAGATTATTGTCATACATCTTAAAAACTTTAGAAAAAGGGGGTGTTATGGACAAAGTGCATCTTGAAGCTTTTACTTTTGAGGCAGGCGTAGATTATTTGCCTTATTATAAAAAATTTGTATTTCACTTTAATCAAAGCCAAACACTTAAAGATATACTCCACTTTCTTAAAAGTGAAATAGAGGGTTATGGTTGCGATACAAGTGCTTTGGCATTGCGTATCAATGGTATAGCAGTTTTTGAAGACATTGATATTATTGAGCTTATACAGCAATTTGGGGAACAATGGCAAATTGAACCTCTTAGCACTTATTATGCTTCTAAGGACTTGCTTTTTGATAGACAAATGTTGTGGAAACGATATGAATCATTTTTCGTATGGGCAGAATTTTTGAGTGTCGAAGAGAAGGAAGAGTTTGAAAAATATCTTGCTCTTAATTTAATTACCCCTATGAGAAATGATACATATTTAGGTGATGGCTTTTTTTTATATCTTAAATGGATTTTCTCGCGTCATCCAGATAGAATTAAAGCTATTCGTGAGTGGATTCTTGATAAACAAAGTGGCATATTAAATTTTGTAAGTCTTGCAGATATGGTATATCCACGTGCAAATGCGATTGATGAGGAAATATGGGAGATTATGAGAAATATTGTATTTTCTTCAGAATCTAAGCAATGGAAGCATTTGTATACACTTAAAGTTCAAAAATAAAGGGTAGGGGTAAAGCAATGAAATATATTATTTATGATAAATATGAGAATGCACAAGCATTACTCTGCAGCGCCAAGGAGCTTTTTACCCAACTTAAGCTAGAAGTGCTCACTCTTAATACACCATTGGCTGATTGTGGAGGATATTGGGCACGATTAGTGCAAAAAGATGATTTGATACGCAATGTTGCTTATAATTTAGCTTTAGCAAATGCTGCTGATGCGACACTTGTTTTTTTAGAAGAAGATGCGTATGCCAATGCTCTTTATGCTAAAATGATTATAGAATCTAATGCGAAGATTATGCGTCAAATTGAGACAGAATACCTCCATAAGTTCAACTTGCTCTATGATAGTAAGGTGCAGATGAGTTATTTACCTGATTTGCTTAATGGGTGTGATGTAAATACATTAGTTTGTAAAAAATTTACGACATTTTCATCTGTAATACTTCGTGGTGCGTATCAAGCGCATTTGCCCAAAAGCACTAATCATAGAATCTATGAACAAATTGATTTAAAATTTATTGATACGCCCATTTGCTATCAATATTATGCACATTTACTTAATATTAATCCACAGAGTGCAATTTATAATAGTGCAAAGCTTTTTTTTGATTTAGCAGATTTGGGCATAGATTTTATTTTGAGTCATTCACTTAGTCAATTCAATATACTTGATGTGCAGCGCACACAGCTTTGTAAAGCATATAATCGTGATAATATCGCCTTGCCTATTCTTTTTTTGCCTCAAATTTTGCTTTTAGCATTTGGTGAAAAAGATAAAACTAAGCTTGGTTTTGCACATCATAAACAAAAGGTGGAGTTGATATAAATGCAAGTATTTCTTAAATTGCTTTTTGCAGCAATTGTTGGCTCAACTTGGTATCATTTTGGTGGTGGCGATGCAGCAATGGCATTGATATTTTTCTTTGTTATTTTAGGTGTGCTTTTTATGAAGCCTATTCGTTATCAAGACCCCAAAAGACGAGAGGAATATATGCAAAGAATCCGTGATAGTAGAGAGCGTAAAATTGCACTTGAAAATGAACGTTTAGAGGAATTAAGGCGTCTTAAAAAAAATGCACTTGAGCAAGAGGAAAAGCTTAAAAAAGATTTTGAACAACGGATTAATAAACGTTAAACTAAATTTTTGTTACAATAATATTTAAATTACATAAAAAGGGATAGATTCACAATGGAAATCGTGTTATTACTTATTGCTGGAGTGGTGGTGTATTTTCTTTACAATACTTTACAAGAATACCTTAAAAATCCGCTTCATCAGAATCCACAATTTAATACAAATCGTATAGATAATACTCCAATAGATTTTAAAAATCCTTATCAAGAAATGACGCAGATTGACAAAGTAAAATCAAGTGAATTTGGAGTATTAGCCGCGATTTTAGGACGCGTAGTATGGAGTGATGAGAAGATGTGCCCACTTGAAGAACAACTTGTTGATGAAATGCTTACAGATATGGCACAAGAAGCAAAGAATCCAAAGATGAGCAAGGAAGAATTAAAAGACATATTGATGGAGCAAAAATCTTCAAATATTGCCCTTGAAGAGTTATGTGATGAATATGTGATGCTCACAAAGGGCGAGTATAAAAAACGTTTAAAAGTGGTAGAATTTTTATTTGTCATTGCCTATGCTGATGGCTCTCTTGCAGAAAGTGAGCGTGATTGTATTATTGATATTGCAGCATTATTTGAAATCTCTAATGAGGATTTTAATGTCATTTTTGAACAATTTGAACAAGAATATGCTAAAGAAATATCAATGAATGAAGAAAAAGCAAAAGAAATTTTTGATATAAAAGATGAAAATATAACAAAGGAGAGTTTAACGCACAAATACAATGAACTTATTAAAAGTGCTAAGCAAAATATTTTTGATAATAAAAACATCAATAAAAGTTTTCATAATACCTCGCTTATACGTATTAAGGAGATTGATGGGGCTTATACCTTGCTTTTAGAATCTTTATCTAGGAGCGGCTCTTTAGTAGAAGACACTAAAGAAATAGAAAAAATCACCGAAAAAGGGGATAAAGCGCACAAAGGTTGGGATTTTTAGGAATAAAGTTTGCTTTAATTTTGTAATCTTAATGGAGGATTCAAATGGATATTACAAAAATTAATCACAATGGTGGCGTGCAAGGTATGCTTGCTAATATCTATAATGTTGAAAATCAGCCAAGAAATGCAAATGAAAGCAAAGAAAGCGAACAAAAGCTTAATGGCGTAGATAGTGTGCACAATAAAGATAAAAGCATACAATCTTTGCAATCCGTAGATATTACTAGACGTATAGAGGATAGGTTTTCTCCTTCTCAAGAGCTTAAAAAAGCTCGCGAGATTGGTGGAGATCTTGAGGGTGGCTTTAGGGATAAAACTTCATTTGAGAATCTCTCCGATACCTTAAGAAAAGAAGGTTTGATTAATAGCAATGAAAAAGTAGCTATGGATTATTTAAAAAATCATTCATCAAAAGTGAGCTTTGATGAATTTGACAAAATTGCAGCAAATGATGACCATAGCAAAGAAATGCAAGGATTGATAGATTCTGTGATTAATAAGATGAAGTTTGTTGATAATGTCAATGGCGGGATTTTTTAATCCCTTTTTAATTTTCCCTATAAAGGAGAATGTTGCCGCTAAAATCTTGTAGTTGCGCACTTATATTTTCAAGATAAAAAATTACGAAATTAGGGTGAGCAGGATTATTGTCAAAACTTTGAGCTATACGTTTATATTTAGCCATTAATGCTTCTTTTGCATCAAGATGATTAACAATATGTGCATCGCCCCTAATGCGCAATGAAAGAATATCTGGTGTGCTAATACAAATTTCAACTCCTGAGTGTTGTTCAATATGTTTATAAAGATTTTTATTTTTAGAAGTGCCAAAGTAAAGCTTGCCATTATGAACAATATAGGAGCTTATGGGACGCACTCTTGGGTTTCCACAAGTGCCTTTAGTAGCAAGATAAAAGACACCTAAAGCAAGAATCTTATCAATTTGTGTGAGTGTAAATTTTCCCATTTTAAAACCTATTTTATTACTGCTAAAGCTTTTTCATAGTTTGGTTCTTGTGTGATTTCTTCACAAATCTCTATATAAATCACTTTTCCTTGAGGGTCAATTATGAGCACTGCACGAGTAAGTAATCCTACAAGCGGAGAGGATTGCAAAAGTAAGCCATAAGCTTTGCCAAAATCTTTTGTTACAAAATCACTCAAAGGAGTAAGATTCTCTATCCCTTCAGTGCTGCAGAATCTCCCTTGTGCAAAGGGTAAATCCATTGAAACTACATATACGTTCGTATTTTGTAATGTAGCGGCCTCTTGGTTAAAACGTCTTGTTTGTGTTGCACACACACCTGTATCAAGACTTGGAACCACATTAATGATTTGATATTTTCCACTTGCACCGCCTATTTGCACTTGTGAGAGGTCTTTTGCAGTAAGTTTGATTTGCGGAGCATCATCGCCGACTTTAATTGTATTTGCGCTTAATTGCGCTGGAGTACCTTTAAATTTTACTTCCATTTTTATTCCTTTTTATTATTTAATATATCTTTTGATACAATCAGGCATTCTAACCAAAGGGAGTTAATTGATTACTAAGCATTATTTACTTGATACTTCTATTATTCTTGATGATACGCAAAATATCATTTTTTTGTGGCAAAATGCACAAAATGAACTTTTTATATCCGATGTTGTTATTGAAGAGCTTGATAAAAAGAAAGATTTACAGAATGAAACAGGCTTCTTTGCGCGTGAGTTTTTTCGGTGCATTAATAGTGATGGCGCGGATAATGAAGGGCTTTTGCAGAAAATAGTAACTAATACAACTCTTATGCACGTAGCTAAAGATAATAATGATTTCACCCAAACTCTCATTTTCAAATATGAGAATTTTTCCGTTCCTTTGACGCTGATTTATCGCTCAAAATATAAACTTTTGCCACAAGAGCATAGCTATAACGATTCTAAACTCATTGAAATTGCACGAGATTATGGCTTGGTTCTTTTAAGTAATGATATTTCGCTCAAAGTGCGTGCCCAAGCACAGGGTATTCCTGCACAATCACTTTTTCGTGATAGAGTTGAAAATCCAAGTGATATTGATTTTTGGGTGTCTTTTGAGATACATAAAGATACGCCTTTGACGCATTTAAAAGATAATAAAAAATTTCAGAATCTTACACAATGGAGTCTTATCCAAATTGATGAAGTGGATAATACAGATAATTCATTGTATAAAACAGGTAAGAAAATCTTTGGAATTAAGGTAGGAGAAGCATTTGAAGAACTCAATCTTGATGAGATTCTTAAAAATCACCAACCCTATATTATGCCTATTAATCTTGAGCAAAAAATGTTTTATGCACTCCTTACTCACCCGCAAAATAATCTCACTATTGCCACAGGCTCAACAGGAAGTGGAAAAACACTCATAGCTCTTCAAGCAGGCATTACTCTTGTCAAAAATGGTATAGTTGATGGTATTATCTATATGCGTAATACCATTACCGCAAATGACAAAGAAGCGGAGCTTGGTTATCGTAAAGGAGATGAGAATCAAAAGCTTGGATATTTTATGTATCCACTTTATGGTGCTATAAATTTCACTATTGACAAACTCCAAGAAAGCTCACTTGCTAAACGCATTGAATATCGTGGTGAAGTCAATGGTATACAAAAGCAAGATGCAACTGAATATTTCCTCCAAAAACACAAAATTGAAATAGTAGATATTGCTCACGCACGAGGAATTAGTATTGGCAATAAGTTTGTCATTTTTGATGAAGTGCAAAATGCTTCAAATGCTACAATTAAACTTATTGGCACTCGCATAGGCGAGGGGAGTAAGATTGTATTTTTAGGAGATTGGGCACAGATTGACCACCCATATTTAAGCAAGTTTCGCAATGGTGCATTAAGCTTGCTTACTAAAGCGCTTAAAGATAATTTTATTGCTGGCATTCATTTACATCAAACTATACGAAGTGATGTAGCAAGTTGGTTTGGAGAAAATTTTTGAAAAATTCACTTTATAGAATCTGTCTCATTTTACTCATATATGCGATAGGAATGTATGGGGCGCGTCCAATGATTAATGATGATGCACGCGTGGTAGATAAACATTCCTGTCAGCTTGAAACTTGGGGAGTATATAATGGTAAAATAGGCGAGTATTGGATATTGCCCGGTTGTAATTTATTTTTTGATGTGGAAATAAGTATGGGTGGTATGTTTAGTAATGCACCTATTGATGAGAGATTAGCCGATGAGAGCTTTGGCGGTCGTCAGTTTGTAACAGGGGCAAAGAAAGTTTTTAAAGATGTGGAATCTGATGGATATAGTTTTGGTTTAGCATTGGGTAATGCTTATAATTTTAAACGTTCTAAACACCGGAATGAATATTATATGTATATTCCTATAAGTGCGGCTTTTTTTGATAATACTTTGCTTTTGCATTCTAATCTTGGCTATAAGCTTAAGCGTAATAATGGAGATAGGCAAATTTATAATATTGGTTTAGGTTTAGAGCAGCAAATTACTCAAAGATTATGGATTTTAGGAGAGTTTTTTTATGAGCGATTTGATACGCCAAAATATCAATTAGGACTTAGAGTATGGTTATTACAAGATAGAATCCAGCTTGATGGCACTTATGGAAATGCTTTTTTAGGTAAAGAAAGTTGGGTATCTTTAGGATTACGCTTTTTAGCTCCACCGATGTTTTAATTATATAGAATCTACACATAAGGATTAAAATGAAAATAAAACTCTATGTATTATCTTTGTTATGTTTAATTATTATTGTTTTTTATGGCGGTTGTGCTTTGAGTGTGCCAAAATCTCCTTTATATAATGTGCAGGTGGGAAGTTTTAATAGTGTAGAGAATGCTGGGCGATTGGTGGATTCTCTTAATCAAAAAGGACTTGATGCATTTTTATTTAAAGAAGCTGGAATGTATAAAGTGCGCTTTGGGAATTATCAAAGTTTTGAAGATGCAAAAATAAGAGCACAAGAGTATCAAAAACAAGGGCTCATTAATGAGTTTTTTATTGTTTCTCCACAAGTTTATGCACTCAAAACATCTAAGCGCAAAAAATCAAATGATATTAGAGATGACATTGTAGAGAGTGCTCATCAATATCTTGGTGTGCCATATAAATGGGGAGGCACTTCAGAATCTGGATTTGATTGCAGTGGGCTGACACGTGCAATTTATCGTCTTAATGGTATTTCTCTTCCGCGCGCTTCATATGAGCAATACAATGATGGAAGCTCTGTTACAAAATCTAAGCTTCAAAAGGGTGATTTGGTATTTTTTACCACAAATAGAAGTAAAAGAATAAATCACGTTGGTGTTTATATTGGTAACAATGAGTTTATTCACGCTCCAAGTAAAGGGAAAGTAGTAAGTAAGGCGCGATTAGATTCAGCTTATTGGAACAAAACTTATAAAGGTGCAAGGAGTTATTTTTAATTTGTTTGTAAAAGCCATTTGCAAGTTTTTACTTGGGATTTCATAATATTTTTATAAATTTAATGCTACTCTATGGTATTTACTAAATAAGGAGATGAAATGAAATTTCTTCGCTACTTTGAATATGCTTTTGCAATGCCTAAAAGGCTCAAAAAAGTTTATGATAAGCTCAATGCTCAAGATAAAAATTTTAATTCTTTTAATATTTTGTTTTCTGCTCAAATGGTGGCTCATATGGATAATCCTAATGTATTATTAGAATTATCAAAGGCTTTTATTAGTCCAAAGATATTACATAATACTGAAAATGCCCTAAAATACTTTTCTCTCATAAGACCGCTTCGCCATTCTTCTTTTCAATTTGTGCGTGTAGGCGGACAAGCTGATGGTGGTTATTGTTTATTATGCCCCCCCCCCCGTTAAAGGCAATTCTCTGCCAAAATGTGTTTCATTAGGTGTATCTGATTATTCTCCGTTTGATTTAGAAATGGCAGATATGGGTTATGAAGTGCTAGAATATGATGCGAGTATAGAATCTTCTCCTTATCCCAATCACCCAAACATAAAATTTTTTAAAAAGTTTGTAGGTGCTGTGGAATCTCACGATACTACTACACTTATGCAGATTATCAATGAAAATAAATTTGATAAAAATGCACATAATATATTGCAATGTGATATTGAAGATGCCGAATGGGAATTGCTTGAAAATATTGACATAAGCCTTCTTGCAAAATATTTTCCTCAAATACTTTTTGAATTTCATAATTGTAACCCTGATAATGAAGTATTTACACAAAGGCGACTAGCCGTATTAGCAAAATTAAACGAATATTATTGTCCTATCCATACGCATTTTAATCATAATGGAGGACTTTTATTTGCTAAAAATCTACTTTTTTCTCCTCTTATTGAAATTTCGTATTTGCGGAAAGATTTGATACCAAATGATGCACAACCATTAAGGGGAAGCGCAACACTTGTAGGTTTGGATTATCCTAATATTCCACATTATCCTGATATTCCTGTAGTATTTAAATAATGACTTAAGTATTCAAAGGGCACTAGGGTTCTTTAATAAAGGGATACATTTGCACCCTTTATTAATGTATTTATTTTTTTAGTGATTTTTCCACTTCCACGACTTTTTGCCAAGTGGCAATAACAGAATCGGGATTAAGTGAAATAGAGCTAATACCCTCTTTAACAAGGAATTCAGTAACTTCGGGATAATCGCTTGGAGCTTGCCCACAAATACCAATGTATTTATTATGGCGCTTACAAGATTCTATGGCTTTTTTAAACATCGCAAACATTGCAGGATTACGTTCATCAAAGATATGACTTACAAGCTGTCCATCTCTATCTACACCGAGTGTAAGCTGGGTTAAATCATTTGAGCCGATTGAGAATCCATCAAACATACTTAAAAAATCATCAGCTAAAATGACATTTACAGGCAATTCGCACATAACATAAATTTCTAAATCATTTTTGCCAGATTCTAATCCATTACGCCGCATAATTTCAAGCACCTTTTTTCCTTCTTCAGGTGTGCGCAAAAATGGAATCATTACTTTCATATTAGTTAATCCCATTTCGTTACGCACCATTGCGAGAGCTTGACATTCCCATTCAAAGGCTATACGATATTGCTCGGAATAATACCTGCTTGCCCCACGATAGCCAAGCATTGGATTCTCTTCGTGTGGTTCATATCCCATTCCACCGAGCATACCACGATATTCATTTGATTTAAAATCACTTGTGCGCACTATAACAGGATTAGGATAGAAGGCTGAACAAATCATACCGATACCTTCAGCAATTTTCTTTGTAAAAAAATCTTTTGGATTCTCATAGCCAGATATTATTTTTTCAATTTCTGATTTTTCTTTCAAGCCTTTAGTATTGCCATTTTGAATATCAAGGAGAGCAAGGGGGTGTGCTTTAATCTGATTAAGAATAATAAGCTCCATACGCGCTAAACCTACGCCGTGATTTGGAATCTGTGAGAAACTAAAGGCTTTTTCAGGGTTGCCCACATTCATATAAATTTTAGTTTTTGGATTCCCAAGATTATTGAGCTCAATAGTTTCAATTTCATATTCGTGAATACCATCATAGATATATCCCTCTTCTCCCTCTGCACAAGAAATGGTTACTTCCATACCACTATAAAGCCTATCAGTTGCACCAATAGCCCCCACAATTGCAGGCACACCTATTTCTCTAGCAACAATCGCTGCGTGGCAAGTGCGCCCACCACGATTAGTAATAACTGCAGCAGCTTTTTTCATTGCTGGCTCCCAATCTGGGTCAGTATTATCAGTTACGAGAATCTCACCCTCTTTGAAGCTATCCATATGTTCTATGTCATTGATAATACGCACTTTTCCTGAACCTATTTTACCACCTATTGCCTTTCCTACAAGGATAATTTCTTTTTTGACTTCGGGATTGACAAACTTAAATTTTTCTAACTTTTGCCCATCACTTTTTTTGCTCTTTTGGCTTTGAACGGTTTCTGGGCGGGCTTGGACGATGAAAATTTCGCCACTATCACCATCTTTTGCCCATTCCATATCCATAGGGCGATATTCTCCTGCTTCTTTTGTATAATGCTCTTCAATTTTTATTGCATAACGTGCAAGCGTAAGAATATCTGTATCAGTAATAGAAAAGGTTTTCATTTCGCGTTGAGTTGTTTTAATATTTTTTGTAGGGTGTTCGCTTCCACGTGGTGCATAAACCATTTTTTGATGTTTGTGTCCGAGCTGACGTTTAATAATAGGACGTTTTCCTTCTTTAAGCGTAGGTTTAAATACATAAAATTCATCAGGATTGACCGTGCCACCCACTACATTTTCACCAAGCCCCCAAGATGAAGTAATAAACACTGCATCTTTAAAGCCTGTTTCTGTATCAATACTAAACATTACCCCAGCACTTCCTTTATCTGCTCGCACCATTTTTTGCACTCCCACAGAGAGAGCAACTTTAAAGTGGTCAAACCCTCTTGAAGCACGATAACTTACCGCTCTATCAGTAAAGAGTGAAGCAAGGCAAGATTTGATGTAGTGTATAAGCTCTGTTTTGCCTTTCACATTTAAATAAGTATCTTGTTGTCCTGCAAAACTCGCATCAGGTAGATCTTCAGCTGTTGCAGAGCTGCGCACTGCCACATCAGCTTCTTTCATACCATATTCTCCACTCAAAATTTCATATGCTTGAAAAATCTCTTTGCGCAAATCATCAGGAAATGGTGTGCCGAAGATGAGCTCACGGATTTTTTTAGAACGTGTTTTAAGCACATCTATTTCGGTTACATCAACACCATCAAGCAAATCAATAATTTTCTCTCTAATGCTACCAGAATCTAAGAGATACCAATATGCCTCACTTGTGATGGCAAAACCATTAGGGACTTTAATACCCTCACTCACAAGTTCTTGAAACATTTCGCCTATACTTGCATTTTTACCGCCTACAATCGGCACATCTTTATTGTTGAGCTCTTTAAAAAACTTAATATATTTCATACACTACACCTTCATTGTTGTTTTTAACTAGAGCGAATATTGTAGTTAATCAAAGTTTATCCCAAACTTAAAAAGTGTAACTCTTAAACAAAAGCGAAAAAAAGCATAAGTTGTGATAGAATCTACACTTTTTATTTATTTTTGCAATGATTGAGGTGGCAATGACAAATATTACACATCTTTTGGGTGAGATTAAAGACATTGATGAGACTCTAAAGGTTCATAAGCTTTCAAAGCAGGATTATGAGGAGATTCTTAAGATTTTAAAGCGTCCTCCAAACCTTATAGAATTAGGGATTTTTGCGGCAATGTGGAGTGAACATTGTAGTTACAAATCAAGCAAAAAATATCTTAATGGATTCCCTACCAAAGCTCCTTGGGTTGTACAAGGACCAGGTGAAAATGCGGGCATAATTGATATTGGGGAAAATCTTTGTGCGGTCTTTAAGATAGAATCTCATAATCACCCAAGTTTCATTGAGCCTCACGCAGGGGCTGCTACTGGCGTAGGTGGGATTATGCGAGATATTTTTACAATGGGAGCACGTCCTGTGGCAAGCCTTAATTCTATTCGTTTTGGCGATATAAGCGATAATGGCACACTTGGCAAAAAACATCGTTACTTATTACGAGGCGTGGTAGAAGGCATAGGGAGTTATGGAAATTGTATGGGAGTGCCTACAATTGGCGGAGAAATGAGTTTTGAATCTTGCTATAATGGCAATATCTTAGTAAATGCATTTTGTTTAGGATTAGTCAAAAAAGATGAGATTTTTTATGGAAAAGCTGAAGGGATAGGGAATCCTGTTATTTATGTAGGGAGTAAGACAGGACGTGATGGGTTAGGTGGAGCAGTGATGAGCAGTGATAGTTTCAGCTCTACTTCAAAGGCTGTGCGTTCCGCGGTGCAAGTAGGCGACCCGTTTGCAGAAAAACTTTTGCTTGAAGCGTGTTTAGAGCTTTTCAAGCAAGATTTAATTGTTGGGATTCAAGATATGGGTGCAGCTGGGCTCACAAGCTCAAGTTTTGAAATGGCAGGTCGTAGTGGCAGCGGTATGACACTGTATCTTGATAAAGTGCCTATGCGCGAAGAAGGAATGAATCCTTATGAATTAATGCTAAGTGAATCTCAAGAGAGAATGCTTATTTGCGCTAAAAAAGGTTGTGAGCAACAGGTATTAGATATTTTTGCCAAATGGGAAGTAGATGCAGCAATTATTGGAGAAGTTACAAAAAGTGGCATTATGGAACTTTTTTGGTATGGAGAGAAATGTGCGGAGATTCCAATCGCGCAATTAAGTGAAAATGCTCCTATGCTTGATATGCCCTTACGCCCTGTTGCAGTGCAAACTCATAAAGCTAATCAACTTAAAACATCTCAAAGCGCACAAGAAATTTTTATAACTCTGCTTGGAAGTGTAGAGGTTGCAAATAAAAGATGGGTTTATAGCCAATATGATAGTAGTGTGCAAAGCAATACGATTACTCCTGCAGGAAGCGGTGATGCGAGTATGATACGTATAAAAGGCACAAATAGTGCATTGAGTATGAGCGTGGATTGCAATATGCGCTATTGTTACCTTGACCCCAAAAATGGCGCAAAGATTGCGGTAGCAACTTCAGGACGTAACTCCATAGTCAATGGTGCAAAGCCTTTGGCAATTAGTGATTGTCTGAATTTTGGCTCACCTCATAATCCTGAAGTGATGTGGGCGTTCAAGGAAGTATGTCAAGGCATTAAAGAATCTTGTAAAGTATTAAATACTCCAGTAGTAAGCGGTAATGTTTCTTTGCATAATCAAAGCGATGGCGTGGATATTTACCCTACACCCTCTATTGTAAGTGTGGGTTTGATAGATGATGTAAGTAAGGTAGTGTCTTCAACATTCCAAACACAGGGGAATATGCTCGTATTACTTGGCGAAATTAAAGCCGAGTTTGGTGGCTCTTTGGCACAAAAGATTTTGGAAGGACATATTTATGGGCAAATTCCAAGCATTGATTTAACACAAGAGTTTGCTTTATGGAATTTAATGCTTGAGGCGAGTGATGAATGTATGTTGAGTGCTGCAAAAGATATTGGTGAGGGGGGATTAGCTATTACTCTTGCAAAAATGGCATTAGGCAATGGCGAATGCCAACCCATAGGTTGTAATGTCCATACGCATTTACCCTCACAGCTACTTTTTGCACCTTCCCAAAGCTGTATCATTGTAGAAGTAGCAGGAGAGCATCTCAATACGCTAAAGCAAAAAGCAAAACAACATAAGATTGCTTTTACAGAAATTGGTTGTGTAGGAGGTGATATTTTTTGTGTTGATGAGATTAATATAAGCCTTGAAGAGATGAAAAAGCTTTATTTTGAGAGTTTTGAAAAGTTAATTGCTCAAGATTTGTGATTTTAAGGGGAATTGAGTAAAGTAAAAATGCAAACTTTTGTTTTAAAAACTGCATTCATTTATACATTTATATGCTTTGCTCTTGATATAGCCATTGCGGGTGGAAATGCTGTGATAAACCAAGAGCCAAACCCCTTTAGGTTCCCAAAAAATGGTGAATATTATTTAGAGCGCAATACGGAAGTTTTAGAATCTTACTTAGAGCAAGTCAAAAAGCAAACTTTAGAGAAAGATTATCCTCTTTATTCCTCACGCCCTGCGCGTCCTATTGTAGAATATAGTGCATATCGCACACTCTCACAGCAAGATAAAGAGTCTTTGCGCGGTGGCATTGTGCTTATAGGGGCTTTTATTAATGAATTTATTAAATATAGCCATTTGGGCGGTGTAGGGATTGGTGCGAAGCTTAAGCCAAATGATGAAGAAAAATTTTATCTTAATTTTGATGGGCGATATTTGACAGATATGGAATTTTTTGGCATAGGGCGCAAGATTTATGCCTACTGCGTATTACCACGCTTTGATAAGTGCATTATGCTAGGCATTGGCGAGGAGTGGTAGGATTCTAAATCCTCACAATTTAAGCCCCTTCCTCTTATAAAAAACAAAATATAACCTTTAGTCTTTATAATTATCGCAACCCTTTTGATTTCCCATATCACAGGCTTTACCAAAGAGTTCTCTTGCTTTAGCCTTATCTTGCCTCACACCTTTTCCATAAGTATAAAAAACTCCCAAATTATTACAAGCCCCCGCTTCACCCATATTGCAAGCTTTTGTGTATAATTCTCTAGCCTTTATATAATCCTGCCTAACTCCTTTACCCTCGCTATAAAGTAATCCTAGATTATAACAACCAACACGATTATTCATATTACAAGCTTGCGTATAGAGTTCCACTGCTTTTGTATAATCTGTCATTACCCCTCTACCAAAGGCATACAAAATGCCTAGATTCACACAACCAATGCCGTTACCCTCACTACAAGACTTACTAAAGATTGCTTTTGCCTTTGCATAGTCGTGTTTAATATTTTCACTCCACGTTAACAGCAAACCCAATTCATTATAATCTAAACTCTCATCAATTTCATAAGCCTTACTCAAAAATTCATATGCGATTCTATCATCTTGCAAAACACCTTCGCCACGATAATACATAGTGCCTAATTCATAACAACCTAAAGAATCATATAAATTGCAACTTTGGGTAAAAAATTCTCTTGCTTTTGTATAGTCTTGTTTAATTTCTTTGCCTAAAAAATAGTGTAAGCCTAGATTATAACACCCTCTGCCATTCTCTAAATCACAACCCTTATTGTAAAGTGTTCGTGCTTTTGCAAAATCTTGCTTCACACCCATACCATTGCCATATAAAACGCCCAAATTTGTGCAACTCTCACCTATATCAACATTACAAGCTTTGGTAAAAAGCTCTCTTGCCTTGACATAGTCTTGTTTGACACCATTGCCTTTAAAATATTGTAAGCCTAAACGACTTAATTGATGACAACCTCTGAAACTACCCTCCAAAACACAAGCCTTTGTATAAAACTCACTAGCTTTAAGCAAGTTTTGTTTAATAGTTTCGCTTCCAAACTCATATAAATCCCCTAAAGTTTGGCAACCTTTAACTATTTTTTTATCACACGCCTTGGTAAGTAAGCCTATACCTTTTGTGTCATCTTGTTTTACACCAATGCCCCTAAAATAGAGCGACCCTAAATAAATATAAGCTTCAAAAGCACCATAGCTAATGGCTTTTTCATAAAATGCTTTTGCCTTATGGTAATCTAAAACTATATTTCTCTTTGCTAACTTTGCTAATTCTTTTTGAAAATAAGATTCATAGCTGTCTTGATGCAACTTACCTAAAAAAATACAGCTCTTACTACTACCCAAATCACAGGCTTTAGTAGCATATTCTATTACTTTGATAAATTTTTTTTCAGAAAATTTAGAATCAAACAATAAAGTGATAGCTTTCTCACAACTTTCTTTATCATCACAAGGTAGCAGTGGTGGCTCTGGATTTACACACGCTCCAAGCATTATCATACAAATTACAAAATACAAACAACGCATAATTTCCCCCACAACAATTTTAATAAATGCTGAAATTTGGATTCTACTGATATTTGTCTTATCTTATTCTAAAGATTGAATCAAGGCAAGGGCATTGCGATGGATATTTTGACATTGAATCTCTAAGGGTGAATCTTGTATTTTATACTGCCACAAAGCACTTATTACAGCGAACATATCTGCATTTTTTAGCAAATATATATTTTGAGTGCTAATACCTCCAATGGCACAAATAGGAATATTTAAAATCGCTTTAGCAGATTCTAGAATCTCTAAGGGTGTAAGCGGGGCATTTGGTTTCGTAGGAGAGGCAAAAAATGCACCAAAAGCAACGTAATTCACACCAAGAGATTCTAAATCTTTTGCTCTCTGCAAATCTGCGTAACTTGAAGCACCTAAAATTCCTTTGAATCTTTCTCTTGCTTGAGCGATTACCCCATCATCTTTGCCTAAATGCAAAGCAGGAGCGTTTAGTTTTAAGGCGAGATTTAATCTATCATTCATCACAAAAAGCGCATTATATTTCTCACACAATGCCATAAGCTTCTTTGCTTGAGGATAAAGCCAAGAATCACTATGGCTTTTATCACGCAACTGAAAGATTTTCACCCCTGCTTTGAGAGCGGATTCTAAACATTGAGGCAAAATCTCATAAGGAGTGAGAATCTCATCTGAAATCGCATAAATGCCTTGTAACTTAGGTTTCATAACTTCTTATCCATTATACATTTCCCAAATGGGTGCTTCAAACACATCAGGGATATTTTTAAGCACTTCAAAAGGTGTAAATCGCTGTTTGTAGCCCATACAATAATGGTCTTTTATCCAATAGCCCGGATAAAAGTATTTAAGCCCATTTTCTTTGCCAATTTGGATTTGTTTTAAAATATTGAGTGTGCCTAAGCTATGGTGTGCAAATGTGTGGTCATAGTAAAAATATACTGCTGTGATACTATCAAAAAGTGCATCAACAAGCCCCACGCCCACAAGTTGAGAATCTATAAAATAAAGAATCTCATAGCCAAAGTCTTGGTGTCCTTCAACAAACATATCCATATAAGATTCTGGCGTGGTTGGAGTGTATTCCCAACCTTTTTTATCACGCATCACACGATGATAGCGATTATAAAGTTCTATGTGTGCTTGAGTTATAGTGGGTTTTTGTATGTAAATATCAATATTTTGAGCTTTTTTTAGCAATCTCTTGTGATTTCTGCTAAAAGTGAAATCATCAATTAAGGTGCGTATTGAAATGCAATCGGTGCAGCCTTCACACATAGGTGTAAAAAAATAATTGCCAAAGCGTCTCCAACCGCGTTCAAGTAGTCCATAATAAAAGCTTGGCGTTACATTTTGAATATGAAAATACCTAAAAATGCTTTGCTTAGAGTCTATATAGCTACACACTTTTTTTTCGGAGTAAAATTCAACTAATCTCATTTGATATGTTCGTAATTTTTCTTAAATGTGCTGACTTTGAGGAGATACCGCTTCCCTTCATCAGAGGGGAGTTTTGAACGCAGTGTATCATAGACTTTAGCAGATGAGAGTGCATTGATGCGATTAAAAGCTTGATTTTTGTCATTATGAAAAGTCCTTAACACACTTCCAGCTCCTGCATTATATGCGGTAATAACACAATATTCTTGACTTTGTTTATCTTTGACATTTGGCAAATAGCGATTAAAAAGTATGCTTAAATACGCTACGCCATATTCAATATTTGTTTCGGGATTAAAGAGCATTTTTTTTGTGGGCATACCTTTTTTACCATTGATAAGCTCATACGCATCAGCTCCTGCTGTGCTTGGGACCACTTGCATAAGCCCATAAGCTGGAGCTGCACTTACAGCGTAAGGATTGAAGTTAGATTCTGTTTGGATAATACCTAACACAAGAGCGGGAGAGATATTGTATTTACGAGCATATTTTTTTACAAGTTCCTCATATCTATGTTCATTTTTGCTTTGATAATCCCCAACCATTTGTAAATCCACATAACTTACTTTTTTTCCTTTGCTATCTTTGCGCGTTTTGAGCGTATTTTCAATAAGATATTTGGCATATCTCTCTGCTCGCCATTGTGTTAAAATATCCTCTCCCTCATTATCTTTTATTAATCCTGCAAGAAATGGCTTTCCATCAAAAGTAAAATCGTCATCAGAATATAAATCTATCTTGCTTGGGTCTTGAGGGAGCAAAAGAGTATGAGTAATAGCTCTTTCCAAAGATTTTGCGGGATTTTGTGTGTCAATGGTTTCTATACGAATAGCACCTGTGCTAAAATTAATACTTGCTTTAGACTTATAATGATTAGAGTATCTCACATAAGTTTGAGCACTGGGCAAACTGACATCTTCATTGCTCCATTGTTTAGCGACATTTCCACTAAGAGCATTAGTGACTTTGGTATATTGACGCTTAACTTCTTTTATATCGCGTAATAATGCCTTTTGGTCAGTGGAAATCCTAAGCTGATTGCCTGCTACTTGTTTTATCGCATAATGAGGGTCTTCGGTAATGGTGATTTGAGCATTGTTACCCAAAGCAGAGCAACCCCAAAAACTCCCCATACATATGATTGCTATAAGCATACATATAAATGTATATGTAAATTTATCTCTGCAAAAGTATAGAATCTTTAAAGAACAAAGAGTTTTCAAATAATGCCTTTGTTTAGATTTTGTTTTAAAGTGGGGATTGTATCGTAAAAAATTAAGATTCGCTAATCAATAAACAACGCAAAATGTGAAAATGTGATATACTTTGTGCATTAAATTTATTTGGATTTTTATAAAATTAAGGAATGTTATGGAAATCGTATTTGGTCCTGTGCATTCGCGGCGATTTGGACACTCACTTGGCGTTGATTTATCGCCTTATACAAAGCAGTGTAATTATGATTGTGTATATTGTGAATTACAAAAGGCAAAAAGCGTAGAATCTATGAATGCAGTAGTATCTGTTGATGAAGTGGTAAATGCCGTTCAAAGAGCTATTGTTGCGCATAAATGTGATGTTTTAACACTTACTGCAAATGGTGAACCAACGCTATATCCGTATTTAAAAGAGCTTATTAGCGCTCTTAAAGATATTATGCCAAATTCTATAAAACTACTCTTGCTTACGAATGGCTCGTTATTATGGCGAGATGATGTGCGCGAATGTCTTAAAAAGCTTGATATTGTTAAGTTTTCTTGTGATGCACTTGAAGAGAAAGCATTTAAACATATTGACCGCCCACATTCTAGTCTTTCTTTGGCAAAAATCAAAGAGGGCATAGTCCAATTTTGCAGTGAATTTAAAGGTGAGATTGTCGCTGAAGTGGTTTTTGTAAAAGACATAAATGATACGCACACCCAAGCCCAAGCTATTGCAGCCTTTCTCTCCACATTACCCATTCATCGTGTAGATATAGGAAGCATTGACCGCCCACCAGCTTATAAAGTAGAGGCTATAAGCGAAGAAAGCCTAGAATCCCTTGCTGCAAATTTTTATGCTTATCCACATCTCAATATTTCACTTCCAAAACGCACGCATAATAAAACACAGCAAAATTTTACTTTGCAATCTTATAGTACAAATGAGCTATTGGGACTTATTAAACGCCGTCCTCTAAGCACAATAGACGCACAAAAAATGTTAGATTCCAATACTTTAGCACTTTTATATAAACTCTGTCAAAAAGGCAAGCTAAAGCAGTGTAGAGTAGGAGAAAATGAATTTTATCAAGTTGTGGATTAAAGGTTAAAAGATTTCAGTTATAATATTTCCGCATTTGTCAGTGTTTAGATTTTTTAAACTTTTTAAAGAATCTAAAATTAGCAGGCAAACAACAAAATTAAGGAGAAAGTAAATGTTTGAATTACGTAAATTACCTTATGGTAAAAATGAGTTTAATGGTTTTATTAGCGAACAGACTTTTGAATATCATTATGGCAAGCATCACCAAACCTATGTGAATAACTTGAATAATCTCATTAAAGGGACAGAGTTTGAAAACGCAGAGCTTGGCGATATTATCCTCAAATCAAGTGGTGGTATTTTTAATAATGCAGCTCAAGTGTATAATCACGACTTTTATTGGGATTGCTTAAGCCCTAAAGAAAGTGCGCTAAGTGCGGAATTAAGTGCTGCTATTAATGCTGAATTTGGTTCATTAGATGTTTTCAAAGAAAAATTCCTTGCTTCAAGCACAACTCTTTTTGGTTCAGGTTGGAATTGGCTCGTATATAATACACAAAGTAAAAAGCTTGAAATTGTGCAAACAAGTAATGCAGCCACACCGGCTACGGATTCTAAAGTGCCGCTTTTGGTTGTTGATGTGTGGGAACACGCTTATTATATTGATCATAGAAATGCACGTCCTGCATATTTGGAAGCATTTTGGAAACATATTAATTGGGCATTTGTATCAAGAGCTTATGAATGGGCGCTTAAAGAAGGCTTACAATCATTTAAATTCTACATTAATGGGATTCACAAAAAATAATTCCTTTAATACTTTTCAATATTCGCGCGGCTTTATAAGCCTTTGTGCGAATATTGCTTCAATTATGCTATTATCTTACTCTTAATTATTTAAAAAAAGCCAAAGGCACACAATGTTGCAACATCATATTAAAGACTTTATTAAAAAAGCTCTTGATGAAGATTTGGGCAGAGGAGATTTATACGCTCTTTTTGCAACCGATAAGGAAGTTCAAGCTTATATCATTGCCAAACAAGAGGGTGTATTTTCTGGGGAAATATATCTTAAAGCAATGCTTGAGCATTTTCAACTTGCCCTTGTATCATCATATTCAGATGGCGAATCCTTTGCAAAAGGCGCGATTTTATGTAATATAAAAGGAAGTCATATCCATATTTTACAGCTAGAACGTGTGTTGCTCAATATTCTCGCTCATAGTAGTGGAATAGCTACTCTCACGGCTTCTTATGTGAGATTAATAAAGGATATGCACGTTAAACTTCTTGATACACGTAAAACCCGTCCATTGTTGCGCCAACTTGAAAAATATTCTATTGTTAATGGTGGGGGGCATAATCATCGTTTTGGGCTTGATAGTATGCTTATGTTAAAAGATACACATTTAGCTTATGCTGGGAATCTTAAAGAACTTATTAGCACCGCAAGAGAAAGATTGCCATTTATGTGTCCTATTGAAATAGAATGCGAAAATTACAAACAGGCAAAAGAGGCGATACAAGCCAAAGCAGATGTAATTATGTGCGATAATATGAGTATAGAGGAGATTAAAGAAGTAGTAGCATATCGCAATGCAAATGCACCTTATATTTGCATTGAAGCAAGTGGTAATATTAATCTTAAAAATATTGTGCAATATGCTTCTAGCGGTGTAGATGCTATTAGTGTAGGCTCACTTATTCATCAAGCTCAATGGCTTGATTTGAGCCTCAAAATTGAAGGCTAGGTTGTGATAAGATTTGATAGAGAATCATTTTTTATTCATACATTACAATCAGAGGGAATTACACAAGGAATAGGTGATGATTGTTGTGTGTTTTTTCCACAAGGACAATTTAATAAGTCTTATCGCTCACATAAAGCGCATATCAAAACACATTATTTGCAGACAGCTATCCATATAAATACTCATTCTAAAGTGCAACAAAAAGCAAATATTTCGCCTTTTGTTGTCGGTATGGATAGTTTTTGTGAAGGAGTGCATTTTCTTACACATTGGTTTACACCTTACCAACTTGCTTTTAAGGCTTTTTTGGTTAATTGTTCTGATATTATAGCGATGAATGCTACTCCTGCTTATGCAATGCTAAGTATTAGCTTGCCTAAATATTGGACTAAAATAGAGATTAAAGATTTTGTTCGAGGCGTGGGAGATTTTTGTCGCAAATATAATGTAAAACTTATCGGGGGCGATACCATTAGTTCTCAAAATTTACAGATTCATATTACTTTTTTTGGAATAGCCCATAAACACACGCTCTATCGTGATAAAATTCCTGCAGGTTCAGTGCTTTTTTATACTTGCGATAAATATCCACGGCATACTATCACTCAAAGTTATAAAGTGCTAAAAAACCTCCTTTACCAACCTAAAAATCGTATTTTATATCCCAAAGGCAGATTTTTAATGCCATATATTCGTAAAAACTTTGTGTATCATTGTGCACCATTTTTAAAAGGAGGTATGGATATTTCTGATGGAATCTTAAGTGAAATTACACGTCTTTGCACAATCAATCATCTTTATTTTAAGCCATCTATCCCTCTTTTTCGCCCACATATCAAGATGCTTTTACACAGCGGAGAAGAATATGAAATGCTCCTTGCTGTATCTCCCAAAGATATTTTAAGATTAAAGCGACAAGCCCTAAGGCATAGAATCTTTGTGCGTCAAATCGGCACTCTCACACATAGAGGAAGAATGTTACCACCTCGTAAGTATTGGCATTAAGGAGTAAAAATGGTTATTGTCTTAGCTAGTGCAAACCAACATAAGATTTGTGAATTTCAAGCAATGCTTAAAAATGTGAAAGAAAAAGTAAAAGTTTATGCTTATGGAGAGCTTTTAGAAACTTTTGAGATAGCAGAAAATGGCAATAGTTTTAAGGAAAATGCTACCCTTAAGGTAAAAGCCATATATCAAGCTCTTTATACTCTTTCACAAAGCACAATGCAGGAAAACATACGCAATTTGTTTGCACAGCCTTTAGCTATTATAGCTGAAGATAGCAGTTTATGTGTTCCTGTGCTTAATGGAGAGCCGGGTATTTATAGTGCGAGATACGCACATCATAAACAATTTGCATCTATGCAATATAAAAACACAGATGAAGCAAATCTCTATTGTCTTCTGAATGCACTTACACATTGCGCTCCCACCCCCGCTTTTTTTGTCGCACATATTGCCCTTATCTTTATTAAACCTTATTTTTGCACATATACGCTCCCACCATTAGAGCAATGTGTCATAGAGCATTTTGAAGGAATACTCAATGGTGAAGTGATAAATGAGATGCGCGGTAATGAGGGTTTTGGCTATGACCCACTTTTTATACCTGCTGAACATAATCCCCAATCTCTTACTTTAGCAGAGTTTGATATGAGCGCTAAAAATACCATTTCTCATCGCAAGAAAGCCCTTAGTCAATGTATAAATAGACTTTTTGATAAGTCATAATTGTCCTTTATTTAAGCTCAAAGCAATTTCTTTTAGATAGAATCTTTCATCTAAATGTTAAATATAAGGAACTTACTTTTAATAACAATGAAACAATTTTTGCCTCTCTTACTTTTTATATTAAGTATCCTTTGTATTTTATGTGTGGGATTCTATCCTCAATTATGTGTGCTTCTTTATGTCGCTTTTATTGGGCAATTTATCGCACTTTTTATGCAAAGCTATGGAATTTTAAAAATAAAAAAACAAGCCATAATAAAGGCTTATTACAGGCAAGATTCTCTATTGTATCGCTATTTTGGGCGATTTTTATTTGTGAAGGTAACCACTTTTTTTATTGCTCTTATTGGGAGTGTGCCGCTCTTTTTTATGCTTGTATTTCCTAGCGGTGGAGATATTTTAATTTTTTGTCTCCTTGTGCCTCTTAGCATATATAGCCTAAGAGTGATAAATTTTATTTGTAAAGCCAATATCAGCGCAGATTTTGCTCCCACAATTGCCAAAAAATATACGGCGATTTTTTGCGCACTTTTAGCGTGCATAGGTGAAATGTTCATTCATTCTTATGGAGATTCAATTTCTCATACGCTTGATATACAATCTCACTATCAAAGTCTTTTGCATAATTATGGTGTCTCCGAAATGACTTGCCAATGGTGGCAGGAATTTTTTGGTTTTGTGCTTTTAAAAAAAGCTGTGCTTGATGTATTGTATCAAAGCGTAGCAGATACTTATTTGCATATTGGACTTAATCTGCTTTTTATATGCGGACATTTTGCCTCATTTGCAAGTTTTGCCTTGCTTTGCATAGGAAACAAATCGTGTAAAGAATCTGCTCCTTTAGGACAAGAGAATCTCCTTTCTTTAAAACAATTTTTTGCAATGCTTTTTTTCTTAATTTTTTTGTATATTGCTTTTAATATCAGCATTCATCTCCAGCCTTTAGCGAAATCCAATAAAGATCTTCCTACGCTTTTAAGCACACAACTTTTATCACATAATAATCAATACATTGAGCTAAGTATCCAAGGAGCACATACTTTTATCCATACCAAAGATTTGCTGTCTTTACATCAAAGATTTGAAGAAAATGTGAATGATTTTCAACAAAGCTTAAACTTCACAACACAAGAAAGTATAAATGAATATCTTGCTCAAAAAGAGCGTATTATTGATGAATATTCAAAATGGTATTTTAGTGTGCGTGGCGAATATACAAGGCTTTTTTATGCCGCCATTGGTAAAGGAGAAGACATTGCACAAGAACAATTCCTTTTTTTACTTAAATCTTATACGCCCTATGATTTGCAAGAGCATTTAAATGGTATATATGACACACATATTGAAAATCTTAAGCTTCGCTTGGAGCAGAGCTTTAGCTTTTTTACAACGCATAAAAAACCTTCTAATGCTACTATTTCCTTTGCCCTTTCATTTAAAGATATAAATGCACAAATTAGCTCACTCTCTCCTCGTGCTACTGATGGTGTAGCAGCTCTTTTAGGAGCAAGCGTAATAGGAGCGATGATTCTCAAAACTTCGGGCAAAGCACTTGCCAAATCTACTGCCAAAGCTGTGAGCAAAAGCGTAGCAAAAAAGAGTTTATCAGGAGCAGTAGGAGCAGGAGGCTCAATAGTATGTGGCGTATTTGCACCCTTATGTGCAATTGGATTTTTTGTGGCAAGTGATTATGCTATAAATAGTGTTGATGAGATGATAAATGAAGATGAGTTTAAACGACAAATGCGTGAGGGATTTGATTTGTGGGAGCTTCAGCTAAAAAACAGCCTCATTAGTTATAATTCGCAACTTTCAAAGCAGATATTAGAAAAGCTTTCATTACAAGGCGATTCTCATATAGAATCCACTCCTATAGAGAATAAAGAATGAAAGTGAATAAGAGGAGATAAAGGTGAGAGAGATGAGCATTTGGGTTTTTATAGGTAGCTCATTACTTTTTGCTTGCATAATTGTTTTAGCAAATTATAGTGTGCAATATCCTGTGCTTGATACGCCGCTCACTTATGGGGCTTTGACTTATCCTATGAGCTTTTTACTCATAGATATATTGAGTGAGAAATATAATAAGATTCAAGTATTAAAAATACTTTGGTGTGGGCTTATACTTGCTTTTATTCCCTCACTTTTAGCAAGTGAGCTAAGCATAGCCATTGCAAGTGTGTGTGCCTTTTTTGTCTCACAGAATCTTGATGTGCATATATTCTTTTATCTTAAAAGTCGCTTTCCACGTTTATGGTGGCTTCGCAATAACGCAAGCACAATAATTGCACAATTTATTGATACAATGATTTTCTTTCATATTGCGTTTTTATTTATATATCCTTGGGAGCAAGTTATGGCTATGGTTTTTGCAGATTTTTGCATAAAAGCTTTTCTTGCTTTATGTGATACTCCATTTTTCTATGCCCTTGCTATACGCGGACATAAGCAACCTAAAACAACTCAAAAACGAGGTGAAGTATGAATCTTTCTAATAAAATCTCACGGCTCTTTGGACATTTCGCATCTTATGAGTTTCCCTCTCCATTACAGAATCTTATTAATGCCGTGTATGTGAAAATCTTTCACATTGAGCTTGGTGAATTTGCTCCTGCTTCTAGCTATGCTTCGCTCAATGCACTTTTTACACGAGCACTTACAAGTGAGCGCACGATTAATCCTAATCCTATTGTGCTTGTTGCGCCTTGTGATTCTCTGATAACTCAAATGGGCAAAAGCACGCAAAAAAATGCTCTCCAAATCAAAGGTATGGAATATTCTGTTGAAGAGCTTTTAGGACAAAAGCTTGATAGGGAGTTCTATTATATAAATTTTTATCTCTCACCAAAAGACTATCATCGTTATCACGCACCTTGTGATATGGAGATTTATGAGGTGCGATATTTTGGCGGGGAGCTGCTTCCTGTGAATCTACCATCTTTACAAAAAAATCAAAGTCTTTTTGCCCGAAATGAACGCGTAGTAGTAGTAGGCAAAACATCAACAAACAAATGGCTGTATTTTGTCGCCATAGGCGCACTTAATGTGGGAAGTATAGTAATGCATTTTGAGGGCAGAGTTGAGAGTAATGCCAAATCACACGATATTTGCTATACTTACCGCACACCTATTACAATAAAAAAGGGTGAGGAATTGGGAATGTTTAAAATGGGTTCAACTATTGTGCTTTTTATGGAGCAGATGATTCCAGATGTGCATATTAATGAAAAAGTTAAATTTGCTCAAGACATAGGCACTCATACATAAAATTATATAAATTTAAGGAATAGTTATGTCAGCCACACTCACCAATGAAATTAAAGATTTACTCCATAAACTCAATGGGCTTTTGGTAGCACATTATTATCAAAAAGATGAAATTGTTGCCTTGGCAGATTTATGTGGAGATAGTTTGGAGCTTTCCCGTAAGGCTTCAGCGAGTGAGAAAAATCTCATTGTATTTTGTGGTGTAGCATTTATGGGACAAAGCGTTAAGGTGCTTGCTCCACAAAAGCGTGTGATTATGCCTCGTTTAGCGTGTTGTTCTATGGCAAGAATGATAGATAGTGATTATTATGATGAAAGCATTGCTCTTTTGCAATCCTATGGCTTAAGTAAAGATTCTATCTTTCCTATTACTTATATTAATTCAAATGCTGATGTTAAAGCAAAAGTTGCTCAAATGGGAGGGCTTGTTTGCACAAGTGCAAATGCTCATAAGATTTTTAATTTTGCAAAGGAGCAGGGCAAAAAGATATTTTTTCTCCCTGATAAATGTCTGGGAGAGAATCTCGCTCGTTTAAATAGCAAAAAATCCGCGATATTGGGCACAGATGACAAAGAAAAAGTGCTTAGCGCTGATGTGATTTGCTATGATGGATTCTGTTCTGTGCATCAGCTTTTCACGCCACAAGATATTACCTTTTATCGTGAAAAATTTGCAGATATTAAAATTGTCGTGCATCCTGAATGCGACCCGAGTGTCGTAGAACTTGCTGATTTTGTTGGCTCGACAAGTCAAATCATTGCTTATGTGCAAAATTTGCCTTTAGAGCAAAAAGTGGCAGTAGGCACAGAATTTAATCTTGTCAATCGTTTGCGTCCTAAATATAATGGCAAACAAACAACCTTTGTCCTTAGCTCAAGTAAGCCTCAATGTCCCACAATGAATGAAACAACTCTTGAAGATGTGCGTGATGTGCTTCTTGCTTTTGAAGATAATAAGCCTATTAATGAAGTGTTTTTGGATAATGAGATTCAAAAATGGGCAAAAATCGCCCTTGATAGAATGCTTGAACTCTCTTAAAAGATAAAAGTAATTTTACCTTTTGTAACACTTTCTTAAATTTACAAAAAAAAAAAAAACGCTATTTAAGTTATAAGATTAAAAAAATTTTTTAGAATTTAGCCGTTATGCTTTGATACAAAGAAGTATAACTTCATATTTTATGCTTTAAAAGGAGGGAATTATGTATAAATTCCACAATTTCATTTTTAGATTCCTAACTCTTTATGTAGGCATCTTTAGTGTAAGTCAAGTTTTTGCTTTAAGCTGTGAGGAAACATTGTGTAAGTCATTGCGTGTAGGTGTGGGCATACCACTTTATCAAACATTTGTTGCTAAAGACGCTCATATAGGAAATTCTGGAGGTTATTTTGCCCTAAGCGGAAGATTAGTTGGATATAGAATCTTAGCTGAAGCTAATGGACAAGTTGGCATAGGAAGGGCAGAAGCAAAAGAATCATATTTTGCAAATAAAGACTATAAGGGCAAAACGACTTCTAGCACACTTGCAGGTGATATAAAGCTTGGCGTGAATGTCTCTAGCGTATCGGTGCCTATTTTTATCACAGGGGTGTATGGTTTTGAAAATTTCTCTCTCTACACAGGCGGTATTTTCTCAAATTACAAAAAAGACGATAAAAAGGTTTGGCAATGTCTTGGCATTATGCAGGTGCAGAGATAAATGGCTCAACAACTTTGCAGTCCTCATCAAAGATAGAATATTTGCTTGGATATTACTATATTATCAACCAAAAGAGTAATTATAGATTTAGAGACGTGGGTGTGATTTCAGATTTTACAGGCACAAACTATATGATTAAGGCAAGTTTGGCGTATGTGTCTAATTTTAATCAAAGTATGGGCTATTATGTCAGAGGTATTTACAAATATCAAAATTTTGCTGCTTCGGAGATGTCAAATAACCTTAATTATCCTGCTACGCAAAATTTTCAAGTTTTAGCAGAAGTTGGACTTGAATTTTAGGATAAACTTATAAAAAATCATTTAGCAAACTTTTAGGCGAGATTTGCGCTTCATCTATGGGTGTAAAATCTCCCCTTTTATAATGCTCTATGGCACACACGCCAATCATTGCTGCATTATCAGCACAAAAAGCAAGGTCAGCGAGATGAAGCTGTTTATTATACTCCTCACAAAGCTCATTTAGGGTGGTGCGTAGGTATGTATTTGCGCTTGCTCCTCCTACAATAGCAAAATGTTCTAAATCTTGTGCCTGCGCGCTTTGAAAATATAATCTTACTTTGCGCACGATATGTTCACACGCGCTTTGTTGGAATCCTGCACAGATACTTCCTCTATCTTTGAGGCTAAGAGGTTGGGGTAGAGCTTGAATGGCAAGTCTTACGGCATTTTTTAAACCCGAAAAGCTAAATTGTAGTTTTTGATTATGCAAAAGTGGCACAGGAAAACTATGAGGCGCAATATGTGGAAAGTCGCGCATAAAAGTTGTAGCATAAGATTCTATAACAGGACCACCCGGATAACCTAATCCCAAATATTTAGCTACTTTATCAAAGCTTTCCCCAAAGCTATCATCAAGGCTTTGAGCGATAAGGCTTATGGCATTAAAATCGCGCATATGGAGAATCTGTGTATGCCCGCCAGATACAAGCAAAATGCCAAGAGGTTGGGGTAGAGAGGTGTTTTTAGGGAGAATGGCTTGCATATCTGAAGTGGCTTTATGAATCAAAAGCGAATAAATATGTCCCTTAAGGTGATTAACACAAATAAGCGGCACTTGCAAACCAAGACAAAGTGCCTTTGCCATCATCAAACCTTCAATGAGTGTTACACTTAGTCCCGGACGCGTGGTTACCGCGACTGCTTTAATAGGAGATAAATCGTTATTGAGAAATGCTTTGAGCTTTTTTAGAATCTCTGGAAGTCTTTGAGCGTGAAGTCTTGAAGCAATTTCTGGCACAATCCCACCATAAGTGCTATGTTCTTCATCTTGAGAAAGTTTGATATGATAAAGAAGCGAAGCATCATTAATGCTCATTAGGGCAAGTGAGCTATCATCGCAGCTTGATTCTATGCTTAAGATCATAAGCAAATTCCTTAAAAATTCCAAAGTATGCTAAGATTATACATAAGAAGTTTAAAGGATTATCTATGAAAAAAATCAAATATAGACTTAAGGCGGAATGGGAGGAACAAATAGCTATATTAATGGCTTTTCCGCACAAAAATAGCGATTGGGCAATACATATTGAGGTAGCTCGAGAATGTTTTGTGCGTATTATAGAGCAGATTCTATATTTTGAATCAGTAATACTTTGTGTGGATATTAATGATGATGAGGGAATGGCATTATTGCACACACATTTTAAAAAACATATTACATTTGCCCAAAATGAGACATTTAAATCGTATAATCAACAATATGGGCTTCATATTGTTCGTGTGCCCACAAATGATACTTGGGCGAGGGATTTTGGAGGTATTAGCGTGGAAGCAGAGGGGGGCATAGCCCTATTTGATTTTGTCTTTAATGGTTGGGGGCTAAAATATCCTGCAAATTATGACAATCAAATTACGCAAAATATTGTTTGTGAAGCTTTCAAAAATACTCATTTATCGCCACTTGTAAAAAGAATTTTTTCATCTTATCGTCCCATAAAAACTGATATGATTCTTGAGGGTGGCAGTATAGAAAGCAATGGGGCAGGGGTATTGCTTACTAATACACAATGTCTCCTTGAAAAAAATCGCAATTCTCATCTTAGCCAAGATGAAATAGAATCTAAGCTTAAAGAGTATTTTGGATTAGATTCTGTATTGTGGCTTACACAAGGCTATCTTGCAGGAGATGATACAGATAGTCATATTGATACACTAGCGCGTTTTATTAGTGAGGATACGATTGCTTACATCACTTGTGATGATAAGCAAGATGAGCATTTTGAATCTCTTAAGAGTATGGAGGCGGAGCTACGCGCTTTAAAACAATCTAATGGAGAGCCATATAAGCTTATTCCTCTGCCTTTTACTCAAGCTATTTATGATGAACAAGGACAACGGCTACCTGCGAGCTATGCAAATTTCCTTTTTGTCAATGGAGGTTTGCTTGTGCCAACTTATGGGGATAAAAATGATAAAAAGGCACTTGAGATTCTCTCTCTCGCATTGCCTACACGCAGGGTAGTGGGTGTGGATTGTCGCTCATTGATTTTATGGCACGGCAGTTTACATTGCGTGAGTATGCAGGTATATGATACATTATAAGTAAATGCAAAACTATTTTATATTCGCCAATAACAACTTTCTACCAAGATATTCTTATTAAATAACTCAGATTCTAGATTCTATTAAGGGTTAAATTTCTAAAAATGCTTAATATTCTCTTGTGTTTACATTTTGTTTTATAAGTACGCCTTGAGAGAGGGCATTTGCAATTCTTCATAAAGCTCTTGTGCTTTTTCTCCGCCACAAAGTTCTTTTACGATAGTAAGGGCAAATACATTTGCTGTAGCAGGACCAACTGAAGTGATAATATTACCATTTTTTACTACCGCTTCCGCATTTCTATTTTTGCCTTGCATATTGATTTGATTTTCGCAACCAGGATAACAAGTAAATTCACCCTCAAGCACCCCCGCCTTATCAAGCACGATAGGGGAGGCACAAATTGCAGCTATGAGCTTTTGTTCTTGCTTAAAGGTCGTGAGCCATAGCTTAATGAGTTCATTGTTGGCAAGATTTTGCATTCCATTATAACCTCCTGCGAGGACAATAGCATTGAAATGTTCCATTTCAAGCTCGGGCAAGGCAGAATCCGCTTCGATTACAATATGATGTGCTCCCAAAACGCGTTTATGAGAATCAAGACTAGCGACTACCACCCGCACACCTGCGCGTCTTAAAATATCTGCCACAGATACTAACTCAATTTCTTCAAATCCTCTTGCAATAGGAAGTAAAACATTCTTCATCAATTCTCCTTTCTCCTTTTGAAAATTCAATTTTACTATAATTAATGAATTTTTATGGTAAAAATTTTCTTTTTTAGCTTGTTGTATGGAGAGTGGATTGAGATAAAAAAGTTTGAAAAGTATAGTTTTCATAACTAATTCAAACACAAACCTTGTAATCTTGACTTGAGAGATACAAAATCGTATAATCCTGTAATTTTGATATTTACTCGGGCAAAGGCACAAGAATAAGGAAAATGACAAACAAATGAAATATCCGCTTAATTATAAAAATGAATTTTCTTCTAGTTTGCTTTTTTGGATTACGAGATTTATACGTTATAAGCTTACAACACTATCTAACCATCAAGTAAATGATAAATCAAGCATTCTTCAGGCAATAAATACATTAAGTAATGATAAAATAAGTAATATAGATGAATTAGAAAATATCTGTAAAAAAGCGAGAAAAGCGGGTATGATAGGGATTAATACTTACTCTACCCCGCTACTCAAACTTTACGCTTTCCTTACGCAAAGCTCTATTGATACAATGGAGGATATTGATGAGGAAGTATTAAGCGATTTTTTAAGTGTGGAGACAAGTGCTCTTTCTAACGCAAGTAAAAAAAACTATCGCATTGCTCTCATTGGTTTTTTTGGTTATATTGATAAGCAAAATGAGAGTGATGGTGCATCTTATGTATATGATATTACACTCAAAATCAGCTCATTACAAGGCAAAAGTGGACAAAAACTCCCCTCATTTTTAAATCAAAAAGAATTAGAACAATTCTTGCGCGCTATTGATGAATCTCAACTTGGGGAAAAAGTCGCTGCGCGTAACAAACTTATTATCAAACTCATTGTTTATACAGGCATACGCGTAAGTGAAGCTCTTAATCTCCGCTGTAAAGATATTTTACCAGCTAAAGACTGCTATCTTATAAGTATTCGCGGTAAAGGCAACAAGCCGCGTGTAGTAATGATACGACAATCCCATATTCAGAATCTTCTTAATACCTGGCTTACGCAACGTTTGGGTTTTTCTCCAATGCACGATTTACTCTTTTGTAATGCCAAGGGAAAAGCCCTCACGCAGAGCTATATTTATAAAAATGTGGAGAATATTTTAACTCAAGCAGGGATTCGTAAAGAAAAAAATGGCGCACATATGCTACGGCACTCTTTTGCTACCCTGCTCTATCAGCAAAAACACGATTTAGTAATGGTGCAAGAAGCACTTGGACATTCGGATTTAAATACAAGTCGTATTTATACGCATTTTGATATGGAACGTTTGCAAGAAGTTGTCAGTGTAATGGATAATATATCCAATAAAACTCATTCTACTTAAAGGGGCATTATGAACTCTCCTTTATATCTTACTCCAAAAGCCAGTAATCTTGCAATGTGTCTCATAAGCGTATGTGCTTTAATTTTATGGCTTTATGAACCAAAATTATATAGCGATGTATTTCGTTTTATGCTTTTTCCTCTTGGGTTAGTATGGCTTTTGCAAAAACGATATATACTCTTAAAATATTTTATAGTAATTACGGCTGTTATTTTGGGTATTGCATTTGTTTGTAAATATACCTTTTTTTATATGGCAAATTATTTTATGGATAATGTATGGGTAGAAAACATTGCCCACATTGCAAAGCGTCCAATTAATGGTGAGTTTAAAGGTTTTCCTAGTGGGCATACGACAGCGGCGTTTATTGCTGCAGCATTTGCGTGGCAATATATGAGCAAAAAATGGGGTATATTTTTTATATTTTTAGCATTTATGGTAGGTTATGCTCGTATTATCAGTTTATGGCACACGCCAATTCAAGTATGTGCAGGTGCATTACTTGGCTTTGTAGGGAGTTTAGTGTTTATAAGTTTTATTAATAAAAAGCCTAAAGTGCAGCATTGACAAACATAATGAAAAAGATTATAATCCACGCCCTGTTAGATAAAATCTATACAGAATCTGCGGGGCTGATTGGCTTTCGACAGGAGCAAAGAGACTTAAGTGCATGTGAGCTGGTAAGCTCTAAAACTACCACAAATAAATAAACGCAAACAACGCAAATTACGCTCCAGCTTACGCAAAAGTCGCGTAAGTTTATCACACTTTTGGAGTCGGCTTAAGAACTTCTAATCTAGCTAGAATCTTTCAAGCTGTAATCTTTGCTAGATGCTCTTTTTGTCATACCTTAGCAAAAAGAAAAGAATAAGGTTGCTTGTGGGATTTATCTTGGGGTGTTGGATAACCACGAAAAGAAAACAATACCTACTAAACATGTAGATTCTTAAGAAGCTCAAGCTTTTGGACTGGGGTTCAACTCCCCACAGCTCCACCATAACTTCCCTATTTTATATTAAGATTTAATGAATCTGTGCTGCTTTGCGGATTCTATATGCTTTTGAACGACAAGCACTTGAGCAAGTTTTTGCACTTTTACTTCCAATAAATGGCTTATGGCATACTTGACAATCTTTTTTTGCTTTATCAAGGCTTTTAAGTAATGATACAACCTCACTATGAGAAAGTGAATGCTTACAATAAGGACATTCCATAAAAACTCCTTTAAGTGAAAATATTTAGATTCTATCACATTTTATAAAACGTGTTGCTACATTTTATAAAATGTGATACACTTCACACTTTATTTTTATATAAAGGTTTTTTTATGATACTTTCTTCTTTTAAAGGTTCACCTATTTTAAGTTTTACTTTTGCATCAATTTGCAGTAGCATACTTTTTGCCGATGAAACACTTTCTTCCACAAAACTTTCTCCCCTTATTTCAGCAGCTCACCCTATCAGCAATGCTAATATAAGCGTTATAGATGATACCTTTCTTACCCATACGCAAGCAAATAATCTCCGAGATATCTTTGCCAAAGACGCCGAGATACAAGTTGGCGGTGGTGCACAAATTGCACAAAAACTCTACGTGAGAGGCTTTGAAGATAGAATGTTTCGTGTGAGGCTTGATGGAATCACGCAAGGAGGAAATCTCTTTCATCACCAAGGCAACCTTCTTATTGACCCATTTTTAATTAAAAGCATAGAGATAGAAAAAGGTTTAGCAAAACCAGAAGATGGTGCAGGTGCACTTGCAGGGGGGATTAATATCATAACAAAAAATGCGTTTGATATGCTCTTACCAAATCGCAGTTATGGGGCACATTTTGTATTAGGAGGACAAAGCAATAAAGGTATAGACACCGCTCTTGCTACATACGGGAAAATTACAGAGAATATAGGTTTGCTCGCAAGCTATAGCTTTGATGATGTGCCTTATTATCGTGCAGGAAATGGAGACAAGGTCTCCTCCTCTAAAACGCGCTCGCATAATGCACTTTTTAAATTAAGTTTTCTTCCTAATGCAAATCATTCGCTTAACCTTAACTATCATTTTAATAATGTAAATGCCATAGCTCCCTATGGTGCTAATGTTTTGCTTAGCCAAGATCCAAAACTTTATGATAATACCCTCTTTTCTCACGCCATAAGCACACAATACGCTTATGTGCCAACTGATAATTTTACTTTATTGTGGAATACTTTTTATTCATATAAGAATCTTACACTTTCACCTATTGGAGCAGTATCTAGCACTGATCACGAAAAAGCACACGATTTAAGTTTGCATCATCTTGGAAGCGATATAATGTTGAAACACTACTTTAGCCCTGTGCGTCATTATATAAAATATGGTTTAAACTATCAGCTTATCACTACCAAAGAACACAATCTTGATGGACACGATAGAGATGATAATAATCAAGGACACGAATTAGGTGCTATTTATGGCGGATTTATTGGAGCAAATTTTAACTTTTTAGAATCTCTAAGCCTTGATGTAGGTTCGCGCTATGATGTCTTCACTTATCGTGATAAAGTTAATACAAGGCATAATACTCAAGGATTTAGCCCTTATATCTCGCTTCTTTATGCTCCAACAAATGAACTTAGCTTTAAAATCACACAAAATTATAATACACGTGGAGCTATGCCTCTTGATGCTTCATTGCTCTCAAATCCTCACGTAAAAATTACTCCATTAAAAGCAGAAGGAATGTATAACACAGAGCTTAATATGGATTATGATAATAGCCTCTTTAGTGTGCATATAAGTCTCTATCATCAATATTTAAAAAACTTTATCAATAGCTATGTCAATTCAGGTAGCCATACAAATGGTGCTACTCATGCTCACGGTGATTCTTTTCGTGAGAATATGGCTAGCGCTATACGAATAATTGGCTATGAAGCGAGTATGGGGCTAGATTTTAGTTTTATTGATGTGCATATGGGTATTGCTCAAAGCTTTCCTACATATAGGCAAAAACTCATTACTGATACTTTTGAGCTTGCTGCCGTAAGTGGGAGAAGTTATTTTTTGAGTGCGGGAATCCGCCCTTTTGACTTTCTACCGCAATTTCGTATTTTATGGCTTAGTCGTTTTGTAGAGGGAATAAATTATCAAGGTTACAATATGTATTATAATGATACCGAATCTGTAACTAAAAAAGGCTATAACACGCATAATCTTTATTTAACCTATGATGTGAAGTCTTATTTGAGTGTGCGTTTAGCATTTTTAAATCTTACAAATCAAACTTACATAAACCCTATGAGTCCGCTTAAGGAACTCTTTTCAAAAGGAGAAGGCACACCACTCTATGAACCCGGTTTTAGCACAAAAGCACAAATTGCACTTTCGTTTTAGTAGAATCTTTTGGTATAATCGCTTCTTTTAACATATTTTAAGTTTAAAGGAGCAGTAATGAATCTTTCAAAAGTATCAGTGGGTGAAAATCCAAATAAAATCAATGTTATCATTGAAATCCCTTATGGTTCAAATATTAAATACGAAGTTGATAAAGAAAGCGGTTTAGTTGTCGTAGACAGAGTGATGTATGGTGCGATGTTTTATCCTGCTAATTATGGTTTTGTCCCCAATACACTCGCAGATGATGGTGACCCTGTTGATGTTCTTGTGCTTAATTCTTATCCACTTCAAGCAGGAAGTATGATTGCTTCTAGGCTTATTGGTGTGCTAATTATGGAAGATGAAAGCGGAATGGACGAAAAACTCATTGCTGTGCCTGTTTCTAAAATTGACCCCTCATTTGAAAAGATTCAAAGCCTAGCAGATTTACCACAAATCACACTTGATAGAATCAAAAATTTCTTTGAAACTTACAAAACACTAGAGCCAAACAAATGGGTAAAAGTTAAAGAATACAAAGACAAAACTGCTGCACAAGAGATTTTAGATAAATCAATCAAAGCCTACAAAGGCTAAAAATACTCTTAAAATGATGTTTAAAGGAGGTTATGATGTTTCAGAAGATTCTCATTGCTAATCGTGGCGAAATTGCAGTGCGTATTATCCGCGCTTGTAGGGATTTACATATTAAAAGTATAGCCATATATGCAAGAGCTGATAGAGATTGTTTGCACGTAAAAATGGCTGATGAATCTTATGAAATCAGTGATGACCCATTGCAAGGCTATCTTGATGCGGATTTGATTATTGAGGTAGCATTACGCGCTGAAGCTGATGCAATTCACCCCGGCTATGGTTTTTTAAGTGAGAATGCCACATTTGCTAAAAAAGTGCAAGAAGCGGGAATTACTTGGATAGGACCTGATGCTCTAACAATTGCAAAAATGGGCGATAAAAATGCAGCAAGAGCTATTATGGAAAAAAATGGAATCCCCATTGTGCCAGGCACTCAACCACTTAATAAGCACTCTATAAGTGATATTGCTAAATATGCGCAAAAAATTGGCTATCCTGTGATACTTAAAGCAAGTAGTGGTGGAGGTGGGCGTGGCATACGCGTAGTAGAAAAAGAAGAGGATTTAATAGAATCTTTTGAGGCGTGTAAACGCGAAGCTATGGCATTTTTCAAAAATGATGATGTTTTTATGGAAAAATATATCGTTAATCCTAGACATATAGAGTTTCAAATCTTAGCGGATAATTATGGTAATGTGATTCATCTGCTTGAGCGTGATTGTTCCATACAAAGACGACATCAAAAGCTTGTTGAAATCGCTCCTAGTCCCCTTATTAGCGATGATTTACGCCGAAGAATGGGAGCTGCTGCCGTGGCTGCCGCTAAAGCTGCACAATACACAAATGCAGGCACGGTTGAATTTTTGCTTGATGAGAACAATACTTTTTATTTTATGGAAATGAATACACGCATACAGGTTGAGCACGGCGTTACAGAGGAAATTACTGGTTATGACCTTATAGGGAGACAAATCCGCATTGCGCAAGGAGAAATTTTAGACCTTACACAACACGATATACGCGCACAAGGCTTTGCTATTGAAGTGAGAATTAATGCTGAAGATGTGGCTAATGATTTTGTGCCAAATCCGGGCAAAATTACCACTTATTACCCTGCTTTAGGACCTTTTGTGCGAGTAGATAGTTGTATTTATAAAGATTATGTGATTCCACCCTTTTATGATTCTATGGTAGCAAAGCTCATTGTGAAAGCTTCAAGCTATAATCTTGCGGTAAATAAACTCTCGCGAGCTTTGAATGAATTTACCATTAAAGGCGTGAAAACAACAATTCCTTTTTTGATAAACATTTGCAATGATAAAGACTTTAGGCGAGGATATTTTGATACTTCTTATATTGAAAGTAAAATTAAAGAGCTTATGCCCCCCCCACAATCTAAGCCTGAAGATGATATGGTAAGCGTCATTGTCGCGGCCTTAAGCGCACGCTATGGAGCATAAAACAATGGAGTAGCCTATGAAAAATATCTATCAAAGCACAATATTTTTGGATAAAAGAGCGTGTGAAAAATATCATCTTACACCTGAAATTCTTATGGAAAATGCGGCTTGTGCATTAGAATCTTTAATCAATTCTTTGACACATAAGGGAAGCGTGATAACTATTTTATGCGGGAGTGGTGATAATGGTGGCGATGGATATGCATTAGCTAGGCGTTTAAGCGGGGACTACTCTATAAGAATCTTTCAGGTAAAAGAACCAAAATCACCTCTTTGTATTCAAGCATACGAGCGTGCCTGTGAGTGTGGAATAAAGTTCATAAAAAAAATCTTACCTTGTGATGTAGTAGTAGATTGTGTTGTGGGCAGCGGTTTAAAAGGTAGCTTAGAGCGTGAAGCAAGTGAGATTCTCTCTTTGGCAAATAAAAATGCTCGTTTGTGCATTGCGTGTGATATTCCAAGTGGTTTAAGCGATAAAGATGAAGGCTTTGTATTTAAGGCAGATTATACATTATGTATGGGAGCAATTAAGCTTGTGTGTCTAAGCGATAGAGCAAAGGACTATGTGGGAGAATTGTATATTGGCAAACTTGGTTTAAGTGGGAATCATTATGAAGTAACTTCTAATCTTAAAATGCTTGAAAGCTCTGATTTAGCATTACCACAGCGCATAAATAAAAATGTGCATAAAGGTGATTTTGGACATTTGGCAGTATTTGTAGGAGAAAAAAGCGGTGCTGGGATTTTGAGCGCACAGAGCGCATTGCATTTTGGTGCTGGACTAGTTAGCATAATATCTCAAAAAGATTTACAGATTCCATTTGATATTATGCAAACACACACACTCCCTCACAATACGACTGCTATTGCTCTAGGTATGGGACTTGGTGTAAAAAATGTTGCGCAAATACTTCAAAACTTACAAGAGAGCACTTTGCCCTGCATACTTGATGCTGATGTATTTCATACACCTATGATTAAAAATTTTCTTGATAAAAGTTTAAATCAACAGACTTTAGATTTTTCACGTGAGATTATCTTAACACCACACCCAAAAGAGTTTGAAGCATTACTTAAGCATTGTGATTTGGGAGATTATAATCCTCAAAAACGTATAGATAGTATGCTTAGCTTTACTCAAAAATATCCACATACTACTCTTGTCCTCAAAGGTGCAAATGTTTTTATAGCAAAGGCACAAGATATTTATATTAACCCGCTCGGTATCAATGCACTTGCAAAAGGTGGCAGTGGCGATGTTTTAAGCGGGCTTATTGGCGCACTTTTAGCTCAAGGATATAATGGCTTAGATTCGGCACTGCAAGGTTCACTTGCTCATACACTTGCAGCAAGAGAAGCTACAAAACATATTGCAAATTACGCATTGACACCAAGTATGCTTCTTGAAAGCATTACTACCTTGCAATCTCATAAAAGGATACATAAATGAATCATATTAAAGATACTCTCAAAATCGGCTCACATACTTTCGCATCGCGCTTAATTGTCGGGAGCGGAAAATATAAAGACTTTGCTACCACCAAAGAAGCGACTTTAGCAAGTGGCGCAGAAATTATCACCGTTGCAGTTAGGCGTGTGAATATTATGGATAATAAAAGTGAGAATCTTCTTGAAACCTTTAAAGATACAAATATTCAGTTTTTGCCCAACTCTGCTGGGTGTGTCAATGCTAAGGAAGCAATTACACTCTTTCGTCTTGTGAGAGAAGCAACAGGTATTGATTTTATCAAGCTTGAAATCATAGGCGATATAGACAAAACACTCTATCCTGATGTAATAGAGAGCCTACAAGCCACAGAGATTCTAGCAAATGAGGGCTTTTGCGTATTGGCTTATACAAATGATGACCCTATTATGGCAAAACGACTTGAAAATGCGGGAGCAAGCGCGATTATGCCTCTTGCTGCGCCTATTGGAAGCGGACTTGGAATCCAAAATCGTTATAATATCGGCTTTATCAAAGAAGCAGTAAAAGTGCCTGTGATTGTTGATGCGGGGGTAGGCTGTGCGAGTGATGCAAGTATCGCTATGGAGTTAGGAGCAGATGCTGTGCTTACAAATACGGCAATTGCTCAAGCACAAAATCCTGTAACGATGGCAGAAGCGATGAAATACGCTGTAAAAGCCGGGCGATTAAGCTATCTTGCTGGACGCATACCACGTAAAGCCTATGCAAGTGCAAGTTCTCCACTTGAAGGTATGATGCAATTTGGTTAGATTCTAGGCAAAATAATGAAAGATAGAATCTTTAAACAAGATATTGGCAAACAATTTGAATTTGATGCGCAAGTAGCAAGTGTGTTTGATGATATGCTTGAGCGTTCAATTCCTCATTATAAAGAGGTGTTAGGTTTAATTGTAGATTTTTGCTCCTATACTTTAGAATCTTCTAAAAGTGCTATACCTCTTGTTTATGATTTAGGAAGCTCCACAGGAACGACACTTTTAGCTCTCTCTCAAGCTTTATCAACACATACACGCTTTATTGGTATTGATAGTTCTCAAGCTATGATTGATAAAGCCTCACTTAAAGCTCAAGCCTATAACGCGAACATTGAATTTATCTGCACAGACTTGCTTGAATACGATTTTTTGCACTCTGATATTGTAATTGCTAATTATAGCTTACAATTTATCCGCCCAATGCAACGCCCTGCACTTCTGCAAAAAATTTACAATGCTCTTACGGAGGGAGGAATTTTAATTGTGAGCGAAAAGATGACTTCTCATCATAGAATCCTTGATAGGCAAATGATAGAACGATATGTTCGCTATAAACAAGAGCAAGGCTACACAAAAACCGAAATTAGCAAAAAGCGTGAAGCATTAGAAAATGTGCTTGTGCCTTTTAGCCTTGAAGAAAATATTGCAATGCTTAAAGATATAGGTTTTAGTGGCATTGAGGTGCTTTTTAAATGGGTGAATTTTGGCACTTTGATTGCTAAAAAGTAATAAATATTTATATTTTATATGTATTTATTTTATGCAAACTAAAATTATAAAAGAAAAATAATGTAATTTATTGTAACTTATTTTAAAATTTTACTAAAAACTCTAAAAATTATTATTCAAAAAAAAAAAAAAAAATGCGTGATATAATAATAGTAAAAACAAAAAGGAGAAACAATGAAACAAGAAGATAATGTTTCAAAACTTACCCCACAGGAACTTGAAGAGTTAAGTAATTGGCTATGGAATAATTGCGATGATTGCGGACTAATGCTTGAAGATATGACAGATTCTTTACGATATTGCGATGAAAATCCTGCAGATTTAGACCCTAGCGAACTTGAAGATTGGCTTTTGGAAACAAGACTATTTGCACTTGATGACAATTGCCCTGAGGGAATAAAAGATTTACCAAAAGCATTAGGTGCATTAAAGGGCTTAAAAGCCATTGTAGCACAGGAACAATCCATTCAAAGCATTCCTAAAGAAATATGTGAAATCAAGGGTTTAGAAGTTTTGGATTTATTTGATAATGAACTCACACAAATCCCACAAGAAATTGGCAAACTAGAATCTTTAAGAGAACTTTACTTAAGTGGAAATAACATTACATCTTTGCCAGAGAGTATAAAAAATCTACAATCTTTAGAAATTTTATGTTTGAATGACAATCCCATAAAAGCTTTACCAGAGTGGCTAAGCGAGTGTAAGAATCTAAAATGTATCGAAGTAGATGATGATGTGGAGATTCCCTCCTGTATTGATAGCACACTTATCAATGCCGATTATGAAGGCTATAGCAGCTATGATTATAGATAATCCTCTGCTATAATGGTGTTAATTCATCATAACCAAACACGATAAGAGGCTTTAGGAGGGGAAGTGGCAAAAATTGATAAGAGTATAAGCAAAGAATTAGAATCTTATTTTAAAGTATTAGCCAAAGCAAAGGGATTTAAAACTTACTCAAATTGGATTTTGTATAAACGCAATGGAGATGATTTTATTAGTGTGCATTATGAGTTATTACATAGGCGTCCAGATACATATCATACAGGCATTTGGAGTGTAACGATTAAAGGCTATGAGATGGATAGACTCTATTGGGAAATTACAGAGGCAGAAGAATGCTTAACTTACAAAAGTGATGCTTTGAGGGCAAATGGTTCTTTTGTTGTGCCAAGCGAAAATATAGGAGCAGAAAAAAGCTTTTATGTAATCCCTTGTAAAAAGCCCTTTGATGAAGCCCAAATAACAACTATCAAAGAAAAACTCCCCTTAATGCTAGAGTATGTCCAATCTTGTATTGATACCTTTTATGCAACATATCGCAATTTTGATGAATATGTGCAGCATCTTCAAGACCAAAGTGAGAAAAACTTACGATATAAAGTATTTTCTCTACTTGCTAAAGGAGATATTTTGAGTGTGCTCAATATTGCGCAAGAACAAGCAGCCATTGAGAAGCAAGAGTTAGGTAAAAATGAAATAGGCTTTTGGGGAATGTTGCTGAATTTTTTACATAAAAATGGAGAGAAAACGAACCTAAGCTTAGCAGAGAGATTCAAAATGCGTTTTAAAAATTTGACATATGTTGAAAGAATGTAAAGAATGAAACTTGCCTTGCTTTTAATTATAATTATATGTAGCTTTGCGCAAGGCAAAGATTCTCTAATTGAAGATAAAATGCGTAATATTGGGCTTTTTGCACTTGAAGAAATAGATAAAGATACTTTTATCACGCGGCTTGCTTATGATAGTAAAGAAAACTTTATGAAAACAAATATCTATGCACCTTTTTCTTTACACAAATGCTATCTCCATAAAGATATGAAAGAGCATATGCAAAAACTTGCCAAGATTCTAAAAGCAAAGAATTTAAAGCTTATTGTGTATGATTGTTTCCGTCCACAAGCTGCACAAGAGCTTGCTTGGAGTATTGTGCCTGATACGCGCTATGTCGCTCACCCAAAGAAAGGCTCAAATCACTCAAGGGGGATTGCCATTGATGTGGGCTTAGCTCAAGGAAATGGAGAAGCTTTAAGTATGCCAAGCGCATTTGATGAATTTAGTGCAAAAGCGTGGCGTGATTATATGTGTCCGCAATCTCGAACACAAAATTGCACTCATCGTAACGAACTCCAAGAGATAATGAGCCAAGCTGGATTAAAGAGTATAAAAACAGAATGGTGGCACTTTGAGCTTCCTATAAGCAATAAACACGGCTACCCTATTCTTTCTCTCCCATAGAATCTACTCAACTATTCGTGGCGCAGCGCATCAATAGGATTAAGCTTTGAGGCTCTCCTTGCGGGAAGATAACCAAAGAGAACACCAATAAAAGCCGAAAATAAAAAGGCAATGATAGCCGTTGGAATATCAAAAATAAAAGGAATTTCCATATAATAACTTAGGCTCAATGAAGCAAAAAATGCCCAAATAATTCCAATTATTCCTCCAAGTGAGCTTAAGGTAATAGATTCTATTAAAAACTGCATAAGCACTTCACTCTGCAATGCACCAATAGCCATACGCGTTCCAATTTCTTTGGTGCGCTCTGTTACGGAAACGAGCATAATATTCATAATGCCAATTCCCCCTACAACTAAGCTTACTCCAGCAATTAAACCTAAAAATGCGGTAAGTCTCTTTGTGGCAGAAGTGAGTGTCTCTGCAATCTGCTTTGTATCCATAATCTCAAAAGAATCTCTATCTCCGGCACGGACATTGCGCACTTGACGCAGTGCTTGAGTAAGAGCGGGAAGCATTTGTTCAGAATCTACGCCATCTTTTGCACGAAGCATAAGTCGATTAACAAAAAAAAGTGTATTGCTCCCTGATACAGAACGTAAGAATGTTTTGAGTGGAAGCAAAATTACATCATCTTGGTCATTTCCCATACCACCCTGCCCTTTAGATTCTAATACGCCAATGCACTCACACACGATTGTATTTAAACGAATCCTCTGTCCCAAGGGATTACCCTCATTAAATAGATTCTTACGCACCGATTGTCCTATCATACACACATTGCTTCCTACACGATATTCATTTTCTTCAAAACTTCTTCCTTCACTTGTATCCCATTGCGTTACTTCAAAAAATGCTGCATTTACACCTTGTGCTTGAGTTGCTGTATTTTGAGCTTGGTATTGTAGGGTAACTGAACCTTGAGAAATGGGTGCAAGAGCCTGTATATATTCGTGTGTAAGCATAGTAAGATTCTGTGCTTCTTGCAGGCTAAAATTACGGCGAAGATTTGCTCCACTTGGATTCATTACGCGCGCAGGAAACACAAGCAAAAGGTTGCTGCCAAGTGAGGAGATTCTATCGCTTATCATTTTAGTCGTGCCATTTCCTAAACTAATCATTACCACCACTGCACCCACACCAATGATTACCCCAAGCATTGTTAAAAATGCGCGCAAGAAGTTGCGTTTAATTTGTCTTAATGCGAGGATAAAAGCATTTAAAATCATTAGCAATCCTTTGAATCACTTATTAAGCGCCCATCTAAAAAGTGCAATTCCCTACTTGCATATTTTGCCATATCAGGTTCGTGCGTTACCATAAGAATCGTAATACCCAAATTTTGATTGAGTTCTTGGAGAATTTCCATAATTTCCACACTTCGTTTTGTATCAAGATTTCCTGTTGGTTCATCAGCAAGTAAAAAAAGTGGTTCTGAAGCAATTGCTCGTGCAATTGCTACGCGTTGTTGTTGTCCTCCGCTTAATTTTGCACTTGTGTGCGAAGCCCAATCTTTTAATCCTACTTTATCAAGTGCTTTAAGAGCAATCTCTTCTCTTTCTGTCTTTTTTACTCCACGATACATAAGGGGCAATTCTACATTTTCTAACGCAGTTGTGCGTGCTAAAAGATTAAAACCTTGAAAAATAAAGCCTATATAGTTTCTGCGTAAAAGTGCACGTTGATTTTGTGTAAGTTCAAATACATTCACATCATAAAACCAATATTCTCCACTACTCCCGACATCAAGAGTGCCAAGTATATTTGCTAGACTTGATTTACCCGAACCACTAGGTCCCATTAATGCAACAAATTCGCCTTTATCAATGAGTAAATCTACACCTTTGAGTGCTTCAAATGCACTCTCTCCCTTGCCATAAGTTTTGCGCACATTGTGCAATTTAATAAAATCTTCCATATTTAACTTGCCTTAAATCATTGCACCTTTATTTTTGTAATCACTTGTGTTTGCTCGTCAATACCGCTTAGAATCTGTGTATAAACCCCATCGGTAATACCCGTCTCTACCTCCACAGATTCGGGCACGCCATTTTTTAAAATCCATAATGTGCCACTTTTGCCTTGTTGCTTTTGCTTGATATTAATTTGCGCTTTAGGACGTGGGCGCGAGGGTGCAACCATTGGATTGAGTGCAGAATCATTCTTTTTTATGCCTGCTTTTTGCAATGCCTTATTTAAATCAAAATACAAAGCAGAACTTGGCACAAGAAGTGCATTTTGGGCTTTTGCAATGATAATATCAGCTGTGGCACTCATATCAGGACGCAAAAGGAGAGATTTATTATCCACTTCAATTTTTGCACGATAAGTAATGATGTTAGAAGTGCTTGAAGAAGTATTTGAAGAAGAGCTGCCTCCATCGCCTGAACCAAAATTCACACGATTAACTTTTGCGTGAAAATTTTTATCTGGGTAAGCATCAACGGTGAAAATGACTTCTTGTCCTTCTTTAACCTTGCCAATATCTGCCTCTGAAATGCTTGCATAAAGCTGCATTTCTTCAAGATTCTCAGCAACCTTAAAAAGCGTAGGAGCTTGAAAACTTGCTGCTACGCTTTGCCCCACTTCAACGCTACGCGTAAGAACAATACCATCAACGGGTGAAATAATTTCGGAATTTTTTAAATCAATCTTAGCGCTTTCTATGCTTGTTTGAATTTCAATGATAGTAGCGCGCTTAATATCTACATCGGAACGTGCAGAGGTATAATTAGTTTTAGCAGTTTGTAATTCAAGTAGAGAAGGCGAAGCCCCATTTGTTGCTTTATAAAGTTCTTTTAATCTATCATAATTCCATTTTTTATCTGCCAAAGTTTGCTCACTCGCTCTAAGTTGAGCTTGTGCGGAATGAAGCTGGGCTTGAAATTTAGCAATCTGTTGATTAATACTCTCTGGATTAATGCGAGCAAGCACTTGTCCTTGCTTGACTTCATCATTTTCATCTACAAGTACTTCAAGCACAAGTCCGGAAATCACACTCCCAATTTCTACTTCATTCACAGGAGAGAGAGAGCCTGAAGCTGAAATGCTTGATTTAATATCACCACGAGTAGGTTTTATTGTCTCATATTCCATTTGGGAAGTAAAAAGATTCCATAAAATAATACCACCTATACAAAGTGCAATGACACCAAGTAAGATAAACCACACCATAGGAGGAATTTTTTTGCCTATATATTTTTTTGTATGAAGAGTTTGATATAAATTCATTCTTTGTTTCCTTGTGGAGATTGTTCTTTTTGTGGATTCTCTATTTGCTCCAAAGCAAGATTCCCACCTAAAGCTTTAAAAAGCGTAATAAGCGATAGAATCTCGTTTGTTTTTGCACTATGAAGCTGTGTCTGCAAATTAAGATATGTATTTTCATTATTTAAAAAATCATTTTTATCAAGCAATCCACGTTTATTTTTTGCACTATTACTTTCGTAAGCCTTTACACCAATTTCATATACATTTTGCGTATTTTGCACCTGACGTTTTTTAGATTGTACATCAAAAAGTGCGTTTTCAACCTCGCCTAAAGCTGTATTAACATTATTTTGCAAGGTATAATATGCTTCATTACTTAACTCTTTTTGAATAAGATAATTTTGCTTTAAAGGGGTGCGATTAAGCAGAGGTGCAGTAATGGAATTTGCTATCTGAAATACGAGAGAACCTGCGCCATTTGTGCTATATAGAATCTCACCGATTGAGCCACTAAGCGAAATATTTGGCAATCTTGCAGCATTTGCATTTGTTTGTTTATAAAGCTGAGAATGCAGAGCATAAAGACTTGCTTGGATATCTGGACGAGAGAGCAAAATATCACTTGGCATTTTATCTACATAAAAATTTGCAATATGCGGAAATGTGTAATTTATAGAATCTAAAAAATCAATGTTTTGGGCGAGTTCATCGGCAGTGATATTTAAAAGCACAAGCAGAGCATTTTTATTTTGCTCAAAAGTATAAGAGAGACTTTCATAAGTATTCTTTTGCGCGGTTGTATTTGCCACAAAGCTTTGATAAGTGCTTACATCAATAAGTCCTAATTTATATTTATCTATATTAATTGCCTGAATCTGCTCTAAGTTTTTTAGAGTAGATTCGGCAATAGCAAGCGAATAAGCATTATCCCGCAATGTAAAATATAAAGTCGCCACTTCAGCAATTAAAGAAATTTGTGCAAAAGCAAGATTACTTTGTGCTTGAAGATAAGATTTTTTGTTCGCTTGACGTAAGGCATTAAGTTTACCAAATAAGTCAAGTTCCCAACTCATACTGATATTTGCATTGATTGAATTTGCACCTGGACGGATAATTGTGCTTTGAGAGAGAGTGCGCCTATCAATATAACTTGAATTTAACCCAGCATTAATTGTAGGAAACATATTTGCTGTATTGATTTTCATTTGAGACTTGGCTTGCTTAATACGAGAAATCATACTCAATACATTTGTATTATTTTCAAGCGCAAGATGAAGGATTTGGTGCAACTGCTTATCATCAATAAGTGCCATAAACTGCTGTAATCTAAAAGGTTGCTCTTGTAAGGATTCCATATTTATAAGATTTGTGGATTGTTTTATTTTTGTGGTATTTTGAGATGTAAGTAAGTCTTTGGTATTAGAAAAAGCAGCGGGAATATGTGTTTGCTTAGCACTTTGCTCAAGTGTGGGAATAGGTGTGCTACAACCAGTATATATCATACCAACAAATAAGCATATCTTCCTCACTTATCTCATTCCTTTTAATATCTTAAGGTTACTCTTAAAATGATATTGAAAAAATGTGAAATTAAAGTGAATCTTAAATATTAAAAGATTAGAATCCAAAACTACTTAAATCTTAACATTTTAGAGAGAATCATTTGAGACAAATTGTATTCATAAGTATGCTATGGATTACTATAATTTTTATGACTGCTTGCTCACACCACGATTCTTTACAATCATTTAATAAATATTACTACGGTGGCAATGATGAAAAAGCCTATAAATATGCCAAAGACAAAGCCGGAAAATCTGGAGATGTATTATGGAATCTTCAAGCGGGTGTGAGTGCATTTACTTCACATCAAGAAGATACTCTAAATCTTTTAGAACAAGGTGAAACACTCTTTAGCAAATATGAATCAGAAGGTTTAATGGGTGGCATATTTGGCAGTGTAGGTTCAGTGCTTGTTAATGAAAATATTAGAGATTATCGTGGCAATATTTATGAGGGCGTTATGTTCAATTATTATAAGGCACTCAATACTATGTCGCAAAAAGACTATGCTCGTGCACGTGTAGAATTTAATCGTGCAAATGACAGACAACGTCGTGCTAAAGATTACTTTAATAAAGATATTCAAAAAGCTCTTGCACAAGAACATAAACAAAATGCACAAGATAGGAATCTTCAGCAAGTTGATACTCACTCTTCTATCTCTTCTCTTTTGCAAAAAGAATACAGCAATTTAAAAAATTTTCAAGCTTATGAGGGCTTTATCAATCCTGCAGTAAGTTATGTTTCCGCGCTTTTTTTTATGCTTGAAGAAGATTACAATAAAGCAATGGATTTATACAAAGAATCTTATGGGATTAATCACGCTTCAATCATTAATCAAGACTTACAAATAATGCAAAAGCGTAAAAATAGTAATACAGATGCTAGATATACTTGGTTTATTATTGAAGATGGGCAAAGTGCGCATAAACAGGATATGTCAATTAATTTACCTACATTTTATGTTAGCAATAATGTCTTGCACGTAGGTGTTGCTATACCAATGCTTGTAGAAGGAAAAATAAGTGCTCGCATATATCAAGCTCAAAGCACAGAACAACAAAATTTTAAAGCCTCTGAAGTAGCTGATTTAGATAAAGTGATTGCAAATGAATTTAATAAGCAACTCCCCTTTATTCTTACACGCACAATCTCTTCTGCTATACTCAAATCAATTACTCAAAATGTATTGGATAATCAATTTGGCACAATAGGAGCTTTAGCAGGTGCACTTTATTCTATGAGCACAACAAATGCTGATGTGCGTATTGCTACAGCTTTACCCAAACGTGTACTTGTGCTACAAATTCCAAATAATGTGGGTAAATTTATGCTTCAGGCTGATAATCGTCCACTTTATAATGTGCATTTTGAGTGTATAAAAGAAACATCTTTACAAAAAAATATGCAAAAAATAAAAAATATTATTACTTTATGTGAAAAAAACGATAACATTCTATATTTGCGTGTCAAGGGTAATAACCCAACTTATAGAATCTTAAAGGGCGGTAACATTGATGAATAAAGCTTTTTTATATCTTATAACCATAGGTGCATTATTTATGGTAGGTTGTAGCACATCACCAAAATATATTAATACAGCAGATTCTAAATCTTATACAAGTATGGGACTTGATTATCACGACATTGAAAAAGCAGCAAGTAATAGTGTTCGTTCTTTACTCAATAGTAATTATGTGCGCAATCTTTCTCGCACAGGCTCTCCTAAAGTATTAATGATATCAAATGTCATTAATGATACTATGCAAACTATTGATACAGAACAGCTTACTCGGAAAGTAACACGTGATATGCGTAATAGTGGAAAATTTGTTCTTACTCTCGCAGTAGGAAATAAAAAAGATAAAGGTATTACGATGGGTAGGAGTGTGCGTGATAATGATGAATTTGACCAACACACTACAATTGAAAAAGGCACATTAAAAGCTCCAGAATTTTCTCTATCAGGAAAAATTGTGCAAAAAAATACTAAAATTGGCTCAAAGCAGCGCACTGACTATTATTTCCTTCTCACACTTACCAACATTAAAGATGGTCTTGTTGTTTGGGACGATGAGGTAAATATCATTAAGCTTGGCTCAAATTCATCTGTAAGCTGGTAAATAACTAAATTTTAGGAGGCATTTATGAAAACACATACAAAAGTTTTATTTGGAGGCATTATTACAGGGTTGCTTATTATAGGCTGCGCCAATAAAGATGATGCACTTGGTGTTGGTGGTAAGAGTATCGATAAAAAAGCACTTCAAGCTCTTAGTATTCAAGGTGCACCAAATTGGGTGCTCAATGGTGGGCAAGGTGATATGAGCGCCGTAGGAATTGCTGATATTATTAATGGTGATTTGGGCTATGCACGCACAGAAGCATTAGCTTTAGCTAGAGATGAACTTGCACGACAAGTAGCTACAGAGGTTGAAGGCGTAATAAATCGTGCAGCAAGTGTAACTATGGGTTCTTCAGTCCAAGATGCGCAGGTTTCTAAAGCTAGTGAACAAATCATAAAACAGGGTGTTTCTCAAACTCTTAGTGGAACAAAGCAAACCGATACTTGGATTACCAAAGATGCAACCAAAATCTTTGTGCTTATTAAACTTAATCCGGAGCTTAAAGCCAAGCTTCAAGCTAATGTAAAGAGAGAAATTAACAAAAGTTCTCTTCCAAGCAATATAAGACAAGAGGCTGCAAGATCATTTTTGATTCGGTAATGCTAAATTTGAAAACTAAAATAAATTAAATATGATGTCATTGCTAAGAATCATACTTCCCATATATATTATCATTATATATGGAGGTTGCTTTGGTAGTTCGCCTAAACCTCCTTCTTGGTATGGTAAATCCTCAACAAATGAAACCCAACTCATTGGTTTTGGAAGTGCAAATAGTCTCAATACTGCTCAAGCTAATGCTTTGAGTGATATTATTACCCAAATCAATGTCCAAGTAAGCACACAATTTAGCTCCAATATAAAAAGACAAAATAATCTTATCACTCATAATTCAAGCAATGAGGTATATCTTGATAGTGCAGGAATTGAATTAAATGATGTGCAATATTCACGTAGTGCATTTGAAAATGGTATATTTTATGTAGAAGCAAAAGTTCATAAAGCTACTCTTATTAAGCAGTTCCAAAAAAAGTTCAATACCGTATATAACTCCCTTAATCTTTCTCGTATTACTCAATGCAACACAATTTCTATTAAAGATAAAATACAGATTGAGAAAAATTTAGAAATTTTACACCTGTATGCTACACTACTCCAAACATTAGGAACTACAAGCAAACCACTTAATAATTTTGAAAATATCCTTGCCGCAAATACACCACAACCTAATGCGAAGCTTGTTATTGAAAGTAATTTGACTAATGAAATAATTTATAATAATTTGGCAAAGGAATTGGGACATTTTTACAGCTTTGATTCTCAAGCAAACCAAATTCTAAAAGCTAAAGTGCAAGTAAGCAACAGCAACGAAGGTGTAAAAATTAATATAATTTTTACCATATTTGATTGTCGCAATAATCCCATATTTAATACAAATGTAAGCTATACTCATAATGCTACCAATGTGCAAGAGGCATTACGTTTTGCTTCACAGCGCGTAAGTGTTCAGTTATATAAAAAAATACAAGAATGGATTGAACAATAAAACTATGTGCGGCTTGCAAAATAGTTGCGCACTACTTCCCTATCATCAAAATATATTTTTTCATTACCTATAATTTGATAATCTTCATCGCCTTTGCCTAAAATCAAAAGCACTTCATCAGATTCTAAGGATTCTAGCGCCATATAAATTGCTTTTTTGCGATCTGCTTCAACAAATACATATTCTCCATCTTGCATACCACTCAAAATATCCTCAATAATGCTTTTTGGGGATTCTGTGCGTGGATTGTCGCTTGTGATATAAATTTTATGTGCAAATTGTTGCGCACAAGCTCCCATTTTAGGGCGTTTAGATTTATCTCTATCACCACCTGCCCCAAAAACAACAGCTATTTTACAATGCCTAAAACTCTCAAAGATTTGATACATACCATCGTATGTGTGAGCAAAATCCACAATAACAAGAGGCATATTATGCACTACCTCCATACGTCCACTCACACCACCAAAATGTTCTAATGCCTCCGCTATTCGCTCTAGTGGTTCTTGAGTGAGAATCTTTACTGCTCCAATAGCAGCAAGGGTATTATACAGGTTATGCTTTCCATACAAATGCGCTTGTATTGCACTTTGTTCATTTGTCTTATAATCTCGTTCTCTCCACGAAATATACCCATCAATACCATTTTCAAGTGCATATACATCAACGCTTAAATTTCCTTTTTTTTCTATGCCATAGAAATATGCTGCTTTATCAGTGCAATATATATAGGGCTCATCAGCATTGAGGAGTTTTCTACCTTCACCTTCAAAAAAGCTATTTTTAATGCGCCGATATTCTTCTACACTCTTATGATAATCCAAATGATCACTTGTAATATTTGTGAGAATCTTAAGTGCAAAATCAAGTCCGGCTATGCGTTCTTGTTCAATAGCGTGGGAGCTTACTTCCATAATAAAAAAATTACACTTTTGCTCCATTGCTATACAAAGATTTTCATATAGCTCAAGCATACTTGGAGTTGTCAAGCCTTTAGGTTTAATCCTATGCTCATTAATAAAAAAACCTCTTGTGCCAAGCAAGGCAACATTAAATCCCAAATCAAGCAAAATAGAGTAAATAATAGCTGCGGTGGTTGTTTTTCCATTTGTGCCAGTGATACCTACAATATTTGGTGAATTATGAGAAAAATTTGCCATAAGAATATCGTTAAGTTCATAAGATTCTACCATAGAGCAAGATTGTGCTATTTGAGGCGTAATAAAGTTTTTATTTTGTTTATTCTTTACGAATAAAACCTTGTCTGTATCTGCATCTTTTTGCAAGCCAAATTTATCACCCTCACCTTTTAAGAGGGATTCTATCACTCGTGTATCATCTGTCAGAGCTATAAAGCTTCTATCCTTATAACTTACGTTTTTTTTGATTATCATCAGCTACCTTTTGGAGAATCTTCTCAATCTCTTTATCGTAAATAACACTTTTTTTTAAAGATTCCATATATTCAATATATTCCATTGACATATCTTGATAATTATTTTCTACAAGTTGATTAAGAAATTCATAAAACTCATTCTTGTTTGTAAAAATAATTTTAGTGCTAAAGATTAAGTCTTCAAAAGCTTCTTTAAAGCTCTGCTTGTCTTGGACAATTTGTTTGAAATCCTGATATAAGATGCCATTAATCGCATCAGCACGTAAATTTTCAATATGCTTTATCATATTAAAAATTTTATTAGTGCTTTTATCAAAACTGCGAATGGTTTTAAGCATTTGTTCTCTCGCCTTACTCTTGCTTATTTCTTGTGAAAGCAAAATTTGATAATACTCATATAAACCAAGAGCTTGTTCTTCAAAATCTTGAGCCATATCCGAAAGAAGCACACCAATAGTAGATTCTGTATTATTAGGTTCAAGACTTAAATTATGTGCAAAAAATCCAAAAGCTTTTTTATACTGCTTAGCGGCAAAAAAATCAAAAGCTTTTTTATTGTTTTTATTGATAACTTGACGTGTGCGCGTATCAGTTAGCTTGATTGATTCCATAAATTCTATCCTATTTGAAAATCTGCTTCTTTTCCGTGTTGAACATTAACAATAGCTATATCAGGGTGAATTTCCTCTTTAAGACGATTCTCAATGGCATATTTAAGCGTATTTGCTGAACTCGGACACCCTTTGCACGCACCTTCAAGGCGCACATATACTTTTGCATCTTTAATACCAAGTAAAGTAATATCACCGCCATCAAGCGTAAGTGTAGGACGCACTTTTTGGATAACTATTTCAACAGGCATTTTAAGCTCTTCATCACTAAAAGGAAACACTCAAACTCCTTATGATTCTATAATTTAATATACAATTTTAACGTATTTTTTCAAATACTAGAAAATCAAAGAATTGTTTATAAATGATACAAAATGATAATTTTAAAGTAAAAAACCTCAAAACCCTCTTTATTATTTATAATAAATCCTTATAGAATAAAAGCTAGAAAACTAAGATAATATTAAGGAGTAAAATTATGAACAAAATGTTGGCATTAATCTTAGGTTGCATCATAGGTTTTGGTTTTTTGGGCTGTAGTGAAGATAAAACACAAGAAAGCTATAAAGTGAAATTTGCTCACGTTGTAAGTAGTAATACTCCTAAGGGTAAAGCTGCTGATTTTTTTGCCAAACGCGTAAATGAACTTAGTGGCGCTAAAATCAAAGTAGAAGTATTTCCAAGTGCACAACTTGTAGATGATGATAAAGTATTCCAAGAACTTACACGCAATAATATTCAAATGGCAGCACCAAGTTTTTCAAAATTTACACCTATTGCCAAAGAATTTAATATATGGGATATTCCATTTTTATTCCGTGATACAAACCATTTGCATAAAGTTATGGATGGAGAAGTTGGTCAGATTCTAAAAGATGTTATTTCACAACGTGGTATTATTGCTCTTGATTATTGGGACGCTGGTTTTAAACAATTTAGCACCAATAAAAAGCCTATTATTGTGCCTGAAGATGCTAAGGGACAAAAAATGAGAATTATGAGCTCTAAAGTGCTAGAGGAGCAAACAAAAGCCATTGGTGCTATTCCTCAAGTATTACCATTTGGTGAAGTATATTCTGCACTTTCTACAGGCGTAGTTGATGCAGCCGAAAATCCTCTCTCTAACTTCTATAATTCTAAATTTTATGAAGTGCAAAGCTCTGTTACACTTTCAAATCACGGCTATTTAGGTTATCTAGTTGTGGTGAGTGATAAATTTTGGAAGGAGCTTCCTGATGATTTAAAAGAAATTTTTAAGCAAGCTCTCCACGAAGCTACAGAGTTTGAACGAGAAGAAAGTGCAAAAGAAGAAAAACTATTTCTTAAAAAACTTGAAAAGGATGACGCAACAAAAACACAAATTATCACACTTAATGATGAGCAAAAAGCTCTATGGAAAGAAACTATGCAGACTATTTATCCCAAGTTTTATAATATAGTTGGGCAAGATTTGATTGAAAAAATTATACAAGTGCAATAATTTGCGGAGGAAACTTGATGTTTTCTTGGATTACTAAACCATTTGTATGGGCACATCATAACCCACGCATTCTTAAAATTTTTGCCATTTTAGATAAAATTATTGCCTCTATAAATAAAAACATTGCCGTAATTGGCTTAGTTGTAGGGGTGCTTATTACTGCTTTAAATGTATTTTGCCGTTATCTCACTGGATTATTTCCAGATTTTATCCACCTCTCACTGACTTGGGCAGAAGAAATTGCACGATATTGTTTTTTGTGGTCAGCTCTTTTTGGTGCAGCATATGGATTTAGAAAAGGCGTACATATCAGTGTTACTATGCTTCTTGAGCGTTTTCCTCCTCAATATGCTAAAGCTTGTGTGCTTGGTATACATACGCTTAATGCAATCTTTCTTGCTTTTATGACATATGCCGGAGCTATGGTATGTTACGATAATTATATTCTTGGTTATATGAGCGAAGCTCTGCATAATGTCCCTTTATGGATTTTTTTGCTTTGTCTGCCTTTTGCTTTTTTTGGTGCAACTTACCGTTGTATTGAAAAAATCTATGAAGTCTCTTGGATGGAAGCAGACAAAGTAATTAAAAATGCCGAAAATGAAATGATACACGATTCTGTGATTAAAGATTAATGGAGTATTAATGAGTGTTGCATATCTAATGGTTGCTTTATTTGGTTTATTGCTTTTAGGTGTTCCTGTTTCGGTTGCTTTAGGCATAAGCGCAATTAGTGCACTGTATTTTTTTACTTCATACAATATTATTGGTTCAGCTGAAATTATGTTTAATGGCTTAAAACCTGCTCTTATGGCAATTCCTATGTTTATTCTTGCAGGTTCTCTTATGAGTAAAGGAAGTTCAGCTCAACGTATTATCAATTTTGCAACCTCTCTTGTAGGGCATTTACCGGGTGGATTACCTATAAGTGCAATTTTAGCTTGTATAATTTTTGCTGCCGTAAGCGGTAGCTCCCCTGCTACGGTTGTAGCTGTAGGTTCAGTAATGTTTTTAGCCATTGCTAATGCAAAATATCCAAAAAGTTATGCCATAGGTGCTATTACATCAGCTGGAAGTCTAGGGATTCTTATTCCTCCTTCAGTTGTAATGATTGTCTATGGTGTAACAGCAGAAGTTTCCATTGAAAAACTTTTTATGGCAGGAGTGATTCCGGGGTTAATGATTGGCACTATGATGATGCTTTATGCGTATGTAGGTGCAAAACGACTAGGTTTCAAAGCGACAAAACCTGAAAGTTTCAAAGTGCGTTTTCAAAAATTCAGAGAAGCATTTTGGGCATTGCTTATTGTCTTTGTTATCATTGGAGGTATTTATGGGGGTATATTTACTGCTACAGAAGCAGCAGGCATTAGTGCAGTATATGCGTTTATTATTTCTGTTTTTGTATATAAAGATATTAAACTCAAGAATCTTCATTCGGTATTTTTAGATGCAGCTATTACCACAGCTATGATATTTTTTATCATAGGTTTTGCAGTCGTATTTGCACATTTTTTAACCAATGAGAGAATCCCTCATCTTATAGCTGAATTTCTTATTGCGCAGCAAATGAGTTGGTGGGTATTTCTTATCCTTGTAAATATTATGCTCTTTGTTATGGGGCAGTTTATGGAACCTAGCTCTGTGATTATGATAATGACACCTCTCCTTTTGCCCATTGCCTTAGCTCTTGGTATAGACCCCATACATTTTGGTGTTGTAATGGTTGTAAATATGGAACTAGGTATGCTTACACCACCTGTAGGTTTAAATCTTTTTGTGGCAAGTTCACTTACTGGGCTTAGCCTTAAAGATGTAACAACTTCGGTGCTTCCTTGGCTTGGAATAATGTTGGTGGGTTTATTGCTTATAACTTATATTCCAGATATTTCGCTTTGGTTACCTAATAAACTCAATTAAAAGGAGGATTTATGGAGTTTAAAAATGTCAAGCAAATTGAAAAGGCTCAGAACTTTAACCAAAAAGATGGTATAAAGCTTTTTATTGTACTCATCTTTTTTCTAGTTATTTCTCTGATAGCAATTTTTGTTCATACAGGATATAACACACTTTTACTTGTTTTTGCAACTATCATCGGTGGCTATATGGCGATGAGCATTGGAGCAAATGATGTGGCAAACAATGTTGGACCAGCAGTTGGCTCCCACGCAATTACACTTGTAGGGGCGATTATAATTGCTGCAATTTGTGAAGCTATGGGAGCAGTTATCGCTGGTGGGGAAGTCGTAGAGACGATTAAATCAGGTATTATAGATTCTCAAAATATCACTGACCCAAGTGTGTTTGTGGCTCTTATGCTAGCAGCGCTTGCTTCAGGTGCAGTATGGTTACACCTTGCTACTGCTATCGGAGCTCCTGTTTCAACTACACATTCTCTTGTAGGCGGAATCTTAGGTGCTGGAGTTGTTGCAGTAGGCTTTGAAATTGTAAATTGGGGAGAGTGCTTACGCATTGTATCAAGTTGGGTTATCTCACCTGTGCTTGGTGGTTTGATTGCAGTAATTTTTCTTATCATCATTAAAAAAAGCATTACCTATAAAGAAGATAAACGTGAGGCAGCCAAAAAAGTAGTGCCTATTCTCGTTTTTGTAATGACTTGGGCTTTTAGTCTTTACCTTATACTCAAAGGTTTAAAAAAGATATTACCATCGCTTGATTTGGTTTTATCTGTAGGCATTAGCTTTATTATAGCGATTGGGGTTTATTTTATCGTGCGCCCTATCATAGCCAAGAAAGCAGATTCTCTCCTAAACACCAAAGAAGACATTAATTCACTCTTTACTATTCCTCTTGTTTTTTCAGCAGCACTTTTAAGCTTCGCTCACGGAGCAAATGATGTTGCAAACGCTATTGGACCACTCGCAGCAATTAATGAAACGTTAAAAAATCTTAGTGAATCTCTCCCTACAAGTAAAGCAGGTGTGCCATTATGGATTATGCTGGTAGGTGGGCTTGGTATTTCTCTAGGACTTGCACTCTATGGACCAAGACTTATCCGCACGGTGGGAAGCGAAATTACTGAATTAGATAAAATAAGAGCATTTTGTATCGCTATGAGCGCAGCCTTAACTGTTCTCTTGGCTTCCCAACTTGGATTACCTGTAAGCTCAACACATATTGCCATTGGAGCAATATTTGGTGTGGGATTCTTACGTGAATATCTTAAAAAACGCTATTATGAAATGCAGCAAATCATCATAAAAGCTCATAAGGGGAAAGATGCTCAAGAAGTAGAGGCATTTTTAGAGCGTTTTAATAAAGCAAGCATTAAGAAAAAAGGTTTGATGTTAGAATCTATTAAGAATAATAGACAACTCAAAGATATACCATATTTTGATAGAAAAGAGCGAAAATCACTTAAGAAAGCTTATAAACAAGAGTTAGTAAAACGTAATGCGATTAATAAAATAATTGCTTCTTGGCTTATCACCGTGCCTGTATCTGCTGTTCTTGGCGGAGTTACTTATTATGTGATTACTAGTCTTGGCTTTAGTATTTAGTTTTTTAAAAGATTTGATTGATTACAATTAAATCTTTACTTTTAGACAAGGAGATTTTTTGGACCCGTATTCGTCCATTTTAATGCTTATTTTGGCATTATTTTTAGTATTTCTTAATGCCTTTTTTGTGCTTTCAGAGTTTGCTATTGTTAAAATACGAAAATCAAAGCTAGAGGAACTTGCGAAAAATGAAGTTAAAAATGCTTCTCTTGCTTTAAAAATTACTCATTCGCTTGATACATATTTGAGTGCAACACAACTTGGCATCACTCTTGCTTCTCTCGCACTAGGTTGGATTAGTGAAAATGCTTTTGTTAAGCTTATAAGTATTCCATTTGGTTATCTTTTGGAATCTTCTCCTCTTTTAGTGCATTCTATTGCATCAATGATTGCTTTTGTTTTCGTAACGCTTCTTCACGTTGTGCTTGGAGAGCTTGTGCCAAAGTCAGTTGCCATTGCCAAAACAGAATCGGTCGTGCTTCTCGTTGCCAAACCACTTTATACATTTCGGATTATCTTTTCTCCATTGATTAAGCTTTTTGATTTGCTTGCAGCATTTTTTCTTAAGTTCATTAACATCTCGCCTGCACGTGAAAATGAAGCTGTCCATTCCGATGAGGAACTTAAAATTATTATAGGTGAAAGTCTTAAAGAAGGCTATATAGATTCTATAGAGGGTGAGATTATTAAAAACGCTGTTGATTTCTCTGATACCCTTGCTAGAGAAATTATGACGCCCAGAAAAGATATGATATGTTTAAATGCACAAGATGGATATGAAAAAAATATTGATATTATTTTGCAAACGAATCACACGCGCTATCCTTACTATCAAGATTCCAAAGATAATATTCTAGGTATGATACATATCCGCGATTTATTTGAAAACGCAATAAAAGGCAAAGAGCATAATCTCTCTAAACTTGTCCGCAATATGATTATTGTGCCAGAGAGCGCACATATCTCTGAAATTTTAAATACAATGAATCGTCAACAAGTCCATACTGCACTTGTTGTTGATGAATACGGTGGCACTTCTGGGCTTTTGACAATGGAAGATATTATTGAGGAAATTATGGGGGATATTTCTGATGAACACGACCTCAAAATTGAAGATATGAGGCAAATTGATGCGCAAACTTATGAATTTGATGGAAAACTTGAAATAAGTGATATTGAAGAAATGCTTGACATTACTTTTAAAAATACAAATGACCATATCACTATTGGAGGCTATGTATTTGGATTATTTGGGCGATTACCTATGATGAAAGATAAAATTACTGATGAACATTGCATTTTTGAAGTGCTTGAAATGGAAGGTGCAAGAATTAAAAAATTAAAAGTTACTTATACACCAAAAATAACATCAACGCTTTGATTTTTCTCTTACCATTTGCACAAGGGCAATAGCATTCTCGCGTGGTAAGTCTGGAAGCATTCCGTGTCCTAAATTAAAGATATGTCCCTTTTCTTTTCCCATAATTTTTAGAATCTCATCAATTCCACGCTCCATAGATTCTTTATCATAAAGCCTCGAAGGTTCAAGATTACCTTGTAAAACATATTTTGTGCCAAGATATGATTTTGCTAATGCCATAGGTGTGCCCCAATCCACGCCAAAGACATCAAAACATCCATCGATTTTATCTAAATATCCAGCAATCCCTTTAGGAAAAAGCATAACAGGAATATGTGGATATTTACCCTTGATGTATTGAGCGATATCTTTCATATATTTCCAACTAAATTCAAAATATACCTCACATTCAAGTGCACTTGCCCAGCTATCAAAAATCTGCACTGCATTTGCCCCTGCGCGGATTTGCCCCTCCAGATAAAGTTTGAGCTCCTCACTCAAAGTTTCAAGCAAAGTTTTCAAAATATAAGGCTCTTTATAAAGCATTGCTTTACTTTTAGCGTAAGTTTTACTCCCCTGCCCCTCAATCATATAGGTTGCTAAAGTCCAAGGAGAACCACAAAATCCTATAAGTGCTTTCTCTTTTGGTAACTTAGAGCGGATAGAGCTTAGGGTGTCATAAACATAAGTAAGGCGTTTATGCGCACCCTCTTGTAAATTCACAACATCACTCACATTGCTGATTGTGCGATTAAATTTAGGACCCTCGCCTGCGAGAAACTCAAGGGGTAACCCCATTTCTAAAGGCACAACCAAAATATCGCTAAATAAAATAGCTGCATCAACATCAAGAATCTCCACAGGCTGCAATGTTACTTCCGTAGCAAGTTCTACATTTTTGCATAAGCTTAAAAAACTTCCAGCCTTTGTTCTTGTTTGTTTGTATTCACTCAAATATCGACCTGCTTGGCGCATAAGCCATATAGGCGTATAAGGCGTGGGTTTTCTAAAACACGCATCAATAAAAATCATTTATCACTCCTACTTTAGTTTTGCATTTCAATCCACTTTTGAGCGATTCTCACAGCATTTGTTGCTGCACCCACACGAATTTGGTCAGCTACACACCACAAATGCACAATATGTTTATCAAAATTATCCTCACGCACACGTCCCACATAAGTTTGATCTGTTTCAGTCGCTAATATTGGCATAGGATAAAGCTTTTCTTGAGGATTATCACAGAGCACAATATAAGGAGATTCTAAAAGAATCTCACGCACTTGTTTTGCGCTCACTTCGGATTCAAAAGTAATGCTTATAGATTCACTATGACTTCGCAACACAGGCACTCGCACACAAGTCGCACTCAAAGGAAAATCTGCGTGCATAATCTTATGTGTCTCATTAATCATTTTCATTTCTTCTTTTGTATAATCATTGGACATAAATACATCAATATGCGGAATTACATTCAAAGCAAGGCGATGAGGGAATATTTGCGGTTGTGCCTCATCAAGCTTGAAAGCAAAAAATGCTTGCATTTGCAACACAAGCTCTTCCATACCGCGCTTTCCTGCACCACTCGCAGCTTGATAAGTGCTTACATCTACACGTTTAATCTTAAATGCCTTATGCAAAGGAGCGAGTACCTGCACCATTTGGATTGTAGAGCAATTGGGATTAGCGATAATACCCTTTTTGTCCCAAAATGCTATATCTTGTGGATTCACATCAGGCACGACTAATGGGACATCTTTATCCATACGAAAATAGCTTGTATTATCAATCACTACTGCTCCAGCTTTGGCAGCGCTTGGCGCAAACCGCTCACTCACTGCTCCACCAGCAGAAAAAAAAGCGATATGTATGCCCTCTTTTGCAAATACTTCATCTGTGGTTTCTAAAATCTTGTAAGTTTGGGCATTAAATTCTATTTCTTTGCCTACACTCCGCTCACTGGCTAATGGCACAATCCTTGATACAGGAAATTTATGTTCTTCTAATACATTAAAAATCTCTTCACCTACAGCACCACTTGCTCCAACTACACCGACAACATATTCTTTCACATTTAATCCTTTAACCCCATATTAAATCCTTAAAGTAAACGATAAATTTCTAGTATAACAAGATTTTCTCAATTAATGATTAATTATGCACCTTATGTGAAAGCTCCTTATAAGCAGCGCGTAAATAATAAAAATCCTCTTTCGTAATTTTGATGTATTAGCTTTGGGCGATAAATCGTGGATTCTCTATTGTCAGCTTTAATTATTAATTTAAATAAACTTAAATGATGAAATCAGAAAAAATAAAAAGAAAAAAAGGACAAAAATAGAGCTAAATCAAGATTAAGAATCTCACAAAAGTAACGAGATTCTTAAAATTAAAATATACCCCTAAAAGAGGTATATCTAGTGTATACTTGCCATACTCCTTTCAAATTCACTTGCTTTACGATAAGGAGTTTCAGCAAGTGGAATATCATTTGTGCCTTTAGAACAGCGCAAACAAATCCTCACACATTGAATAAGAACAAGACAAGTAATAAACATAAACAATCCGCAAAGGAAAGCATTGATTAAGTTATTATTGGCAATTGTAGCAAATTTTGTTGCTTCAGCACTTAAATTTGCAATCATATCAACATCAAGCCCTGAAGCCTTTGCTTCTGCAATTTCTTGCATTTTTGCTGCAGCCTTTTGACCATTGATTTGCCACAATGCAATATGAGAAACTGCATCATGGACTTTTTCGCCATTTGCAGGAAGAAGTTTACATACACCAGCATACATTGTGCTAAAAAGCACCCACGCTGCAGGAAGTATAGCAACCCACGCTTGTTTTGCTTTACCCATTTTGAAAAGCACCACAATAACCGTGAGTAATGCCATACCTGCAAGCATTTGATTCGATACGCCAAAGAGTGTCCAAAGCGATTTTACTCCACCTTGTGGGTCTGTGATACCTTGATAAAGGATATATCCCCAACCAACTACACAAATGAGTGTTGCCACAACACCCCAAAACATTGAGTGAATGTTTCCAATAGGTTTATATACATTTCCTAATACATCTTGCACCATAAAGCGTCCTGCTCTTGTGCCTGCATCAACAGCAGTTAAAATAAAGAGTGCTTCAAACAAAATCGCAAAGTGATACCAAAATGCCATAGAACCTTGATTAAAAAGTGGCACTTGAGAAATAATAGTGGCTAAACCAATCGCAAATGTAGGCGCACCACCTGTTTTACTTAAAATACTATTTTCGCCAATCTCTTGTGCTGTGTGCAAAATTTGTTCAGGAGTAATCACAAATCCCCATTGGCTAATTGTCTGTGCAGCTATTGCTGCAGCTTCTGCGACATCTTTTACGCCTGCTGTTCCAAGCGCTGCAGGAGCAACATTGATAGAAAAATACAAGCCCGGAGTAAGAATCACAGCAGCTACAAGTGCCATAACTGCAACTGCAGATTCCATAACCATAGAACCATAGCCTACCATTCTCGCGTGAGATTCTTTTTCTAGCATTTTTGGTGTTGTCCCACTTGAAATAAGTGCGTGAAATCCGCTAATCGCTCCACACGCAATTGTTATAAAAAGAAATGGGAAAAGCTCCCCGCTAAATACTGGTCCCGTGCCATCAACAAACTTAGTTGTACTTGGGAATTGCACATCAGGAGCAACTACTAAGATACCCCCTGCCATTAATACAATCACACCGATTTTCAAAAATGTGCTTAAATAATCACGAGGTGCAAGCAAAAACCAAACAGGCAGGATTGCCGCAACAAATCCATATACAATCATTACATAGGTAAGCTGAATGGGTGTGAGTGTAAAAAATTCAGCAAGTTCAGGGTGAGCCGCAACATCGCGTCCATAAAACAACGCAAGAAGCAAAAGAACAAATCCAATAATACTTGCTTCGCCAATTTTACCCGGACGTAAGAATCTCATATGAATTCCCATATAAATAGCAATAGGAATCGTCATCGCAATCGTAAATAATCCCCAAGGAGATTCTGCAAGTGCATTTACTACGACAAGTGCCAAAATTGCAATAATAAGCATCATAATACCTAGAATCCCTATCATTGCAATAGAGCCTACAGGCTTACCAAGCTCTAATTTAATAATTTCACCTAGAGATTTACCATTGCGGCGCATAGAGATAAAAAGCACTGTGAAATCGTGAACTGCACCAGCAAGCACCACACCTACCACAATCCAAATCATACTTGGCAAATATCCCATTTGCGCTGCCAAAATTGGACCCACAAGTGGACCAGCTCCAGCAATTGCAGCAAAATGATGTCCAAAAAGCACTATTTTATTTGTCGGGCAAAAATCACGTCCATCATTATTGACAACGGCAGGAGTTGCACGATTATCATCAAGCTCAAGCACCTTATGAGCAATATACTTTGAATAGTAACGATATGCTATTGCATAAATACATACTGCTGCTACGACAATCCATACAGCTGAAATACTTTCTCCTGTATGCAATGCTAAAACACCAAAGCACCAAGCGCCTAAAAGTGAGATAAGTCCCCAAATTCCTATACTTACAATTTTGTTCATAACTCTCCTTTATTTTTTAGATAATTTTAAGTTTAAATACTTCAAACTTAAAACCTATCTAATATTTAAATGAGAATTTAACTTTTTATCTTTTAGAGTAGATTAGTAACATTAAACCAAGTATAAAATCTATAAATTATCTTTATTTATCTACATAACATAGTTAAAAAATTAAGTTTACTTGCATTATACTTTTAAGTTAAATATAAATCGTTCAATTAAATATAAATAAGTGACGGAAGGGGGATTATGCAAAACACAAACATAGTGCAATATAAAACTTTTTTCATTGTGTTTTTACTTTCTATGGCTTTTTTCTCGCTCAAAGCACAAAACTATACTAGAAATCTTCCAAGCTCCATTATCTTGCAAAATGGAGAGAGTAGAAGCGATATTCTTACTTCAGTATGTGGGAATCAATATTGCGCATTTGGCTTAATGAGCAATAATGCTGGAAGCTATGACTTCAGCTATTCTACCCATAATGGTTCTTCGAAGCTTTCTCTCGTTGCAAATACTCCTACAAATCCTTATAACCATAGGCATTCTGTATTTTATATGAGACATCTTAATGTAGGAGAAAATTCAACATTAAGTATAAATGATTTTCATACATTTGCCCTCTCTGGTGGGCTTACACTTAATAATAATGCTGCTCTTGAGATTATTTTGCAAAAAGGAGAAAAAATACCTGCGAGTGAATTTGCCCCTTCATCAAAAGTGCATTTTTCACGCAATGCAAATTTTTATCTTGGCAATGGCTCAACACTTAATATAAGCAATACTGATTTTGTCATAATAAGCTCTAAAGGCATTATAAATAATAATGCACAAATGATTTTAGATTCTAGCACAATAAGATTCCAAAATACTCTCCACAATAAGGGCACAATAGAACTTACAGGAGATGTATATAACATAGGACAAAGCCAAACAATCACAAATCTTGGCACTTCGCATTTTATTAATTATGGCAATGTCAAAGTGAATGGGAATTTTTATAATGGTGGCACTCCGCGTGCTGATTCAGTGCAAGGAAGCTGGTGGCAAAATGATGCACCAAGCCCGGGTGGAGGGAATCTTATAAACTATGGTGGAACAATTCATATTACGGGTAACCTTATTAATGCGCAAGGCGTTGAACTTGGAAAAACACAAAATTCAAGTGTGCAAATTTATGGTGGCACAATCAAAGTTGATGGAGGAATGAACAACGGAGCTAATAATACACTTATTTTAGGTTGGTATAATGGGAAAATGGGGCAGATTGATGGAAATGTAACCAATCGTGGTATAGCTAAAGTTGATATTACAGGAGCAACGCTTAATACAGATCATAGAATCGCTGGTGGTTGGCATACTGGCAGGCTTAATGCAAATCGAGATGTCTTACTAAATGGGAGCAAAAGTGAATTTTTAAACGCGAGAATTAGTCATTACCAAAATAGCACAACAATCACACTTAATAAAAACACTCAAGCCATTAACGCTTTTATGAACACTCTTCCTATACAATCAAAAACTATTCTTACCGCGCTTGAAAATAGTCTTTACAATCCTAATACAATAGGACAACAAAGTATTTATGCTTATGGCAATAAAAATTACCTTACAAAACTAGGAAATAATATTAATGAAAGCGCAGAATCTATGCTCCTTTATGCCTCTCCTTTAAATATATGGGCTATAGTTCAAAATAGTATTATGCCGCTTAAAGCTCAAGTAACGCCCCCTCCGCGCAAATCTGTTTTAAACATAGCTCCTTTAAGCTCTATTGCTTCACGTGGCTCACTTAAATCCCCTCTTAATGGTGTAAATATTAGTGCCCAAATTCCTTATAAGACACATTTTCTTAGCGCTTTTGCTGCTTATGGAAATACAAACGCTACCCATACACTTACCCACTTGCAAACTCATTTTGACACAAACTCTTTTCTTGTAGGTTTATATGATAGAATCTCCCTACCATATATAGAAGTTTCACTCCTTGCATACTATGGTGCTAGTTTTAACAAAGCTAAACGACATCTTTTATTAAACAACAGTGCTTTTCAAACACGCTATTCTTATCACGAGCTTGGTTTATCAGCCCAAATCGCTCATCTATTGCGCTTTGAAAAACTATGGATAAAGCCATTTATAGGGATTAACTATGCTTTTGGCTTACAAAGTGCCTTCAAAGAAAATCTTGTTTCAGATACCACCTCCGCTATGCTTACAGCTCCTATGTGGCTTTCTCATTTGCCACAACTCTCACTTGGCACACAAGGGCAATACTACTTAAAAAAGCAACACTTTCTCTTTGGAGGAGCGCAGATTCAATATGCACTCACAAATTCCTCTTTTTCCGCTCATTTTGGCTCTTCAGTTCTTAACTTTAACCCTCAAAATTCACTTGGGCTTACACTTCATTTTGGTGGCTCTATGCCTATAGCTAAAGAATTCTCTCTTAGTGCTTATACATTTTATTCACGCTCACACTTGGCATTTCAAAGTTATTCAGGCACAATCAATCTCTCATATTATTTCTAGGTGATTACCTCAAATATGTTACAATCGCTTCTTTCACAATACAGCAAAGGATAATAATATATGGTAGAAGTTTTAGCCAAAATCACAACTCAACGCTCACAAGATATTACCCTTAAAGGCTTTGATTTTGGCTATGAGATTCCAAAGCAAAGAATCCACCCTTTAATCAAACCTCATTTAGATTCTGTCTTTTTTATTGCCGAAATAAAACGCTCTTCACCATCAGCTGGAACTATTAAGGAGATACCCTCTGTTACAAAACTTGCTGGGGATTATCTTAATGGCGGTGTTGGAGCAATTTCGGTGCTTTGTGAGGAACACTATTTTGGAGGAAGCTTACTTGATTTAATGTCCGTAAAATCTGCTTATCCTAATGCCTGTATCCTGCGCAAAGACTTTATTCAATATCCTCAAGAGGTTGATGTTAGTTATCGTGCTGGAGCAGATATGGTGCTGCTAATTGTAGCGATGTTTATCAATGAAGATGGGGGATTTTCTCATTTTAAAATGATTTATGAGGAATGTTTAAAAGTTGGAATTACACCACTTATTGAAGTGCATACTCAAGCTGAAATTGACTTTATTGCACCACTTCAAGCACCACTTATAGGCATTAATTCGCGCAGTCTTCACACCTTTGAGATTAATATTCCTGCAGCCTGTGCGCTTAAAAATGCACTTTCTCATAGTAAAATCATCTTTGAATCCGGTATAGATTCTCCTTACTCTGCTTTTATAATAGGCTCTTTAGACTTTGATGGACTACTTTGCGGAAGTTATCTTGTCTCACATAAAAATCCAACTACTGCTTTGCAATCTCTCAAACACGCTTTCACACTTGGCAAAACACAAAAACCTCGCTTTTATCGCCAAATATTTGAATCCCTAAGTGCGCACTCCCCACAATCTAAACCTCTACTTAAAATATGTGGCATTACAAATCTTGATGATGCACTTATGGTAGGGCAAGAAAAAATAGATATGCTCGGTTTTATTCTTGTTAAACACAGCCCACGATACATAGAATCTAAGCAGATTAAAGACATTGCTAAAGCCTTGCAAAAACTCTATCCACATATTTTACGCATAGCCGTAATAAATGATGATAAACAAGCACTCAATGAGGCAAAATCTCTTTATCAGCAAGGCTACATTGATGCAATTCAACTTCACGCATTGAATCCCCTCACACCTGATATATTTGCTAAGAGCGACCTTAAAGAGGCACTTTTTTGTTTTTATCCTGTGCAAAATATTGCTCACATAGAGGATTTTACACCATATTATGAGGGTATATTTTGTCTTGTAGATTCCAAAAGTGCGCAAGGGGGTGGTTCTGGGCAAAGTATCAATAAAGATGTTTTGCGCTCGTTACAGGAGAGATACTTGTGTATCGCAGGAGGAATCAATCCACACAATATTGCAGATTTTTTAGCTCTTAAGCCCACTTTGCTTGATATTAATTCTGGTATAGAAAAAGAAGTAGGAAAAAAAGATATTCACAAACTCCGTGCTTTACTTGACAATCTAAAAAATGCAATAAAATCCACAAAGGAGCAAAAATGAAAAAAATACTTGTAACCTTAATTTTTAGCCTATGGAGCATTTGTGTTTTTGCAACTGCTAAAGAGCTTAATCTCATTATGGCGGGCGATGCCCTGCTTCATTCCACTGTATATAAAGATGCCAAACAAGAAGATGGAAGTTATGATTTTAGTTCTATGCTCACCGCATTAAAGCCTGTGGTAGAAAAATATGATTTGGCATTTTATAATCAAGAGACGATTCTAGGGGGTGTAAAGCTTGGTTTAAGCACTTACCCAAACTTTAACTCACCTCAAGAATTTGGCGATAATATGCTTTCTCTAGGTTTTAATCTCATCTCTCTTGCTAATAACCATACACTTGATAGGGGAGAAAGGGCTGTGCGTTCTTCTTTAGCTTATTGGGAGGAAAAACCTGTCCTTACTGCTGGAAGTTATAACTCATTTTTAGAACGCAATACACCAAAGATTGAGCAAAAAAATGGTATTAAATATGCACTTTTGGCTTATACTTATGGCACGAATGGCATTCCTCTACCAAAGGGCAAGGAATATCTAGTAAATGTATATACAAAGGCTATGCTTGAAAAAGATATAAAAGCTATTCGCTCGCAAGTAGATTTTCTTATGGTATCAATGCACTGGGGTATTGAATACGATTTTACTCCCTCTAAAGAACAACGTGATTTGGCAAAGTTTCTAGCAGATTTGGGTGTGGATTTGATAATCGGCACACACCCACACGTAGTGCAGCCTGCAGAATGGATAGGTAATACTTTAGTATATTATTCACTTGGCAACCTTATCTCTGGGCAAAGAGGTACAAATAAACGTATTGGTATGCTAGGAAGCGTGCATATCACAAAGATTCAAGATGGTAAAGTTAAACTTTCAAATCCACGTGCAGAGCTTATCTACACTTACTATAATCCACATTTTAAAGATTTTAAACTAATGTGGTTTGACGAACTCAACAACACAATTTTACCTAATTATAAAGAAATCTATAAACAATATACCCATATTATCACGCAAGGCAAACAAGATATTCAACTTGGTTTATAAATAAAGCACATTTATAAAATCTAACGTTGCTCTTTAAACTGAATAGGTTGATGACATTCTTGACAATTAGTAGGGTGAGAGGAATTTTTGATAAAAAGGTGCATAGATTCTGTGAGTTTATGCTCTTTACCTGGACACGCACAAGTGTAATAATAATATTTCACCTCACAAGTTGCATTTTGTTGTTCTTCACGATATTTTTCATAGCACATATCTTCTTGTAAAATATGCGTTAAAAGCCAATCTTTTGCGATTGTAGCAATCATTTCTTTAAGTACATCCACTGAATGCACATTTTTTACCATACCCGCCATATCATTGACAATTTGACGATGTATTTTTTTATGTTCTTCTAATTGAGGGAAACCGATTGCCTTCATATATTCCTCTTCATCTTTAAAATGCGTTTTCATATAATCAAAAAACTCAATAAGAATATTTTTCACATCACTTGCTAAACTTTTATTATTATTCGCAATATTATACGCTCTATGAGCAAGAGCAAAAAGCTTCTGGTGCTGTTCATCAATAATCTGATGATGAACGCTAAAATCATCACTCCATTCTGGCAACATAAATCCCCCCTCTTTTTAATTTACTCTACTCCAATATATGTTGAAATGCAATCGTGCAATGACACTCTTTACAATGGATACCTGATTTGCTGTTTTTGACAAAAGTATGGATTGCTTCTGTGAGTTTATGCTCTTTACCTGGACACGCACAAGTGTAAATATAGAATCTTTGAGGTTGAGTAGCTGGGCTATTTCTTTGTGCCTTTCTACGATATTTTTCAATCCGCATATCTTCTTGTAAAATATGCGTTAAAAGCCAATCTTTTGCGATTGTAGCAATCATTTCTTTAAGTACATCCACTGAATGCACATTTTTTACCATACCCGCCATATCATTGACAATTTGACGATGTATTTTTTTATGTTCTTCTAATTGAGGGAAACCGATTGCCTTCATATATTCCTCTTCATCTTTAAAATGCGTTTTCATATAATCAAAAAACTCAATAAGAATATTTTTTATATCATTTACTGCAACGTGACCATTAGCAGCTTTATACGCTCTATGAGCAAGAGCAAAAAGCTTCTGGTGCTGTTCATCAATAATCTGATGACGAACGCTAAAATCATCACTCCAACGTGGTAACATTATACTTCCTACTAAAATATTATTTTGAATTATAAAATTTGTATTCTATCTCTTTTAAGTTTAATTAATATTAAAACTCCTGTGCTCAAGGCGAAATTTTAAAACTTTTGCGATGATGTGGGCAATATCCATACCTCATAATCTGTTTTTTATGTTCTAAGGTTGCATATCCTTTATTTTTAGCAAGAAGATATTGAGGATAAAGATTATCAAGCATATACATTTGGCTATCTTTGCTTACTTTCGCTACAACAGATGCACACGAGATAATAGGCATCAACTCATCACCTTTAATCAAAGTCTTTAAATGCACATCTTTATGTGCTAAAAACGTAGGAATATGCGCCCCAAAAGTCGTATTGCCATCTATTACGATATCCAATGGCTGATTTTGCACTAATATATTCTGCTCTAACATATATGAGCCAAGATAAGATAGAACTTCCTCTATACCGCTTCTCATAGCCCAGCTTAAACCATATTTATCAATATCCCACGCTTGTATTTGTGCCACATAAAATCCTATTTCCCCTCTCTTTTGAGAATCTAAAAGTGCATTATAAACACGCACACGCTGTTTTGGTAACATTTTTTTACTATCTTTTGCCCCAAATTGTGCGATTACTTGCTCATTAGCAATGATTCCAGCGATAAATAACCCCCCGCAAATGCAACCTCGCCCTGCTTCATCAATCCCTGCTACCCACATTTTGTCTCCATATTTTATTTTTTATCATTCCTAAGAATTATATTGTAAAGATATGACTTTAAGTTTAGGCTTAAAAATATGAGAATAAGGTTTTTATGAGATGAGTGGAGCTTTTAAGTTAGCCCTTAAGCGATTTTCACTTAAGGGTTGGAGGTTTTATTTATATCCTAAAAACTAAAGATATATCTCACACCAGCATTATAAGTATGTGAGGCTGTTACTTTTGGATTACCTGCCGCATCTGCTTTTTGCAATGTCGTAGCGATAAAAGGCACACGAGCAGCAATTTCAATGCCGTGTGCTTTAGCAATCTCTGTGCGCAAACCAACATTAAGCGCAAGATTTAAACCTGTTTTATCCATTTTATCATCTTTAAAAGTTTTGCCACCCCAAGAGTTAGCACCAAGTCCAAGTCCCAAAAATGCACCAAAGCTTGTATCTCCAGAAATAAAGTTATAGAGCGCATCAACATTCACTCCATAATCCATTACATTACCTGTTATTTTATCACCACCACTTGCTTTTTTACTTGCATCTGCATAGGCAAAGTTTGCATAATAGCGCAAACCAAAATCTTGTGTAAAGAATTGTTTATAACCAGCAATCACTTCATAGCTTATACCACTTAAGTTTTGCTTTTCGCTACCAGCTTTTATTTGAGAGCCACCATAGCCTACACCTACACCCACAAAAACACCACTTTCTTCAGCTACAAGTGCAGAACTTGATAACGCTAAAGCCACTACTGAACTTACAAATAATTTTGTAGTTTTCATTAGAAACCACCTTTCATCGAATTAAATTTGCATTGATAATGCGAATTCAATTTTAGCCCCCCCCCCCGATTTTGCTTAAAAGCAAAAGAGTTGGTAAAAATAAAATATACTTATGTAGAATAATGTAACATTATGATATAAAAATATGAGATTAAAGATGAAGTTTATTGTAATATTGATTGAGGATTAATGCGAAGAGAATTTAGAATCTCAAAAACTAATTCCTTTAGTCCGCTCTTTTGAATGCTTGAAATAGGCAAAATAAAACTTTGCGGATTACCTTTTTGAGCTAAAAACTGCTCAAGTTCTTGTGTTTGCTTGTCAAATTTGTCTGCAAACTCTTCTCCCAAATGCTGCATATCACTTTTTGAAAGCACGATTCCAAAAGCTCTTTGCGATAAAATTGGAGAAAATTTTTCTAACTCTAAGGAGAGAATCTCCCATTGCTCCTTTAAACTCTGCTCACGCATAATATCTAGCACAAAAAGTAAGAATCCTGTGCGCTCAATATGTTTTAAAAACGCTATGCCTAAGCCCTTTCCTCCACTTGCTCCCTCAATAATTCCGGGAATATCCGCCATTACAAAAGAAGAAAACTCATCTGCATCAACCACGCCAAGATGAGGGATAAGCGTAGTAAATTCATAGTTTGCGACCTCTGGTTTTGCATTTGAGAGGGTTGAAATAAGTGTAGATTTTCCTACATTTGGGAATCCTACTAGCCCCACGTCAGCAATAAGCTTCAATTCTAAGAGGATATGCTTCTCCTCTCCGCTTAAGCCACTTTGAGCATAAGTAGGAGCTTGGTTGGCTGCATTTTTAAAATGTGTATTTCCTAAGCCACCCTTACCACCCTTAAGCAAACACACACGCATAGGACAAGTGTCCATATCCACAATAAGTTCTTTAGTGTCAAAATCAAGAATCTGTGTGCCAAGCGGCACTTTAATCACAACATCATTACCTCTTTTTCCACTACAACGTCTTGAGCCACCGGGTTGTCCATTTTTTGCTTTATAATGCCGTGCGCCACGAAATTTAGAAAGCGTGTCAGTATTGTTATCTACCTCCACATATACATCACCGCCATCGCCACCATCACCGCCATCAGGACCTCCGTGTATAACAAATTTTTCCCTTCGAAAACTTACAGCGCCAGCTCCACCTTTACCAGAAGCGATAAAAATATCTACGCTATCAACAAACATTTCAAAATCCTTGTATTTAGTTTTCAGTGAGCAGTTTTGAATACTACTATGTCATTATTTATTGGAAGCTAGATTGAGATTCTACAAATTTTGTAGATTTATAGAATCTTCATTGATATTGAATATCTTAAGAAGCAGGAATTACAGAAACTTTTTTGCGATTTTTATCTTTTTGTTGGAATTTTACAACACCATCAATGAGTGCATAAATTGTATGGTCTTTACCCAAGCCCACATTATCGCCCGGATGCACTTTTGTGCCCCTTTGTCGAACAATAATATTTCCTGCACGCACAAATTGCGAACCAAATCTCTTTACACCTAAACGGCGTCCAGCAGAATCACGATTATTTTGAGTGCTACCCTGACCTTTTTTATGTGCCATATTTACTCCTTAAAGATTATTTTGCCACAATTTTGAGGATTCTCACACGAGTAAAATCGCGTCTAAAACCCCTTTTTGTTTTACTATCTTTTCTTCTACGTTTTTTGAATGTAACGACTTTTTTGCCTCTGCCTTCATTAATGACTTCTGCCTCAATCTTTGCACCCTTTACAAAAGGTGTGCCAACATCGGTTTTGTCTCCATCAACAATAGCTAAAACTTCGTTCAATTCAACCTTTGACTTTGGCTCAAGGCTCATCTTATCAAGAAGAATAATGCTTCCTTCAACAACCTTGTATTGTTTGCCTCCATTCTTAAATATTGCATACATTAGTGTATCCTTGCGAATTGAAGTATTCTTTTTGCATCAAACAAAAAGCTGGATTTTATCCTAAAATTGTTTAATCTAAGCTTTGAATTGCTATAATTTCAAAATCTACTTCGTTTCCTAAATGGAGGGGGAAAACAATCTTAGGAGTCATCTATGTTTTTTATGAGAATCTTTACGCCTATATTTATTTTGTTATGCTGCTGTTTTAATGCGCTCTACGCTCTTGAACCAAATACTGCCTATAATGGCACAACCTTTATTTATCATACCGATAAGCCTTTGTCTTTGAGTTATAATAAAAAAATGCTACATTTTATGTCCCACCCCACCCAAAAAGATGTATTTATTGCCTTTATTCCTATTGGATATTATGATAAAAACGTAAAAACTCTTAAAAATGGGAGTAAAACCGCACTTGAAATTACTATTTTACAAAAAACTTACAAAAAAGAACAAATTGTTGTCTCACAAGATAAGATTACTTATCCTGATAATATCGCAAAAAGGATTGAAAAAGAAAGAAACGATATGCTCAAAGTATATCGCACAATTACAAAGGGACGATTATGGGACAAGCCATTTATAAAGCCACTAGATTCGGTTATCACAAGCCCTTATGGCACTGCACGCGTTTTTAATGGCACACTTAAAAGCTATCACGGAGGCACAGATTTTCGCGCAACCATAGGCACAAGCGTGAAAGCTAGTAACGATGGTAAAGTTGCCCTTGTCCAAGAGCGCTATCTTTCTGGAAAAACAATCGTTATTGACCACGGAGAAGGACTTTATAGTGTATATTTTCATTTGAATGATTTTGAAGTGAAACAAGGAGATACTATCAAAAGGGGACAAATAATAGCCAAAAGTGGGGATACGGGACGAGTGAGCGGTGCACACCTCCATTTTGGAATCATAATAAATGGCACAAATGTAGATGCAATGGACTTTATAGAACAAGTCAATACATTATTTGATACGTGAAGTTTTAACCTCTCCATAAAGTTTTATAAAGGCATCCGTATCTTTAATATAAACTTCGCTCCGCTCATTTTTAGCAATCAAGCCTTGTTGAAACATTTTTTGTAAAATCCTGCTTAAAGTCTCAAGCTTGATATTTAATTCACGCGCTATAATTTGCCGCTGCACTTGATTGAAACGTTCAATTTGCGTATAAAGCATATAAGCTACACGTGAGGTGCTATCATAAGTTTCTTTAAAAGTAATAAAGTTTTTAAATACAATCATTTTATCCATAAATTCTGACAAAAATGCATTGCTTATTTCAATATTAGATGTAACAAGTTGAGCAAGCTTTGCCAAATCAAGTAATACAATTTCACTTGGCTCTACTCCACGCACATTCGCTGTGGCTTCATAAGGTTCAAAAGAGCCAAAAGCGTTAATAAGTCTTGCTCCTTTGCGTTTATTATCTACATAGCATAAAAACATTTCATTATCATTTTTATCCATTTTATAAAGCTCTACACAACCACGTGCAATTAAACTTGCTGATTGTAATAATTCCCCTTCATAATGCAAAATTGCGTTTCTCTCAATATATTGCAATTTTGTAATGTTCTCGAGCTCATTGAGACTTTCTTCACTTAAATTTGAAAAAACTCCGATAGAACGTAATGCCTTCTTTTTCATTTTCTATCCTTAAAAAATATTATAATTTAGTTATTATATCTAAAAATCCACTTTATATAAGCGTGAGGGTAGCAAAAATAATCAAATAAGAGTAAAATGCCATAAAATTTTTGAAGGATAATTTATGCAATATGATATTTTGGTTATTGGAGGTGGACACGCAGGAGTTGAAGCAAGCATTGTAAGTGCAAAAATGGGTGCAAAAACACATCTTATCACACTTCTAATTCAAAATATTGCCTTAGCGAGTTGTAATCCAGCCGTAGGGGGACTAGGAAAAGGACATCTTGTTAAGGAAATTGACGCACTTGGTGGCGTTATGGGTGTAATCACAGATAAATGCGGCATACAATTTAGAATCTTAAATGCCTCTAAGGGACCAGCTGTGCGTGGCACAAGAGCACAAATAGATATGGATAGATATAGTATTTTTGCAAAAGAAATAGCTCTTAATACTCCTAATCTAACAATCTCTCAAGAAAGCGTAGAATCTTTAATTTATGAGCAAGATTCTAAAGGACGCTATATTGTAAAAGGCGTAACAACTAACATTGGAAAAACTTATTTTGCAAAAAAAGTTATCCTTACCACAGGCACTTTTTTACGAGGGCTTGTGCATATCGGAGAAACAAAATTACAAAATGGACGTTTTGGTGAAATGAGTCCACAGAATCTTAGCAATTCACTCCAAGATATGGGCTTAACTCTTGGGCGATTAAAAACAGGGACTTGCGCAAGAATTGATGGACGAAGCATTGATTTTTCCGCTCTTGAAATACATAATGGAGATGAGAAACCACCTCATTTTAGCTATAAAACGATAAATTTTTCACCCACACAACTTCCTTGTTTTGTAACTTATACCAATGAAAACACTCATAAAATTATCCGCGATAACTTTCATCGCGCACCACTTTTTACAGGGCAAATTGAGGGTGTAGGACCCCGTTATTGTCCAAGTATTGAAGATAAAGTCAATCGCTTTGCCGATAAAAGTCGTCATCAACTCTTTTTAGAGCCGCAAACACAAGAGGCTGTGGAATACTATATCAATGGACTTTCTACTTCACTACCTATTGATGTGCAAGAAGCGGTGATTCATAGCATTAAAGGACTAGAAAATGCACATATAACGCGCTATGGTTATGCTATTGAATATGATTATGTTGAACCTACTGAGCTTTATCATACACTTGAGACAAAAAAATGCGCAAATCTCTTCCTCGCAGGACAAATTAATGGCACTACGGGCTATGAAGAAGCTGCTGCACAAGGCATTATGGCAGGGATTAATGCTACACTTTCTTTGCAAAATAAATCTTTTACTCTTGCGCGAAATGAGGCTTATATTGGCGTAATGATTGATGATTTAGTAACAAAAGGCACAAAAGAACCCTATCGTGTTTTTACTTCACGTGCCGAATATCGTCTTTTGCTGCGAGAGGATAATGCGTATTTGCGTCTTGGAACTTATGCATATAAATTTGGCTTAATAGATAAGGTGCGTTATACACAAATAATGGCAGATAAAACTCATATTGAGCACACAATAAATTATTTACAAAATCATCATATCACACCCTCATCAAGCAATCTCACTATGCTTGCCTCATTAGGGCTTCCACCCATTAGCGATAAAGCACTCCTTATTCATATTGTTGGTCGTGAAGAATTGGATTGTGCTCTTCTCCGCACTCTTTTGACGCATTTAGGAATAACAGATGTAGAATCTATGAGTGATTTAGCTATTGAACAGATTTTTATAGAATCTAAATATTTTGACTATATTCAAAAACAAAAGCAGCAAATAGGACAAATGAGACAAATGCTACAAGTGGAAATTCCACGAGATTTTATCTTTGATAATATCCCCGGACTAAGCCTTGAAGTGATTGAAAAACTTAAAAAATTCACCCCTAAAAGCTTATTTGAGGCAAATGAAATTAGCGGAATCACGCCTGCAAGCATTGATGTCCTGCATTTATACATCCATTTGCACCATAAAAAAAAGTCTCAAATTTTGGTATAATATTACATTTTATAAGGAGTATCAATGAAACATATTCATAAAATTAAAAATTACGCTATGGTTGGAGGATTAGGAGTTATGGCTGTTTTCGCACTCAATGCGTGCGAGCAAAATTCAGGGCAAAATAATGCTCTTAATAACACCTTACAAAATAGTCAAAAAAATGGCGCATTTGTTATCGTTGAAGAACAAAATGATGGAAGTTATAAGGTGCTTGAAGAGTATCCAAGTGAACAAACACGTGTAATGCTTAAAGATAAAAATGGACAAGAACGACTCCTCTCACAAGAAGAAATTGATGAACTTATCAAACAAGAAGAAGTTGCTATTGATTCAGGACAAAGTCAGCTTACAAATCCAAATGGCGGTGGCTTAGGACTAGGCGGAGCAATACTTGCAAGTGCTGCAGGAGCGATTCTTGGTAGCTATATCGGTAATAAACTCTTTAATAATCCTAATTATCAAGCAAATTCCCAACGCAATTACAAATCGCCTCAAGCTTATGAGCGAAGTAAAAATAGTTTTAATAGTGCTAAAACAGGTGCAAGTGGTGCAAGCAAAACAAGTAGTGGCAAAAGTGGATTCTTTGGAGGGGGCAATAGCTCTCAATCAACAAGCACAAACAGAAATACAGGCAGTATGGGGAGCTAATATGACAATTACTAATATTTCACTTCCTGATAAAAATGTTTTAGAATCTATGGGGCTTACTTGGCATACAGATATGGACAATACCTCATATCTTAGTGATGAGCTTATACACATAAGCGGAGCAGAGGCAGAGGCTTACTATGAGGCAGGAAATGAGCTTTATGATATGTTTATAGAAGCTGGAGGGTATGTGATAAAAAACGACTTATTCTTTGAGCTAGACATTCCACCAAGTCTTATTGGTGCGATAAAACAAAGCTGGGAAGAAGATATACATTGGCATTTATATGGGCGGTTTGATTTGGCTGGTGGGCTTGATGGCACACCGATTAAACTTTTAGAATTTAATGCAGATACGCCGACTATGCTCTATGAAAGCGCACTTTTGCAATGGGCATTACTTAAGCATAATGGGCTTGATGAGGAGGCACAATTTAATAATATCCATAATGCTTTGAGTGAAAACTTTAAACGATTAATCACCCTTGAAGATGATACTTCTCGTTTTGAGGAGCTATATGAGGGTTGGAAAATTCTATTTTCTTGTATTTCAGATTCTTATGAAGATATTACAACTACGCGCTTTTTAGAGTATATCGCTAAAGAATCTGGCTTTATATGCGATTTTGCACCTATTGATGTTATCAATTTCTCTGCCACAGAGGGTGTAAGCCATAATGGCATAAATTATGAATTTCTTTTCAAACTCATTCCGTGGGAAAATATCGCTATTGATGAGCCTGAACTCGCACTTTTAATGAGTGAAATGATGCAAAATCATAATACAATTTTTCTTAATCCCGCCTACACATTGCTTTTTCAAAGTAAAAGAATGCTGAAGATTCTATGGGATTTATTTCCTAATCACCCTTTGCTACTTCCTGCTGATTTCTCACCTCTTCAAAATACCAAACAAGTATGCAAAAGGGCATTTGGGCGCGAGGGAGCAAATGTGGAGATTCTCAATACACAAGGGCAAAGTATAGAATCTAAAAGTGGCATTTATGGTAATCACAAGCCTGTGTATCAAGCCTTTTATGAGCTAAATACTCACAATGGTGCATTTTATCAACCAAATGTCTTTTTTGCTTATGAATCTTGTGGCTTAGGATTCCGTAAAGGTGGGCTTATCATTGATAATTACTCAAAATTTGTAAGCCATTGTATTCAGTAATTACTTATTTGGCTTTTGTGGATATAGCCTAGTATAGCTTTTTTTGCGTCATTTACATTTGGCGGAAAATAAAGCACTTTTATCCATTGTGTTTTATTTATATCATTACCACCTATAAGGCTTATTAAAAGAATCTTGTCTTCATCTTTGGTAAAGACTTTAGATATTACCTTGCCATTTGGACTTTGGCGGATATTGACATACTCATCTTGTGTATGTAAAGCCAAATGAGTATATCCGCTTCCACTATAATCCCTTCTATTATAAAACTTGAGTTTTGGTTGAGAGATAAATGTAATATTTTTGACGTTCAGTATTTGGTCACCATAATCATTCAAGCCATAGGCTATTTGTGCATTTGTAGTATCGCCATTAAAATTTTTTAGCATATTGCTTCGCTTATTTGCTACTTCAAGCCAAACTTCAATCTCATATTGAGCAAGCCCTTTTTGAATCTCATTTGGCAAAGCAAGTTGAAACAAACTCTTATCAAGGACATTGATGGGTTGTTCTCCTAGATATGTATTGAGCAAAAAAGGTTGAGAACTCTCATATCTTACTCCATCGTAGCCAGCCATCCATTTAAAGACAAGTGTGCCTTGTAGTTTGAGTGGCTTTTTTAAACTTAGCATTATAAAGTTTTCACCATCACTGCGCACTGCACAAAAATCATTTATGCCTTCATCTCTAAAATCACATACCTCTGGTATTTCAAAATATGTATTAATAAAATTTACATTGTTTTCACTAAAATATCTTGTTATAAAATAATCTCTATAAAGTTTAAATCCTTGCTCGTATAAAGCAAAATCAGGGACTTTTTGAAATTGATTTATCTTTTGGATAATCCTAAAATCTGACACAAGCAATAAATCTTGCGTTGCGGATTGTTTATTTGTTTTAAGATATTTTGCAAGGATTGATTGTTGCACTTCATTTAAGGATTTTTTTGCCTCTAATTTTGGTAGTAAAAAATCTCTTATAAAAATGCGTATAATTCTCTCATCATTAGAATTTCTTATATACCATTGGGGAAGTTTTAGAATCTCTTGCAGACTAAGCTTCTTATCCTTACTCCAATACCCATTAATTTTAGGGATAAGTTTTGAATTTCTAAACATACCCTCAACATTGCAATCCTCACTTACAGCCCAAGCATTGAGATTTTGATGAAAAGAATGCGTGCTTTTAAACATTCCTCTCATATCTTTTACTTTAGCTACATTCCAAGAGCTTATATCTTGATTAAAGTATTCTTGATTAACAAACATCTCAACCATACTTGTAACATTACTTGTATCCCAAGTTTCTATACCTTTAAAAAATTCATTTCCCCTAATAATATCTACATCAAATAATCCACTCATATCCGTGATTTTACTTGTATCAATTCTATCAAGTGGTGTGCCTTGTCTGATAAGAGAGATAAGCTCCTTTTTGTTTTGAGGAATAATTTTTCTTTCACTCTCTTTGGCAGTTTTTAACTCTGTAAGCAAAACTTGCTTTGAATAAGAGCTAAGTCCTACTAACAAACATATCGCCATAAAAACAAACTTCATCATTCTTTTTCCCTCCTTGAAATATTAATCCACTCTAAAATGAGCTCCTATACTTTGTTTGCGCTTTAAAGCGGATTGAACAATCTTTTTTGCTACAAGCAGTCTTAAGCGTAACATACGCCCGATATGAGATTCTAACATCACTTCAATCCCTCCAAGTGCAGAATCTAATCCACTTTGAGAGCGAATAATCCCCACCTTATCCCACATAATCTCACGCAAAACATTTTTAAGCTTACTATCACCCTCTTTTTCTAGCACCTCATCGCATACAGGAAAATGTCGAATAGGTGTTTGCGTCCGATTCTCTACAATATGTTGGGCTACATTTTTACCAAAGATAAGCCCCTCAAGGAGCGAGTTTGAAGCAAGGCGATTTGCCCCGTGAACTCCATTACACGCGCATTCTCCAATCGCATAGAGATTACTCATGCCCTGCACGAGAGAATCTGCATTTGTCAAAATACCGCCCATTGAATAATGAAATGCTGGTGAAATGGGTATTTTATCTGTAGGGATATTAAGTTTGCAAGTGTGCAAATCGCGGAATATGTTAGGAAAACGCGCTCTAAACCCATCATAAGTAAATGCACTTAAATCCAAAAAAGCCTCTTGCTGATATTTAAGACAATAATCCATAATCCCTCGTGCCACAATATCACGCGGAGCAAGCTCCCCTCGCTCATCGTAATCAAACAAAAATCTCCTGCCCTCTCTATCAACAATCACTCCACCCTCGCCGCGCACTGCTTCAGAGATAAGATATTTTCGTGCTTGAGGATTATTGATATAAGTCGTAGGGTGAAATTGTAACATTTCCATATCTTGCAAGGCGAGATTATGTTCTAAAATAATGCCGTGTATGTCGCTACTGATTGTATAGGCATTTGTGTGGTACTTAAATAATCCCCCAACACCCCCACTTGCAATAACTATATGATGTGCATAGAGATTATGTAATCCGGATTTTGTCTGCACACATACGCCATAGCATTTATCCTCTTCAATGAGCAAATCTACTACTTCAGCATTTTTCCACAATGTCGCACGAAGTTTATCAATAAGATGCGTATGAAGACTACGCCCTGTGGCATCTCCTCCTGAATGGACGATTCTCGCGTGAGAATGCCCTCCCTCTTTAGCATAAAGCAGCGCACCCCTTTCATCTCTATCAAATGCTAAACCACTTGCAATAAGCTCACTAAGAATCTCATTGCTACCTTTTACAAGCCTATTGACACATTCTAGGGTATTTAAACGTGCGCCTGCAAGAAGCGTATCTTGTATATGCAAAGGGACATCACTTTCATCTTTTGCTATGCTTATACCGCCTTGTGCATAGAATGTATTGCATTCCCAAGGTTGAGCCTTACATAAAATTAATACTTTTAAATCAGGAGGCAAATGTCTCGCACAATACAATCCTGCCACTCCTGCGCCAATGATAATCACATCATATTGTCCCATTACCAGTCCCGTTCTTCACTTGGTGAGGGTGTAGAATCTATACCATAAAAAAGCACTTTTTTGTTATGAGTTTGGGGATTTTCAGATTCTACTTCTTGCTTTGTTGGTTCTTTATAAAACGGGTTTGCTTTGTATCCACAACCTACAAAAAAAATAAATACCAAATATGCTAAAATCATCAAATGAAAACAATAGATAATACGAAAAATATGTGCCATATACGCTCCTATCTTAAGCGAGACTTTCCTCATCTAGCACCTAGACTAGACAAACAAAGTGAGATTGCACGCTTTAAAAATACCTTTCTTACGCCTTTAGAAAGGGAGCAGATTCTATTTATCTTCCCTAAAAATAATCAATTACTTTTTGCCTTTAAACACAAAGCTTTATGCGTAGAGTTTAATCATTATAAGCATAAATATATAATAAAGACTTTAAAACAGCATAAAGAACTTTTCCCAACACTTAGCTCTATTGAAAAAGTATATGCATATGCCCCTAACCATATCCTTGCTCCACCACCCTTGCACCCCTCAAGTGTCCAAACTTTTTATGAGCATTCTAACGGAGATTTTGAAAATCTTGCAACAAATACCGCAATTTATGAAAAAATTGAATCCTTGCGTTTAGGTATTAAGCGCCAATGGGACGCACAAAATGAGCAATAAAGAATCTACAAGTTATAATCTCCTTGTGCATTTAGCAGATTTACCAACACAATCTGGCATTTATCAATTTTTTGATAATGAAGATACTTTACTCTATGTAGGCAAAGCAAAGAATCTAAAAAACCGCATTAAAAGCTACTTGAGTATTGAAAACAAACATATTGTGCCAAAAAATAATCTTAGTCCAAGAATCGCTCTTATGGTATCTCAAATCACTCGTATCCATACACTTTTAACAAATAATGAACAAGATGCGCTTATCCTTGAAAATTCTCTTATCAAAAGCCTCAAACCAAAATATAATATCCTTTTGCGCGATGATAAAACTTATCCTTATATTTACATTGATAAATCCCTTCCCTATCCTCGCTTTGAGCTCACTCGCCAAGTGCTCAAATCAAATCAGATTCAATATTTTGGACCTTTTGTAAGCGGAGCAAGGGAATTACTTGATAGCCTCTATGATAATCTACCACTTGTGCAGAAAAAATCCTGTGTCAAAGGCAAAAAAGCGTGTATTTTTCATCAGATTCACAAATGTCCTGCACCTTGTGAGAATAAAGTTTCCATACAGACTTATGCCCAAACTATTGCACAAGGTATTGCACTTATTGAAGACAAAAAAGCCTTATTAAAAATACTAGAATCTAAAATGCATACCCTCTCTCATAATCTGCAATTTGAAGAAGCTGCTATAATGCGTGATAGAATCCAAAAAATTACACAAATGAAAAACCAATCTATTATTGATATGATGAGCGGAGATTATGATGTATTTGTATTACAAGAACAAGATTGTGGCAAAAACTCGCAAGATTCTCACAAAAAATCTCATACTGCGTTGCATACGCATATTTTAATGATGCTTTTTATCCGCAATGGACGCATTATTTCAAGTGATTTTATCCTTTTACACGATGATATACAATCCCATAATCTTCCACAACTCTACACCCAAGCTTTACTTAACCATTATAAAACTCAAATACCACTCTTACCTCAAGAGATTCTCATTCCTCCATTTGACTTTCCTGACTTACTGCATTTACAACAACTCTTAAGAGAGCAAACGCGCAGTTCTCTCAAAATCGTCCAACCACAAAGAGGTGCAAAAAAAGACTTGCTACAACTCGCACATAAAAATGCTCTTGAAATAAGACGATTACATACACAGCAAAACAATACATTCTCTACACTTGTAAGCATTAAAGAGTTGTGTGTATTAAGCCAAATACCTTATTCTATTGAGGTTTTTGATACCTCTCATCATAGCGGAACACACAATGTGGGCGGTATGATTGTGTATGAAAATGATGATTTTATTCGTTCTAAATATCGGCGATATGAGCTTCACACAAGTGATGAATACAGCCAAATGCACGAAATGCTTTTACGCCGAGCTCAAAGTTTTGATTCTAATCCACCACCTGCCTTATGGCTACTTGATGGAGGCAGGGCACAAATTAATCTAGCTCTTGATATTTTAAAAAGCGTAGGGGCAAATGTTGAAGTCCTAGCAATTGCTAAAATGAAACATAATGCCAAAGCTTATCGTGCAAAAGGTAATGCTTTTGATATTTTGCGAAGCAAAAATGCAGAGTTTAAACTAAAACCAAACGATAAAAGACTACAATTCCTCCAAAAACTCCGTGATGAAGTGCATCGTTATGCTATCACTTATCACCGCTATAAAAAACAAAAAGATATACAAAAGGCACAAATGATGGGAAAAAATTATACTCAAGCACAAATTAAAAAACTTTTAGATTACTTTGGTAGCTTTGAATCTCTTAAAACTGCTTCACAAGAGCAAATTAATAGCGTGCTTTCGCGCAGAAATCGTTCAGATACTTAAAAAGAGTGAAGAGAGTGAAGTATGAATAATACTAATCCCTTAAATGCAGTATATGATGAGGCTCTCTATATTTTACAAGAGAGCTTTGATACTCATACGTGCATTGCAGATGCCAAAACACAAAGCCAAAAACATCTTTTTACACTAATACAGGAAAATCCAATGCTAGAAAACGAGATTCGTATGGCAATTTTGCATTTTTATAATCAATGTGGTTTGGGGGCTTTTGTGCATTATGATAAAAATCAACTTCAGGTTATAACACACATCAAAAATCACACCCATAATCTTTATGTGCAGCGCATTTGCGATTTTTTAAAAAAACATAAATTCACGCTTTATAAACAAGAACCTTCCAAAGAAGATTTTGAGGAACTTTTTCATTTTGTAGATACAACACTTGATTTAAATACCCAAAGCACCAAACGCGAAATGATAAAAATTGCTTTGCGCAATGTATTTGGCATACAAGCGCGCGATGCTTTATTTTTTAAAGACGGCAATATTAAGCTTTTTAAATTTGATTATGAAATAGTAAAAATCAATAATGAAATCCGCCAAATTAATCGGAACTCCCATATAAATGTCCTAAGTAATGAAGATAGAATGGTGCTTGATAATGCGCTCTCTATGACAAATGTCCAATCTCTTATTATCCAAAATACGCTTCTAATACTGCAAAAAGATATTGACTTAAAACAGATTGACAATCTAGGCTTTAACAAAAGATTTAAGTTTTTTGCTATTCAAAAATTGCGTGTATATATTGAAAGTTTGCAATTACATCATATAGATTCTTTAGCAAAGAGTATTTATTGTATGGATATAGCCCAACAATATGCGTGGGTTATGTTTGAAATTGTAGCAAAAGAACTCCTAGAGCTATGTGCGAAAGATAATGTGAATGCCATTGCATTTATTGAATTTTATAATGGAGGCTCTATTGAATTAAGGGGCAAGATTTTCAAAAAGCCTCTTATTACTGATAATAATGGTAATCCTTGGACTATACCGCTTATTAAGGAATGCTTAAAAAATAAAAAAGCCATAGAGTTTGATATATCTCAAATGCAAAAACGTTTAGATGATTTTGAAGAGAAAATCCATAGTATCAACAACCAAATACAACAAAATGATACTGAAGAAAAAGATACCCTTACAAAAGAATCTTCCTATCAAGAACTTTTAGAATCTAAAAACAAAGAATTGCGTATGCTTGTAGATAAAAAAGCTTCAAAAGTATATATAGAAGCTATTACAAATGAAATTAACACGCTTATACTTAATAAATCTAATATGCTTACATACATAGAAAATACACAAAAAAATCTCGCTGCTTTAGGCAAAGAACAAATAAAACTTCTTGAAATGCAAGAGAGACTAAGAGAGCAAATTAGCTATGCGCTTAAAAAGAATAGAGAATATTTTGTTCAATATGATTTACTCTCACGTGCCCTTGCTGATGCCATAGCAAATGCAAAAGAGCTTATATGAAAAATACCATTACCCACCTTATTGATAAAATTTCCTTCCAAGCACAAACAACCATTTTAGTATGGATTATTGTCATCGGATTTACACTTATAGCAAGTGTGGGCTTACTTGCTCTTATGGGGATAAAGAGTGAATTTGACATTAACTCATCACAAAGTCATAATATGTATACACTCACCTTATTAAATAAAGCATATGATATACACAAAAACGACCAGATACTCCCGCAACTCCTTGAAATATGGGAACAATATAAAACTTATAATCTCCCAAAAGATCAAAATTCTACTATTAGTCATTTGCGCGAGTGGTATGCTAAGACTTTTAAAATGCACTATTATCAACAGATTCAAAGATTACTTTCTAAAGAAAATGCTCTTATAGAATCTATTGATAAAGCTTTTATTAATGATGGAGAGGATATTTCCTCGCTACTTGAAGAACAATTTCTCATTTCTTTTGATATTGCTTTTTATGGCAAAAAAATCACGGATTCTCTTTATAAAAATACCTTTATTGTCCTCGCAATCTTTATGCTTATTATCATCGCAACAATCATTATTCTTGCCTTTTCTATCAGACAATCTATCAATACCAATCATTTACTTTTAGAGCAACTCGTGCAATCAAAAACCAAAGAACTCCAATCTCTTAATGTCAATCTGCAAAAATCAATAGAATATGAAGTTGAGCAAAATCGTAAAAAAGACTTGATTATGTATCAACAAGCTAGGCTTGCTTCTATGGGAGAAATGATACAAAATATTGCCCATCAATGGCGCCAACCACTTAATTCTCTTATGATACTTATCCAAAGCTTTAAAAGTAGAGCAATGCAAAAAAAACTTGATAATGAATTTATAAACCAACAAACACAATATGGTATGAAAATTGCCACAGAAATGTCAAATACGATTGAAAATTTTCGTAATTTCTTTCACCCAGAAACAAATAAAGAATTTTTTGAGCTCTCACAAAGCATTCGGAATTCTATTGAGCTGCTTAAAGCTCAATTTCAAGAGAATCTTATTCGTATTGAAGTAGATGTAAGCCCACAAGCACAAGATTTAAATATGCTTGGTTACCAAAATTCCTTTACTCAAGTGATTTTAATTCTCATCAATAACGCCATTGACGCACTCAAGCTCAAAAGTCAAAATGATAAATCGTTTGAGAATCCACTCATAGAAATTTCATTAGATAAGCTAGGATATAATATTATTCTTTGTGTGAAAGATAATGCGGGAGGCATTGATTTGGAAGATAAATCAAAAGTTTTTGAACCATATTTCACCACTAAACATAAATCGGTTGGAACAGGCGTGGGACTTTATATGGCAAAACAAATCATTGAACGCCAACTCAATGGCACAATAAGCGTATCTAATACACAATGGGGTAAGCAGAACCAATATTTTGGAGCAGAATTTACCATTCACATACCAATACAAAAGGATAATTATGAATCTTGATGCACTAAGCAAACTCACTATTTTGTATGCCGAGGATGATACCGACACAGCCAATCTTACGAATATGGTGCTTGGAGATTATGTAGGACGCCTACTTATTGCCAAAAATGGACAAGAAGCGCTCAATCTCTTCAAACTCCATAAGATTGATTTAGTTTTAACAGATATACTTATGCCAAAAATGAATGGTATTGAGCTCATTAACGCTATTCGTAACTCATACACGCACCCAGATGTGCCCGTAGTGATTACTACTGCACATACAGAGACAAAATACCTTCTTGATGCTATTCGCTTACGCGTAGATGGCTACATTTTAAAACCTATTAATGTTGAAGAGCTACTCCACGCACTCAATAAGGCAATCTTACCTTTCTTACAGGCTGATGAGCTTGCCTCAAAAAATCTTCTTATTAACGCCATTTCTACCTTTGTAGGTGGCAAAAAAATTGCCATCATTCAATTTCTCTTAGCAAACTGCGATGAGGACAATATATTTTATGGCTCTTATGAAGATATTATTGCGCATTTACACGTGAGTAAGCCAACGATTGTAAAAACTTTTAAACAACTTATCGATACAGGAATTCTTATTAAAATTAAGAATAAAGTTTATAAAATTCACCCTGATTTAGACCAAAATATTAAAAATAGTATTATCTAAAATACATACTCACTCTTGACTTCAAAGGAAGTTTTGATTAGAATCTGCATTTCAATCTTTTTGAAGACTCCTTTGGAGTAGGCTTTAGAATCAAATGTAGCTATTGTAGATTCTAAAGACTTCTTGAACTTCTTAACATCTTCTCTTTGGCTAAGGAATTTTATGGCAGACAATAAACGAACTCATACACCTGTGGAAGGCTATCAGCTTGAAGATTTGCGTATTAAAAGCATTAAACAACTCATCAATATTGCTGAAGAAATCGGAGTAGAAAATCCAAGTGACTATCGCCGACAAGATTTAATTTTTGAGATTCTCAAAACTCAAGTTAATCAGGGTGGATACATTCTTTTTTCGGGTATATTAGATATCACAAATGAAGGCTATGGCTTCTTACGCGCATTAACCGAAAGTCTTGCAGATTCTCAAAATGACACTTATGTATCACAATCTCAAATTCGCCGTTTTGCTTTGCGTAATGGTGATATAGTAACAGGGCAAGTGCGTGCACCAAAAGACCAAGAGCGATATTATGCTCTCCTTAAAATTGAAGCAATTAACTATATGTCGCTTGAAGAAAACAAAAATCGCCCTCTTTTTGATAACCTTACCCCTCTATTCCCACAAGAGCAGCTTAAGCTTGAATACGAATCTAGCAAGGTTACAGGACGTATGCTTGATCTCTTTAGCCCTATTGGTAAAGGACAACGTGCCCTTATTGTTGCTCCTCCACGCACAGGAAAAACAGAGTTAATGAAAGAATTGGCTCACGGCATTGCGAAAAATCACCCCGATGTTGAGTTAATGGTATTGCTTGTAGATGAGCGTCCAGAAGAAGTTACTGATATGGAACGAAGCGTCAAAGGACAAGTTTTTAGCTCTACTTTTGATATGCCAGCAACAAACCACATTCGCGTAGCAGATTTAGTCATTGAGAGTGCTAAACGAAAAGTTGAAATGGGTAAAGATGTAGTAATTCTTCTTGATTCTATCACACGTCTTGCTCGAGCATATAATGCTGCTACTCCCTCAAGTGGTAAAGTGCTAAGTGGTGGTGTTGATGCAAATGCTTTGCATAAACCTAAACGATTTTTTGGTGCAGCACGTAACATTGAACAAGGTGGCAGCCTTACTATTATCGCGACTGCACTTATTGAAACAGGCTCAAGAATGGACGAGGTCATCTTTGAGGAATTTAAGGGCACAGGTAATAGTGAAATTGTCCTTGCACGTTCTATAGCTGACCGCAGAATCTACCCTGCTTTTGATGTGCTTAAAAGTGGGACACGTAAAGATGATTTGCTTCTTGGCAAAGATAATCTCACAAAAGTATGGATGCTACGCAATGTAATGCACACAATGGACGATATTGAAGCACTCACTTTCATTTACTCAAAAATGAAACAAACAGAGAATAATGAAGAGTTTTTAAATATGATGAATAGTCAAGAATAAGGATATATATGCGAGCAGGGGTATTTGATAGTGGTGTTGGTGGCTTAAGCGTGCTTAAAAGCCTCATTAATGCAAAACTCTTTGAGGACATCATTTATTATGGCGATACCGCTCGTGTGCCTTATGGTGTCAAAGATAAACAAACAATCATCAAATTTTCACTTCAGGCACTTGAGTTCTTTACACCACATAATATTGATATTCTCATTGTCGCTTGCAACACTGTGAGTGCCTATGCGCTACAAGAGATGCAAAAACATAGTAAGATTCCTATTGTAGGAGTGATTGAGCCGGGTGTATTAGCAGTGCAAAATAACCTTAAAGATACAGATTCTGAAATTCTCATTATTGCCACACGTGCAACAATTAACTCTGGTGAATACGAAACAAGACTACGAAATATAGGTTTTTGGAATCTTAAAAGTCTTGCCACAGGGCTTTTTGTGCCTATCGTTGAAGAAGGATTGCTTGAAGGCGCAGTGCTTGAAAGCGTATTTCATCATTATTTTGCCTCAATCACAACTCCCCCTCAAGCTGTAATATTAGGCTGCACACATTTTCCGCTTATTGCTCCAGCCCTTGATTCCTATTTCAATCATCAAAGTATGCTTATCCATTCGGGTGAAGCTATTGTAGAGTATTTAAAAAACCACTTGCACCTTACTTCGCGTTATGCACTTAAATCACTGCAATTTTTTGCAAGCGACAACACTGCTGCACTAACAAAAATTGCTAACAAATGGCTTAGCTAATTTTTTACTCTAACTTCTATCACACAAGTCTATAAACTCACAATATCGGCAATTTGAGCGCTGCTCACTCTTAGCAAATACAACATTATCTTTAAGGCAAGCAATCTTTTCAAAAAGAATATTGCTTTTTTCATTATTCTCCTCTTTTTTCTCACCTCCTTTAATATCCCAATACCACGCACTGATTGCTAAATGGGCATACTGGGGATAGTGAGCCTTAAACGCCTGCATATATAAAATAAGTGCAAAATCTGTGCTCTTTTGTAGGCTTTGCACTTTAAAAGACTGACGATATTTATAATCTATGACTTCTATACTCTCGCCAACTTTTTGGATCCTATCAGGTCGCCCATAAAAGATAAAATCACCATATGAAACTTCCATATTTTCTCCCTCAAGCTGCAAAATCTCTACCTCACGTCCATTCTCAAGGGCAAAAAAATGTTTCAACTCACATTTAAGCCACTCAATATGCGCGCTTTGTAATGCACTATGCGAGACTAAAGAATGCTCTAACCATAATTGCGCACTCTTATAAAGTGCCTTTTCATCTAAGATTACCTTTTTCCCTACATATGGCTTATAGACAGATTCTAAGCATTGATGAACAATATTTCCCATAGATGCGCTTTCTTGGAAAAGAGAAAGATCATTCATACATTCTTCATAAAGATAATAATACCTTCTTGGACATTCCAAAAATACTTTTAATTTACTAGGCGTAAGGGTGCGAGGCAGACGCCCACTTATTTCATCTTCACAATACTCTAATTTTCTCCCTTGTGGAAGCAAAGTAAAGAAATTATCTCCATTCTTATGCTTCACTGCACTCTTTTGCATCAATTCTTCAAGCATAAAGCTTGGGTGATTATCTTCATTTGATACATATGCTACTGCTATTTCATCGGCAGTGCTAAAAATGCCATAATAATAATGCTTTTGGAGACGTTCTTTATCCCTCATAGTCGGCATTTTAAGCTTTTGACGTAACGCAGAATTTAAAAATAAATCACTCTCTTGTTTGCTAGGTATTACACCTTCGTTAAAATCAACAATCACAGCCTTTTTAAAAGCAAAACCCCTTGATTCCAAAACACCCATTACACGTATTTTTCCACCCATTATATCATCAATACTATAATGTTTAAGCTCCTCAAGCAATAGCTCAATAATCTCCATATGCGTAGTTTCTTTTAAACCTACATTCTCCCACATAAAGAGAATCTCACTCACATACTCACGCACTCTTTTGCTTTGCCTATCCTCAAAGCCAGCAAGCATAGCTATTATATCTTTACACACTTGAGCATAAGTTTGTGGAATATGAGTTATATTTTTTAATTGAGAGTGAATATAATCTTGAAGATATTTATAAACTTTAGTGCGCGATATATCCTCACCCATTGCAAAATTTAAGTTATGCGCTCTATCAAGCAAAAAAAGATATTTAGCAAAGTTTTCATTTGGCACGATAACCACAATATCCTGTTCTTGCACACCATTTTTTATCCATTCATCAATCTTGGCAAATACTAATGCCACTTGCGATATGCCCAAAGCAAAACCATAAGCATCAATTTTTCCTAAAGGTGGTAGAGGGGTAGATTGTATAATCTTCCCTGTGTCTAATTCTGCGCTGTATCTAAAAAATGGCTTGCATTGTTTTAAAATATGTGAGGGCAAAAAAGGCAAAGAAATATTAAATTCATCAACCCAAAAATGCACTTTTATAGGAATTATTTTTGCCGCATTTAAAAGCATTTCCTGATGAATAGGACTAATAATCCCCTCTACAAAAATTTCAATACATTCAAAATGCCGCACAAATGCTTCATTAAAACGTGGTTGGGCTTGTGCTGGAAGAATATATCCATCATAGCATTTAAGCTCAAAAAGTCGCTCTTTGTAGCGATTTTCCAACCATTCTAACACATATAAATGATCTGCATAATCATCATAAATATCACGTGATGGAATATCTTTAATATGTATTTGCGATTGAGCGATTTCATCAAAAAAATCAAACAAAAAGTTAGAAGTTTCCAAAAATCCCAAAAAACTCTTTTCAAAAATAAATTTTGCCCTCTCAAGCTCTTTGGCACACTCTTTTAATACACTCATAACAAGAGGTAGTCGCATACCTCGTGGTAATGCTCTATATCCATCAATAATAATAAGCTGCGTAAAAAAATCTCCCATCATCATACTCGGAGCAAAAATTTCTCCTTCGTTGCTATTTTGCATCAAAGAACGATGAGAGCTATATACATAAAGGGTAGATTCTCTGCCCATATTTTGCCCTTTTGTATGTTTTTAATTTTGAATAAGCTTTTGTGCAGCAGCTATGATATAATCTATATTAAAATTAAAACGATTAAAGAGGGCTTCGCCTTTCCCTGAAGCACCAAAACTCTGCATACCAATCACTTCATCAGCCACTGCATACCATTCTAAGCCTCTTGAAGCCTCAATAGCAAGCACTGCACTTTTTCCGCATAATTCTTTGATGTAACCCTTAGGTTGTTCCAAAAGCAAATCAAGGCAAGGTACACTTACTACTTGTGTTTTGATACCTAAATCTTCTAGTGTTTCACACGCTTTGAGTGCAAGACTTACCTCACTTCCGCTTGCCATAAGGGTAATAACTGCATTGTCGCACGAACGCAATACATAACCGCCTTTTTGCACTTGCTTTTTTAATTGAGGAGTGGATTCCATAATAACGGGGAGATTCTGACGACTAAGCACAAAAGCGCAAGGTAGCTTGGAATCTAAGCCAACCTGCCAACAAGCAATATTCTCATTTGCATCAGCGGGACGAAAAACAAGGAGATTTGGCATTGCTCTAAAATGGCTTAATTGTTCAATGGGCTGATGTGTCGCACCATCTTCACCCACACCTATACTATCGTGCGTCCAAATATAATATACTTTCGCTTTCATAAGGCTTGCTACACGCACACTTGGGCTCATATAATCACTGAAAACAAAAAATGTTGCGCAAAAAGGTAAAAATAAGCCATAATTTGCCACACCATTACAAATTGCACCCATTGCGTGTTCTCGGATACCAAAATGCCAATTTTTACCCTGCGGAAAATCACCCTCATCTTGTAGCTGTGTATTATTTGATGGTGCTAAATCTGCACTTCCCCCAATAAATCCTTCTAACGCTTGAGAAATACTATTAAGAATCTTGCCATTACTCACACGTGTAGCCATACTTTCGCCAAGTGCAAATTGTGGATAAACAATATGGGAAACATCGGGCTCTCTCATTTTATCAAGCCGTTCTTTTGCAATTTGAGGGAGATTCTCATAATTTTTATACCATTGTGCAAAGTTCAACTCACCACGCTCCTTCATCGTGCCAAAAGCAAGTGCTACATCATCAGGTATATAAAAAGATTCTGCAGGAAAAGAAAGTTTTTGCTTTGCTGTGGCGATAATTTCTTCACCCAAAGGTGCGCCGTGTGCTTTATGACTACCCTCAAGACTAAGGGCATTCTTAGCGATAATGGTATGAGCAATAATAAGTATGGGTTTTGAAGAAGTTTTAGCATTGGTAAGCACATTGTGAATTTGTATATAGTCGTGTCCATCGCAGCTTAAAACTTCCCAACCCTGTGCTTCAAAACGTTTAGCAATATCCTCACTCATCGCAAGTTGCGTATCGCCTTCTATTGTGATATGATTACTATCATAAATAAGAATCAAATTTGAAAGAGCGTGATGTCCAGCTAAAGAAGCTGCTTCATAGCTGATACCCTCCTGTAAATCCCCATCGCCACATAAACAATATATATTATGCGAAATGATTTCCCGCCCAAACAAATTCTGTGCATATTTACTTGCCATAGCCATACCCACTGCATTTGCTATACCTTGCCCAAGGGGACCTGTTGTTATCTCAATACCTTGAGTATGTCTATATTCAGGGTGTCCGGGTGTTTTAGAATCTAATTGCCTAAAAGAGTGCAAATCTGCCATACTCACCTCAAAACCCCATAAATGAAGGAGCGAATATACGAGTGCGCTTGCGTGTCCTCCACTAAAAATAATTCTATCTCGATTTAACCATTGAGGTTGTGTTGGAGCAAGATTAATATGAAAATGTAACACACTTGCAATATCTGAAAGTCCCATAGGTGCGCCGGGATGTCCGCTATTTGCTTTTTGCACCATATCTGCACACAAAAACCCTAATGTGTGCGACATTTTTTGTAATAAAGGTATATCTTCATCTGTAATATGTGGTGAGGTTTTTTGCATTGACTATCCTTTGTTGTAAATTATCATAATATATCTAAGTGCGTAATACAGCATCAAACTCGCGCACTAAAACACTAAGCACGGATTCCACTGCTTGCACTAATTGCATTTCTTGTAATGTGCCCTCATCAGATTGAAGCACAATACGTATGCTTAATGCCATTTTTTCTCCTAAAGCCTTATCATAATACACATCAATAGGATAAATATTTTTAACATAAGCAATTTGATCTTCAAGAAGAATTTGGCGCACACGATAAAAAGGAATATCTTTATCAATGAGGATTGTTAAATCACGTGTAGATTTTTGGTATTTTGAAAATTCATAGGCTTGCGGGAGAGAAAAATCACTCATACCGATCTCAATTTCGCATATAAATATTTCCTCACTTAAATCCATATTGGTAGCAACTTGTGGATGCAATTTGGCAATTATTCCTATGGGCTTGTCTTTTTGATAAACAAATGCACTCTGATAAGGGTGAAGCAATCTCTCATCTGTAAAACAAAAATGACTCAAAAGCTCCTTTGCATTTGCTTCATCACGAATATTTCTAAAACTCAAATCTCCAACACATCTCTGACATATAGTCCCAAAAGCAAAAAGATTCCATTTAACAGCTTTGGTGTGTGGATAACATTCATCTTGCATACAGCCACTTGCAACAAGTGCAAGCTTACTTTTTTCCTCTCGTTTTGAACTATACACACTTCCAATCTCAAAAAGTGTAATATTTTTAAAGCCAAGATTCTCATTACGTTTCACAGAATCAAGCATAGCCGGAAGTAGGCTTGTCCGAAGCGTATCAAGCTCGTTTGTGATAGGATTGAGCAATTCTAAATCTTCATCAAGTCGCACAAAACCTAATCGTTCTAAATTTTGGGAAGAAGCAAAGACATAATGAATACACTCTACAAAACCATAAGCAATCAATCCATAAGCAAGTTTGCGCGTGTTTTTGTAGGTAAAATATGTGTTATTAATATTATGGGATTGAGAACAAAGTAATGGCACAGAGGAAACATTGTCAATACCATAGATTCTAAGCACTTCTTCAGCTACATCTTGGATACTTTGAATGTCGTGCCGATAGTTTGGCACAGTAACCATAAAAAAATTCTCATCACAAGTTGCATCAAGCTTAAAATTAAGTCGCTTTAAAATAGTGGCTATCTCTTCTTTATCAAGCTCTATGCCTATAATTTGATTAATAGCCTTAAACGTTGTTTTAATCGTAATTTCATCAATGTTTTGGACAATATTATGTGAGCCAGAATACACAAGTGCATCAGAAACAAGCACCATTTTTCTACATAAAAAGTCAATGCCCTGCTCCAAATTTGGATTACTCCCTCTTGTGCTACGATAAGTTAGCTGCACATCACCTTTTATTGCGTGCTTATAAAGACTTTTGGCAATTAAAGTAGGATTCACATAACTCGCTTCAATAATATAAATTTCAGAACGTGTGCCAAAGTGCCGCTCACCATAAGATACACCAATTATGGAAAGCTTTTGGTGAGCAAAAACTGCTCCTAAGCCGTTCTCATCTTTTTTGATTCGGAGTTGTGCCACCAAACCATTATCCAAAACAATATCTTTATTCTCACAATCATAGAGTTTGTAAGCATTAAGTATAACACCTGTCATATAAGTGCCATATTCTAAAAAATTGCACATAATATCATCAACCAAACTCCCATTACGGGCAAGACAAAGTGCAATATCAAGAGGTAGATAAGCTTGTTTGACTTCAACCACGCGATAGAGTAAATGAGCTTCAATTTTTTCATCACAAAGAATCTGCAACACCCTACCTAAACCAAGCGTAACCACATTATCCATATCTACTTCGTGCTTTAGGCGCAAATCATAGCTTGTAGCAAGTTCACGCGCAATGCCTAGCACGCTAAGACAATCACCACGATTAGGCGTAATCCCTACTTCAATCACATAATCATTAAAAAGAGGAAGATTCCCTAGCTCAACGCCAAGCTCCAAATGACCAGCTGTGCTATCAAGCACCATAATTCCATCATTTATCTTTGGCAATCCTAACTCCACACTAGAACAAAGCATTCCACAACTCTCTATACCACGTAGATTTGTTTGTTTAATCACAATCTCGCCACTTTTAGTATGAGGTATTACTGCGCCTTCAAGTGCCACAGCGACATATTGATTGGCTTTTACATTATTTGCCCCGCACACAATTTGCAACTCTTGTGAGCCAATACTGACTTTACATACATTAAGTTTGTCTGCATCGGGGTGAGGTGTAAGTGAGAGTATCTTGCCTACGACAACCTTTTGTGGCATCTTCAATGGATACGCAGATTCTACCTCAAGTCCCATACTGCTTAATCTCATACACATTTGCTCAATATCAAGATGTGAAATATCAACAAAATGCGATAATAAATGTTTTGAAAAAATCATTAGAATTGCTCCAATACACGTAAATCTGTCTCAAAAAAGCTACGCAAATCATTCACACGATGAAGAAGCATAGCAAATCGCTCAACGCCAAGCCCAAAAGCATATCCGCTCACATTTTTATGACCCACAGCATCAAATACTTTTTGATTGACAATACCACAGCCCAATACTTCAAGCCACCCTGTGTGAGAACATACTCTACAACCGCTACCACCGCAAAATACACAGCTAATATCCACTTCTGCGCTTGGCTCTGTAAAGGGGAAAAAGCTTGAACGAAACCGAATGCGCACATCGCCAAACATATAATGCAAAAAATCCTCTAAAATATATTTAAGATGCACGAAACTTATTTTATCTTTCTCGTCAACTACTAAGCCCTCAACTTGATGAAACATTGGTGAATGAGTCAAATCATAATCTCTCCTAAAAACGCTACCCGGAGCTATCATACGAATAGGAATATGTTGTGATTGCATAGTGCGAATTTGCACAGGAGAGGTATGTGTGCGCAAAAGCATTGAATCTTTAAAATAAAAAGTATCTTGCATATCTCGTGCCGGATGAAATACAGGAAGATTAAGTGCTTCAAAGTTATGAAAATCATCTTCTACTAAAGGTCCTGTTTGAATTGCAAAATTCATATTGACAAAAAAATCAATGATTCTATCCATTGTTTGATAAATTGGGTGTCCATTACTCTTTGGACGCAAGGCTGTAAATAAACTTGCATCAACTACTTCTTTGGTGAGATTCTCATTCATCTGCACTTTTAATAGGCTTTCTCGTTTACTTTCAAGCATTTTTTCAAAATTTTCTTTATTTTTGTTAAGCTCTTTGGCAAAGGTTTTTTTTGTCTCGCCCTCAAGATTCTTAAGGAGTGCAAATTGCTGAGTTAAAATGCCCTTTTTCCCCATTACTTCCACACGCAAACGCTCTAAATCATTGAGATTCTCTAATTGCTCTAGTTTTGCCATTATCTCTTGCATTTGTGTCTTCAACGTCTTTCCTTCCTTGAACTATAAGTGATATATAAATTAAGTCGGCATTGTAGCATATTATAGATTCTATTCAGGTTTAAAAGTTATAATATCAATTCTTTTTTATCAAACCACTATAAAAAGAGACTTTAAGGAGCGAATATGGCAGAAAAAACGATTTTTGAAAAAATTGTAGCAGGCGAGATTCCTTGTAAAAAAGTGCTTGAAAATGAGCGATTTCTTGCTTTTTATGATATTAATCCCAAAGCCCCTGTGCATATTCTCGCTATTCCTAAAGTGTGTGTAAAAGATTTTGATTGTGCAGATTCTAAACTTTTAGGAGAGTTGTGTGGTTTTGCGCAAGAAGTTACCAAATCGGTAGGCATTGATAAAAGCGGATATAGAATCATTACCAATATCGGTGCTGATGGTGGGCAAGAAGTCCCACATTTGCATTTGCATATTCTTGGCGGTGGCAAATTAAAATTTCCTTCACTTGTATAAAATAATTATTGCAAAGATATTGAATGCAAGAAGACGCACTCAAATGGAATGCTCGGTATCAAGAGGGCTTTATGCCCAATGAACCAAGCCCATTTGTGCTTGAAACGTGCGAGATACTTAAGCGAAATTTTTCTTTTACCGATTCTAAACCTCCAAAAGCACTTGATATTGCCTGTGGCAATGGACGACATTCTAAGATTTTAGCCCAAATGGGCTTTGAGGTTGATGGACTTGATATATCTTGTGTTGCATTAGAGAATCTTGCAAATATCCCTTATATTACACCTATTTTAGCAGATTTAGATACTTTTACCCTACCCCAAACACATTATGATGTCATACTTGATAGCTTTTTCCTTGATAGGAATCTTTTTGATGCCATAATTAAAGCACTTAAACCCAATGCTATGCTCATTTTTGAAACCTTTATTGATAAATCCTCTCATCAACCTCTCAATAACAAAATATTATACGCAGGGGAACTTGAAGCAGTATTTAGCTCCAAAAGGGGCTTTCAAATTTTACATCAAAGTATTTATAAACAAAACAGAAAAGATACTCATACAATAAATCCCGCATATCAGCACATTATGCGCTTTATCGCTCAATATAAACCCTGCTCTCAAACACACACCAACACTACAAAGAGTCTTTGATGACATATAACTTCAAGCAACGTCTCCGCAAGATTCTAAGTATTGCCTTGCCCTCTGGAGGAAACTCTTTGCTTGATATTGCTAATATCGCCATAGGAATGTATTTTATTGCTCATATTTCACCCGATTCTGAAGTTACAAAACATAATATCGTGGCACTTGGACTCGGTATGAATTGCTGGATGTTTCTCTTTGCACTCACAACCATTTTTTATGTAGGCACAAACGCACAAGTCTCGCGTGCATTTGGAGAGAGAAATAACCTTAAAGCGGGACAGATTCTAAGCACAATGAGCATCGGGGCTGGGCTTTGCTCTATTCCTATTTATGCACTTGCATATGTAAGCAATGAGTTGTATTTTGACTGGATGGGTGTGAGTGGGGAAACCAAAGAGCTAGGTATGTTGTATTTAGGTTGGATTTTTTATGGGATTCCCGCACTTTTTCTTAAGACAATATTTATTTCTGCACTTTCAGCCGTAGGCGATACTAAAAGCGTTTTTTTTGTAAAAATCATCGCTACAAGCTTAAATATTGTCCTTAATTTTATGCTTATTTTTGGGGTGGAAAAGCTTGGTATTCCACCATTTGGTATTATGGGAGCTGGCATAGCAAATGTTATCATTACTTATTTCGAAGGGCTAGTTTTACTTGGCATTCTCTGTGGGCTACACCGCCATTTGACATTTTCACCCACCTTTAAATGGCATACGCTTTATAATGGATTCCATATTGGTATTCCCTCTGGCCTTGAGCGAGGCTTGACAATTTTTTCCCTTGTGCTTATTACAAAATTTATGACTGATTATGGTTTGGAAGTCATTGCTGGATTTCAAATTGGCTCAAGAGTGGAAAGCTTCATTTTTATGCCCGGTTTTGGATTCCAAGTGGCAGCAATGGCATTAGTTGGACAAATGCTCGGTGCAAAACGATTAGACTTAGCAGAATCTTTTATCAAAACAATTTTACTTATCTCATCAGTAGTTATGGGCATATTAGGTATAGGATTATGTATGCTGGGCAAAGAACTCTCCGCTATTTTTAGCACAGAAACAGAGGTGATTCATTACTCTTTTGATTATCTCCTTGCAGTAGGGCTTTCTCAAGTGCCCCTTATTTGTATTTTTGTGCTTGATGGAGCATTGCGAGGAAGCGGTGCAACGAAGCTTTCTCTGTGGATTAACACAGGGAGCATTTGGGTTTTGAGGATTCTCCCAATGTGGCTGTGTGTGCATTATAACATTGCAGTAGGATATATTTTTGCTATTATTTGCTGTGAAACATATTTGCGTGCAGGTATCTTTGGCTTTGTTTTTTACAAAGGCTTATGGAAGAAATATATCGCACGATTGTAAAATAAGATTATTTTAAACAATAAAATACATACAGAATAAAAATTTTGACGCCTAAAATGCACAAACTATCTAAAAGACTTAAATGCAAATAATTCATTCTTGACAAAAAGGTGCTGTTGTAATATAATCGTGCTTTTTGTTTGTATCGGGGCGTAGCGCAGTCTGGTTAGCGCACTTGGTTTGGGACCAAGGGGTCGAAGGTTCGAATCCTTTCGCCCCGACCATTCTTTTTCTTTCGTTATGGTGGGTGTAGCTCAGTTGGTTAGAGCATCAGGTTGTGGCTCTGAGGGTCGTGGGTTCGAGCCCCATCTCCCACCCCATTACTTTTTACACTTACGCGTTCGTAGCTCAATTGGATAGAGCACCAGACTTCGGATCTGGGGGTTAGGGGTTCGACTCCCTTCGGGCGTGCCACGCAAGATTCACATTCTTATCATTTATCTACCCAAATAAATTTACATCCTAATATACAGATGAAAAAATAAAAAGATAAAACCTAACCACATACATAAATAAACCACAAACATAAACACATCATATCTTGCTTTTTTTATTAATATAAAGCTTATGACACAAAACAAAAATAAAGCAAAAAAAACAATAAACATAATACTCAATGCTTCGCCAACAAATAAAACACAGATAATACTTAAAAGAGCGTAAAATGAAATTATTAAAGTGGATTTATATAAAAAAGATAAGAACAAAACTATTGAAAGTCCAAAAAATAACAATTCTATACCGCTTATAAAATTACAAAACTTTAAAAAAAGCGCGCATACAATCCCATATATAATACTACTACTAAACCACGCAACTTGCCCACTTATAATAGGATCTAATCCTTTAGATTCTAGCTTTGCTTTTAAATTTGAATAGAGAGGGATTTTCAAGCTTTTCCTTTCTAAGTTGATACTCTAATAAAAAAATGCGTTAGGGCATATCCAAAAAGCGCAAATATATATGATACCACGCTTGTAAAAATAAATAAATATGCAATATATCGCTTCCCACCAGCTTCTTTGCCAAAGACAATGCTTGCTGCAAAACAAGGGTTATAAAACATAATGAATAAAATAAATGCAATCGCACTAGGCAGACTAATATGCTCTTGAAGTACATCGCGCAAAGGTGTGGTGTTATTTTCATCTATATCATCACCAAGTGCATACAACACACCCATACTCGAAATGATTGTTTCCTTTGCTAAAAGTCCATTAAGAAGTGAAACAGAAAGTTTCCAATCAAAATCCATAGGTGCAAATATAGGCTGAATAAATTGCCCTATGCGTCCTAGATAGCTTTGCTCTACTAAAGCTGCTTGGTAGTTATGATAAATCTCATCTATTTCATTTTGCAATGCGTCATTTTCTTGTGTAAGATTCATATTCTCTTTTAGAATCTGCACTGATTGTGTCATCTGCTCCTCTAAAACTGCATTTTTAGGAAACTGCGTCCCAACCCAAATAATCACAGAAGCAAGTAAAATAAAAGTCCCTGCTTTTTTGATATAGCTCACTGCTTTGTGCCATACACTAAAAGCTATAAGTCTTAAAGTGGGCAAACGATATTTAGGCATTTCCATCACAAAAGGTTCATCATCACCTTTAAATGCGGTAAGCTTTAGAATCTTTGCCATACAAAGACCCACAAGTGCGCCAAAAATATAGATTCCATATAGCACATTTCCAGCTACTTGTGGAGCGAAAAAAGCTCCAATAAAAAGTGTATAAACAGGTAAACGCGCACCACAACTCATAAAATTAATAATAAAAAGTGTGAGCATTCTATCATTACGATTTTTAAGCATTCGTGTGCTCATATATGCAGGGACAGAGCAACCAAAACCTGTTACAAGAGGTATAAAACTCTTGCCGTGTAAGCCAAATTTATGAAAGAATCCATCAAGTAAAAATGCGACTCGTGCCATATATCCAGTGCTTTCTAAAAATACAATTCCACAAAAAAGTATTAAAATATGAGGCAAAAAACTTAATACTGCTCCAACCCCTGCGATAATCCCTCCAGAGAGTAAAGAAGCAAGAAATTCATAGGGCAAATGCTCCTCTATCCACGCACCAATATCTGCTGCACCCTCCTCAATCCATACTTTAGGAAACTCTCCTACATAAAAAGTAATCTGAAACAAAAGCCACATCAAAAACAAAAATATAGGGATTCCAAGATATTTATTGAGCAAAAGCGCATCAATTTTTTGCGTTAGAGAATGCTTAAGAGGAGTGGAAATACGACTAGATTCCATACTTGCACCTTTTGCAAAGCTAAGGGCATCATTATTTAAAATATCGCGCACATTATTTTCACCACTTTGGGTATATAACCTTTGAATACACTTTTGTGTATATTCACTTAATTCTACCCAACACCCTTTATCGTGCAGAGCCTTACTTACAAAACTATCTTGTTTAAGAAGTTTAATCGCTATATCACGCAAACTTTGCAAACCTCTGTGCTTTTGATTTAATAATATCTGCACATCATCATAATGCTTTTGGGCTAAAAATGTATTCATATTTGCAATTTCTTCTTCTAAAAAATCTGTATAAACACGCTTACTTGCTTTGGGAGCAAGAGTGGCAATATTGATGATTGTATCAAGTAAAAGCTGCACATTTTCTCCACGCAAAGCCGATACACTCACGCATTCTACGCCTAATATCTCTCCTAAAAGCGCATTATCAATATTAATACCCTCTTTTTTTGCCTCATCACTCATATTTAATGCCAAACACATACGCGAATTAAGCTCTAGAAGCTGCGTAGTAAGGAATAAACAACGTTCTAAATTTGTAGAATCAAGCACATTTAAAATCACATCATAATCTTCATTTTCTAAAAACTGCTTTGTTAAACGCTCCTCAAGCGAATAATCATTAAGCGAATAAATGCCGGGTAAGTCAATGATTCGTAGATTATAGCCTTTGTAAGTGAGTTGTGCTTCAGATTTTTCAATCGTTACGCCTGTAAAATTTCCTACTTTTAAATGAACACCACAAATTTTATTAATTAATGAACTTTTTCCAACATTTGGTTGCCCTACGCATACAATCGTAATTGGTTTCATTATATATCCTACTCTTTAAATGGCATCATTTTAGCTTAGTTTGAATCTGAAGTCAATAAAATTAATATTTATTCTTAGTTACTTTAAAATGCTAGTTTCATACCGAGATTTACATTTGTCGTATGTGGATAATATCTTTGTGCTCCTCCGTGTGTATTAAACACATTTAAAAGCGCACTTAAATGCTCTGTAAAGCCAAAATCAACTAAAAGATTCACTTCATTTACCCTATCGTAAGGATTTTGCATACTCGTGTAGCTAATCCCCCTAAACTTCGTGCTACCATACACCACCGCAAAACTCACTCTATCAATAGCAAACATCACTTTGCCATACCATAAACTCGCATCTACTCCTTCAAGCAAAGCTCTTCCACCCCACATAAAAAATGGGCTTATACTATTACCAAGTGTATTAAGCGAACCCCAGCCAACATTTGCCCCACTCCCCACAAATCCACCACTTGCTTCAGCCATATCTTTTACACCCACATATACTTTAATATCAGTGTTATATCCATTGCCATTTTCACCATTAAACCTACCATAACTTTGTTCAAAACTTGTCGCAAAATGTCCGCTTAAGCCGATGTAGGATTGTGAACTTTCATATCGCGCACTCGCTTTTATCCCCGTTGCATAAAAAACCTCTGGATTGGCAATGCCATAAACCTTAAAGCTCACTGCATCACCAAGATGATATTTTAAGCTCACTTGTGTAAGCCCTAATGCACTATGGGGATTTACATCATAGAATCCTGTCATTTTATTATATTGCACATACCCATTATTTTTTGCCCATAACGCTTCAATAAGTGTATTTGGCAAGGAACGATTACGCACACTCACACCATCTATAAGCCTATCTGCCCATTCAGAATCTACAAATACACGCCCTACTTTCACGCTTGTATCACCATCAAAATATTCTATGTAAGACTGCCCAAGCATTGTGCGGTCATTCATATAAAAATCTCTTGAAGCATCGCCATTTCCATATCGTCCCGGATTATTTAAGAATGCATCACTACTCCATTGCGAATCTTTATCTTGCTCATATAATGTCCCAACTGCACGAAAGCTCACAGCAACGCGCAAATACTTCCAAAAAGCAGAATGGTAGGCTAAACCCACAGAACCTACCATATAGCCAGATTCATTTAAATCATTTTTAGCTTTATTTATAGAATCTGCACCATTTGTATAGCTTCCATAAAAAGTAATATCTCCACTTGAAATACCATTTTCTAGTGCCTCATCAATGCTATCATAAGCCCATATATTGCTATAAAATATTGCCACTAAAAGCAGGTTTTTAAATTTCATTTTCTCCCCCTAAATCCATAAATTATCAAGCAAACGGGTTTGTCCCACTTTTGCAGCAATTAAAAATATACTTTTATTCTCCACAATATGGGTAATAGGCTCAAGTTTATGATTACAAAATTGTGCATAAAAAAGTGTAATATCCTCACTTTGCAAAGATTGTAAAGCAATCTCCCTAAGTGTGGCAACTTCTCTCTCTCCTTGAAGAATCCGCTTTTTTACAAGCTCAATCGTGCGGGGGATACACAAAGCTTTTTGTCTCTCACTCGCACTTAAATAAATATTGCGCGAACTTAAAGCTAAACCATCGCTATCTCTTTGTATTGGACAAGGCACAATATGAATATCAAGAAATAAATCACGCACCATTTTTTGCAAAATAAGCACTTGTTGTGCGTCCTTTTGTCCAAAATACGCTCTATGAGGCTTAATCAAACAAAAAAGTTTAAGCACAATTTGTAAAACACCTGCAAAGTGTGTTGGACGATCAAATCCCTCTAAGATGTATCCCATTTTCTTTGGCGCAGAGAATCCTACCTCATCATCTTCATACATATCATCTATACTTGGGGCAAAAATTGCACTTACACCTACTCTCTCACAAAGTGCTATATCTGCCTCTAATGTGCGTGGATAAGCACCAAAATCCTCATTAGCTCCAAATTGTGTGGGATTGACAAAAATAGAAACTATTGTGTAGTCATTCTCTGCCAACGAGGCTTTCATAAGGCTTAAATGCCCCTGATGAAGCGCACCCATTGTGGCTACAAAGCCTATTGTTTTATCATTTGCTATTCCTGCACGATAATGCCTCATCTCACAAATGCTCTGTATAACTCTCACTTTTGCTCCATTGATTATTTTTTGCTTTACTATCTTTTATCTTTGAAAAGCCAAGATTCTCTCCACTACGCTAAGTGGATTTTCGTCTTTATAAATTGGACGCCCAATAACGACAAAATCACTCATTGCTTCTCTCGCTTCTTGCAAGTTTGCCACTCGCTTTTGGTCATTCGCACTCTCGCCAAAAGGACGAATGCCAGGTGTAATAGTTAAAAATGTGCTACAAGTTGCCTTTTTTATTGCTAAACTCTCCTGCACTGAACACACTACCCCATCAATCCCTGCCTGAAATGCTAAAGAAGCAAGTTTGAGTGTGTGGGAAAAAAGTGAAGCATTGTAAATCTCCATAAAACTCTCATTATCAAAGCTTGTGAGCGCACTTACACCTACGATTAAGGGCATATTACTTTGATTTTCTTTAAGCTTTGCAATAGTCCTCATTGCTTCAAATCCACAGCTTGTATGAATGGTAAGCATATCAATGCCAATTTTTTGCATCTCTATAATCGTCTCAAGCATTGTATTTGGAATATCATAAAGTTTTAAATCAAGGAAGATTCTATAATCGCCGTATTTTTTAAGCTTTTCTATACCTTTTATGCCATCACGCACAAAGCTTCTTAAACCAACTTTAAGCCATATATCGTGTTTTTGACATTGAGAAAGAGAATCTAATGCTTGAAGCAACATAAGATTATCTTGCAAATGTGGATTATCAAGAGCAATACACAATTTCATTTAAGATTCCTTGCCTAAGGCGTCATTTATAATATCTTGTGTTTTGCTGCAATCTTCACTTTTTTTATTTTTTGTATGTGCCTTACTGAGCGCATCAAGCACACCATTAATAAAACGTGGTGCATTATCTTCGCCACCATACATTTTCCCAAGCTCCACTGCTTCATTGATTATTACAGGTGTATCCGTTTCTGTATAAAGAATTTCAAAAGCTCCAAGTCTTAGCATCGCGCGCTCCATTCCACCAAGTCGTGAAAATTCCCATTCCTTTAAATAGGGAGCAATGCACAAATCAATCTGAGAAAGATGCTCTATCACACCCTGCAAAAGTGAAAAAGCAAAATCTTGCTGCTTATTTTTAATCTTTTTTTCCTCAAGCATACTCCGCGCAATTTCAATGATACTTTCATTTCCTAAATCATAGGCATAAAGCATACCAATAACTGCCTCTCGTGCCTGTGTGCGTGTTGCCATAAATTACTCTTTAAGCTCCAATTTTACGATAGAGATTGATAAGCTCAATGAGACTAGCCATTGCTTCAAAGCCCTTATTTCCAACCTTTGTTCCAGCACGTTCAATAGCTTGTTCAATACTATCAGTTGTAAGAACACCAAAAGTTACAGGTGCGCCATATTTAAGCGTAACATTCGCTATGCCTTTAGTCGCCTCTGCAGAAACATAATCAAAATGTGGTGTAGAGCCTCGTATCACTGCACCCAAACAACAAATACCATCATACTCGCCTTGTGAGAGAATCTTTTGTAATGCAAATGGAATCTCATACGCACCAGGAACAAGCACCAAATCAAGCAAATCATCGCGTCCGCCGTGTCGCACAAAACAATCTTTAGCGCCTTCTACCAATCTATCTGTAATCAAATGATTAAAGCGAGAACTAATAATTGCAATTCTCTCATCACCTATAAGCTGTAATTTACCCTCAATAATGTTCATTATTCACTCCTCTTGACTGATTTTAGAATCTATTTGCCATTTTTATGTTGTGTAAGATTTTCAATATCATACAACTGCTCTATAAGTGGAATAAGTGCATTTGTTTGCACCATATTTGGTCCATCACTTAAAGCTTCTTTTGGATTTAGATGTGTTTCCATAAAAAATCCATCTACACCTACTGCAGCCGCAGCTCTAGCGAGATAAGGCACAAATGAGCTGTCTCCTCCACTTTTACCTCCTGCTGCACCGGGCATTTGCACACTATGCGTAGCATCAAAAATCACAGGTGCAAAAGAGCGCATTATCACCAAAGAGCGCATATCAACGACAAGATTCCCATAACCAAAAGTGCTCCCACGCTCTGTAAGCCATATACCATATTTTTGCGACTGCTCATAGGTAGCTTGCGTGCCTCCACGCGTTTTAATTGCCTTTAATACGCTATGTTGCATATCGGAAGGATTCATAAATTGCCCTTTTTTGATATTCACAATGCGTTCAGTTTTTGCTACCTCAACTATTAAATCTGTTTGACGACACAAAAATGCAGGGATTTGTATCACATCTGCTACTTTTGCAATATGCTTTGCTTGATAGCTTTCGTGTATATCAGTAATAATTTTATATCCAAATTGTTTTTTAATTTCAGAAAGTAATTCAAGTCCTTTTTCTAACCCAGGTCCGCGATAGCTCTCTAAACTCGTGCGATTCGCCTTATCAAAACTTGCCTTAAAATAAAAATCAATATGTGCCTTTTCACTCAAAGGCTTTAATGCCTGCGCTACTGCACTTAGTGCTTCATAACTTTCAATTACGCAAGGTCCGCTCATTAAAATCATTTTCTCTCCTTTATGATTTAATTTTATTAATTGGCTTAAATTCGCGTTGTATCATATTATAATTAAGAATCTCTCCTGTTTCAATAATATAATACCACCCATAAATATTAAGCTCTCCTCTATCAAAACGCTCTTCCACAAAAGGATAAGTCATTAGATTCTCAAGCTGATGTTCAATATTAACCTGCTCCATAAGCCACCTACGCTTTGCCTTTGAGCCGGGTTTAAGTGCATCAACTTTTTGTTTAACCGGCTCTAAAAGTTCAATCCATTTTTTGACATAAGGCGCTTTTTCTAGCTCCTCTGGTGGTTCATAAATAGCAGAACACGCACCACAATCACTATGCCCACAAATAATAACATTTTTAATGCCCAAAATACTCAGCGCATATTCAATACCCGAAGTCGTTGCTAAATATCCTCCACGTATGCCTTTATCGCTTCCAAGATAGGGTGGGACAATATTTCCCATATTGCGTATGACAAACAAATCTCCAGGTAAAGAATTTGTGATAAGATTTGGCACAACACGAGAATCTGTGCAAGTAATAAGCAATGTATGAGGCTCTTGTCTTTTTTTAAGACTTTCATAAAGCTCTTTATGCTCATTAAAGTCTTCCTCACGAAACTTGATTGCCCCTTCAAATAACTCTTTCATACCTCTTTTTCCCCTTGTGTTTAATCTATGTCTTATACTTTCACTTCTATAGATTCTAAATTAATTAAAAAAGTATGGCATTATATCAAACTAAAATAATGACGAGATATTTATAAAATAAATTTATTGACTTAATGGAGTAAAAGTTTGGGAGCGCTACTTGGAAATATTATCAATAGTATTGTAGAAATTGTAGGTAATTTAGGCTATATAGGGATTTTTATAATGATGTTTTTAGAATCAAGTTTTTTTCCCTTCCCCTCTGAAGTAGTAATGATACCCGCTGGATATTTAGTTTTTAAAGGTGAAATGAATGCTATTATTGCTGTGATTTGTGGCATTGCTGGTTCTCTTGCAGGTGCGTTATTTAATTATTACATTGCACTCAAATTTGGAAGAGATTTTCTTATCCGCTATGGAAAATATGTATTTTTTACAGAATCTACAATGCAAAAAATGGAGGCTTTTTTTATTAAACACGGACCAATGAGCACATTTGTAGGAAGACTTATTACAATTATAAGACAATACATCTCTCTTCCTGCAGGACTTGCAAGAATGAATCTTGTAAAATTTTGTCTTTATACATCTCTTGGTGCTGGGATTTGGGTTATTATCCTCACACTCATTGGATATTATGCAGGTGTATGGTTTGGCACAGATATGAGTGTAGATTCTATAATCCACGCTTTTACTTCCACTACTCCAACCACGCAAGAAATAGAGCTTAAAAATATAGTCAAACAAGCAGGATTATATACACTCGGCTTTGTAATACTATGTTTAGTAGGCTATATATGTTATTGGCGTATTCAAAAACAAGCATAATCAAGAGAGCATCAATGCAGTGCAATAAATTTAAAAATGGAATTTCTTAATGCCTAAGAAAAAAAGACTGATTTTTTGCATAAAAGTGAGTTTGTTTTGAGAATATTTAAGCAAGAGGCGAAGAATATTTTTTCGCCTAAAAAGACACGCGCAAGTAATGGGTGTTAGCCCCATACCATTATTTTCATTAGGATTTGCCCCAAAGGCAAGAAGCAATCGCGCCATTTCATCATAACCTTTAAAACATACACCTGCAAGAGGCGTTTGATTCTTATCATTTTTCTTATCAACCAAAGCGCCTCTTTCAAGGAGTATTCTTGCTGCTTCAAGGTTATTATGATATGCGGCTAACATAAGGAGCGTATTGCCTTGATGATTAGCAAGATTCACATTCAATCCCGCATTAAGCATTATCTCTAAAGAATCTACATCATTATTTCTTGCACATTCAAAAGCATATTGACATAGCTCTTCAAGTTTATGCTCTTCCTCTGGCGTAAATTTCACTTATAACCCCAAAAGCTCTGCCACTCTCTTGCCATACGCTTTATCTGCTTTTTTAAAGTGCTCAAGCTGACGTTTTTTAATTTCATCTGGCACACCTTCCATTGATTCTTTAATATTTTGACATAATGCTTCTTTTTGCTCTGCAGTCATCAAGCGATACAAATCTCCTGCTTGCACAAAATAATCATCTTCATATTCGCGATGGTCATATTTATACATTACATCACCCTCTTGCACAAAAAGTGGTGGTTCAAGTGCGTTTTTATCTTCAACATAATCATTAAAATAACTTGGCTCATAATTGCGTCTATCGCCAAACTGACCTTGCTGCATAAAACCATCACGATGCGTATTATTCACAGGCACAATAGGTGCATTTACAGGAAGTTGAGTGTGATTAATGCCTAAGCGGTATCTTTGTGTATCTCCATAACTAAAAAGCCGCCCTTGCAATACTTTATCGGGGCTATATCCTACTCCGGGCACGATATTTGCAGGATTAAAAGCTGCTTGTTCTACTTCTGCAAAATAATTCTCTGGATTCTTATTGAGTTCTAAAATCCCCACTTCAATAAGCGGATAATCTTTATGACTCCATACTTTTGTTAAATCAAAAGGATTAAAACGATAGTTTTCCGCCTCTTTTTCGCTCATTACTTGGATACAGAATCGCCATTTAGGGAAATTACCCTTTTCAATATTTTCAAACAAATCTTTTTGATGAGATTCTCTATCTTTGGCGATAACTGCCTCTGATTCTTTATTAGTAAGGTTATGAATACCTTGCAAACAAACAAAATGGAATTTCACCCAAAAGCGCTCGTTTTTGGCATTGATAAAGCTATATGTGTGGCTACCAAATCCGTGCATTTCTCGGTAACTTCGTGGAATACCCCTATCGCTCATTAAAATCGTTACTTGATGTAAGGATTCTGGGTGCAAACTCCAAAAATCCCACATTGCCGTAGGGCTTTTCATATTTGTTTTGGGGTCTCGTTTTTGTGTATGAATAAAATCAGGGAATTTAATCGCATCTTTAATAAAAAACACAGGTGTGTTATTACCTACAATATCCCAATTTCCTTCATTTGTATAAAGCTTGAGTGCAAAACCACGCACATCACGCTCTGCATCTGCTGCTCCTCGCTCACCTGCCACCACAGAAAAACGCAAAAATGCTTTTGTTTTTTTGCCCACTTTGTTAAAAAGTTCTGCTTTTGTGTATTGAGTAATATCATTTGTAATTGTTAATTCACCATATGCTGCACTTCCTTTAGCGTGCACCACTCTCTCTGGGATTCTCTCTCTATCAAAATGTGCAAGTTTTTCTAAAAGCCAAGTATCTTGTAAAAGTGTAGGTCCCTTTTTGCCTGCTGTAATTGAGTTTTGATTATCACCTAATGGTGTGCCTGTTGCTGTCGTAAATTTCTTTGACATCGTATCTCCTTATATATAAAATTTGTATTGAGTAATGAGATTAGCTAAAAATAATTAATAGATAATAATTATTAATTAATAAAAATTAATAAAATAAATTAAGATTTAACAAATTATTTTACAATGTGCTTCACAAAAACTCTCTGCTATATTATCAAAAGGAAAGATAATGAAATATGAAATATCAGAACAAGCCAAACTTCCTACGCGTTTTGGTAACTTTTTTACTAAAAGTTTTCGTGAATATGGGAAAAATAACACTCTTTTTGAACATCTTGTAGTTTTTACACATACACTTGGAGAAACTCCTCTTGTAAGGATTCACTCTGAATGTCTCACAGGCGATGTTTTTGGTTCAAAAAAATGTGATTGTGGTAATGAACTTGCCTTAGCAATGGAACAAATTGCGCACAATACCGAAGGTGGAATGCTTATTTATTTGCGTCAAGAAGGACGTGGTATTGGATTATTTAATAAAATTAATGCTTATGCCCTGCAAGATAAAGGCTATGACACAGTGGAGGCAAATCAACAACTCGGATTTGCAGGTGATATGCGTAGTTACGAAATTGTGGGAGAAATTTTTAAACATTTTCATATTACACACATCAATCTTCTTACAAATAATCCGCGTAAAATAGACGCATTAGCACCTTATGCAAAAGTTGTGCGTCATAGCATTATCACGCCAAGCAATCCCCATAATCAAGCATATTTGGAAGTCAAAAAACAAAAGCTTGGGCACTTGCTCTAATGCGTAGGGCAAGGATTGAAATTTAAAAGGAGAAATATGGCAGCTTATCCCACACTCATAAGCTATGAGGAAGCATTAGAAATTTTGCAAAACCTCCCCATTAAACCCCTTGGCACACAACAAGTGCATTTCAAAAATGCACTTCATAGAATCTGCGCACAAGATATATGCGCACCGCAGGATTATCCTGCTTATCCTACTGCAGCAATGGACGGCTATGCAATCATTTTTGAAGACTTGCCCCTGCTCCTCTCTCAAGGTTTAAAAATCCTCCCACCAAATAAAGCAGGGAATCCTACACGTCCAACTCTTGAAAAAGGCTATGCAATCAAAACTTTTACCGGCTCTTTAATGCCTATAAATGCCGATACACTTATCATTGTAGAGCATATCACACTTAAAAATAATAGAATCTTCCTCAATGTGCCTAAAGAACAAGTGTGTAAATCTCAATGGATTCGGCAAGTGGGTGATAATTATAAAAAAGGTGAAATCTTGTTGCGTAAAGGCGATAAAATCGGTGCTTTTGAAATTGGTTTGCTCGCTGAACTGAATTGTAATTTTATTCAAGTCTATCAAAAAGTGCGTGTAGGCGTGATATGTGTAGGTGATGAGATTGTTGAAGTAGGTGCAATGAGTGAGCATACAAATATGGTCCGAAGTGTAAACACTCATCTTTTAGAATCTTTACTTTTAGAAATGAATCAAGAGCCTATTATCTATCCTATTCTTAAAGATGATAAAGCGCTGATTAAAGCTACTTATGAACAAGCGCTTAAAGAATGTGATGTGCTTCTTAGTGCTGGAGGTATGAGTATGGGGGATTACGATTACACCCAAGAAGTAATAAAAGAACTTACACAAATACAATTTAAAGGTGTGCGACTAAAGCCGGGCAAACCTGTAACTTGCGGTATATTTTGTAATGCTAATAAAACAACTTTTGTGCTTGGGTTGCCCGGATTCCCAAATTCGTGTGCAATAACTTTTCTACTTTTTGGCTCCTTCATTCTTGCACGATTACAAAATAACATCTATAAACCCATAACACTTCAAGCAAAGCTCCTTGAAGATGTATATCGCACAGATTCTCGTATGGAATTTCGTGCCTGTGAGCTTATAAATGATAATGGCACACTTGGAGTTAAATTTAGCACTAAAAAATCCTTGCAAAGTTCAATGATTAATAATCTCACACATAATACTGCCCTCGCACTTCTTGCAGAAAATGGCAGTAACTTACAAGCAGGAGAATCTATCCAAATAATGCTCTTAAATCAGTTTTAACTTTAGCTTTGCTATGCTTTTTAGAATCTAAAAAAGGAGAGAGAGATGATTAGAGTTGATTTTTTAGGTCCAATGAGCGATATTCCCTCGCGCGAATTAGAAGCACGCACACTTTATGAGCTCAAAGAGATTCTCAACCAAGACGAGACATTGCGTTCGTGGCTTGATATTAGTGCTGTGGCAGTCAATGATGAAATTATTGAAGACCTCTCCTATCCTCTTTCTTATGGCGATAAAGTGGCACTTCTTCCTCCTGTATGCGGTGGCTGATGCTCAATCTTTATAAAGGAGCATTGCCTACTTGTGAGATTTATACCAAATGGGAGAATCTCGCCCAAAGCAAAAATGCTGGAGCATTGAGTATTTTTACGGGTATCGTGCGTGCAGAAAATAACATAAGCGCATTGAGTTTTGATATATATGAGCCGCTTTTACGCAAATGGTTTGATAAATGGCAACAAAAAGCGCAGAATCATTTTGATACATATATTTGTATGGCTCACAGCGTAGGCGATGTGCTATGCGGACAAAGCTCTTATATGTGTGGCATTATTTCCGCACAACGCAAAGGTGTGCTTGGTATATATGAAGACTTTATAGAGGATTTTAAAGCAAATGCACCTATTTGGAAATATGATGTTATCAATCATCAAAGAATCTATGCCAAAGAACGCAGCAAACCTTTGCAAGGTAGCGGTATTTTAGGTAGTCAAAATGACACATCATTCTAAACTCACGCACACGCCCATTATCTTTGCCTTTAGTGGAAAAAGTAATAGTGGCAAAACGACACTTATTTGCAAACTCTGTGAATATTTAAAGCCAAAGGCAAAGGTTGCTGTGATTAAGCACGACCCAAAAGATAAGGCAATTTTTGATACACAAGGCAAAGATTCTTATGAGTTTTTTCAACGCTCTAGTGCAGTAGCCCTGCTCTCCCCTACTCGCACGATTTTACAAATAAAGCATAATGAAAATTCTCAAAACACGCAAGAAATAGAATCTAATGCTCTATTTAGAGTATTAAAGCAATTTAAAAGCTATGATTATATATTTATTGAAGGGCTTAAAACTTTGCCTTTTCCACGCATTGTGATAGCAAGAGAGCATATAGAATCTTCATATATTCCTTATGCAAATGCTTTTGCTATTGATGAGAGTGTCAAAAACACCCATATTCTCCCCTCTAATTTGCCTATTTTTAATCTCAACGATGTGGGGCAAATTGCAGCATTTATCAATGCTTATCCCAAATCTACTTCATTTAAAGGAGCATAATGCAAAATATGCACACTATCAAAATAGGCATTTTGGTTTCAAGTGATAGAGCCTCTCAAGGTGTATATGAGGATATTTCAGGCAAAGCAATACAAGAGGTTTTAAATGAGTTTATTTTAAATCCTTGTGAATATCACTATCACATCATTAGCGATGAGCAAGAGTTAATAGAAAAAAACCTCAAGCTTTTAAGCGATAAAAAAGGTTGTGATTTAATCGTTACCACAGGTGGCACAGGACCAGCCAAAAGAGATGTAACCCCAGAAGCGACACAAAATGTGTGTGAAAAAATGCTGCCCGGCTTTGGGGAGCTTATGCGGAGTGTAAGCCTCAAATATGTCCCAACAGCGATTCTTTCTCGTCAAAGTGCGGGGATTCGCGGAAAAAGTCTTATTATCAATCTGCCGGGTAAGCCTAAAAGCATTAGAGAATGCTTAGAAGCCGTATTTCCTGCTGTGCCTTATTGCATTGATTTAATTGAGGGAGGCTATATCCACGCTAATACTGCTAATATCCACATTTTCCGCCCTAAAACATAAATTATTTAAATAGTAAATGCAAATTTAATTAAAAAATGTTACTTCAATACCGAACAAAAAAACTTATTTCATAACCTAAACTTATTTTTTTTTTTTTTGTTAGAATACAATGTTTTATATCAAAATTTATGGAATCAATGATTAAAGATTCTAAAAATATCTTTAAGGAGAGCAAATGCAAAACACACAAGAAAAGATAGTAACTTATGAGGAAATTCAAGAAAACACTATGCTTAAATGGTTTTTTGATAGTAAAATTAAGCATACTGCAGAAGATGAGTTTTTTAAAGAATGGCAGGAATATGTAAAAAATGAGGATATGGAAAGGATATATCTATTAGAACCTTTAGAAGCTAAAAGTGTAAAAAACCTGCATTGGAGAGATAGGCTGACAATGGCACAATTCATATTCCTTCATCCTGTATATTTTTCTTATGAATATTATGAGTTTATTTTGCAATTTATTCACGATAAAAAATATTTAAATATCCTGCTTTATCTTTTGTGTATAAGTAAAAAAAACCAATTAGAAGAAATAAAAAAAGTTATTTTGCTTTTAGTGGATAAGGGTGCAAATATAAATACTTTATTTTATTATAAAATGTCATACGACCACGAATTTGAACCACTTGTTTTTGATCTCGTTTCTGATTATAAATATCAAGACAAAAAGCAAAAACCTAAGCAGCTTGAGCTTTTACGCTTTCTTTTAGAGATTGGAGCTGACCCTAATATAAAAAATATTGAAGGAATGAATTTATTACACTATGCAGTAAATACTGATAGTAGTTTTGCACAAGTAGTCATAGAGAGTGGTAAGATAAAAGACATCAATGAAAGGGTTGATAAATACAGAACAGACATATTTTGTGATGAAACAGCATTACATATTGCGGTTTTTGATAAACAATTAAGCACTATAAAAGCACTCATTAATGCAGGAGCTGATGTTAATGCTATCAATAAGTGGGGAGAAACGCCACTAGAAATGAGTGAAAGCCAAAGCATAAGCAAAATCATTCAAAAAGCAGGTGGAAAAACTCTTGTAGAGCTTTTAGAAAGCGAAGAAAAAGCAAAAAATTGTAAAAATTCTATATGTGAAGAAAGTGAAAAAATAGGTAAAAACAAAAGACAAAACGAAATCATATTTCAACAAAATGCAATCTACTATGATACAATCCATAATGAACCTCTTTGGAAGATTTTTATAGAAGTAAGCGACGAATATCTTGAAAAATTAAATCCAATTTATTATCTCTATACCAAAAAAGATTTAGAAAAAATAAAAAGCGGCGATAAATACAAGCCAAACAAAAGAGATGAGTTAAAGGCTTTAGTAAAAGATGAAAGTATAAATTTAAAAGATATTGATATAAGCCTAATTACAGATATGAGTTTTGTTTTTTCTGATAGTGAAAGGAAAGATTTTAGCGGAATAGAAGATTGGGATATGAGTAAAGTTACTA
>Ga0209064_1000236_pt1 | contig 129954 bp, 113 predicted proteins | sample Inofromicrocosms_FD_187498 | JGI IMG/M metagenome (GOLD analysis project Ga0209064, IMG submission 187498) | Mouse cecum microbial communities from Vienna, Austria - Inoculum for glucosamine and mucus D2O microcosms (SPAdes) (version 2) | ecosystem: Host-associated > Mammals > Digestive system...
CGTATCGGCAGGCAAAAGTTACGCGGATTATTTGAATTTTGCCTGTAATTTGCCTGTAGAAAATAAAAGAAGCGACTTAACTTGGTGATTTACACTTTGTTAAGTCGCTTTTGAGTGCCCAGAACAGGACTCGAACCTGCACGCCTCTCAGCACGCGCACCTGAAACGCGCGCGTCTACCATTCCGCCACCTGGGCATCGGTGTTATACGTGATGAGGCTGGTTAAGGGGAAACCTCTGCTTCAGGAAGCCTCATCCGTTTTGGTGCTGCAAAGGTAGAAAGTTTTTTTTTTCTGTGCAAGCCTTTGGGGCGATTTTCTGAAATTTTATTGGATTTTGTATGTCTAACATAAGTCAATATGATTTCACTATCTTAGTTTTGGAACCTTCAGGAGAAATATAGGAGTGAGGAAGGGGGGCGGGGCGTTTTTTGTGACATGGCTGAAGCGTGTTGACTTTGATTAAGACGGGCTATGTGTGCTATATGCGAAGGCGGATTTGAGTATCGGGGATTAAACACCATGGCGGGAATGATTGTTATAATGGTGATTTGAAATTTGTTACATTGAAAGCATGGGGCAGGGTGGCGTCCATTATGAATAGGCTGATGTTATTCAATTTGTAATGCCTGCTATCTATTATGAGGTTCATGATAATTGTGTTAAGTAAGTCATGCAAATTATTACGCATAAAACATATAATAATGCTTTATACACTCTGCAGCATACTTTCAGCCGATTTTTGTCTGAAGATGAAGAGGTGTAGTAAGATACACGACTGAAGATGGGGATGAAATGCGGCGAAAGTATGCTCTCAGGCAATATAAAATAATTTCCGCGACTTACTTATGTGATTCATAATATCGCAGCGGTTATGCCTCTCATGTTAGATGGGAGGAGATAAGAGATGCATGACACAGGCTATAATAATGACACTGGTTATAATTATAATAATGAGATGGATACCTTGGCGGAATGCTTAACAAGCGTATCAAGTAGATGTTGAAGTGAGAATAAGAATATGATAGGAAATATCGAAGAACAGGGACGGGTGGATGATAAAAGGCTGAGAATTGTGGTAATCGGCGGGGGATTCGCAGGATTGAATTTTGTGAAGCATATTGATTTCAACCGATATAGCGTCACGCTTATCGATAAGAACAACTTCCATTGCTTCCCTCCGTTGTTTTACCAGGTTGCGTCGGCTGGGCTTGACCCTGCAAGTATCTGTTTCCCACTCAGGCGTGAGTTGCGGAAGCTGAAAAGCCGTAATATAATGTTCAATATGGGTGAGGTGAGGGAGATTGATGTGGAGCATAAGCGGGTGATGACAAAGGATAATGCCGTGGATTACGATATCCTCGTTATCGCTGCCGGGACTACCAACAATTTCTTCAATATGCCGCAATTGGAAAAGTCGGTTTACACGTTGAAGTCGACTTCGCAGGCGCTGAGATGCCGAAACGATATTCTTGATGTTTTGGAGAAGGCGGCATTGGAGAAAGATGCCGAGGTGCAGCGCAGGATGTTGAATTTCGTGGTAATCGGCGGTGGGCCTACGGGTGTGGAGATTGCGGGGGCGATAGGGGAGATGAAGCGTTATGTGCTCCCGCGCGAATATCCTACCATCCCGCAGGAGAACATGTCGATAACCTTGCTTGAAGGCTCCGGCAAGTTGTTGGGGGCGATGAGTGAGCCGAGTTCACGGCAGGCAGCCCGTGACCTTGACTCCCTAATGGTGAAGGTGCGTCTGGGCACGGTTATGAAGGGCTATGAGAACGGGATAGTCACATTGTCGTCGGGTGAGGAGATGCCTGCCCGTATGGTTTTTTGGACTGCCGGTGTGACGGGTGTGCCGTTTACCGTAACCGGGGCGACGGGGGAATTCATAGGGCATGGAAACCGTTTCCTGACCGACCTGTATTGCCGTGTTGCCGGAATGAGCGATGTGTATGCGCTTGGCGATATCTCACTTATGGATGGTGACCCGGCATATCCCAAAGGGCATCCACAGCTGGCTCAGGTTGCCATTCAGCAGGGGAGGCTTGTGGCGCGTAACCTTAATGCCCAGGCGGATGTCAGGGCAGGTAAACGAAAGGCTCATGAACCGGAGGCGTTCAGATATAAGGACAAAGGGGCTATGGCCACGATAGGGCGTAACCGCGCGGTGGTGGATATGAAGCATGCCCGTCTTAGCGGGTTTTCCGCATGGCTGGCATGGATGTTCGTGCATCTGATTTCCCTGCTTGGAATGCGGAATAAAATCACCGTGCTGATTAACTGGATATGGGCTTATTTCAATTACAGCACTTCTTTGCGGCTTCTGATTCATCCATGCCGTTACCCGTTGCGTAAACGGTGGCTGGATGAGTGAGCCATTCTGACAGCACCCTCGCCATCCGGGCTAAAAGCAAGGCGATTTGATTTTTGCGCTTTTAGAACGGTGTCGGGGCGCTTTCCGGCCCGAGGTCGGCTGTGCCGCCGCTGAACGGGCTTGAGGGCGCGAACGGGTCGGCAGACGCCATGCCGGCCGATGCGGGGATTTCTCTGTTGAGCCTGGATCCGACGATGTGTCTGGTCATCAATGAATTCTCGTCCCAGTTTTGGAAGCGGGCATATTGGCTTACGAAACGCATTTTCACGTCGTCCACCTTGCCGCTTCGGTGCTTTGCCACGATGAACTGCGCCAGCCCGCGGATGTCGTTACCTTCGGCGTCCTCGCTGCTGTGCAGATAATACTCGGGGCGGTGGATGAAGCAAACAATGTCGGCATCCTGCTCGATGGCTCCCGATTCACGAAGGTCGCTTAGTTGCGGGCGTTTTGACTGGCTGTCGGTTCCTCGGCTTTCCACGGAGCGGTTAAGCTGCGAAAGCGCGATGATGGGTATGTTGAGTTCCTTTGCCAGCTGTTTGAGCGATCGGGAAATCATCGACACTTCCTGTTCGCGCGAACCGAATTTCATTCCCGAAGCATTCATCAGCTGAAGGTAGTCGATGATGATTATCTTTACCTGGTGCTCGCGGACAAGGCGCCGGGCTTTTGTGCGGAGTTCGAAAATCGACAGAGAGGGGGTGTCGTCGATATACAGCGGGGCTGAGTAGAGGCTTTTCACCCCGCTCATGAGTTTATCCCAGTCGCCATCGGTCAGACGGCCGCTTTTGATTTTTTCACCTTCAAGTTCGCAAACGTTGCTTATCAGACGGTTTACAAGCTGGAGGTTGCTCATTTCAAGTGAGAAAATAGCCACAGGGGTGTTTACGTTCACCGCCATGTTCTTTGCCATCGACAGGACGAATGCGGTTTTACCCATTGCAGGACGTGCAGCGATGATTATAAGGTCGGAATTCTGCCAGCCCGATGTAAGCTTGTCGAGTTCGTGGAATTGTGTTTCCAATCCTGAAAGCCCTGTTTCACGGTTTGCTGCCGCTTCAATCTGTTCGATGGCCTGCTTGATTACGGGGTCGATCTGCGTTACATCTTTCTTTACGTTGCGCTGTGAGATTTCAAACAACTTCCCTTCGGCTTCCTGGAGGAGGTCGTCGACGTCGTTGCTCTCGTCGAAAGCCTTACCCTCGATTGCGGATGCGAAATTAATCAGTTCGCGGGCGAGATATTTCTGCGCTACGATTCGGGCATGGAATTCCACGTGGGCGCCTGATGCCACCTTCGCCGTAAGACCTGAGATATACACCGGGCCCCCGACTTCGTCAAGCGCCCCGTTGGCACGCAGTCGTTCGGTAACAGTGAGCATGTCGATAGGTTGCTGTGATGCACCCAGCTGCTGTATGGCCGCATAGATTGACTGGTGTCGCGGGTCGTAGAAACTTTCGGGTTTCAGGAGGTCGCAGACGGTTGTGTAGGCATCCTTTTCGAGCATAAGGGCACCCAATACGGCCTCTTCAACTTCGGTGTCGCGAGGCGCCAGCCGCCCCCCGGTGTCATACATCGTGTCGGCCTTTGGTTTTCGGGGGCGGAAGCCGTTTTGCCCTTCCCTGCGGTTGTCGTTAGTGAATTCCATGGGGCAAAGTTACCAAAAAAATACTATCTTTGCAGCAGGTAAACCATATGATGTCATATCGGCATTTTTATGAAAGGGGATTCATATCTTAATAAACCATGAAAAAAATCCTTATAACGGCCATTTTATTTGTTATTTCGTTTTCATGTTATTGTAATTCCGGGGGATTGATGTTTCCGGGTAATGAACGGCGTTTTTCCGAGCGTTCGTCATTACGTGTGCTGTCTCAGGTCAGGGATATCCAGCCGGTCGATTCAATGTCGGTCACTTTTGAATATACCCCGAAAAACCGCAACAGCCCCGGTTATATATTTCTGTTGAAGAATGCTGTAGGCGAGGGCGCTTTCAACCTCACCTATGCTTTCCAAAACGGGACGGGGGCCATTTCATTTGCCGAAGACGGCAAAAAAATCCTCACCACGACCAGTTTTCCCGTTGATGAAACCACCCGCCGCCTGCCGGTGTCGGTTAAACTATATGTCGATGGTGATAGTGCCGTTGTTTCAATAGGGCGGCATACCGACCATCTCCACGACATCGGCCTGAAAAACCGGCGGTTTGTCCCGCAGTTGTTTTTCGGCATGTGCGGGCATATAATCGAGACGGCTTCATTTGCCATCGGTTCGCTATCCGTCACACTTGATGGCAGGGAGTATTCATTCCCGCTCGACGAAAGCAGCGGCACCGATGTCCACACCGCCGACGGGCGGGTGACAGGTGAAGTCACCAACCCTATATGGCTTATCAACCGTTCGTATCATTGGGACAATATTCTCACATCATGTTTCTCGTCGCCTGCGGGATGTGTGTTTGCCTCCGGGCGCGACGAGTTCCTGATTTATTCGCGTGACTCATTGATGGTTTTTGAGTTGCTTGACAAGGGGAATATCGACTTGCAGATGCATCATCATTGTGCAGCATATCTTCCCGATGAAGGAAAGATTCTTATTTTCGGAGGATATGGCAACCGTAAATATTACAACGATTTTATAGAATATGATATAGCTACCTCGAGGTGGGATACGGTGCCTTTCTCCGGCGATGTGATTCCTCCACGTTTTTTCGCAGCCATGGGGATGGCTCCCGACGGGAAAAGCCTTTATGTCTACGGTGGCAAGGGTAATCATGCCGGAAACCAGGATGTGGGGGTGGAGTATTATTACGACCTGTATAAAATAAACCTGCAGAAACGTTCTATAAACAAATTGTGGGAGCAGACAGCCCCTGAATGTAACCGGGTGCCGACGCGTCGTATGATTCTAAGCCCCGACGGAGGTCATTTTTATGTGATGGCGTATCCCGAATTCCATCCCCGAAGCGAGTTGCGTCTCTACCGCATGTCGGTGGCCGACGGCAGCTGCGAAGGGCTTGCCGATTCCATCCCGATTGTATCAGAGGAGATTGCAACCAATTCGGCTCTATATTTCAGTCAGTCGCTTGAAAAATTTTATTGCGTTGTGCAGGAATACGATGTTGTGCCGGAACCCGGAGATTTCGGGGCTATATGTTGAAAAATTGCTGATAACCAAATGATTATCCTGGTCTGTATGAGTTCATTCACACATCACTCATACCGCAATTTCAATGTTCTTCAATATTCTGAAATATTGTGTACTGCAAAGGTAGTCCCGCAATATCCAATGCGCCACTATGTTAAAAACACTTTCCATTCACACGATTACCCTGTGGACATTGTATTTGGAGGCAATTAGGTTCAGGACGCATGGTGACGTCTAAAATCGGTTTCTACTCACAGTAATTACTGCCAAAGAGTTTCGTTCTCCCAGTCGCATGGAAAGCCCATCGCAACGGTATCTACTTTGGGATATTCTGCAAGCAGTGATTTGAAGCGGGCAACAAATGTGTTTTGGGGATTTACGGCTTGAAGGAAATACAATATAATTGACAAAATGTAATACACCCTCTTTGTATCCTGCGGAGTATTTATAAATGGCAGATGTGTGTTGCGTGGTACGAGGGCATTAATGCTTAACCGACGGTTCCACAACCGGCTGTGATGGGCGCAAATATTCCTAACATATACGATTGAATGTAGCCAAGACTCCATAACTGTATCTGTCAGACCATAGAAACGTGCCACTTTTCGTCGTGCGTGACCTGCGTTAAGCCATTTATACATCATAGACAATGTTCCAAATGAACTTATCTCAAATGTCATCCAGCTTGGCGGGAAGTTATTGGAATAACGCTGTTGGAAGCCAACAATGGCATCATCATCGCTCCTGCGCAATTCGGTTTGTAAATTTGTCAGCAAAGTGGCGTGACGGTTTGCGTTACGAAAATTAGCCGGATTTTCAAACCAGTATATACCAGCCTCATCACCCATTATCAGCGATAGTTGTGTACGGATTGACACCTCAATTTTTTCCAACTCCGAGCAAATCATCTTTCGCAATGCCGAGTCAAATTTATAGAGCGAATAGGCATCTTCAAAACTTGCTTCCTCCTTAAACTGACGCGAATGAGGCTGGCGCAATGGCATAAGGTAGTTTTTCATTCTGAAAAGACTGATATTTTCTAGAATGTGCTGTGCCTTGTTCTCATCGGAGAAAGTCAACCCCTCTGATTTTAGAAGACCTATCTGTTCTGCAACCGAAATCTGCGGTTGATTATAATGTGGGAGTGCCATAAAAAAATAAAAACTTACCCTGAGCGCGCTGTTCTTACGGGAAGCGGGGTAAGTATGTTACTGCAAATTTAGTGCTTTTATTTGGAATAACAAAATCTAAGTCAAAGATTTCGCAGTTTTCAAGGTTTTTATTGCGTTTTGCACTGCGGAAACGGATAGAGGCGTGGCGGCTCACGGTGTTGGCGTCGGTTGTGCCGTCAGATGGTGACGGTGATCCGGTGGGTCACTGACTCCATCCGACCGCACCCCGACTATGGGAGAAGGCTACACACCGGTTTGCCTCAACACCTTGTGAGGATGCGCCGGTGACGTCGCTTCCCTCGCAAGACTACAATCGGCAAATCCGTGTGCCATACGCCTTCTCCTTATAATGAACATGAGCCGTCACGCCACTATCCGTTTGTTCCGGCCCACGGGAGCAAGAAAGCGTATGACACCGAACATTACGCCCTGCTCCATTTACGGCGACATACGCATATTTGCTCTTTCCGGGGCCATTGCTTTTATCTCAACGATTTCCATTTTTCTTATGTCTGTCGTTCAGCGTCACCCTGCGGGGCTTTGCCGCCTCTATTTTTCATGCAGAGTATAATCTCCATTCAAAGTTTATTCGCTCGAAGTTGATTAACACGACGGTACGGGGTATTCTTTGGCATTCGCGCAAAAAAATCTCCACAGCTCCCATCAGGCTGGGCTGAAATACCCGTGCCTTCGAATTGGGAGATGCACGGTTACGGAACACCGATTTATACGAACATAACGTACCCGTTCCGAAATAATCCCCCCTTCATACAGGGACAACGCGGATACACGGTTTTGGAGGAACCTAATGCCGTGGAATCATACCGCACAACTTTCACCGTTCCTGCCGATTGGGGCGACAAAGAGGTGTTTATCACATTCGGCGGTGTTTACAGCGCCATGTATCTGTGGGTTAACGGCCAAAAGGTTGGGTATAGCCAAGGCGCGAACAATGATGCAAGGTTCGATATAACCCGTTATGTCAAACCCGGTAAGGAGAATCTTCTGGCTGTGGAAGTGTATCGTTGGTCGGACGGCAGCTATCTTGAAGACCAGGATATGTTCCGTCTCAGTGGCATATACCGTGATGTCTATCTCACGGCTTCGCCCAAAACAATGCTTGCCGGCCTTCACCTGACCTCCCGTCTGAGTTCCCGTTATGACAAAGCGACAATCAACGTTGCCTCCAAAATCCGTAATTATGGCAAGAAGGCCGATGATGTATCGGTTCGTGTGGAACTTATCGCACCCGACGGCCGCACATTGAAGCGTGTTACCTCGCCTGTTTCACAGGCAATGCCGGGAATGAATGATGTTGCGGTATCCACGTCTATCCGCGACCCGAAATTGTGGAGCGCGGAGCGTCCCGACCTCTATACTGTGAATGTGGAACTGCTGAACGGCCAGGGCGATGTGTTGGAAGCCACCACGCAGAAATTCGGGTTCCGTAACATAGAACTGCGCGACAACAAGGTCTATATCAATTGTAACCTGACACTTTTCAAAGGTGCAAACCACCATGACATACATCCACGTTTCGGGAAGGCCATGCCGCTTGAAACCATGATTACCGATGTGTTGTTGTTCAAACGCCATAACCTCAACACTATGCGTACAAGCCATTATCCGAAAGATACCCGTATGTATGCGCTTTGCGACTATTACGGCATATATGTAATGGATGAGGCTGACCAGGAATGCCATGGCAACATGTCGATAACCGACCGTCACTCGTGGGGCGACGCCTTCGTTGACCGTGCCGTCCGCATGGTTGAACGCGACAAGAATCACCCTTGTGTGATTTTCTGGAGCCTTGGAAACGAATCGGGCGGGGGATGCAACATCATTGCGGAACGTGATGCGGTAAAAGCCCTCGATACTTCACGCCCCATCCATTACGAGGGGATGAATGACTGCGCCGATATCGATTCCCGGATGTATCCGTCGATTGAAAGCATGATTGTAACCGATAAGGAACCCCGTAACAAACCGTTCTTCCTTTGCGAGTATGCGCATGCGATGGGTAATGCTATCGGCAACCTCAAGGAATATTGGGATTATATCGAATATAGGTCGGACCGCATGATCGGCGGTTGCATCAGGCGTGAAGAGGTCATACTGACGCTCGATTGCGCTTCGGAAGGACTTGGAAACGCCAGCTGCGGCCCCGGCCCGATGGAACAATACCGTCTGGTACCCGGCAACGATTATAGCTATGCCTTCCGCATCGAACCGTTGACCCGTTAACTCGTTAAACTTTATTCATTTAACTTTCTAAACAGCGTCGGAGTGTCAACTGATTTGACACTCCGACGTGCTTTTGTTATAGGGTTGGCGTTATGGCGTTGGTTTGCGTGTGGAATTGTCGGTGGTGGCAGCCGGTGGTTCCGATTCGGTCGGCGGTGTCTGTGACACACCGGGTTTTCCATCAGAGCTTGTAAATACTTTTGACAGGTATTTTTCCTGTATATGTCGGAAAAACTCCCAGAAGTTAGGCACGAACAGCGTTCCGATAACAGCGTTTATGGCCATGCCGTAGACCACGGCTGTGCCAAGGCTCAGGCGGCTTCCGGCTCCGGCACCCGTGGCAAACAGCATCGGCATTACGCCGAACACAAAAGCAAACGCGGTCATCATAATCGGGCGGAAGCGAACAACACCACCTTTAAGGGCTGCTTCACGCATAGGCATACCGGCTTTGCGGTAGTCGGTTGCATATTCCACAATAAGGATGGCATTTTTGGCAGCCAGCCCCAATAGAAGGATTATACCGATCTGGGTGTATATGCTGATGCTCTGTTTCATTACGAGGCATCCTACGATTGTGCCCAGGATGGCTGTCGGCATGGCTATAATCACGGCTAACGGGTCAGTCCAGCTCTCATATTGGGCGGCAAGCACAAGTATGGTCATTATAACGGCGAAGAACAACACCATGGTTATGGTCGTGCCTGACTGCGTTTCCTGATAAGCCTCGCCTGTCCATGCATAACCGTAGCTGTCGCCTGTGGCTTTCGACACGATTTCTTCCATGGCCTTGATTGCGGTTGACGAACTGGTGCCGTGCGACGGCGAGGCTGTCAGCGATGCCGTTTCATACATGTTATAACGGCTGATAGTAGGGGAGCCCATCACGGGGGTGACGGTGGCGAATGCCCCGAACGGCACCATCTCGCCGTTATTGTTGCGCACGCTGAGTTTCAGGACGTCCTCCACATTGCTGCGGGCTTTATCCATGGCGGCAATGTTGACCTGGTAGACTTTGTTGAATTCCACAAAATCGTTTACGTAGCTGCCACCTATGAATGATGACATGGTGGAATAGATGTCGCCAAGGTCAAGCCCCATAAGCTGTATTTTGTCGCGGTTTACGTTTACGCGGTATTGGGGAACCTCTCCTTCATAGAGCGATTGCACGGAAGCGAGTTCGGGATAATCCTTGGCTGTCTGCCGGATATCGTCAAGTACCCTCATCATATCGGCAGGCCCGTTGGAGTTTATGTCGAGCAGCTGCATTTCCAACCCTGACGTGATGCCGAGTCCGGGAATTGCGGGGGGATTAAGTGCGAACACTACTCCGTCCTGCAATGTGGCGCATTGCTCGTTTATGCGTGCCATAACGGCTTCAACGCTATGGTTTTTCCCCTTTCGTTCGTTCCATGGTTTCAGCATCACGAACATACTGCCCATGTTGCTCCCCGCCCCGCCTGTCATGAACGAGAATCCCGACATTTCGATTACCTCGCTCACCTCAGGCATATTTTTGATTATGCCGGACACTTGCGACACCATTTTGTCAGTCCTGTCGAGCGAGGCTCCTGTAGGTAGCTGCACCGAAGCCAGGAAATAACCCATATCTTCCTCCGGGACATAACTTGTAGGCCATTTTGAAAATCCCAGGAATGCAGCAAAGCATAATATTGCATAAATGCCTATTGCCACAGCCGGATGCTTAAGCAATTTCCCGATTGCTTTTGTGTAGACTTCCACGGTCTTCACCCATCCGGCATTGAACCAGCGGTAGAGGAAGAAACGTGTCGGTTTGCTTTCCCTTAGAAACAGTGCGCACATTGCAGGTGTAAAGGTCAAGGCATTAAAGCCTGAAAAGGCCGTGGACACTGCGATTGTGAGTGCAAACTGCTTGTAAAGCTCGCCGGTAATACCTGATATGAATGCTGTGGGGATGAACACGGATAACAAGACGAGGACTTCGCCTACGATAGGTCCTTGGAGTTCGACCATAGCTTTCTCTGCGGCTTGCCGAGGGGTCATCTTCCCCTCATCCACAATCCTGGCGCAATCCTCCACAACCACTATGGCATCATCGACCACGATAGCGATGGCAAGCACCAGCCCGAACAGGGTCAGGGTGTTAAGGGTGAATCCCAGCAGCTTCATCACGGCGAATGTTGCAATAAGTGATACAGGGATTGTAATCATCGGGATGATTACGGCTCTCCAGCTTTGCAGGAACAGGAGGATTACCAGCATTACAATCAGCGTGGTTTCGGCGAATGTTACGAGTACCTCGTCGATTGATGCAGAAACAAAGTTGGTGGTATTCATCAGTACACGGCAATTAACGCCGTCGGGCAGATATCGTTCAAGCTCGTCAAGTTTCTGCTCTACTTCCTTTGCCACCGCAAGGGCATTGGCATCAGAACGCTGGTAGATGCCTATCAGCCCGGCTTCACGACCTGATACACGCGATATGTTGCCATAGCTCTCGCTGCCGAGGTCGATTTTGGCTATATCCCTTAGCCGGAGCACATTCCCGTTGTTATCGGATTTGATTACGATTTCACCGAACTGTTCCGGGGTTACCAGGCGTCCTTTTGATGTAAGGGTGAACTGGAACGGGGCGGGGGTAGTGATGGGTGCCCTGCCTACGGAACCGGCCGAGACTTCCATGTTCTGGTTTTCAATGGCTGATTTGACATCTGCCGGTGTGACACCGCGTATGTTCATCAGGGAGGGATCCATCCATATCCTCATGCTGTATTCCCCGGCACCAAAGGCGTTCACGCCGCCCACACCTTCGAGACGAGCAAGTTCGTTGACCATGTGCAGCTGTGCATAATTCGTAAGGTACAGAGCATCGTAACGTTCCGAGTCATCACTTTCGAGGGCAACGAACAGCAATATGTTTGTCGATTCGGAATTGACACTTATCCCTTGCTGGGTAACGGCGGCCGGGAGCTGGGGGGTTGCCTGGCTCACAAGATTCTGAACCTTTACAGCGGCATCATCGAGATTGACACCGTTGCGGAATGTGATGCGCAGGTTGTAAGACCCGTCTGAACCCGAATTCGAACTCATATACATCATCCCTTCAACACCGTTGACGCTCTGTTCGATAGGTTCGCCGACAGCTTCTGCCACAGTGCGTGCGTCGGCACCGGGATAAGTGGCCGATACTTGCACTGTAGGGGGTGAAATATTCGGATACTGGGCAATCGGGAGCGTTGTCACAGTAATTGCCCCCACGAGAATCATCAGTATCGCCAAGACTGTGGCGAATATCGGACGGTCGATGAAAAATTTTGAAAACATAACTCGGTGTATCTCTAAGGATAAGTCAAAAACAGGGAAGGAATGGGAGAGGTCAGGCGCTGTATATGCGGCTACTTTTGAACAACAGGCTTCACTTCCATGCCGTCGCGGACTTTAAGCATAGCCTTGGTCACATATCGGTCGGCTGGCGACAAACCTTCGGATACGATTCGCAGGGTGTCCTGGTATAGTTCTCCAACTTTTATAGGGGTATATACCACTTTGTTTGAATCGTTGACTACATATACGTATTTCCCCAGCTGGTCGGTTGAGATTGCGGCGTCTTTTATAAGTATTGCTTTAGGGTCGAGGGCATATGGCAACATCACGGTGGCATACATGCCGGGGCGTAATTCCCCTTTGGGATTGTCGACCGACAGGCGGAGGTCGATAGTCCCGGTTGCTTTGTTTACTGCCGGGGCCTCGTAGGCAAGTCGTGCTGTGTATTTGTTGACGATGCTGTCGCCGAATATTACAGGTATATGGTTATAGTCGACGGCCTGACCTGCCTTTGTGTCCTTCATTTCAAGAAACTGGGAATCCTCGACCGACAGATAGACCGATACGCCCGAGTCGTCGTAGAGCGTGGTGAGTTTGACCGGGGATGCTTCCCCTGCAACGAAATCCCCGTCCATCAGCGGTGGCGAGGCGGCATGCCCGGCAAATGGGGCACGGATAGTGCAATATCCCAGCATCAGACGTGCGTTTTCCAAAACGGCATTAGCGGTGCGGATGGCAGCTTCGCTCTCCTTCATGGCGCTTTCTGCCTGGATGACGTCCATTTTTGATACGGCATCACTTTCAAGTGCCTTTTTCATCGCCTCATACTGGCGTGTGTTGTATTCGTGTGTAGCTTTGGCAGTCTGCAACTGGGCTTCGGCCTCGTTGACTTTTTCACGATAGGAGGTTGATTCGATGGTGAAAAGGGGCTGTCCGGCCTTTACCCATTCACCGTCGTTAAAAAGCTGTGCCGTTATGTACCCGTTTACACGGGCTACAATGTCGACATAGTGCTTTGCCTGTATGTATGCAGGATATGATTTGTGCAGCACCAGTGAATCGATGGTCGGATATGCCACGTATACCTCCATGGCCTCATCCTGTTTGTCAGCAACCTTGCCATGACCGCATCCTGCCAGTCCTGCTGTCGCGATTACAGCTGCTATCGGATATATCAAATCTTTACGCATCGTCGATTATGATTTTAAGTGTTTGCAAATGTATAATTTGTAGATGTGGTGCCTACTGATCAAGTGACGAGGCATCAAAACCACCGCCAAGGGCTTCATAAAGGTTTATCAGGGCAGAAAGGGCAGACCCGCGGGCCGATATTAACTCGCTTTCGGCTGCTAGTGAGTTGAGTTGCGCAGTCACAACATCGCTCATCGGGCTTAATGAGGTTTTATAGCGCTCAACTGCAAGGCGAAGGGCTTCGTCATTCTGTGCGATAACCTGTGATAAGGCATCGATATGTCTGAGGGAATGCACGTAGGCCGACATTGCGTTGTCGGCTTCTGCAACAGCATTCATTACGGTGAGGTTGTAATTGTCGATACCGCTCATAAATGTTTCGCGGGCGGAGGCAAGTGCATATTTTCGCGACATCCCGTCAAAAATAGTCCATGATAGGGTAGGGGCGATTGAATATGTGAACGAGCTGTTGGAAAACAGGTTGCCTGCCTTATGGGTTGATGTCCCTATCGCGCCTTCGAGTGTCAGGGTGGGAAGGAAATCTTTTTTGGCAATCCCGATTTCGGCAGCATAAGCTGCAAGTTCCATTTCGGCCTGTGCAATGTCGGGTCGGCGGCGCAACAAATCCATCGGGACGCCTGTGTTAATCATCTGGAACGGGTTCGGCATCTTGGAGGGTTGTGCCGAAAGCATGGCTGATACCCGTTCCCTGCTTTCGCCTGTCAGGACCGATAGCGCGTTGATGGAGGTGTTTATGGAATTTTCCAGCATCGGGATTGATGCTGTTGTGGAATAATATGTCTCCAAAGCCTGCGCCACATCAAGTTTTGAGGCCAGCGAGGTTTCGAACCTTGCTTTGGCTATGTTGACAATCTTCATTTGGTTTTCAGTATGGACTTGTGCTATGTCGAGCAGCTCCTGATACATTCTGATTTCAACATAGGTTGCTGCAATCTGTGCGCAGACCGACACCATGGCTCCGGCATATTCGGCTTTGGATGCCATATAGCCCGCTTTTTTTGCTTTTACACCTGATGCGATTTTTCCGAACAGGTCGATTTCCCATGATGCATTCAATCCCGCCGAGAAATAACTCATCCCGGTGGCATGGCTGTGGGGTGATGTGAGCATGCCGCTTTCACGGGTCTTGGTCCATCCGGCATTTAGTCCTATTGAAGGTATCCATCCGGCCCGTGCCTGTCCAATGGCGTTACGCGCGATTTGGGAACGGTGTAATGCCATCGAAAGGTTGTAGTTGTTGTTTATCCCCATTGATACGAGGGAGTCGAGAGCGGGGTCATTGAATGTTCCCCACCAGTCTTCGCTTTCCGCAGGCACACCAGCGCCTGTATCTGCCGGATAGCTCCACCGTTGTGGCAGGCTGTCGTTAAGATATTTCCTGTAGTTGTCGGGGGTGGAGCCTGAACAATAGCCGGCAGCTGATGCAACTATCAACCCTGCACAAATAAATCGCTGAACCATACTTAAATTTGGTTAACTTTTGTAGTATTTAACAACGATATAACAATTTATATATAGTTCTCGTTTGGCAAATCACGGTTTAATTAATCTTTTTTTGCACCATGGGGTTCGTTGGGTAAATCCCCGAATCGGGAAGAATCGCTATCTTTGTATGTATTTTCGGGTAATGGGCAGGTAGTGTAACTTATAACTGCTTAAGGATGCCATAAATAATATACATAATATGAAAACGATTGACAGGGAAACGGTGCAGCGGATTATCGACACAGCCGACATTGTGGAGGTGGTGAGCGATTTTGTGAATCTGCGCAGGCGTGGTGCCAATTACATAGGGTTGTGCCCGTTTCATAATGAGCGGACGCCGTCGTTTTCCGTTTCCCGGTCAAAAGGGATTTGTAAATGCTTCAGTTGCGGCAAGGGTGGCAGCCCTGTCAATTTCATAATGGAGCATGAGCAGATGACCTATTGGGAAGCGCTCCGTTACCTTGCCCGTAAATACCATATCGAAATACAAGAGCATGAGGTGACTGATGCCGAGCGCCAGGAAATGAATGAGCGCCAGGGCATGATGGAGGCCAATGACTTCGCGATGAAGCATTTCGAGCGGAATCTTGCAGATACGTCTGACGGCCGTGATATCGGGCTTGCCTATTTCCGCGAACGAGGCATCAACGACTGGGCCGTCAAGCGGTTTCATCTGGGTTATTCCATCGACCGGCGTGACGATTTGCTTAATGCTGCCAAGAAGGAGGGTATAAATGAAAAATATCTCGTAGATACGGGCTTATGCGTAAAATCCGACCGTGGCACCCTCTATGACCGCTTTAAGTCAAGGGTCATGTATCCTGTTTTCACCATTTCCGGGAAGGTTGTGGCCTTTGGCGGACGCACGTTGCGTTCTGACAAGGAGGTTGCCAAATATGTCAATTCTCCCGAATCGCTGATATATAGCAAAAGTCGGGAGTTGTACGGCCTGTATCAGGCGAAGCAGGCCATTGTCAAAAAGGATAAGTGCATATTGGTGGAGGGGTATATGGATGTTATTTCCATGCACCAGCAAGGGGTGGAAAATGTTGTTGCCTCGTCGGGAACTTCATTGACACACGGACAGATACGCCTTATCCACCGTTTCACAGAGAATGTAACGGTTATTTATGACAGCGACCCTGCCGGAATCAAGGCATCACTCCGGGGTATCGACCTCTTGCTGGCCGAAGGGTTGAACATCAAGGTGCTGCTTTTGCCTGAAGGTGATGACCCCGACTCATTCGCCCAAAGGCATACGGCGTCGGAGGTGGAAGATTACCTGGGACGCAACGAGGTGGATTTCATCAAATTCAAGATGGATATACTCCTTAAAGACTGTGATGACGATCCGGTGAAGCGTTCGAAGGTGCTTGGGAGTATATTGCAATCTATTGCCAACATCCCGGTAGAGCTGACACGTTCGTTCTATATAAAGGAGTGCAGTCTGAAATTCGGGGTTGACGAGCGAGTGTTGCTACGCCAGCTTAATGCGGATATTGCGAAACTGCATGAGGCCAATGCCAAACTCGCGGCCCGTCAGAATGCCGTAAGGACCCTTCCTGTCGAGGGTGTCAGTCCCGAAGCCTCAACGCCTGGGGCAGATGCATCGGCGGTGATTGTTGGTGAGGATGGTTCTGTTGCAGGGGCAGGCTCCCCGGTTACTCAACCTGATAACCCGCATGCATCTGTACTTGCACCGCAGGAGAAGGCTTTGCTGCGTATCGTTGTAAAATATGGCATGGTCGATTTAGGGGATGATTTCTCGGACAACGGGCAGCCTGTGAAGGTTATTGATTTCATAAAAGAGGATCTCGAAGTTGATAACATGTGTTTTTCCAACTCTCTTTATCAACGGATTTACGAAGAAGCGTTGCAATACAGGACGACATTATGGGAAAATGATTTCGCTGTGTGTGTGGAGCAGGCCGAAATGCACCGCCGTGATGCCTTGGCTGAAGGACGTGCCAAATTGCAACAAACGGCTGCAACGATGGAGGAGATAAATATCGGGGAGAAAAAGCTGGCCGACAGATGTGACGGAGCGTATGAGGACGAGATAAGAGAGTTCGCGCAGAATTATTTGGAAAAATCACTAGCTTCACATCCTGACGATGATATACGTAGCACCGTCACAGACTTGGTTGTGGAGAAGCATAAACTGAGCAAGATCTATTTTAAGAATACCAAGGTCGAAACAGAAGTCGACCGGCTTGACGACCTTGTGCCGCGTGCTTTGCTAGCTTTAAAATATGACATGGCGCGTTGTTTTTGCGACGACTTGCGCAAGCAAATCCTGTCATTGCAAAATTCGCCTGGGGGATACGACCTTCAGGAGGTGTTTTCACTTATGTCCCAGCAGAAAAAATGGCAGGAATTCTACGGCGTACTGGCATCAAGGATAGGGGAACGCGTCTACGAACCACTCAGGTAGTTGTGTAATCAGTTTAAGCGGTTTCCGATAAAACACACGTTTATTATCGGAAACCGCTTAAAATTTGTTAAAAGCTAATTGTTGGTGGCTGTTGGTTCGTCTCTTCATTGAAACGTGCGTAACGGGGATTGTCGCTCTTGGCACCCGTTTTACGAATAGGACGGATGATGTAATAAGTAAGTCATGAAAATTATTACGCATGAAACGTATAATCAGGCTTTATATTATTTGCGGCATCCTTTCGCCGCTTTTCGTTCTTATTTTCAGTCATGTAGCTCACTACACTCCTTCATCTTCTGACAAAAATCGTCTGAAAGTATGCTCTCAGGTAATATAAAATAATTTCCACGACTTATTTAATAGAAATTATAGGTATGAAAAAAATCGTTTCACTATTAGTGTTTGCAGTTTTTGCTGCGATGTCGCTGAATGCGGGCGACAAACAATCGGTTTCAATCCTTGGCGATTCCTATTCCACTTTCGAGGGGTATATCGAGCCTGAATCAAACATCACATGGTATTATGAGCCTGTGCGTGACGACAGGACTGACCTGCGTACGGTTGACCAGACCTGGTGGCATCGTTTCATAAAGGAAAACGGTTACAAACTTTGTAAAAACAACTCATATTCAGGCTCAACAGTGTGCAACCGGGGGTATGAAGGCGACGATTACACCGACCGCTCTTTCCTGACCCGTTGCAAAAACCTTGGCAACCCGGATATTATTTTCATTTTTGGTGCAACCAACGACTCTTGGGCAGGTGTGCCTATCGGGGAATATAAATATGAAGGACAGACGAAAGGCGATCTTTACACATTCCGTCCGGCTCTTGCCAAAATGATGCGTATGGTTACTGAGCGTTATCCCAATGTCGAGATTTACTACATTATAAACGACGGCCTTAAGGATGAAATCGTGGAGTCAATCAATACGGTATGCAAACATTATAATGTTCCTACCATACAACTCACAGGTATTGATAAAATAAACGGGCATCCCAGTATAAAAGGTATGGGGCAGATTTCCGACCAGCTGAAGGCTTTTATGGCCAAGCGCTGATACGGATACGATATGTAAATCCTGAAGATGGTGCGTCATAATGGCTCATCTGGGTCGTCGCTTGTGGGATTCGGCTTCGGTCATTGACCTCAGTCAACTCCCTTCAGCCTCAAGCTCCTACCATCTGAACCATTCTGACATCACCCTCGCCATTCGGGCGAAAATAAAGGCGGTGTGCCAAAATATTGAATTTTGACACACCGCCTTCCTTTTGTTTGATGTGATGGCTGTCATAATGGTTCAGACGTGTCATGACTGTTATCTGTTTTCGGTGATAATATATGCTGTCGGTAGAATCTTTTATGATTTTGCTTTGGGAATATGTTAAAATTCCCGTGATGGAGCATTGCCGATTGGGTGCAAATTTGTAACTTTGCCGCACAAATCAATCGGACATTAAGAAAATGATAAATCGAATTTTGATACGAATCAAGGTGGTGCAGATGCTCTATTCCTATCTGCTTACCCGTAGTGAATTCCATCTGCATCCGGCACCAACCGGCCAAAGCCGTGACAACCAATACGCTTATTCGGTGTATCTTAATCTCCTTTTGATTGTTCTAGAGCTTTCGGGTTACAGGGTGAACCGCACAGGAAGCAATCCCATGGAATCGCTTGGTGAATCGAACATGCTTTCCGACAGCAAGCTGTCGCGGGCGCTCTCGTCGAATCTTGACATACGCGATATAATTGCCAAGGGAAACACGGGCATTGAAGCTTTCGACGGCACCCTTCTACGTCTGTATAGCTTGATTACCAAATCGTCGGCCTATATCGACTATCGTAAAAAGAAGCGCCATGACCTTGATGACGATGTCCAGTTTTGGAGCGTTATCATCAACACGGTGATTGCCGGCAATCCTTTGGTTCTTGAAACCGCGAGGTTGGATGAAGCTTTCACATCGGCCGGATTCCAGAAAGGTGTCAAAATGGCTGTGGAAACCCTGCGCGATTATAACGATAAGGAAAGCTCTTACGCCCAGGCCAAAAAATCGCTCAACGAATCGCTTGAAAAGGCATATGAGCTTTATCATGCGTTGCTTGTGTTGCCGGTTTTCCTGACAGATATGGAGGAAGAGCGCATCGAGGCAGCGAAATGCAAATATTGCCCTACCGATGCCGAATTGAATCCGAATCTAAGGTTTGTTGACAATGCCTTTGTAGCGGCGATAAGGGAACATGCCGGTATGGAGGAATATTTTAAGAAGCATCCGTTTTCATGGGATTCTGACTATTATATGCTCAAAGACCTTTTGGATAAAATCAAAGCGTCGGAAGCCTATCGCCAGTATATGGAAGATGACGAACCGACATTTGAAAAGGACTGTGAGTTTTGGCGCACGCTGCTCCGTCTGGTTGTGTTCCCGTCAGATTCGTTGGCCGAAGCAATGGAACAACGGTCGGTATACTGGAATGACGACCTTACCATTATGGGGACTTTCGTTCTCAAGACCATAAAGCATTTTGCAGGGTCGGAAGGAAAGAATGTCTCGCTTCTTCCGATATATAAGGATGATGAGGATGCTAAATTCGGTCCGGAGCTGTTCCTTTCGGCTATCAAGCATCGCGACACCTACCGTGGTTATGTCGACAAGTTCGTCAACGGGAGCAACTGGGATCCCGAACGCTTGGCATTCATGGATATAGTGATTCTGATTACGGCGATTACCGAGCTTTTGAAATTCCCGTCGATACCGATGGCAGTGACGATGAACGAATATGTGGAAATTGCCAATTATTACAGCACTCCCCGTAGCGGCCAGTTCATCAACGGTGTGTTGTTCTCGGTTGCCACATATCTGAAAGAGGAAGGCCTGCTGATGAAATAAAGCGGCAGATTGCGCCGTTATATCCAATATGCCCCTGCTCAAAATAATGCAGGGGCCATACACGACATTAAAAGAATATTTTTTATAACGAAAAAACAGACCCCCAATGTTACAACAACTTATTACGCTTGACGCAGCACCGGCAGCAGCCGGAGGCGGCATGTCGGGAATCCTGATGATTGTCATCCTGATTGCCATCTTCTATTTCATGATGATTCGCCCACAGCAGAAAAAGCAGAAGCAGATCAAGGCGTTCCGCGAAGGGCTCCAGAAGGGCGACAGCATTATCACCGCAGGTGGTATATATGGCAAAATCAAGGAGATAAAGGAAAACGCTTTCATCATTTCGATTGCTGACGGCGTGTCGATCAAGATTGATAAAGGTTCTGTATATCCCTCTGCTGCAGATGCGCAGAGCGATGCGGAAGCAAAGAAGGCATAAACGGCAGAAAGATTACCGTTACAGGGTTCTTGCCAAAAATTTGTTTCCTTGGAAGTAAGGAAATATTATAACGGAGTTAAAGAGGGGTTGCGCACCGCCAAGGGGCGCAACATCCTCACTTTTGTCATTTTCCTGGCAATCTCCACGGTGTTTTGGTTCTTATTGGCATTGAACGACGATGTGCAGGAAGATTATAAACTGCCCGTGACACTTGAGAACTTCCCGGCAAATGTAACAATCCTGTCGGGTTATAATCCGACGTTGAGTCTTACGGTGAAGGATAAAGGGTCGTCGTTAATGAGATTCAGCTGGGGTCATACCCCGAAGCTGAAAATCAGGTATGATGATTTTTCAAAGCCGAACGACACCACGTTGGTGCTGGGTTCGTCGCAGTTGAATTCGGCGGTGAGAAGCATTTTCGGCACAGGTGCCACAATAGTGTCGATGCGCCCTGATTCGTTAAAACTGACATATACCAACCTGCCGGGTGTAAAAGTCGCGGTAAATGTAAAGAGTGATATCCGCACCCTGCCTCAGTATGTGTATTCCGGGCATGGGATATCGGCCACTGATTCGGTGATGCTGTTTTCCAATTCTCCAGCCCGGTTCAAGGTGCATTTCATCCCGACCAAACAGATAACCCTTGCAAATCTCACGGATACCACCACGGTAGAGGCAAAACTTGACGTGCCTCCTGGCATGAGGGCTGTCCCGGCATCGATAAAGGTATCGTTCCCTGTCGAGCCGTTGGTTTCCAAACAGCAGTCGGTGCCTATCGAGGTTAAAAATATTCCATATGGTGAACGGGTCGTTACGTTCCCGGCCATGGTCGAAGTTTCATATCTACTTCCTAAAAGCATGTATGGCGGTGATGCCCTGTCGATTAAGGCTGTTGTTGATTACAATGACATAACATCTTCCTCTCGTACACTGCCTGTAAGCATATCTAAACTGCCTTCGCATTGCAAAGGGGTCGGAGTGCATCCTTCCGAGGTTGAATATGTGGTAGAACGTGTTGATTGACAGATTATTGGTTCTCTATACTTATTGTCGGCGCACTAAAATCCAATGCCTGACCGCTTAGTTTGATTATGAAAAAGAACCCTGAGATAATAGTGGTAGCCGGAGGAATCGGTTGCGGTAAATCCGTGGTTTGCAAAATGTTGGCATCCATGGGATTTGCAGTCTATGATTGTGATTCCAGGGCAAAGGCCATAATGGATGAAAGCTGTGATATTATTGACGGCATCGCTTCTGAAATATGCAGGGAAGCCATTGTCGAAAATGGGGGTAAGCGTATAATCGACAGAAAGAGGCTGGCCGCAGAGGTGTTCCGTGATATCGATAAACTGAACAAGCTGAATGGCTTGGTTCATCAGGCTGTCAAATCCGATATATTACGCTGGCGTGATGACATGGGGATGTGTGATTACAGACATGGCGTTGTGTTTGTGGAAACCGCCTTGCTACGCCAAAGCGGCCTTGACATGATGGCTGATGAGGTATGGGAAGTTACCGCTCCGCTTGAAACACGTGTGCGACGTGCAATGAGGCGGGATAAATCTGACCGCGAATGCGTTGAAGCACGTATCAGGAGTCAGGAAATGACAAGCCGGGAGCGGGATGTAGTGGATAACGGATTTGAGCCGCAGGCGTTGGCTGAAGTCCGGGTTATTGAAAATGACGGCTTGACGCCGGTATTGCCGCAAGTCATTTCCCTGCTTGCGGATTTCACAGCTTCTTAAGATTTTTGTGTAAGTCCAGGTGGTTTGGTGCTTTTCTAATCGCCCATAATGATTTGGAAACGGTCGGCATCGCGGCCTACCGGGAGGTAGGAGCGGACTTTTGAAAGCTGGGCAAACGTATATTCGGCATAGATAAACCCATCGGCAGGTGAGGCGGTGTTTAACCCGTTGTCAGGAGCCGCTTCATCGCAAGGTGCGAGTTGTTTCCCGAAGGGGTCGAAAATGAACGACTGCCTGTCGTAGTCGCCATAATCATCATGGCCTGAGCGGTTGGCTCCCACTACTACGGCCTGGTTTTCGATAGCCCGGGCTATAAGCAGTTGTTTCCAGGCATACCCACGGGCTGATGCCCAGTTTGCCGGAACCAATAGCAGGTCGTAGCGTTGCCCGTCATTACGACACCATACAGGGAAACGCAAATCGTAACATACAATGAGTGAAATGTTCCACCCCCGGAAGCGTATTACCGGTGGCAATGATGTCCCTTCGGTGTAAACCCGGCTTTCCGCGCTAAGGCAGAATAGGTGATGTTTGTCGTAAAACGTTGTCTCGCCCGACGGTTCCACAAAAAATCCCCGGTTTACTATTTTGCTGCCTATAGAGGCAAGGAAACTCCCTGCAATTGCCATATTGAACCGCGAACTCCATAATTTTACTGCTGCCAATGTCATATCGGCTGCTGTCCGTGCCATGTTGTGCAAAATTGCCTCATCTTGTATAAACCCTGTTGAAAAGAGTTCGGGAAGAACGAGTATGTCAGTGCCGGGTTTGATTCCCGGCAGTTTTTCAGCTACGGTAAGCAGATTCCGGTCGATGTCGCCCCATGCTATATCCAGCGGGAGTGTTGCTATTTTAATCGAAGTGTCCACAGGCTTTTGTTGTTTGGTTAACGGTTATTTCATCCTTGCATTAATATTCCTTTCCAACGCGTATTGCAATATAGGCAGGGGTATTATGAGTCATTTTCGGTTGAAAATTTATTGGGATAGCGTCCGGTAAAAGGACGGTAGTATGATTTGATGGCGGCGATGTCGGCTTCCACATCGCCTGTGGGGATAAACGTATCCGTTACTTTGATTAATTTGCGTGCATAGTCAATAGCGCCTAAGGCAATGGGTACGTCGGCTTGATATGCGATTCTTAAAAAGCCGGTATGCCATTTGGCGGTTTTCTTTCGTGTCCCTTCCGGGGCAATTGCCACTGTCAGGTGTGATTCTGATTTGAATCGCGCAACCATGGATTCTACCAATGAGCTTTTTTTGTGCTTCCTTTCCACGGGAATACCTCCCAAGGCTTTAAAAATAGGGCCTAATGGGAAAATGAACCATGAAGATTTCATCATGAAACCTGCTTTACGGCCTACGGCATGTATGGCAAGTTCTCCGAGAATGAAATCCCAGTTTGATGTGTGCGGGGCTACACATATTATACATTTGGGATAGTCGGGAACCGTGAATTCCACAACCCAACCGGACATCCTCAATATCTCAGCCGAAAGGTTCATAATGATTTACTTATGTTTGAAAAACAGCTTTGTTGCTGTGGTATTGTTATGGCGATGTGTCAGAATTCTGACACATCGCCGATTTAGTCTATTTAGAGGCAGGGGATGATGCCGTAACAGTCCGGGGTTTATGCGAACTGTTATGACCCACCGTCATCATTTGATTTACTTACGTTTGTTAGCGTCTTTTGCTTCCTGTGGCAGGGCTGCATTCATTTCTTTTACTATCTCCTGAATGCGGGTGTTGAATTTTTCGCGATGTGCGGCAAACGCTTTTTTGAAATAAGCGGCACGGGCTTTTTTGTATTCATTGCGTGAAGAAAAGTCGCCGGGCACTTTGTCGAATGCGAATGATACATTTTTCAGTGCGTTTTCTTGCAGGAGTGCGAGCTTGCACACAATGTTACGCATTTCGTCTTTGTTGATGCCTTTTACATATTCTGCTGCAATGAGACACTCGGTGGCGATGTCGCCGCAAATATAGGAAATCTGTTTCTTAAGGTCGCGTTTGTTTGCCATAATGAAAATTTATTAATAGTTGGTTAGTGTATTTATGGTATAAGGGGATAACCCCTGTGGTGCACGTTGGCAATGCCGATTAATGTGTTAGGTTATCTGTTCCTGACCAATATGCGGTTTAACGCACCGGAAGTAGCCGGAATGCGTATTATTTTCGGGCGCTTGTCGGCAAGGATTGCAAGCTGGGGTGGAACCTGTGGCGTTATCCCTGTTACCTCCGTAACCGTTGTGCCGAATTTTGCCGGATGGGCGCTGCCTAATGCTATACCGATTTCGTCGTGTGCCACATGACGGTTGACCGCCCGCAGAGCGGTAGCCCCTTGCGGGTCGATAAGTACACCATAACGTTGGTATGTTTCCCTCATGGTTTCCGCTATTTCGGCATCATTATATGCGAATCCCTCTACATCCTTCCGAAGCATAGCAAGATTCCCGCTGTAAAGGTCGGTTATACGTGCTATGTTCGACGGGTTTCCCACATCCATTGCACGTGCCAGTGTGAGCAGGGCACGCTGAGGTGTGAATCCCCCGGTTTTCAAATATTCAACAAACACATCGTTGGCATTGTTGGCCGCAATAAACCGTTTTACAGGTAATCCCATCTTTTTTGCCATCAGCGCTGCTGCCAGGCTTCCGAGATTGCCGCAAGGAACCGATATGACCACTTCCGCATCGCCATCGTGCTGTTCCATAGCCCTTGCATAGGCATGGAAAAAATATATAATCGATGGTAACTCACGAGCCGGGTTTATTGAATTGCCGGCAGTGAGGATGCCTGATTTTGCATCATGCGTCATCAGTGCATCTTTGACCAGGTGCTGGCAATCGTCGAAAGTGCCGTCAACCTCCACCGCAGTCACATGCCGGAGGGTGGCAAACTGTGAAATCTGTTCTGTGGTGAGCTCATCTTTTGGATAAAGAACGAATACATTGGCAACCGCCGTGCGCTGGAACGCATTTGCCACAGCACCGCCGCTGTCGCCGCTGGTTGCTAAAATGACGTTGCGTCGTCCGTTATTGCCGGGGGCGAGTGCCGGAAGCAAACGTGCCATAAACCTGGCCCCTATATCCTTGAACGAAAGGGTAGGGCCATGGAATAGTTCGAGCACGTATTTGTTGTTGCCGATATGCCTTAGCGGTATATCGAAATTCAATGCCTCATCAACTATTTTTTTGATGACAGGCGAGGATAGCACATCGCCAAACAAGGTGTCGCACACAACGAATGCGATATCCTTCAGTTTCATTTCACGGATATTCATGAAGAATGCCTTGGGTAGGCGTGGTAGCTCGTCGGGCATATACAGCCCTCCGTCGGGGGCCAGCCCGTTGGCAATACCTTCCGCTAGCGAAACTTTCGGCGATTTCCCGTTTGTACTGTGAAGAATCATATCCTTTGCTTGCTGCTTTCAGCAAAGTTACTAAATCTCCGTCAAACCGCAATAACTCCCGGATATGTTGTGCATCATCTATTCGTTCTATTCTATACGGCATGGACGCACCCCGACTTCCCATCATCAAGGCTGGAATCCTTCTGATAGGAACCCTGTCCACATCCCGGTCATTTAGGGTTGGAACGCCTTTGGCTCAGGCATATACTGAGCCAAAGACAACCGTATTTTTAGAATTCCGACGAAAAATGGAAGTTGATTTTTGGGAAATCTGCGCGGGCCATCTGGAGGACATAGTTGGAGTCGGCGAGGAAAACGTCGCGGCCATAGGTGTCAAGTGCCATGAACTGGTGTTTGCGTTTCTTAAAGGCTTCGAGGGCTTCGGTATCGTCGCTTTCAATCCAGCAGGCTTTGTAGAGTGAGATGGGTTCCCAACGGCATTGTGCGCCGTATTCGTGGAGAAGACGGTATTGTATGACCTCGAACTGGAGCTGGCCGACGGTGCCGATAATCTTGCGCCCGTTGAACTGGTTGACAAACAGCTGCGCCACACCTTCGTCCATAAGCTGCCTGATGCCTTTTTCAAGCTGTTTCGACTTCATAGGGTCGGTGTTCTCGATGTATTTGAACATTTCGGGTGAGAATGACGGTAGCCCTTTGAAATGGATTTCTTCGCCTGATGTGAGTGTATCACCGATTTTGAAGTTACCGGTGTCGGGAATGCCGACAATATCGCCGGGATAAGCTTCGTCGACGATGCTCTTTTTCTGGGCCATGAATGCAGTGGGGGCAGCGAAGCGCATCATCTTCCCGCTTCGGATATGCTTATAGTTTACGTTGCGTTCGAATTTGCCGGAGCATACTTTTACAAATGCGATGCATGACCGGTGGTTCGGATCCATGTTGGCATGGATTTTGAACACGAAACCTGAGAAGGCATCCTCCTCTGGTTTTATTTCGCGCTCTTCGGCGTTTACGGGTTTGGGAGCCGGGGCAATTTTCACGAAACAGTCGAGCAGCTCTTTGACACCGAATGTGTTTAATGCCGAGCCGAAAAACACGGGGGCGAGTTTTCCGGCGAGGTATTCGTTCTCGTCGAATTCGGGATATACGCCGTCGATGAGTTCCAAATCATCGCGTAGTTTACGTGCATCGGTTGCCCCTATGTTCTCATCAACCAGCGGGTCGTTGATGTCGGCTATTTCCACACGTTCGGTCACCTTTTGTTTGTCGGGCTTGAAAAGGTCGAGCGACTTTTCGTAGATGTTATAGACACCCTGGAATTTCGCACCGATATTGATTGGCCATGAAAGTGGGCGGACGGCGATTTTCAATTCGCTTTCGAGTTCGTCGAGGATATCGAATGGGTCGCGTCCCTCACGGTCGAGCTTGTTTACGAATATAATCACGGGGGTGTTGCGCATGCGACACACTTCCATGAGCTTGCGGGTCTGCATTTCCACACCTTTTGCAACGTCGACAACGATGATTACGGAATCGACCGCGGTAAGGGTGCGGTAAGTATCCTCGGCGAAATCCTGGTGACCCGGGGTGTCGAGGATGTTGATTTTGTAGTCCCCGTAATTGAATCCCATGACCGAGGTGGCCACCGATATGCCGCGTTGTTTTTCGATTTCCATCCAGTCGGAGGTTGCCGTTTTCTTTATTTTGTTGGATTTTACGGCTCCGGCGATATGGATTGCGCCACCGAATAGCAGCAGTTTTTCGGTAAGGGTGGTTTTACCGGCGTCTGGGTGTGATATGATGGCGAATGTGCGTCGCTTGCCAATCTCTTCGGTTAGTGTTGCCAAAGTTGTTTGAAGTTTGGGTTGTGATTATTCCGATATTGTTTGATGTGGGTTTGATTGTTGCGGTGGCAGGCCGTCCTGTCATTGCTCCAATTGCTGCATGCAGTACACCAGGCTTTCTTCCCAATGCGGGATTTCTATGCCGTAGGTGGCCTTGATGCGGGATTTGTCGAGTATGCTGTAGAAAGGCCGTTTTGCCAGGGTGGGGTAGTCCTCGGTCGGTATGGGCGTTACCTTTATGTTTTTCCCGGCAATGCGGAATATGGCTTTTGCAAAATCATACCAAGAGGCGGTTCCCTCGTTTGAAAAGTGATATATACCCGGAACCCATTGGTGGGATTTCAGGATGTTCATTATAGCCGTGGCAAGGTCGCGTGCATAAGTCGGGGTGCCGATTTGGTCGCTTACCACCTTTATCTCGTTGCGTGTGTCGGCCAGCCGCAGCATTGTTTTCACGAAATTGTTCCCGTAAGGGGAATAAAGCCATGCCGTGCGTATTATTATGGATTCAGGGGCTAATGCCAGCAGGGCGGTTTCCCCTTTTCTCTTGGTCGTGCCATATTGTGAAATCGGGTTTACCTTATCCGATTCCTTGTATGGCCGGTGGTTTGTCCCGTCAAATACATAGTCGGTGGAAATGTGTATGATTTTCGCCCCGCATATGTCGGCAGCCGCAGCAAGGTTTTTCACGGCGTCGGTGTTGATTCCGGCACATTGCATTTTCTCTTCCTCCGCACGGTCGACCGCGGTGTATGCCGCACAATTGACTATGTGGGTGATTTCATTGTTGATGACAAATGCCTCAACAGCCTTGGCATCGGTAAGGTCGAGTTCCGCTATATCCGTATAGACCGACATCCCGGGGAAATCGGTTTCGAGAAGAGGACGTAGTTCGCGACCAAGCTGACCGTTGGCGCCTGTGATTAATATTTTCATTATTAAATATTTGTCAAGAATATTTCCGTCACGTTGGCATGACATGCACAACCGTGCAAGTTTTGCAGGTGCAAAGTTAGCAATTTTTCAGGAAGTAGCCTTATCGTCGTGTTTGAACAGTTTGTCCTCTTCGTCAAGATGGAAATTGCGTGAAAGGGTGGATATGAATCGTGAAATCTGCGTGACAGCCTCTTTCGTTGTGTCGGAAAGTTCTTTTTGCTGGAGCCTTAGCATAAGCATGCCGTAAAGGGCGGTGAAGCATGTCTCGATTTCACCTACCTGATGGTCGGCAGCTTTGCCGCGCAGTTCGACGATATAGGGGAGCGTGCGATAGAATTCGGCGGTATATTCGGGGAATGCCGGGTCTTTCAACAATGCCTGGTGAAGTTGCACAAGCTGGTTCAGCACGTTATGGTTGATTTGTAGGTGGCCTGCTTCCGTGATTCCTTCCCGGCGCATCATATCGATAAGAGATTCATACCATTCCTCCATCTCATGCTTCTGGGCATCGTCGATTTGGAAATTGTCGATGATGTTCCGGCGTATTTTGGATATGTCAAAATCGTTGGCACGAATCATATCTTCAATCTGCCACATATATAATATATATTCGGCGATATTTTCCTTACGTTTTTTTGATGCTATAATCATAATTCAAATCAGTTAATTTAAGTGATGTTTGAAATTTTTCAGACAACCTCAAAGATTGTTCCTACTTCTCATCGGTAGCAGCTTCCAATGGCGTGTTAAAGTTACAAAATGATTTCCATTCCACGGCATCGGCATGTTTTGAATCAATCGGCGGCACAACACCTCGATAAGCGCATATGCATTAAATTTTATGCATATGGCGGCTGCGAAAGTGTATCGAAAAATAGTGACATTATGAGAGTAAAGTGCCTCTGAGCGGCTCACAAAGGGGTTGGCAAATATACCTTCAAAAAAACGGGCCGAAATTTACATTTTTTTTGCCAAAAATCATTTCATTTCAAAAAAGGTTGTTATATTTGCAAGTGAATAAGGATATGCTATGCTATTTTTATAGAAAAAACTAACTTTTACATACATCAAAAGAAACAATTAAAAACACTCCCTACGATGAAAGACTTGGTTGAAAAAATCGTCGCTCAGTTTGCCGAATTTGAAAAAGAGGCAAGAGCCAACGTTGAAAACGGAAACAAGGCCGCAGGCACCCGTGCCCGTAAGGCGTCTCTTGAACTTGAAAAACTCATGAAACAGTTCCGTAAAGATTCCATCGAGGCTTCGAAATAATCGAGCCTTGACCCCTGTAGGCTGGTTTCATCCGGGGATTATGCCCGTTGGGAAACCGCAATGGGAGCGCCCTGCCAATGGCATATGGGGCGCTCCCATTGGATTTGTATGTAAAATCCGTATATCGGGATTTGTCATAGAGGAGATCCATTATGACAGCACCCTCGCCATCCGGGCGAATAAACGGCGGTGTGTATCACTGATAGCATTACCTATCAAAAAGGGGTTACATCTCGTTGTTACGGGGATTGTTGTTGAGTGCCGCTGTGCGTTCTTTGACAAGCCCCGGGGTTACTTTGTCGCCGTCGGCATTGTTGATTGCCGCTCCGGGATTTTCTTTAAGGCTGTTTTTTACAGCATCGGTGGCTTTTCCTGCGACTTCTTTAACCGTATCCCCGATTTCGCCAAGGGCACCTTTCAGTCCCCCGCTTTTGAATTTTTCGCTTACGTCGCCAAGTGTTTCCTTGATGTCGATTTCACTGACAGTTTCTTTTACTTTGTCTCCGACGCGTCCGATAGTTCCCTTGATATGCAGGTTTTCCGTTACGCCTTTAAGCCCGTCGAGTGCGGATGATATCTTTTCGTTCATAACATTATTGTTTTATAATTTACACATGGGAAGCGTGGCTTCCATGTTTCTTAAACGAAAAGCGGGCTGAAAGGGTTCAATAAGCGCAGAAAGTGTTTCCCTTGATAAGGGAGCTGTTTCAGGATGTCCTTACTCCTCGGTTTCAAGCGGCAGTCTGCATAGTTGGTCGATATATTCGAGAAGTTCCGTCCGTCCTCGTTTGTCGACGGCCGATGTCCGGAAAATCGGTGGAAGCTCCTCCCATTGCTCCAGTAATTCCTCGCAATAGGCTGCTGTTGCATGTTTGGCTGCGTTTGAGCTGAGTTTGTCGAGCTTGGTGAATACGATAGCGAACGGCACTTCGTTTTCGCCAAGCCACTGCATGAATTCCATGTCGATTTTCTGAGGCTTGTGGCGTCCGTCAACCAGCAGGAACAGGCATGTCATCTGGGCGCGGTTGAGGATATATTCATGGATAATACGCATGATTTCCTTTCGCTCGTTCTTGCTGCGTTGGGCGTAACCATAGCCCGGTAGGTCGACCAAATACCATTCCTCGTTAATCAGGAAGTGATTTATCAGCAAGGTTTTCCCGGGTGTCGACGAGGTTTGTGCCAGGGCTTTATGCCCTGTCAGCATGTTGATAAGCGAGGATTTGCCCACATTGGAGCGGCCGATAAACGCGAATTCATGTTTAATCTCTTCCGGGCATTTCCTTACGTCGGTATTGCTTATAATAAAGCGGGCGCTGTTTACAATCATAAAAGTCGGTAGTGATTTTGGGTCAAAATTAGCACTTTATAATCGAAAAAGCAAGCCGACTTGTAATTCGGCCGATTTTGCGGACGCCCTTTGGATGACTTATGGTTTTGATGCACACGGAAAGTTTGCTAATTTTGCAGCATAATGCGTAATCCTGACCGACAGCCCACATTCCGTTTCAAGCAATTTGAAATTTCAAATTGCAGAAGCGCTATGAAGGTCGGAACCGACGGTGTGCTGCTCGGTGCTTGGGCTTTTGGAGGCATACCCCCTGAAAGAGAGGTGCGGGTGCTTGATGTGGGATGTGGTACAGGGGTAATTGCCCTAATGCTGGCTCAAAGGTTTCAATCGGCTATTATCACAGGCGTTGAAATCAATAGTGATGCAGCGGGGGAAGCTGCTTTGAATTTTTCAGCGTCATCATGGGGCGACAGGCTTTCTGTGACTTGTTCAGACTTCCTGGAATATGCTGTGATGGATGGCCTGCCCGGATTTTACGACCTTATAATCTCCAATCCGCCATTTTTTACCAACGGGGCATTGGCTCCTGATTTGTCAAGGCGTGTGGCCCGTCATGAGGGTTCGCTGGACTTAGCCTCTTTGATGGCTCGTGCATCGGTGTTGTTGAAGCCCGGTGGCAGGTTGGGTATGGTTCTCCCTGTTGAGCAACAATCGCGCATGGAATTGCAGGCCGCGTTGTCGGGCATGACGCTTGTACGCATTTGTTTCGTTAAAACCGTGGACAGGAAAGCCCCTCGGCGCATATTGTGTGAGCTTGTAAAAGGAACAACTGATATGTTGACGGGGGCTGACGCCGGTTCGACAACCTCTCATATGCAGCCTGAGCATCTCACATTGCAGCTTTCTAACGGGGATTTTTCAGATGAATACCGAAAACTAGTATCACCATTTTATATAAAGCTATAAGCAACCAACGCATAATGGACAAAAATACATTCAACAGCCCCCGTGCTGTAACCGTGGCCAAGCCTGGAATGGCACTTATGCTGCTGTTTTCATTGTTTGCATTCTTTTTGATTCTGACCCCGATATTGACGAGCCTTATAGGGCGCTTTGACATAAAGGCTGACGCATTGTTGCGGATAGCTATGATTATCCAGGATGTCCTTGTGTTTATCCTGCCGGCTTTGTTTGCGGCGCTTTTGTCGACACGGCTGCCTGCACGTCTGCTGGCGGTAGAAACCAGGCCGCGTATGATTACCCTGTTGCTTTCGTTGGTGACATTGTTATGTTCGATTCCCGCAATGAATGTAATTATCGAGTGGAACCAGGCTATCACGTTTCCTGAATCCATGTCGGGTTTCGAGCAGATGATGCGTCAATTGGAGGATAACGCGAAAGCTGTTACCGACAGCCTGATGGCAGGTGCTACCGTGCCATCGCTGATTGTGTCGGTTTTGATTGTAGGGGTATTTGCCGGGTTCAGCGAGGAATTGTTTTTCCGGGGAGCTATGCAGCGTATCATGATGTCAACACGTTTGAACGTGCATGTAACTATATGGGTTGTGGCGGTGATTTTCAGCCTGTTCCACTTCCAGTTCTTCGGATTCATGCCGCGTTTGCTTCTCGGGGCTTATTTCGGCTATCTTCTTGTATGGAGCCGTTCGCTATGGGTTCCCGTATTGGTGCATGTGTTTAATAACTCCTTGGTGGTATTCTCTACATGGCATTCGGTTAACAATCCCGGTAACGGGGTGGATATTGACGATATCGGCACTGATTTATCATCGGCATCCGGTATATTGATGCTGCTTTTGAGCGTGGCGCTTACCATGGCATGCCTTATTGCCACACGAAGAAGTTGTAAGTCGTAAGTTGTAAGTTGTAAGTTGGGGCAGGCCGGACTTTTCCGTTTGGCCCGCCTAGCTGAATTGCTTGCGGTGGAAGATGAAGTTCCTGCCGAGATATTTTTCCCGGACTACGGGATTTGCTGCAAGTTCTTCCGATGTGCCCTGGAACAGGATTTTACCTTCAAATAACAGGTAGGCACGGTCGGTGATACGGAGCGTTTCCTGCGCATTGTGGTCGGTTATGAGAATGCCTATATTTTTGCTCTTAAGTTTATAGACGACTTCCTGGATGTCTTCAACGGCGATGGGGTCTACGCCTGCAAACGGTTCGTCGAGCATTATAAATTTGGGATTGATGGCGAGGCATCGGGCAATTTCTGTGCGTCGCCTCTCCCCGCCGGAAAGCTGGTCGCCAAGGTTCTTGCGCACCTTTTCCAAACGGAATTCCCTGATAAGGCTCTCTAGTTTGTCGCGTTGCTCTTCCTTCGACATGTCGGTCATTTCCAAAATAGAGCGTATGTTGTTTTCCACTGTCATTTTGCGGAAAACCGATGCTTCTTGGGCAAGATACCCTATGCCGTTCTGGGCGCGGCGGTAAACAGGGAATTTGGTTATATTTTTGTCGTTAAGGTAAATCTGCCCTTCATTCGGGGTTATAAGCCCGGTTGTCATGTAGAAGGTCGTTGTTTTGCCTGCACCGTTAGGTCCTAGCAGCCCTACGATTTCACCCTGCGTAACATCAATCGATACGTGGTTTACAACCGTGCGTTGACGGTATTTTTTTACAAGGTTCTCAGTGCGGAGCACCATTTTATCAGGGGTTCCGTTGACAACGGGGGTTTGTTCAACCACTATGTTTGCTTCGGCAATGACATCGGCTGATGACGGCAGGCGATTTGTGTCGGGCTTCTCCATATTGCAGCAGGGGTGTTGTTTGTTTTGCAGGGGCTGTCTCGAATGCCGCTTATCATTCGCGGTTACGGCGTAAACGACCGTCGATATAGTCGGTTAACAGGCCGATTGCCACAGCATTCGTCCCCCCTTGCGGAATTATAAGGTCGGCAAATTGCTTGGTCGGTTCGATGTACATGCTGTGCATCGGTTTGAGCACGTCCTGGTAGCGGTCGATGACAATCTGCGGGGTTCGGCCGCGCTCTATGCAGTCGCGGGCAATTACGCGTATCAGGCGGTCGTCAGGGTCTGCGTCCACAAAGCATTTCACATCCATCATGCTTCTCATCACCGGGTCGGTAAGCACCAGGATGCCTTCCACGATGACAACGTCGCATGGCTCCACATGCACGGTTTCCTCCTGGCGTGTGCATGTCAGGTAGGAGTAGGTTGGCATTTCGATAGCCTTACCTTCCTTAAGTTCGCGAAGCTGCTGCACCAGCAGCGGCCATTCTATGGCATCAGGCTCGTCGAAATTTATCTTGCTGCGTTCCTGTGGCGGCACGTGCGATGAATCCTTGTAATAGGAATCCTGCGGGATAACGGCTACCTCACCTTTGGGAAAGGATGATATGATTTTGTTAACCACTGTGGTTTTGCCCGAGCCGGTGCCACCGGCGATTCCGATTATGAGCATATTGATGTTATTATATAGGGATTATTGGCTACGAAATTACTAAAATTCCCTCAACCATTTTGCATGCATATCCGTTTTTTACAAAAAATTTGTAACTTTGTCTGTCCTTCCTATCTGTCAGGAAAGGCCGTGACCGGCGGTGCTTTACAAGGAGGCATCGCAATGCTTAAAAATCTTCAGTACAACAATTAAAGCACCTTAGCAATGGTTATATCCAACTCGTTCAGGCAACTTGGCAAATACAGCCTGTTCCTGAAAAGGGCGTTTACAATACCCGATAAATGGGGGATTTCGTTTCGTCGCACGGTTATGGAAATCATAAACCTGGGCGTTGATTCCATCCCGCTCGTCATCATCATCTCGTTGTTTATCGGCGCGGTGATTACCATACAGATGCAGCTTAATGTCTCCTCCCCGTTGATTCCGGCTTATTCGGTCGGTCTTGCTACCCGCGATATCGTTTTGCTGGAATTTTCCAATTCGATTCTCTGCTTGATTCTGGCGGGGAAAGTAGGGTCGAACATCGCTTCGGAAATAGGCACGATGAGGGTTACGGAGCAGATTGATGCTCTTGACATTATGGGCGTTAATTCGGTCAATTACCTTGTATTGCCCAAGATAGTGGCATTCGTGGTGTTTATGCCAGTACTGGTTGTGTTCTGCATCGGCACCTCGTTTGTGGGCGGGTGGCTTGTGGCCATGTTTACCGATTTGATAAGCGTATCCAAATATGTCTATGGCATGCAGGCTTTCTTCCAGGAATGGTATGTGTGGTACGGGCTGATTAAATCGTTGTTTTTCGCGTTTATAATCTCGTCAGTGGCTTCATTCTTCGGTTATTATGTGAAGGGTGGGGCGCTTGAGGTGGGAAAGGCCAGCACGAACGCTGTTGTTTCGAGCAGCATCCTTATCCTGTTATTTGATGTCGTTTTAACAAAACTCCTGCTGCAATGATTGAAGTAAAGAACGTGACAAAGTCGTTCGACGGGAAAACAATCCTTCACGACGTCAGCGCAAAATTCTATACGGGTAAGACCAACCTTATAATCGGTCAGAGTGGTTCGGGTAAAACCGTACTCATGAAATCCATCGTGGGGTTGGTGCGTCCTGAAATAGGGGAGGTGCTTTATGACGGGCGCGATTTCCTGAAAATGACCGACGGGCAGATTAAGGATTTGCGTCAGGAAATCGGTATGCTTTTCCAAGGGTCGGCACTTTTTGATTCCGAGACGGTGCTTGGCAACGTTATGTTCCCTCTTGTAATGTTCTCGAAAATGGGTAAGGGGGAGATGCTTGACCGTGCTCGGTTCTGTCTCGAACGTGTGAATTTGGAAAGTGCCGAAAATAAATACCCTTCGGAGATATCAGGGGGCATGCAGAAACGTGTCGCTATAGCACGCGCCATTGCGTTGAACCCAAAATATCTGTTCTGCGACGAGCCTAATTCGGGGCTTGACCCTAAGACGTCGATACTTATTGACGAACTGCTCCACGATATTACCCACGAGTATAACATCACCACGATTATCAATACGCACGACATGAACTCCGTGCTTGGCATAGGCGAGAACATCGTGTTTATCAATAAGGGTCATCGTGGCTGGGTGGGGGATAAGCAGAGAATCTTCAAAACATCAAACGAGGCTTTGAATGATTTTGTGTTTGCCACCCGTCTGTTTCAGGAAGTCAAGGACTATATTGTCACACATGGTCAGGATGCGCCGCCGGAGTAGCAGTCTTATCTGCCGTTATCCAGACGCGTTCCTGTCATCCTGTCGATAGGGGGATTTTTGCTATTGTTTTAGGACTAAAAAGGCATTGGTATGATTGGTGAAAAAGATATAGCGAGGGAAGGGGGGATTGAGCCGACGGCGGCCGATATTGTTGCCGATAACCTTCGACACAATTTGTTGAAGCCTGATGAAATGTGCCGAATCAAGGGGCTATATCGCGACCTGTTACGCAATTCAAGGGAAGTCGCTTCCGGCAACGATATCAGGCAACTGCGCCAACTGCTTGAATCCGGCGCAGGGAAAGGTTTTTTCCACCGTGATAAGTTCGGCAATTCGATGTGTGTGCGCAGCCTCGAAACGGCAAAAGCGTTATGTAGCCGCATCAGTCCCGACCGCAACATGGTCATTGCCGTGTTGCTTTATCCTTTGTGCCTTTCGGAATTTATCGGCAAAGAATCTGTTGAAAGCGGATGGGGGGAAGATGTTGCCAAAATGGTCAGGGGGTTGCTCAACGTATCGTCGCTCTACAAACGCGGAGCTGCCGTGGAATCGGAGAATTTCCGCCGCCTCCTGATGGCATTTGCCGAAGACATACGCGTAATCATCATCATGATTGTGGATCGTCTGACATTGATGAAGATAATAAATCATCATCCTAATGAAAAACTGGTTCACGATGTGGCTTATGAAGCCAACTATCTATATGCCTCGCTTGCGCACCGCCTGGGGTTGTATGCCATAAAGTCGGAATTGGAGGATATGTCGCTTAAATATACCGACAGGGCCACCTATACCTCCATAGCGCGTCAGCTTAACGAACGCAAAAATGCCCGTGATGCCTATATAGCCGCATTTATCGACCCTATAAAGGAAAAACTTGCCGGATTGGGGCTGAAGTTTGATATAAAAGGTCGCACGAAGTCGATTTTCTCCATCTGGAACAAGATGAAGAAGCAGAAAAACGACATCGACCATATTTATGACCTGTTTGCTATCCGCATCATAATCGACACCCCGCCTGAAAAGGAGAAGAACGATTGCTGGTTGGCCTATTCGGTAGTCACCGATATGTACCAGCCCAACCCTTTGCGGATGAAGGACTGGATTTCAATCCCCAAATCAAACGGATATGAGTCGTTGCATATAACCGTTGCAGGCCCCCAGGGGAAATGGGTGGAGGTGCAGATTCGCACCCGGCGCATGGATCTTGTGGCCGAAAAGGGGCTGGCCGCACACTGGCGTTACAAGGGCATCAAAAGCGAGAGCAATCTCGATACATGGATGAACAATGTGCGCGATATTCTTGAAACCGCCGATTCCGGCCCAATGGAACTGATGCGTAATTTCAAGATGGACATCTATGACAAGGAGGTATTCGTGTTTACCCCGAAAGGAGATTTATACCGATTGCCTGCGGGTGCCACATTGTTGGATTTTGCATTCAATATCCATTCGAAACTTGGATGCATGTGCGTGGGGGGACGTGTGAACGGCAAGAACGAGAAGCTCACATATAAGTTGCGCAGCGGTGACACGGTTGAGGTTCAGACTTCATCCACACAGGCACCGAAACAGGATTGGCTTAATATCGTAGTAACGTCGAAAGCACGCACAAAGATACGTCAGACTTTGAAGGAGCGTGAGAACCGTGCGGCCGACCTTGGCCGTGAAATGTTGCAACGACGATTCAAGAACAGGAAAATCGACCTGGATGAGGCAGTGTTAAGCCGCTTGATAAAGAAGATGGGCTATAAAACCATCACCGACTTTTTCAGTGACATTGCCGACGAATGCCTTGATGTGAACCTGGTCAGTGAACGTTATCTGACCTTTGAAGCCACGCAACATGAGGGTCATACACGTGTGTCGGCCGAGGAGTTCAGCCTCCAGACCGCTACCGAAAATGCTGATTCTGCCCGAGAGGGGGGAGGCGGCGACGTGCTTGTGATAGGTAACGACATAAAGGGGATGAACTACAGGTTCGCCAAATGCTGTAGCCCGATATATGGTGATGACGTTTTCGGCTTCATCTCAGCCGAAGGTGTGATAAAAATCCATCGTACCGACTGCCCTAATGCCCGTAATATACGTGAACGTTACCCCTACCGTATGATTACCACAAGGTGGTCGGGCAAAATCGGTAACCAGTTTGCAGCCACCCTGCGGGTGGTGGGGCGTGACGACATCGGCATAGTGACCAACATCACATCCATAATATCGAGAGAGAAAAATGCCACACTTCGAAACATTTCCATTGATTCAAACGACGGCCTTTTCCAGGGGCATCTTACAATCGGTGTAAGCGATACCCATGCGCTTTCAACGCTTATCAAAAAAATCCAGACGGTTAAAGGTGTCAAGGAAGTGCAGCGTGCAAACTGATGCGGACGCCACATTGGCGGCTATCTTTAACCGACATCCTACATGCCATAATAATCAACAACTTCACAACACCCATAAACAATGATGAAAAGATTTTTGATTCCGGTTGCCGCGCTGTGCCTCCTGGCATCATGCGGCGGGACAAATGAAAATCCTGATGCGCGTCGGCTGTTTGATGATGCCGATGCTGCCTTCAGGTCAGGGGATTATACTGAATCCACAATACTCTTGGATTCACTTCAGAAAGGTTTCCCCGAAGAGATTGCCATACAAAGGGAGGCACTGGCACTTCGTCCTAAAGTGATAGAGCAGTTGGCTTTGCTCAAAATCGCGTCTGTCGACTCCATGACCCAGGTCGACAAATCAATGATGGAACAGCTCAAGCCTATGCTTAAATGGGTGAAGACTCCCGGTATGATTGAAGGTTACTGGACTTATGCCAAATCATATAACCCAAATTTCATGAACACAACGGGAGTAGAAGCCCGTGTGTCGGAGATAGGTCAGTTTTACGTTGTTTCTTCCGCCAATCCGTCATCGTTAAAGCACACGTCTGTCACCCTTACCATTGATGGGCAAAGTGCAACCACGCCCGTTGTGCCATATGACGGGGAAAGCAACTATCGCATAGGCGGGGGTGAAGTCATCACATTCTCTCCCGAACAGAGCGATACCATCGGGGCGTTTGCAGCACGTATCCTTTCGTCAACGTCGCCTAAGAAAATGGGTATCACTTTCAATGGTGAAAAGGGCAAGAAAACCATCACATTGACAGAGGCTCAGGCGCGAGCCATCGAGATGGCATATCTTTATTCAAACGCAGTGATTCGTGCCCGTGACAACGAGGTGGAGCGCCAGCGCCTTGAACGCACCATCGAGATTGCCAAACGCCAGGCAGCATCCGCTACAGCCGGTTCGGAATGATTCTTGATGTTGTAAGGTAAGCTGTAAAAAGAATTTATAGTAAAAACGGGTAGAAGCTTTAAACTTCTACCCGTTTTCCCATTTAGTGGTTACTGGTTAAGGAATAAGTTTTATAACGTTAATCCTCGGCGTGCTTTTCGGCGTATTCTTTGAGGAGTTTTTCCTGTACGTCGCCGGGAACGAGTTCATAGGAGGCGAACTTCATGGTGAACGAAGAGCGGCCGCCGGTTATGGAGCTGAGTGCGGTTGAGTAGGATGACATTTCCTTTAAAGGCACTTTTGCCTGTATTTTTTCAAAACCGCTGTCGGAATGCATACCCATGATGATGGCGCGGCGTCCCTGGAGGTCGCTCATCACATCGCCCATCACATCAGAAGGCACCATTACTTCTACATCATATACCGGCTCGAGAACTTTAGGATTGGCATTGCGGAACGCTTCTGAGAATGCATTGCGGGCAGCGAGACGGAACGATATTTCATTTGAATCGACCGGGTGCATTTTACCGTCGTAGATGCATACACGCACATCACGGGCATATGAGCCGGTGAGGGGGCCTTGCTCCATGCGGTCCATCAGACCTTTCACGATTGCAGGGATGAAGCGTGCATCGATAGCTCCGCCCACGATGCAGTTGTGCACCACGAGTTTGCCGCCCCATTGCATCGGGATTTCCTGGGTGTCGCGAACGCTCATCTTATATTCCTGGTTCCCGAATTTGTAGGTGTCGGGCAGGGGTGCATCTTCCGAGTAAGGTTCAATAATCAGATGCACTTCGCCGAACTGGCCTGCTCCACCTGATTGCTTTTTATGACGGTAGTCGGCACGGGCGGCTTTTGTAATTGTTTCGCGATATGGGATTTTCGGTTCTTCGAACACGATGGGGAGTTTGTCGTTGTTTTCCACGCGCCACTTGAGTGTGCGGAGGTGGAATTCGCCCTGGCCTGAAAGGATTGTCTGTTTTAGCTCCTTGCTCTGCACCACTTCCCAAGTGGGGTCTTCTTCGTGCATGCGGGTAAGGATTACCGACAGTTTTTCGGCATCGCTTTCGGTGACGGGGCGTATTGCCCTGGAATATTTCGGTGCCGGGTATTTGATGAAATCGAAGGCGATTTCGCAGCCCTTTTCGTTAAGTGTGTTGCCGGTGCGCACATCTTTCAGTTTAACGGAGGCGCCTATGTCGCCTGCGCAAAGTTTGTCGACAGGTGTCTTAATCTGGCCGCACACACAGTAAATCTGTGCTAGACGCTCTTTGCCGCCACGGGTTATGTTGTCGAGGTCGGCACCGGCATTCAGGGTGCCTGACATCACTTTGAAATACTGGACTTCGCCGATATGGGGTTCGACTGTGGTTTTGAACATATATATGCTCAGCGGGCCGTTGCTGTCGGGTCGCACTTCATCTCCGGCAGTGTCGACTGGTGCCGGCATGTCGTTTACGAACGGCACCACGTTTCCTAGGAATTCCATCATGCGGCGAACACCCATATCCTTAAGCGCGCTTACGCAGAACACCGGGAAAATCGAACGGTCAACAAGCCCTTTGCGTATGCCTTCGCGCATCTCATCCTCAGAAAGATGGCCTTGCTCGAAGAATTTTTCCATCAGGGTCTCGTCGTTTTCAGCCGCAGCTTCCACGAGGGCTTGGTGCAGTTCCTGTGCACGCTCCAATTCTTCGGCGGGAATCTCCTCGATTGTGGGCACGCCGCCGTCGGGCCCCCAGGAGTATTTCTTCATCAGCAGCACATCGATCATGGCATTGAACGTGGGGCCGCATGACAATGGGTATTGGATGGGGACGATTTTCTTACCGAAAATCTCGCGCATCTGTTCAAGGGTGTTGTCGTAATCGGCTTTTTCACCATCGAGCTGGTTTATGGCAAATATTACGGGTTTGTTCAGTGAGGCGGTGGTGCGGAAAATATTCTGTGTGCCGACCTCTACGCCGTATTGTGCGTCGACAAGTATTACGCCGGTATCTGTTACGTTAAGCGCCGTAACGGCATTTCCTACAAAGTCGTCAGCCCCGGGGCAGTCGATAACATTGATTTTCTTATTGAGGAACTCAGCATAAAAAACCGTGGAAAAAACCGAGTATCCATACTCCTTTTCCACAGGGAAATAGTCGGATACGGTGTTTTTAGCCTCTACCGAACCGCGACGTTTTATAACTCCACACTCGAAAAGCATAGCTTCAGCGAGTGTGGTTTTTCCCGAGCCTTTGCTGCCGAGCAAAGAGATGTTTTTGATTTCGTTAGTTTGGTAAATCTTCATGTTATTAGAGATTTAGTAAGTTTTTTATGATAGTGGTGCGAAAGCCTCCACTTGGGTGCCGCCAAATTAATGAGTGTTGGCAAAATTCACAAAGGAGACCTTTCGGAGCGCAAATTAGCAATTATTCCCGTAACTACAATAATATTTTTTATGTTACGTAACATAGTTGCTTAAACAGTTTGTTTTTATGAGGGTGCATCCCGATTGAATACGGCATGGTTCGGCCGCCCTTACCGACATAGTGGTTACGGGTTGGCGTTAGCGGAATTTTTCGTACCTTTGCACTCTTGAAAATCCAATCAGTAGCATAGCCGCTTATGGACGAAAATTGCCAGATAGTATCCTTCGGCAGGTTCGAACTGAACCCGTCGGAGAATCAATCCGAACCGGTGTGGGGCGACCTGCCGGTGATAGCCACCCGCAACCTTGTGTTATTCCCTCATGTGACGATTCCTATCGCCCTTATACGCAATAATGCCCGTAAGGTCGCGAAGTATGCCGCAGATAATCATATATCGATAGGGATATGCTGCCAGCTTGACCCGGCAGACGAGCATCCGGATAGTGTGAAAAAAGTGTTTTCACACGGCGTGATAGCTGACGTAATCCAGGTTATAGACCTTCCCGGCGGGGCGCAGACAGCCTTGGTGCGTGCACGCGACAAATTCAAGATTCTCGGGGAGGCTCCCGGGAACACCATACCGGAATCGGAGCTTAATGTGACGGCCAAACCTGTGGCCGACCGCCTTTCGTCAAGCCCTGATAAGGAGTTCGACGTGCTTATAAAAAGCATACGCGAGGCATGTGCGTCGGTTGTGGGCAATTCCGAAGGAGGACAAGGGCTTCTGATGACAATCGAGCATATGGATGAGGCTGCGGAATTGGTAAATACCATAGCCACCAACCTGCCGCTGGACCCTCGTGACAAAATGAAGATGCTTGCTATCAATTTAGTGAAGCAACGCGCTTTCAAATTGTTCCAGTCCATGCAGGCTCTGCTCGACAGCGTTGAGATTGCAAACAACATAAAGGAGCGTGCACGCGAGGAGATGAACCAGCAAAGCCGCAATGCTTTCCTGCAACAGCAGATGAACGCAATCCGAGAGGAACTTTATGGCGAAGAAGGGGAGGAGGTGGAGAAACTACGTAGAAAGGCATCACAGCTCAATCTCCCGGAAAATGCGGCCAAAACCGTTGACAAGGAAATTGACAAGCTGGCCCGCCTGAATCCTTCAATTCCGGATTACTCAACACTGCTCTCTTATCTTGAGACCGTGCTTGACCTCCCATGGAACGTAACCACCCCGCTTAACGAAGATTTCGCAGTGGCGGAAGAGGTTCTGAACAACGACCATTACGGGTTGGAGAAGGTGAAAGACCGCATCCTGGAGCAGCTGGCCGTTTTGATGAATAATCCGAACGGTAAGGCGCCTATTTTATGCCTTGTCGGCGCGCCCGGCGTAGGTAAGACCTCGCTAGGGCAGTCGGTTGCGCGGGCATTAGGCCGGAATTACCAGAGGGTGTCGCTCGGAGGGCTCCATGACGAGGCTGAAATCCGTGGGCACAGACGTACATATATCGGAGCCATGCCGGGACGTATCATAGAGTCGCTACGGCGAGCCAAATCCTCAAACCCGGTTATCCTCCTTGACGAGGTGGATAAGATAGGTTCGGATTTCAAAGGTGATCCGTCGGCCGCGTTGCTCGAGGTGCTCGACCCTGAGCAGAACTGCCATTTCCACGATAATTATATCGACGTTGATTTCGACCTGTCGAACGTGTTGTTCATTGCCACTGCGAACACATTGTCGACATTGTCGCAGCCGCTTTTGGACCGCATGGAGATTATTGAGATTTCCGGCTACCTTGTGGAGGAAAAGATGGAGATTGCCCGCAGGCACCTGTTGCCGCGCGTTCTGAAGCAGCATAACATGGATGTGGATGATGTCAGCATTTCAGACGACGCATTGAAAGGTATAATCGAACAATACACCTCGGAGAGCGGTGTGCGTCAGCTTGACAAAGCGTTGTCTGCCGTAGTCAGGAAAACCGTGTTGCGAAAGATGCGTAAAAAGGATTATCCTCATGAGATTATGCCGGAACACCTGCATGACTACCTCGGGCTGCCGCGTCATAACTCCGACCATTACGAAGGAAATGATTTCGCCGGGGTGGTGACCGGGCTTGCCTGGACTGCCGTTGGCGGGGAAATCCTGTTTATTGAATCTTCCTTGTCAAAAGGGAAGGGTGAAAAGCTCACGTTGACGGGTAATCTAGGTGATGTGATGAAGGAATCGGCTGTGATTGCATTGCAATATGTCAAAGCCCATGCTGATGAACTTTCGATTGACCCGGAACTGTTCGACACCTATAACCTTCATATACATGTGCCTGAGGGGGCAATCCCCAAGGACGGCCCTTCGGCGGGTATCACGATGGCTACCTCGATTGTGTCGGCATTCACACGGAAGAAAGTGCGCGAACGGCTTGCCATGACCGGGGAGATAACACTCCGAGGGAAGGTGCTGCCTGTTGGCGGGATAAAGGAAAAAATCCTGGCTGCAAAACGTGCGGGTATATCCGACATCATACTTTCCGACGAGAACCGCCGCGATGTGGAGGATATAAATGAGCGTTATCTGGCCGGATTGAATTTTCATTATGTGTCGACAGTGCTCGACGTAATGAAAACCGCGATTACAGACGTTGCCGTTTAACCTCATATATCCATAGAAAAGGAAAATAACACGATATGGCTGAAAACTCCCTGCTATCACGCCTTGACGGTATCGACGCACGCTTTGAGGAGGTGTCGACCCTGATTACCGATCCGTCGGTGATAGCCGATATGAAAAGATATGTGCGGTTGAACAAGGAATATAAAGACCTTGAACGTCTCACTTCGGCTACCAACCGTTACCGGGCGCTGCTTGCGAATATCGCAGAAGCAAAAGAACTGCTGGAATCGGAGACTGATTCCGAGATGCGCGAAATGGCTCACGAACAGTTGGACGAGGCAAATGACACTTTGCCGCAACTTGAAGAGGAAATCAAGTTGCTTTTGATTCCTGCCGACCCCGAGGATGCTAAGAACGCAATAGTGGAAATCCGTGGCGGCACAGGTGGCGATGAAGCCGCTTTGTTTGCGGGCGACCTGTTCAAAATGTATTCACGTTATTGCGAATCAAAGGGCTGGCAGGTTGCTGTGACGAGTTTCAACGAGGGGACGGCAGGCGGATTCAAGGAAATCGTGTTTGCTGTAACGGGCGACAATGTTTACGGAACGTTGAAATATGAGAGCGGTGTGCACCGGGTGCAACGTGTACCTGCAACTGAGACCCAGGGGCGTGTGCACACTTCGGCAGCCACGGTTGCCGTTCTGCCAGAGGCCGAAGCGTTCGATGTGGAAATCAACGAAGGCGAAATCAAGTGGGAAACCTTCCGAAGCGGCGGAGCCGGTGGTCAGAATGTCAACAAGGTAGAGTCGGGCGTGCGCCTTCGCTATATGTGGCGTAATCCAAACACAGGTGTTACCGACGAGATATTAATCGAATGTACCGAGACACGCGACCAGCCTAAAAACAAGGAGCGTGCGCTTAGCCGTTTACGCACGTTTATTTACGATAAAGAGCATCAGAAATATGTGGATGACATCGCCTCGCGGCGCAAAACACTGGTCTCGACCGGTGACCGTTCGGCAAAAATCCGCACATATAACTTCCCGCAGGGTCGTATAACCGATCATCGCATCAATTATACGATATATAACCTCCAGGCATTTATCGACGGGGATATACAGGACTGCATCGACCATCTGATTATCGCCGAAAATGCCGAAAAGCTCAAAGCCTCGGAACTATAAATACCCAGATATAGCTTATAACGACTAACCATATAACACATCTCCCCATTATGACCCGTAAAGAACTTATAGAAAACATTGCCCGTAAGCGTTCGTTTTTGTGTGTCGGTCTTGATAGCGACCCTTTGAAGCTTCCGAAACATCTTCTTGAAAAATGCGAATCACCGGCGCAGGCAATGCTTGAATTCAATAAAGCCATTATTGATGCGGTTGCTCCTTATTGCGTGGCGTTCAAACCGAATACTGCCTTTTATGAGGCTCTTGGAGCAGAGGGGTGGAACGTGCTTGACCAGACCGTTGACTATATCCGCAAGAACCATCCCGACCAATTTATTATAGCTGATGCCAAACGCGGTGACATAGGAAACACTTCGGCATTGTATGCCAGGGCGTTTTTCGACAATATGGGTGTTGATGCCCTTACAGTAGCGCCATATATGGGTTCCGACAGCGTGAAGCCATTCCTCGGTCATGATGGCAAGTGGGTGATTCTGCTTGCCTTGACATCTAATCCCGGATCACATGATTTCCAGTTTTTGGAAACCGGTGCCGGGCAAAGGCTGTTTGAAGAAGTCCTTGCCAAAGCCGGGACATGGTGTGGACAGGATGAGATGATGTTTGTAGTAGGGGCTACCCAAGGGAGTATGTTTGCCGATATACGGCGTGTGGCACCCGGGCATTTCCTGCTGGTTCCTGGCGTGGGTGCCCAGGGTGGAGACCTGGCCACCGTATGCCGTTACGGCATGACACCTGAATGCGGATTGCTGGTTAATTCGTCGCGTGGCATAATATTTGCTTCCGGAGGCGAGGACTATGCGGATGCGGCAGGGGATGCTGCAAAAAAACTTGCAGAAGAAATGGGTGGTATGCTTAACACATATAGCAAAATTTAACGCTCCGTTTAAGGATGTTTCACTGAAAAAGCGGTATTTTTGCCTAACCAAACCATGAATGTGCCGGTTGTAGATAACGGGGCTTATAACCCTAGCCGATGCAACTCATTAGATGGTTGATAAAATATCAAGGAACTCATTTATAAGTAAAAAAAATATCATGACAATCGACAACTACAATTTCGCAGGCAAGAAAGCCATTGTGCGTGTTGACTTCAATGTGCCCCTCGATGAGAACGGCCACATAACCGATGATACCCGTATCCGTGGCGCCCTTCCCACTCTCAAAAAAATCCTTGAAGATGGCGGTAGCCTTATCATCATGTCGCATATGGGCAAACCCAAGGGTAAGGTCAATCCCAAATTCTCTCTTGCCCAGATTAAAGACGACGTAGCGAAGGCGTTAGGCCGTGATGTTATATTCGCCCCTGATTGTGCCGATGCTTCGGAAGCTGCTGCCAACCTCAAGCCCGGCGAAGTGCTCCTGCTCGAAAACCTCCGTTTCTATCCTGAAGAGGAAGGTAAGCCCGTAGGTATCGAAAAAGCCGACCCTGCATATGATGACGCCAAGAAGGAAATGAAGGCCCGTCAGAAGGAATTTTCCAAGAAACTCGCTTCATATGCCGATGTATATGTGAACGACGCATTTGGTACAGCCCACCGCAAACACGCGTCTACCGCAGTTATCGCCGATTATTTCAACGCCGAAGACAAAATGCTCGGTTACCTGATGGAAAAGGAGGTTACAGCTGTTGACAAAATCCTTAGCGACATCAAACGTCCTTTCACCGCAATCATGGGCGGCTCGAAAGTGTCGACCAAAATCGGCATCATCGAAAACCTTATGGATAAGGTTGACAACCTTATCCTTTGCGGTGGTATGACCTATACTTTTGCCAAAGCTATGGGCGGGCATATCGGTGTCTCCATTTGCGAAGACGACAAGCTCGACCTTGCCCGCGACATCATGCAGAAGGCTAAGGATAAAGGAGTAAACCTTGTTCTCGGCACGGATTGCGTTGCAGGCGACAGCTTCTCGAACGATGCCAATACCCAGGTTGTGTCGGTTATGGAAGTTCCCGAAGGCTGGGAAGGTATGGATGCCGGTCCTGAAACTCGCAAGGCATTTGCCGATGTTATCCGCAATGCAAAGACCATTCTTTGGAACGGTCCTGCAGGTGTGTTCGAGTTCGACAATTTCACCGCCGGTTCACGTGCTATTGCCGAAGCTATCGTTGAGGCTACCAACAATGGTGCATTCTCCCTGGTAGGTGGTGGCGACTCTGTTGCATGTGTCAACAAGTTCGGACTTGCCGACGAGGTTTCGTATGTATCGACCGGTGGCGGCGCGTTGCTCGAAGCTATCGAAGGTAAAATCCTCCCAGGCATCGCAGCGATCCGCGGAGAAAAATAATAAAATAAAGTTACAGAATCCTGTGCCTGCGGCCTGCGTCGCGGCATAATTCCGATATAACAGGAAAAGCGGGATTTGGCCGATATTTGGTCAAACCTCGCTTTTTCCCTATTTTTGTGTATGATGAAAGATTTCCAGGCTTCCCCTGTAGTTGTTACAGATGAGTTTTGGCGGTTTGTCGAGACGCATCAACATGAGGATGTGATGAAACTCCGGCTTAAATTTCACCGCAACAATGAGGCGTGGGTGGAGAATGCAATAAACCATATCGAATGTCTGAAAAAGTGTGGTAAAAAGTTTGGCAGTCTGCAACCACGGCTGATGCAGTTGCCTTTATCGGTGGAGCAGGCCACTTCTGAGCGTGTGGCGCTTTTGCACGGGGAAATTGCCAAGCGGATTGTAGGAGATGCGAAATGCATCCTGGATATGACCTGCGGAATGGGCATAGACTTGAGAGCCATTGCCACATCTCTGAATTGCAGTGCTGTAGGGATTGAAATGAATCCCACTCTTGCCTCGGTAACTGGATATAATTTCGGGGATATTGAAGCTGTGGAGATTCTGAACTGTGATTCGGTAGGGTGGTTGGAGAGGTACTCCGGCAATAAGTTCGACCTGGTGTTCATTGATCCCGCACGACGCGGTGATGCCGGTCAAAGGGTTTTCAATATCCATCATTGCCAGCCCGATATTTCCGAACTGCTGCCGCTACTGTCGCTTAAAGCCAGGTTTGCAATGGTTAAGCTTTCCCCCATGTTGGATGTGACTCAAACATTGCGTGATCTTCCCTTTACTGCCGAATTGCATGTGATTGATGATGGGGGAGAGTGTCGAGAACTGCTGGCTGTGCTTGATTTTGAAAGGGATTGCCACATAGAGGCAGACATAGTAGTCCATTCCGCACATATGGAATTGGCATTTACCTATAGTGATAACCAGGAGTGTGAATGCCGTTTCGGCACGGGGCTGCCCGGGCAATGGTTGTTTGAACCCTCACCGGCTGCAATGAAATCCAAGCCTTTCGGTGTTCTTTGTTCACGATACGGGCTTGTCAAATTCCATCCTAACACACATCTGTTTGTCGGGGATGCCCCTGTGGAAGGGTTGCCGGGCAGGTGGTATGAAATTGAGGAAGTGGCAGAGTTCTCGTCATCTGCCATAAAATCGATTAGCAAAAGGGGGATGTCGGCAGATGTCGCTGTCAGGAATTTCCCGCTTAAAGCCGAAGAGTTTCAGAAACGCTTGAAAATAAAACCTGGTGGTTTACGACGTATAATAGGTGCCACGATTTCTGCATCTGATAGCACGGAAAAACGGATGATTTTTATTCTTAAGAAGCCATCGCACTCCAACTGAACGGTATGTTGACTGTTTGGAAACCGAATAAGTACGCCCCCTGTCTTTGCCGGTTATTTCTGAAACATACGGGCCATGTCGCGTTTATCGTCACGTTCCTTTATTGATTGGCGCTTATCGTACTCTTTCTTACCTCGGCCAAGCCCGATTACAAGTTTTGCATATCCACGGTCGCTTATGAAAAGCCTCAAAGGCACAATTGTGAATCCGGATTCCTTGCCGTCTTTTTCCAGCCGGGCTATTTCTTTGCGGTTCAGCAATAGTTTTCTGTCGCGACGCTCGGTGTGGTTATTGTACGTGCCGTAAAAATATTCGGCGATATACATGTTCTTAACCCATACTTCGCCATTATTCACATAACAGAATGTATCAACAAGGGATGCTTTCCCTTGGCGTATGGATTTGATTTCCGTGCCGGTAAGCACTATCCCGGCTGTAAATGTGTCGGAGATGGCATAGTCGAATGTGGCACGACGGTTTTTTATATTTACTTCCTTGAATTTCATTTTCATAAGTGAGTCGTAAAAATTATTTTATAATCCGGCAGCAGGATTTTCGAGTTATTGTTGCCTGATGAAGCAGGAGTGTGGCTCGCTACACAACTGATTAAAATATGGAAAAGTGCCGGAATGGTCCCGGCTGGGATGTAAAGTTGCGAAAGCAATCATAAACGTAATAATTTATATGATTTATTGAATCATATAAGGGCATTGAGAAGAAATGAAATCAGATAGGCCGAACCAAGAATCGACACTGTGGCCATAATCATAAACAGCCCTAGGTTGCGCTCTTCAACGCCTACATATTTCCATCCTTTCCATATAATGAAAACAACATATAGCGGGAGGAATTCGATTAAGGCGATGCGGACTTTGACAACATTCGACAAAAGCGTTATCAGCCCTAGAAAAGTGAGGCAGTACATTATCATCATCATAGACCGTCCACGCGAATATTTTGCGGTATCGTCCTTTTGTCCGATAAGCCGTGGCATATAGACCTGGAATGCATATCGTGCTGACTGGGTTGCAAGAAACAGTGACACAAACGTGATTATTGCCATCTGGAGCGCCCCTAAAAAGCCGGGGCCTCCATCGTAAATCATCTTTATAAACGATGAGCATGCACACACTGCTATGCATGGCATGAACCCGAAGCGGAACTGCCTTGCCGCCTCATGTTCTACCCATTCACATTCCTCTTTGCTGAACGACGCACCATCCCTACCGCCGGATTCGTCGAGCCGGCGGTTACGATGGGAAAGGAATCCGTGTTTCCCTTCCATTTCTAGATCTTCCCACCCGCGAGAGGGCGCAAATATTATTTGTATGAGGTTTTTAAGATAGTTAATCACCTGCGTAACTCTAATGAAATGGTAAAATTGCTTTAGCTTGCAAAAATTATCAGGCAACAAAGTTACGAATTTCGCAGCTTATTTACACAGATTTATCCCTTATTAGGTATGCATAATGCAATTAACAATCTGTGGGGTGTTCGGCTGGCAAAGACAAAATCTCATGCGCCAGCCCTGTGTGGGTGGGGAGTGGTGTTGCACTTTTAGGCAAAGTTGGCTAACTTTGCGTGACGAACCAATGAATATATAGGTTCGTGATGTTACCAGGCGTGATGTGGGATTTCACATCAGATACTGGCCAAACTACCAACCATAAAACAAAATAATAGTAAAATGTTGAAACGAATCCTGTCAATCTCTGGGAAACCGGGACTTTACAGACTGGTTAGCCAAGGTAAGAACATGCTTATAGTGGAAAGTCTTGCCACAGGCAAGCGTATGCCGGCTTATGCAAGAGATAAAGTGCTGTCGCTCGGCGATATCGCTATATATACCACCGAGTCGGATACCCCGCTTGGCGATGTTTTGGAAAAGGTGAAGGAGGCAACCGGAGGGCAGCCTGTCGACGCAAAGGCGATGGGGGATGCAGAACTCCGTGATTACTTTAAGGAAATCCTGCCCGATTATGACGAAGACCGTGTTTATACAACTGATATCCGTAAATTGTTCAGTTGGTATAATCAATTGGTTGCCGCAGGTGTGACAGAATTCAAGGAAGAGGAAATCCAACAAGACGAAGCTGCTGAAGCTGCCGAAGAGGCTGATAATGCCTCTGTTGAAAAATAACTGCTATTAAGATTATGTCGGCTGAAAATCGACTAATCGGATTATATACGGATACATTCGGTTTCGCCCCGGCTGCGGTTTTGCCGCTGGCCGGGGCGGGGTCGAATCGTAGATATTTCCGAATAACCTCGCCAGACGGTGTTTCGGCTCCGTTGTCTGTAATCGGAACTTTCGGTACTGATTGTGCCGAAAACAAATCGTTCATATCTCTTGCGCGGCATTTTGCACAGAAAAATTTGCCGGTGCCTGGGGTGATTGCCGTGTCAGCCGATAATTTGTGTTACCTTCAGGAGGATTTGGGCGATGTATCCCTGTTTTCGATTATCCGGAATGCATCTGTAGCAGGGGGATTTGATGAGGAAACCATACATCTTCTTGAGGGTGCGGCGAAAAGTTTGGCCGAAGTGCAATATTTCGGGGCTGAGGGTTTGGATTGGGGGATTTGTTCCCAGCAGGCTATGGACAGCCATATGATCCGTTGGGATTTGAATTATTTCAAATACTGTTTTCTGAAACAAACAAGGCTCGATTTTTCGGAATCCCGGCTCGAGGAGGAATTTGATTATTTGCACGACTTGCTGCTTAAGCACGCGAAAAGAGCCACAACGTTCATGGTCAGGGATTTCCAAAGCCGGAATATCATGCTGGCTAATGGCTCGGTGCCTTATCTGATTGATTTCCAGGGTGGCCGACGTGGCCCTGTAGAATATGATGTGGCATCGTTTCTTTGGCAGGCAAAGGCTGGGATACCTAAAGCGGTCAGGGATGCTGTGATTGACAGCTATGTGAAAAGTGCCAGATTCATAAATCCTGCATTTGATGAAGCCACATTCCGTGGCGTGTTGCCTTATTTTGTGTTGTTCAGAATCTTGCAAACTCTTGGTGCATATGGTTATCGAGGGATTTCGGAGGGGAAGTCCCATTTTATGGCAAGTATCCCGCTTGCATTGGCTAATTTGGAAACCCATTTGGCAGAATATGGGTTAGACAAGGAATTTCCTTATATCTCGGATTTGGCCGCCATGCTTAGGTCGACCCCGGTGATACAGGAGGTGGCTGATCGATTAAATGTGGCGGAATACGGCGGGCTGACTGTGACAGTTACCAGCTTTTCATATAAAAAGGGTTTCCCCGCAGATTTTTCAGGAAACGGGGGCGGGTTCGTGTTTGATTGCAGGGCTGTGCATAACCCTGGACGATATGACCAATATAAAATGTTGACAGGACGGGATGCGGCCGTCAAGTCTTTCCTTGAAGAGGATGGCGAAATCACCACGTTCCTGAAAAATGCATGGGGGTTGGTCGATGCCTCTGTGGCACGTTATCTTAAACGTGGATTTAACTCCTTGTCGGTTAACTTCGGATGTACCGGCGGTCGGCACCGGTCGGTCTATTCTGCAGAAGCTACAGCCAGGCATATTGCTGACAGTTTTCCTCAAGCACGGGTGGTTCTTTATCATCGCGAACAAGGTGTTTTGGAAACATTTCTACCGGCGGGACAATGAAGGCTTTGATATTTGCGGCAGGGGTTGGTTCGCGTTTAAAGCCATTTACCGACTGCCACCCTAAGGCATTGGCAACGGTCGGAGGTGTGACGATGTTGGAGCGCACGATTGTACGTATGCGTGAGTCCGGGGTTGACAAAATTGTTGTCAATGTTCATCATTTTGCTTCACAAATCACGGAATTTCTTGATAAGAACAATAATTTCGGGCTTGATATAGCGATAAGTGATGAATCTGACAGGCTGCTTGACACCGGCGGCGGATTGCTACGGGCAAAAACGTTGCTATGTGCGGATGAGAACGAGCCTGTAATATTGCACAATGCAGATATTCTGACTGATGCCCCTTTGGATGAAATGCTTGACGCTCATCGCAGGAATGATGCCGATGTCACGCTTTTGGTCAGCGGCAGGCAATCTTCCAGGCTGCTGTATTTTGCTTCGGATTCGCGTCTGGCAGGATGGACGAATATAAATACTGGCGAGGTTAAATCTCATGGAGCTGATTTGCGGCAGTGCAGCTTGCGTGCATTCGGAGGGGTACATATCGTAAGCCCGGCTATATTTGACCTGCTTGGGCAATATGCATCCGTGCATGGCGAAGTGTTTTCTATCACCCCGTTCTATGTGGAGATGTTGTCACGCCTTAAAATAATAGGCTTTACGCCGCGTGCAGATTTCATTTGGCATGACATCGGTACTCCTGAAAAGCTGAAACGAGCGGAGTCCGAGATGAACTGATCCGCCAAAATCTTCAAAAAGATTTTTAATTGGATATTCGGGCAAAGTTTGAGCAAAATCGGTTGTTTATTCCGATTTAAAAGCGTAACTTTGCAGCCGCTGAAACGGATATGCATATCCGACCCAGTTTAAAACCATACAAAACCACTTTATTTAATTTTTAATGGCAACAAAAATCAGATTACAACGTCATGGTCGCAAGAACTATGCGTTTTATCCTATTGTTATCGCCGACAGCAGGGCACCACGAGATGGTAGATTTATTGAAAGGATAGGTTCTTATAATCCGAACACTAATCCTGCTACAATCACTCTTAACTTCGAGCGGGCTTTGTATTGGGTTAATGTCGGTGCACAACCAACCGAAACTGTTCGCAGCATCCTTTCCAAGGAAGGCGTGCTCTTGATGAAGCACCTCCAGGGCGGTATCAAGAAAGGCGCGTTCGATGAGGCCGAAGCCCAGAAGAGATTCGAAGCTTGGAAGGCTCAGAAGCAAAAGGCTGTTGATACGCTGAAAGCTGACATGGCATCGAAGCAGGAACTTGCAATCAAGGAACGTTTCGAGGCAGAAAAAGCCAAGAATGCAGCCAAGGCAGAAGAAGTAGCCAAGAAGAAGGCTGAACTCGCCGCCGCCAAGGCCGCTGAAGAAGCTGCAAAGGCTGCTGAGGAAGCTCCCGCAGAGGCTCCTGCCGAAGAAGCTGCCGCTGAATAAGGAAGGCATTGCTCAGGTTGCTTCAAAGTATAGACAGACCCCGTGCGAATCCGTCAACGGATTTTGCGGGGTCTGTTTTACAATACAAAAAAGGCCGGAATTATGGCGCTTTTGCGGATGTTTTTTCGTACCTTTGTGGCGCTTTTTGAAGCGAATTTGTTTGGTTGCCATGTTGTTGATGGCAATTGGTTGATAAACAAGCGATAACATGATTAACATTACTTTCCCCGACAATTCGGTGAAGCAGTTTGAAGATGGTATAACGCCGCTTCAGATTGCCCAAAGTCTGTCGCCGCAGCTTGCGCGCGACGTCCTTGCTGCGTCAGTAAACGAACAGGAATGGGATCTTACACGCCCGATTGATTCCGATGCCACCATAAAGCTTTTCAAATGGGATGACCCGGAAGGGAAGCATGCATTTTGGCACAGTTCCGCCCATCTTCTGGCAGAAGCCCTTCAGGAGCTGTTCCCCGGAGTGAAATTCGGTATCGGCCCTGCGCTGGAAAATGGCTTTTATTATGACATCGACCCCAACGGGCATTCCATTACTTCTGCCGATTTTCCTGCCATTGAGAGCAAAATGCTCGAACTTGCAAAACGCAACGAGCAGATTGTGCGGAAGGATATTTCCAAAACCGATGCTTTGAAGGCGTTCGGCGACCGAGGGGAGGAATACAAGTGCGAACTGATTTCCGAATTGGAAGACGGGCATATCACAACATATACGCAAGGAGCGTTTACCGACCTTTGCCGTGGGCCGCACATCCCTTCTACGGGGGTAATCAAGGCTGCCAAGGTGATGACCCTTGCAGGCGCATACTGGCGTGGCGACGAAAAACGCAACCAGCTGGTGCGTGTCTATGGCATCACTTTCCCTAAGAAAAAGATGCTCGATGAGTATCTGGTAATGCTTGAGGAGGCGAAGAAACGCGACCACCGCAAACTTGGTAAAGAGATGGAGCTTTTTGCGTTTTCGGCCAATGTCGGTGCCGGGCTGCCGCTGTGGCTGCCGAAAGGTGCCGCCTTGCGTGACCGTTTGGAACAGTTCCTCCGCAAAATACAGAAAAAATATGGTTACCAACAGGTAATCACCCCGCATATCGGCAACAAGATGCTCTACGTAACATCCGGCCATTATGCAAAATACGGGAAGGACTCATTCCAACCCATTCACACCCCGCAGGAAGGGGAGGAGTATATGCTCAAACCCATGAACTGCCCCCATCACTGCGAAATCTTCAAAACCTTCCCACGTTCATATCGCGACCTGCCATTGCGCCTGGCGGAGTTCGGCACGGTTTATCGTTATGAGCAGACCGGCGAGCTTCACGGTCTGACACGTGTGCGCGGGTTTACGCAGGACGATGCCCACATCTTCTGTGCCCCCGATCAGATTAAGGATGAGTTCCTGAAGGTTATGGATATCATATTCTATATCTTCAACGCGCTTCATTTCGACAATTTCGAGGCTCAGATTTCACTTCGCGATCCGAAAAATACCCAAAAATATATCGGAAGCGATGAAAACTGGCATCTTGCGGAAACCGCCATTATCGAAGCCTGCGAGGAAAAGGGCTTGAAGGCACGTAAGGAACTTGGCGAAGCCGCGTTCTATGGACCCAAGCTCGACTTCATGGTTAAGGATGCGCTTGGTCGCCGCTGGCAGCTTGGCACCATCCAGGTTGACTACAATCTCCCGGAACGGTTCCAGCTTGAATATACCGGTGCCGATAACCAGAAGCATCGTCCGGTGATGATTCACCGTGCGCCGTTCGGTTCGTTGGAGCGCTTTGTGGCAGTGTTGCTTGAACATACGGCCGGCAAATTCCCGTTGTGGCTGTCGCCCGACCAGGCTATTATCCTGCCTATTTCCGAGAAGTTCAATGACTATGCCTATGAGGTTGCAAAACAGCTCACGGCAGCCGATGTGCGTGTGACTGTGGATGACCGAAATGAGAAAATCGGTCGTAAAATCCGCGATAACGAGCTTCGCCGAATCCCTTATATGCTTATTGTAGGGGAAAAAGAAGCAGAAAACGGTGAAGTTTCTGTAAGAAAACAAGGAGAAGGTGATAAAGGTACGATGAAAATTGCTACCTTTGCCGACGAAATTGCGCGGTTGGTCAACGACCTCAAGTAATTTTGATTAAAATCTGAATAACTTAACACCATTTAATGGATAAAAAACCACAACATCCGGGATCCTCACGTCCCTCATTTGGTGGGTCTCCCCGCCCTCAGGGCACGGGTGCACCACGTCCTCAAGGCTCTACCGGCCCACGTCCGGCAGGAAGCGGTTCTTCTCGTCCGGGAGGCTTTTCGGGACCGCGCCCCGGAGGGTTCTCAGGCCCACGTCCAGGTGGCTTTTCCGGGCCACGTCCCTCAGGCCCAAGGCCGCCTATGCATGGCCCCCGCATGCCGCGCAAAGAAGAGCCGTATGCAATCAACGAACGGATTCGTGCTAAAGAGGTTCGTGTTGTAGGCGATAATGTTGAAAACGGCGTTTATCCTATTCAGCAGGCGTTGAAAATGGCTGATGAAATGGAGCTTGACTTGATTGAAATCTCGCCTACCGCCCAACCGCCGGTATGTAAGATTTTGGACTATTCAAAATTCCTCTATCAGCAGAAAAAACGCCTTAAAGAGCAGAAAGCGAAGGCTACAAAAGTCGTGGTGAAAGAAATACGTTTCGGACCTCAGACCGATGATCACGACTATAACTTCAAGCTCAAACATGCGCAAAGTTTCCTTCAGGAAGGGTCGAAAGTAAAGGCGTATGTGTTTTTCAAAGGCCGTTCCATCCTGTTCAAAGAGCAAGGCGAGGTGTTGCTGCTCCGTTTTGCAAATGATTTGGAAGAATTCGGAAAAGTGGAACAGATGCCCGTACTTGAAGGGAAACGTATGATTATCATGCTTTCCCCTAAGAAGAAGCCTGTCGTGTAACCTTTTGCTTGAATAAAGCATAGAATCGAAAATTATCTGTCGCCCTTTCTATGGCAGCGGCAATAATTATAACCAATTTAAATAATTAAATAAAATGCCAAAGATTAAGACTAATTCCGGTGCTAAAAAAAGGTTCGTCCTTACCGGATCAGGAAAAATCAAGAGAAAGCACGCTTTCAAGCGACACATCCTGACCAAGAAAACCAAAAAGCAGAAACGCAACCTTACCCATTTCGGCTTGGTTGACCACGTAGACGCAGGCAATGTGAAAGCCCTTCTCGGAATGCGTTAATGCCTTTAGAGACAATTTGAGGTTTTCAAAACATTACAGTTCAACATTATCATTAACCGAATGTGCAGCTCAAAGAGCGCCTGGTAATGCCGACGCCGCTCACAATCAAAAAACGAACAAAAAATGCCAAGATCAGTAAATCACGTAGCATCACGTGCACGCCGCAAGAAAATCCTGAAACTCACCCGTGGTTATTTCGGTTGCCGCCGCAATGTGTGGACAGTCGCCAAAAACACATGGGAAAAGGGTCTTACATATGCTTATCGCGACCGTAAGAACAAAAAGCGCACTTTCCGCGCACTTTGGATTCAGCGTATCAATGCAGCTGCCCGCATGGAGGATCTTTCATACTCGAAACTTATGGGTCTTATCCACAAATCGGGTATCGAAATCAACCGCAAAGTCCTTGCTGACCTCGCCCTCAACAATCCTGAGGCTTTCAAAGCCGTTGTTGACAAGGTGAAAAACGCTTAAGCTTTGCAACAAGGAATATTAAACGACTTCTTATTCTATTTTTGATTCGGGAGATTGTCGTTTATTGAACAATAGAGCCTGTGCCATACCTGGTGCAGGCTCTGATTATATATGCAACTGCATTATCTGCCTGTATGTTTGCAATTAGTGCCAAGTCGACGGGTGTAGATTCAAGCCAGGGTGTCGGGGGTGTCGGAAAACCCTCAAAATGTCAAAAAATGGCGTTTGGATAAGGCAAAATCCATTTTTTTTTAGCAACTTTGCATGATAATATGAATGTGACCGCATTCGTTTTGCGGGGATATTCTGACACTTTAATTGACCGCATTAGGGCAATGTTCCCTAATTAATTATATCAGTGCGTTTTGATGCAATTCACAGCTTCCCAAATAGCCGTTCTCGCCGGTGGCGTAGTTGAAGGCAATGGAGATGTAGCCATATCCTCTTTTGCAAAAATCGAAGAAGGCCGTCCGGGTGCCATCTCGTTTTTGGCAAATCCGAAATATACCCATTTCATATACACGACCCAATCCTCAGCTGTTTTGGTCAGTAAGGCATTCGAGCCGGAGAAACCGGTAGAGTGTACGTTGATCAGGGTGGACGATCCTTATGCCGCAGTGGCAAAGCTTATGGAAATGGCCGCACAGATGCTCCAGCCGAATCCTGTAGGGGTTGAGCAACCATCGTTTATCGCAGATGGTACAAACATACCCGATGATGCCTATATCGGCGCGTTTGCCTATATCGGTAAGAATGCGAAAATAGGAAGAGGCGCAAAAATCTATCCACATGCATATGTCGGGGAAAATGCGACAATAGGGGAGGACTCCGTGATATATTCGGGTGTAAAGATATATCACGGTTGCCAAGTAGGGAACAGGTGCATACTCCATTCCGGGGCAGTGATTGGTGCAGACGGGTTCGGTTTTGCCCCTGTTGACGGGCATTATAATAAAATCCCGCAGCTTGGCAATGTCGTCATAGAGGATGACGTGGAAATAGGTGCCAATACTACGGTTGACCGTGCCACAATGGGTAGCACATGTGTCAAAGCCGGCACAAAGCTCGACAACCTTATCCAGGTAGCCCATAATTGCATCATCGGAGAGAACACCGTGATGGCTGCCCAAGCCGGTATCGCAGGCTCTACCAAACTAGGCAAGCATTGTATGATAGGGGGCCAGGTCGGATTTGCGGGTCATATAGATATAGGCGATAATGTGCAGATAGGGGCGCAATCAGGAATTGCCTCAAGCGTAGCCACCGGCAGCCGGGTTATGGGTTCGCCTGCGGTGGATATATCCAAATATGCGCGTCAAATCGTCCTACAGAAAAACCTGCAGGATTTATATGACAGGGTTAAAGCCCTGGAAAATGCAATAGCCAATAAATAACCATAGATATATATCACATTTGATTCATGAAGCAGCAAACACTTAACGGTGAGTTTACCGTAAAAGGGAAAGGACTTCATACAGGGCTTGAAATAGAAGCTACATTCTATCCCGCTCCCGAAAACCATGGGTATAAATTCCAGCGTGTGGATCTTCCCGACCAGCCTGTAATCGATGCATTGGCCGAGAATGTGACCGGCACAGACCGTGGCACCGTCATCTCAAAGGGGGATGTCAGGATTTCTACGGTAGAGCACGCACTTGCCGCGCTTTATGCAGCAGGTGTCGACAACTGCCTAATCAAACTTAACGCACCTGAACTTCCCATTCTTGACGGTAGTGCCGAATTCTATGCAGAAGGCATCGACCGCGTAGGTTTACAGGAACAGACTGTCGATAAGAATTACTATGTCGTAAAGCATAAGATAGAAGTACGTGACGAACAGACCGGTGCCCACCTGACCGTGTTGCCTGATTCCGAATTTTCGGTAGATGTGATGATTTCCTATGATTCGCCTGTGCTGACCAATCAATATGCACGTTTGGAGAATGTAGCGGAATTCCGTCAGAATATAGCGGCAAGCCGTACGTTCGTTTTCGTCCGTGAGGTGGAGATGCTGTTAAAAGCCAATCTCATAAAAGGTGGAGACCTTGATAACGCAATCGTTATTTACGACCGCAAGGTACCCCAGGAGCAACTCGACCATGTTTCCGACCTTATCGGCGTGCCACGGAAGAAAGTCAGCGAACTTGGTTATCTGAATAACCGTCCGTTGGTGTTTGAAAACGAACCCGCCCGTCATAAACTGCTTGATGTGATGGGTGATGTCGCCCTTATAGGGCGTCCGATGAAAGGCCGCATAATCGCGTGCCGTCCCGGACATAAAATCAATACTACTTTTGCCAAGCAGATCCGTAAGGAGATTATACGACAGGATTTGCAGGCGCCAATCTATAACCCGTCGGCAGAGCCGTTGATGGATATCAATTCCATCCGCGCCCATATTCCCCACCGCTACCCGATGTTGCTGGTGGACAAGATTATCGAAAAAGGGGAGAGCTATATCGTCGGTGTTAAAAATGTAACTGCAAACGAGCCGTTTTTCCAGGGGCATTTCCCTCAGGAACCGGTTATGCCGGGTGTCCTTCTGGTAGAGGCCATGGCACAGACCGGCGGTCTGCTTGTGCTCGGTACGATTGAAGACCCCGAACGTTATTCGACTTATTTCATGAAAATCGATAACGTTAAATTCCGTCAGAAGGTGGTACCCGGCGATACATTGTTGTTCCATGTATCATTCCTGACCCCTTTGCGCCGTGGTTGTGCATTGATGAAGGGTGTGGCATTCGTAGGCGACAAAATAGTGTGCGAATGCGAGTTCATGGCTCAAATTGCGAAAAACAAATAAGCTGTGGCCTGCAAAGGATTACGCGTTATCTTTTACAGAGTTAAAACAAATTAAATCGGATGAAACAACCTTTTGCATATATCCATCCTGCCGCAAAGATACATCCCAGCGTGGTTATCGAACCGTTCGTAACCATCGACCAAAATGTTGAAATCGGTGAAGGAACCCATATCGGCAGTAATGTCACAATTATGGAGGGGGCAAGAATCGGTAAATATTGCAATATATTTCCCGGTGCCGTTATTTCAGGCATTCCTCAAGATTTGAAATTCAAAGGTGAGGATACCGTTGCCATTATAGGTGACCACACCACGATTCGTGAATGCGTAACCGTAAACCGTGGCACAGCCTCTAAAGGTATGACACAGGTAGGTGCCAATTGCCTTATAATGGCGTATTCACATGTGGCGCATGACTGTATTATAGGAAACAATGTGATTATCTCCAACGCTACCCAGATTGCCGGAGAGGTGCAGGTCGATGATTTTGCCGTTATCGGCGGAGGGTCGCTTATCCACCAGTTTTGCCACCTGGGTGCGCATGTCATGATCCAGGGTGGTGCACGTATAAACAAGGATATCCCTCCTTATGTTAAAGCCGGACGTGACCCTATTGCATATACCGGGGTAAACTCAATCGGTTTGCGACGCCGGAATTTCACAAACGACCAGATTCGGGAAATCCAGGAGATTTACCGTTATCTGTACCTGTCCCGTCTGAATGTGTCGGATGCAGTCGACCGAATCGAAGCTGAGATTGCGGCCACTAAGGAACGTGATGAAATAATCGAATTTATCCGTAATTCCAAGCGGGGTATTGTCCGCGGATATGTCTAATGATGTGGGGTATCTCTCACACAAAAAACGACTCAGCCAAGGAGTACTTTTGACTGACGAACTATCAGGTTAATGGTTTCTATAATCATACCGGCATATAATGTGCAGGAATATTTTCGGGAATGCCTCGAAAGTGTTCTTGCACAATCTTTTCATGACATCGAGGTTGTAATTGTCAATGACGGTTCTACCGATAATACCCGTCGGATTGCCGAGGAATTCATGATGTCGGATTCTCGTGTGACTTTGATTAATCAGGAAAACGGAGGTATATCGGTTGCCCGCAACGTAGGGCTTGAGCAATCTTGTGGGGATTTGATAATGTTTGTCGATTCCGATGACTGCCTGCTTCCTGGTGCCATAAGCAATCTTGTGGAGGTGTTGGAATCCACAGGCAGTGACATAGCCATAGGCGGATTCTCCTATGCCAGACACGTGACAGTCGCATCCAATAACCCTGTTTACACTATATCTCCACGGGATGCTGTTGAAACCATATTATACCAAACCAAGCATAGCGCATTCAACAATTCGGCATGGGGTAAGATTTACCGTCGGTGCATTATCGGGCAAGAAAGGTTTACTCCAGGACTTTATTTTGAAGATATAGATTTCTTTTACAGGGTTTTTATGAGAGCCGGTGTAATCGGTGTGACAGAAAGTGTCGTTTATTTTTACCGGGCAACACCGGGTAGCATCATGCATGTTTTTTCGCCGAAGCGAGCGGATGTGCTTGAGATAACCCGGAGAATAGAACTATATTTTAATAATGACCCGCAGTTGTTGGCCGCCGCACAAGACAGGCGTCTAAGTGCCAATTTCAACATATTCGCTTTAATCAGCTGCCAGCCTGACAGAGATAAATACAAACAGATTTCCGCCGGCTGCTGGGATGTGATAAAAAAATATCGCATATTGGCTCTTATGAATAATAATGTGCGCCTCAAAAACAAAGTCGGGGCGTTATTATCCTATTTTGGCAAAACCGTATTCTCAATATTATCACGTTTAAATAAATAGTAGAATGAAAATAGTGCTGTGCGTAGTCGGGAAAACGACCACAGGTTATGTGAAGGAAGGTGTTGAGGAATATGCAAGCCGTGTAAGGCGGTTCCTGCCATTTGACTTAAAGATAATCCCAGATATACGCACAACAAAAAAAATAACCATACAGGCTCAAAAAGAAGCCGAAGGAGTCCAGATCCTATCGCAGGTAGCCTCTTCTGATTATGTGGTACTTCTCGATGAACGAGGCAGGGAATTTACATCACGCGGTTTTTCTGAATTCATTGAACATAAAGCCCAGACTCTCCAAAAGAACATGATATTTGTTGTAGGTGGGCCTTACGGTTTTTCCGAAGCGGTGTATGCCCGTGCTGACATGTTATTGTCGCTTTCCAAAATGACATTTCCTCATGAATTAATCCGTTTGTTTTTCACTGAACAAATCTACAGGGCGCTTACCATTTCACGCAACCTGCCTTATCATCATGATTGATTATGATGTCAGTCAAGAATTAATTCCCGCAAAACGGCATCGGAAGTGAGCCATTGCCGTTCAGGAATAACATAATTGCCCGAATTGTTTTGGTTAATAGCCCCATCCGGTAATTTGGATACATTATTTATGAACCGCCCGATTATCGAATCAGTGAAATGCTGTCGGGCGAATGCTATGTCAAACCCATCATTCGTTCTCAGAGAGGTTATCACATAGTCGTTGAAACGATTGATTAGATTTTCATCGTCAACCGAATAAGCAGATATGCCATTTTCAATTTTGTCGATATAGATTCTTATGTTCCCAGGGTTGAACCTGCGTACCTTCCCGTCAAAGCTATGTGCAGCCGCACCCAGGCCGAGATAAGGGGCATAGTGCCAATATGCCGAATTATGGATAGCGGTTTTACCCGGGAGTGCGAAGTTTGAGACTTCGTAATGGTTATAACCTGCGGCGGATGCTTTATCGCATAATAGTGAATACATGCTGTGTGCCAAAATGTCGGAAGCTTCAGCAACCACACCTCTCATCAACTGTGCATAAAGTTTTGTGCCAGGTTCATATGACAACAGATAGGCTGAAAAGTGTGGTGGAGCATATGACAGCAGGCAGTCAAGATTTCTTTCCCAAGCGGTTTCGTTTTGTCCGGGCAGGCCGTAAATCAAATCCGCACTGTAATTGATTCCGGATTCGTTCAATGCATCCAATGCCTTGAATGAATCGGTAGCAGCATGTTTACGTGATACCGATTGAAGTTCGGTGTCGTTAAACGACTGGATTCCTATGCTGATACGGTTTATGCCCAGTGACTGGAAAAAATCTGTTTTGCGGGGGGTGATATCTTCGGGATTTGCCTCTAATGTAACTTCTTCCATTTTACTTATGTCGATAAAACGGGACAGCCCGTCGAACAGAAACCTTAGCAAATCGTCTGACAGAAGCGAAGGTGTGCCGCCGCCTAAATAAAGAGTAGTATATTGCTCTCCAATCTCATTAAGGCGTAGTGCGGCTTCATTAATCAAGGCATCGACATAGCGATGCATCCATTTTGCATCAGGAGTTGAGAAAAAATCGCAATATGCGCATTTGCTACGGCAAAAGGGGATATGTATATAAATTCCGGCCACTGTATTTTATATAAAAGAAATATTAGGTAGTAAATTATATGAAATAATTCGAATTAGCTTGATATTTGAATGAGATTCTTGGGTTGGAGCATGCGGATTCAAGATTCAGACTTTACGCTCTCGCCCGCATATCGCAGTGAAAGCGCAATACTTGCATGCATCATCATTTTCAGCACATTTAAATGGTATTTCCGGGTTAAACAATTCTTCAAGGTATGGGATGAGCATGTCGTTGAACTCTGCAACATAATCCTTATAGTCGAGGATTTTCCATTTGTCGCGTGCAGAGGCCGGGCTTTTCATATCTTCATGTTCTATTGTTGTCCCGGTCCGGGGAGCCGGGCCTTTAATCGGCTCAATCGGACTAATCATCAAGCGTTTTAACGCATAAATCATTGGCTGAATCGGTTGGTCGCAATTGCGGAACCTGGCATAAGCCTGTGCATATAACATCACCTGCAAAAACGCTTTTTTCTTAAAATCATGGAAAGTCTGATCCAGGCTTACGATAGATGTTTCGTCGCTTCCGGTCTTATAATCAATAATCCTTATGCGAGGAAATGACCCGTCGCCGGTGAAAAAGTCAACCCTGTCGATTATACAATTGAAATTAATTGTCAGTGACCTGTTTCCTGAACCTTGAAGCACAAGCCTGTCACGGGCTTTCCATTCCCCGTGCAGATAGGTAAACGGGGCCTGCGCCTGCTCTTTGCGTAGCACTTCGCGCACTTGCTCCTTAATTATCAGCCCTATTAGCTTGGTGTCGCCTGTTAATGGCTCAAGGCAGTTTTCCCCAAGCTTTTTATAATGCCGGTTGATTGACATGCATATTTCACGGTCAATTGCCGTTATGTCATCACGCATTTTCACAAGGCTTGACCTGGTTATGACCACCCCGTCGGGACGGCCTTCCAAAAGGTTGCCAAACAGTTTTTCAAAAACTTCGTGAACAATTGTGCCAAACACACTTTCGTCCATCCATTCGTTCATATCATCCTCCCTGCGGTAATGGGCTATTTTTTCGAAATAGAACGACATCGGACACCCTACATATTGTTTGATTGCACTTGCCGACAGATATAGAGGGTTTGATTCAGACCTGTAACGTTCTATAACAGCCATTATCTCCGGTGTCTTTTCGATAAGGATTTCAGGTTTTTCAGGTGATGAAAGCTTATATGGGAGAATCCTGCGGGTCAAGCCGTCGGGTTTGAAAATGTGTGCAAGCTGATGGACGTAACGTGACATCTGCCTGCTTTTTAATCCGGTTGAGCGGGCGTCGTAAAGCAGGTACACATTCTTCGCGCGTGAAATCATGCGGTAGAAGAAGTAGGAATACACATTTTCGTCATCGTCAGGAGTAGGGAGCCGGTAGGCATTCCTTAATACAACCGGGATGAAGGATGCTGTGAACCTAGCCCTGGGGAACACCCGTTCGTTCATGGATGGAATAAGCAGGGTGTCGAAATCGAGCGAACGTGCCTCCAATACCCCCATTATCTGCAATCCTTTCAGTGGAACGCCTTCGAAATTCAACATTTCGCCCTGCATCATCCTTTCCACCAGGTTAAAAACCGTGGCATTCTCAAGAAATATCCGGCCTTCTTGTATATATCTGCCACTTAATGTCTTTAACCGTTCAACGGCATTTGCATATCTGCGCAGGAACGCTTCCTGAATCATGGCACTCCGTTCCTTCCCAGAATCCCCTTTTACAGCGGCTGTCCCGACATCTGCCCCGGATTCGGTATCATTGCTGTCGGCATTAGCAGACGAAAAACCGATTGCCGCAGAAAGCCATCTTAACAGTTTGGAAAGATATTCAAATACATCAACGGGGTTATTCTTGTCAGATATGGCTCTGAACACCGGCTCCATGCCCGAAAAGCGTGCATCAGAAAACAATGATTCCGGCACGTTAAACAACCGTTTGTTTTGAATTTCCAGTAATATTGCCGTGCATGCTAACGGTTTATAGGAGCGGACTAACGGATGCGACAACACATTGACCACATCTTCATGAAAAAATGTGTTAGCCACTTTGGTCTGATACGCACGCATCTGCATGCTTACGATGTCGCGGATAAGCCCGGCCACCGCAGTATTCCTCAGTTGATACCCCATGGTTATGTTCAGGGGTGAGATATTGGCAGGCAAGGAATTGAGGAGCGGTATAAGCATATTCTCCTCGGGAAGGACTACTGCAGTGTTGCGTAGCTCCCCCATATCGATATCTTTGCCTTCGGGAAACAGCGATGACAATATCTGCCCGACCACCTTGCTTTGGCCTATACGTGACGGCACCCCGCCTATATTTATTCGGGGGAAAGAATCCAAGGGTTGCACACAATCGTATCGAGACGGGAATGTCGCGGCATAATTTTTCACAATCCGTCCTCCGGCAAGGTACTCGTCATTAAAAGCCGGAGATGCGATGTCCCAGTAAAAATCAGCCAAAGACAGTCCCCATTCATCATCTGCCATATTGCGCAACCGTGTGAAAATAGCTTTTTCAGCCGCTGAAAGATTGTTGAAACCTACAAATATGTAACGTCTGAATGGCAGTTCGTCGGCAGTAGTCCTGCCGAGTATGTCGACGGCTTCGCGATAGGCCATGCCTGAGGCATGTAATCCTGAATTGCCGAGTGCCTGATGAAAGCCATGATAAATTTCACCCATTACCTGCCATAAACGTAAAAATCCTGTCGAGGCCAAAGCCTGCCGGTTATTCGCGTCGGACGGATAGGCTATATGGTTCCAAAAGTCCCGAACCTCCTGTGGCACTTTGTCCTCATTCCAAAACCGCCGGATTACATCGACTTGTTCCGGCGTAAGGAAATTAGCTGAGATTTCCTTCAGGTCGCCTACATTTTTAAATAACTCGTCGGGATTAACAAGCGAGTTGTCAACGTCGTCGAAATCATTGAGCAATATATCCGCCCAATAAACGAACCGGTTGAAATCGATTGAAGCAGCCTCATTTTCCCCGTGATGACGTCTGACAACATCCCTGTAAACACCATATAGGATGAAAATCAGTTCCAAACGGTCGCCATGCGATTTATCCGAAAAACTTTCCACAAAGTCGACGATTGTAGTCGTTGCCGGATGTACGATTTTCAATCCCATGCCACGTGACAATGTTGCTATATGGTCGGTAAAATATGTGGCACTGCGCTTATTGGGAAATACGAAACAAAAATCAATCAGACGCTCAGGCTCGTGCGTCAGGTAGGCTTCGGCTATGGATAATAGAAACGGTTTCATCATTGCAAAGATACTCCAATTAGTCGGAATATCCATCCGGGGTCGGTGACCCCGATATTTGCAAGCGCTAAATTTTGTGTAGTAGCATGAAGTTGGCTACCTTTGCCAAAGGAAATAACAAATAATACTAAATAAGAATATGAAAACGCGTGACCAACTTATAGATGATCTGCTGACCCTCGCTTTCGCAGAGGATGTGGGCGACGGGGATGCCACAACTTTGTCGACAATACCGGCTGAGGAAACCGGACGTCAACAGCTTATAGTTAAGGAGGAGGGAATAATCGCCGGGGTGGAAATAGCCAGGAAGGTATTTGCCAAGTTTGACCCGGAATTGAAAATGACAGTGTTTATCAACGACGGCACACATGTCAAACCTGGCGATGTGGCTTTTGTGGTTGAAGGCCGTGTGCGCTCGCTTCTCCAAACCGAACGTATAATGCTCAACATAATGCAACGTATGAGCGGCGTGGCCACGATGACCAACAAATATCAGTCGCGCCTTGCAGGGCTGCATACCAAAGTGCTTGACACCCGTAAAACCACCCCCGGGATGCGTCTCCTTGAAAAGGAGGGTGTGCGCATCGGAGGCGGCAGCAATCACCGTATCGGTCTTTTTGACATGATTTTAATCAAAGACAACCATGTAGATTTTGCAGGTGGCATCCCTCAAGCCGTGAAAGCCGCCAAAGAATGGTGCAAGGCAAACGGGAAAGACTTGCAGATTGAGCAGGAGGTGCGGAATACAGAGGAAATACAAGCTGCACTTGAAGCCGGTGTCGACCGCATAATGCTCGATAATTTCACCCCGGAACGCACTTTGGAAGCAGTAAAACAAATCAGGGCATACACGGCAAGTCCTGAAGAGTTGGCCGCTGACACGCACAAGCATTCAGGAAAGGATGTTGAAATCGAGTCATCGGGTGGCATAACACTCGATACCCTTCGTGCATATGGCGAATGCGGGGTTGACTTTATTTCTGTAGGGGCACTTACCCATTCCGTAAAAGGGTTGGATATGAGTTTCAAAGCATGCTGATATAGCAGGTTCTGATTTATCCGCCGATAAAGATGATTAACCGGCTCTTCTCATTCGAGAAGAGCCGGTATTTTATCTTGCAGCAGTTCGAGTGAAGGGGTGACTATATCTGCTTTTCCCGCGATTGATTCTGCTGTGTTTGTGGTTGACAGGCCCACGACTTTGCAACCGGCACGTCGGCCGGATTCCAGCCCTTGGAAGGAATCTTCAAACACAATGCAATCCGAAGGAGATGCGCCGGCTTTCCCGGCTCCGACAATATATGGTTCGGGATCGGGTTTCGATTTTGTGACATCGCATGCCGTAACGATGGCGTCAAAATGTTTGCTGAATTCGGGATGCTGGGTGAACAGGAAATTCATTTTCTTAGTGTCGCTACTGGTGACTATCACGGTTTTCAATCCGAGATTCCTTAAGGAGTCGACAAATTCAAGGGCACCCGGGAATACCGGGTAAACGATTTCATTCTCAAATTCATGCAGCATCCTGTCAATATCCTTTCTTACTTCGGGATCGGGGAAATGGGTTGTCAGGATGTCAGTCAGGGTAGTCCCCTTGATGTCATAGGCGAAAGTGGGAGAGGGGAGATGATGTTCGCGTCCGACCTTTTCCCAAAATCGGGTGTAAAGGGTTTCCGAGTCAATCAAAACACCATCCAAATCAAATAATGCGGCCTTATACATAAACTTACGTGTTCTAAATTACCTGTTAAACGCTGCAAAGTTAAGCGTTTTAATGTTGTTGTGCAAAATGTGGTAACAGAATGAATCACTGCTACTGACAGACGGGTTAAACGCCTCGGATTATACCTGCCCAGCCGTGAAATCTGTTTAGGCTTTGTCGTTTTTTATGTGTACCTTTGCAAATGTTAGGAACGCAAATATAAAGTCATTTTGACTTTGATATAATGAAAGGGGAAATGATAATACGTACCTCGTGTATTAATCCGATTACATGTCAGTAAATAACAGTTCAAATAGCAAGTCGTTGAATAATACCCGCCGTGATATGGAGTTACCGGGGCAGCTTCCGAAAAACGACCCGATGACACTGGGTACACGCCCTATTGGTAAACTTTTGCTGGAATATTCCATTCCGGCGATTATTGCCAGTGTGGCAGTATCTGTCTATAATATTGTCGACAGTATTTTCATCGGGCGTGGTGTCGGGCCTATGGCGATTGCCGGTCTGGCTATAACCCTGCCGCTGATGAACCTGGTTATGGCCTTCTGCACGCTTATTGCGGCCGGAGGCGCGACTATAAGCTCGATTTTCCTGGGGCAGAAAAATGTGTCGCGTGCAACCGATGTCGTTAACAATGTCATGACGTTCTGCATGCTGCATGCCATCCTGTTCGGAGGTGTGACCTTGTGGTATCTTGACCCTATATTAATGTTTTTCGGGGCTACCCTTGAAACGGTTTCGTATGCCCGTGAATTTATGGAGGTGATTCTATATGCCACGCCGGTGTCGTATGTTTTCATAGGGCTGAACAATTTGATGCGGGCTACAGGATATCCGCGTAAGGCCATGATTTCGGCACTACTTTCTGTAGTGGTCAACGTGGCTTTGGCTCCATTGTTTATTTACACATTCGATTGGGGTATTGCGGGAGCCGCATGGGCAACTAACTGCGGGCAGTTCGCGGCATTTATATGGGTGCTTCATCACTTTTTGTCAAAAAAGAGTTTTGTCCATTTCAATCCGCGTAACCGTTGGTGTACGGGATCGATTTTAAAAAAGATATATGCTATTGGCCTGTCACCGTTCCTCATGAATGTATGTGCCTGTATCGTGGTGATTTTTCTCAATAAAGCCTTGCTGGAATGCGGGGGCGCCGATGGCAATCTTGCAATCGGGGCATTCGGAATCATGAACCGGACCACGATGTTTTTCGTGATGGTGGTATTCGGGGTTACGCAAGGCATGCAGCCGATACTTGGATTCAATTACGGGGCGAACCAATGGGGGCGTGTAAAATCGACCCTGATGAAAGGGATATGGATCGGATGCGCCATTACGGCATTCGGATGCTTCCTGACCGAGGCTTTCCCTGACGCAATAAGCCGATTGTTCACGGTTGATGAACGACTGATTCAGATTGCACGTGACGGGTTCCGCATCTATTTTATATGTTATCCTGTGGTGGGGTGCCAGATTGTGATACAGAATTTCTTCCAGTCAATAGGTAAGCCGCAACTTTCAATTTTCCTGTCACTTACCCGCCAGTTGCTTTTCCTGTTGCCCTTCCTGTTGATTCTTCCGAAACATTTCGGGGTACCTGGAGTATGGGCGTCCATGGCAGGAAGCGACATGCTTGCCTTTATAGTTGCCATTACTACTGCGGTGTATATGCTCCGTCGTCATGAGCGCAAACTCAAGGCGTTGGGTCAATGGCCTGCATGAGTAGTGATTTACGGGAAACCTGACATCCGGCTTCCTAATGATTAATACGTAATTAACGATAAACGATAATGATTGAAACGATTGATATGCGTGTGTCACCCGAAGTGGCATATGTGCCTTTAAGACTTCAGGCCGCAGTGTCGACACGCCTTGGGGTTGATGTGAACCGCATAAAAGATATAAAAATCAGGAAACGCTCGATTGATGCACGACAACGCAATGTAGTTATCAATCTGAGTCTCGATATATATATTGACGAATTGCCTGCTGATGAGGTTGAAAAAATCGCTATACCTGATTATAAGCCGGTTTCTGATGCGCCACAGGTTATAGTTGTCGGAGCAGGCCCTGCAGGATTGTTCGCCGCGTTGCGTCTTATAGAATCGGGTCTTAAGCCTGTTGTGCTCGAACGGGGCAAAAGCGTGGAGGAACGGGGCAGGGATATGGCTTTGATTTCACGTGAAAACATTGTCAATCCCGATTCAAACTATTGTTTTGGCGAGGGTGGTGCCGGGGCATATTCTGACGGGAAGCTATACACCCGCAGCAAGAAGCGTGGCCCTGTGGAGGATATACTGAAAACATTTGTGGCACACGGTGCATCGCCTGAAATACTGGTAGACGCACATCCGCATATCGGTACCGACCGTTTGCCAAAAGTAATCAAAGCAATACGTGAGACGATTTTGCGCAGCGGGGGAGAGGTGCATTTCTCAGCCCGTGTAACCGATATATTGACTGATGGGGGAAAGGTGTGTGGTGTCATGACATCCGAAGGGGAGACATTCCACGGCCCTGTAATCCTTGCAACAGGCCATTCGGCACGAGATGTTTACCGTTTGCTTCATGCCAAAGGAATAGCCATAGAACCCAAAGGTATTGCAATCGGGGTGCGTCTGGAGCATCCACAGCAGCTTATCGACAAAATACAGTACCATAATCCGGGAGGTCGAGGCAAATACCTGCCGCCTGCCGAATATTCCATGCTGACGCGTGTCGATAACCGGGCGGTCTATTCATTCTGTATGTGTCCGGGAGGTTTTATAATTCCTGCTGCCACGGAACAGGGGCAATTGGTGGTTAACGGGATGTCGCCTGCATCGCGTGGCACCAAATGGGCTAATTCAGGAATGGTGGTGGAGGTGCTTCCTGAAGACCTTCCGAGTTATGACCAATATGGGGATTTGAAAGTGATGCATTTCCAAGAAGATGTGGAGAGGCGGTTTTCTGAAGATGCTGATGGCTCGCAAAACGCGCCTGCACAACGAATGCATGATTTTGTTAACGGGAAGGCTTCGTCGTCATTGCCTGCCACATCATATGCAGCAGGCATACATCCGGCCCGTATCGACAAGCTCCTGCCTGCATTCATTGCAAAGAGATTGCAGAAGGGATTTGCAGAGTTCGGTCGGAAATCACGCGGTTTCCTGACTAATGATGCAACTTTGATCGGAGCCGAAACCCGGACTTCGTCCCCCGTCAGGATACCCCGTGATAATGAAACCCTCCGCCATGTGGTTTATGAGGGCTTATATCCATGTGGTGAAGGTGCGGGATATGCCGGCGGTATAGTTTCTGCGGCAATTGATGGCCGCCGTTGTGCCGAAGCGGTTGCCAATTTGGCAGGCTTGAGAATAGATTAAGAATTAAAATATACGTAAAAATACCTGCCCTTGGTGAAAGTTAATCTTTTTACAAAGGCAGGTATTTTTATCGTGTGATATTTCCCGGTAGGTCAGAGGGTGTTACATATCCTCCTCGTCAGTTTTGGCAATAGCCAGCATGCGGGTGTATTCTTCCCATGCGTTGTCTTCTTCAACTGAGAATGTCAGAGGCAATTGAGGAAAATCTTCCAATGCCTCGTTAAATTTTTTCTGAAAAATATGCAGGCTAAGGGTGTAAAACACCAGATTCCTTGCACCTTCGCCGGTATAGACTTCGGTGAGAACTGCAACGGGGTCTTTTTCAAAAACCGAATTCAAGGATTCCTCCACCTGTTCCATCAATTCGGAGTCGACGTCATTCGGCATACCATGCAACGCCGCTGTGTATTCCCAGCATACGTCAATACGGAATTTGAACTTCGGATTGGATTTGAACTTATCAATATCTTTGCGAACCGACCCCATAACGAGGTTGCCGGATTCATTGCTTTCGAACGGGGATGTTAGCCATGTTGCCATGTCGACTATGATTGCTGATTATTGTTTAGGGTGAGTGTTGATATCGTAGTGGCATATTCGCCGGTATGATTATTCGACATCAAAGTTAGTCAAATGCCATGGGATGCCGAATTTTCCGGCTCACTTTCTGCGTATAAAATTTGGGGAGGTGGGGGGGAATGGCTAATTTTGTAGTTCGAAACATTAACAGAACTCTAAAATCTACAATGGAAGTAACCGGTAAGATTATATTGGCTCTTCCCGAAATGTCGGGAACTTCAAGGGCCGGTAACGCATGGAAAAAACGCGAATATGTGCTTGAAACACAGGAGACATATCCCCGCAAAATACATTTTGACTTCTTTGGCGAGCGTGCCGATCAGTTCCCGCTTAACGTTGGCGACATCATAAAGTTGAGCTTTGATATTGAAAGCCGTGAATATAACGGTCGCTGGTTTACCAGCATACGTGGCTGGAAGTCGGAACCGGCTGCTGCGGGCATGGGTGCAGCGCCTGCACCTGTAGCAGGTGGGGCGGCTTTCCCGGAACCTCCTGCACAGACCATACCGGGCGGTTTCCCCGTTAATGACGCTTCGGCAACAGATGACCTGCCGTTCTAAACGCATTATATATATCCTGAAAACGACACAGCTACATACCGATAACCCGGTGTGTAGCTGTGTCGTTTTTAGGAGAATATAAAATGCTCAGTTCTTTAGTAGTAAAATGATTTTTATTGCTAGGTCAAACAGGATTATTTTGGCATTTCCGTTGGCTGCTATGTCGGTTTTGGCCTGATTGAATTCCCTCAGCAGGCTCTCGACATTTCGTTCATTGATAAATGGAGCGAAATTCCGGCAGAATGATTGTTCCTCGGAATTCAGATATACCAAAGACCCATCCCCGATATTGTAGATGAAATTTTCCCGCATCATCCTGCTGCAATAATCGAGGAAACGCATTTCGGCCTCCCGCCCAAGGGTTGCCACGTCAACCGACCACTTTTTTAAAACCGCGACTTTGCGTTGCCAGGCCCCGCGCATAAGCCCGATGAAATATTGTAGGAATTGGCGTGATTCATCAGAAACCGAAATTTGTTTTTCAGCTGCAATTATGCTTCCATCGGCAAGGTGTGCCACTGCGGCTGCATCGGCATCAGAGAGTGAATAGCGGGTGTGCAGATAGTGTGACACATCACCGTCGGGAAGACGTTTGACCTTTATCCGTTGCAGGCGTGAGTAAATGGTAGGCAGGATAAGTTGCGGATTGTCGGATGTGAAAATCAGTATGCTGTCCTCCAGAGGCTCTTCAATCAGTTTGAGCAGTTTGTTGGCACAATCAGGTTGCATCCTTTCAGGGAGCCACATCAGCAGTACCTTGTAACGGGTGGAATAGGACGTTGTTGAGAATTTCCGTATGATGTTCAAGCTCTCGGCTGAATAAATCAACGGCTGGCCGTTAGGATTGCCAAGTGCCGTGAGCCACTGTTCGAAATTCATAAACGGATTCCCGGCTAAAAAGGATTTCCATTCCGGCATCAGGTCATCGGAAATCCCTGCATCGGCAACCGATTTAAGAACCGGGAAAGAGTAGAATGTGTCGGCCTGGTTAAACGTGTCGTGTTGTCGGCATGAGGGGCATATGCCGCAGGAGTCCCCATTTATGCGGTTTTCACAATGAAGATATTGGGCTAACGCACGGGCTAACGCGAATTTACCCACCCCCTCAGGCCCTTCCAGTAACAAGGCGTGAGGAAGCCGGTTGTTGTCGACGAGTGCTCGCAGACGTTCCTTGACATGTTCGTGAGCCGGGATATCAGAAAATTTCATAGCGGTTAAAGATAACTTCCGTGGTTTGAAAATCAGCTGATTGGTATTTGGAATGTAAGCGGGTCGAAGTCCTCACGCGATGATGGCATAATATCCGGGTCTTTGGCCAGGTTACGGATGAACGTGAGCGTCAACTGCATCCCCTTCCATCTCAGGTGTTCTTCATAGTCAGAGGCTGCAGGAGGGTCCTTCAACATAAGTTCGCAGATTTTAACCGCTTCATCATAAAAACCCGCCATCAGATAGGATGATGCGAGGAGCAGATATGCATTTGCAGAAAATCCGTAGCTGATACCTCCTGGCATTGCTGATTCAGAACAGCATTTCCCGAAAAGTGTTGCATATTCCTCATATTTCCTGGCCCGGTAAAGAACCTGCAAATAGTATTCCATCCCTTCATGCAGGGTGTAATGCTCATGATAAAACGACAGCATCCTGATTGCTTCATCCACCTCCCCGTCATTGACAAGTTGGGCTGCCACTTCAAGCCATTTGCGCTCGTTGTCACCTTCTGAAGCCGCATACATCTGCAAATATGGTGCTGCGTCCACGGGATGGAGTTTCATGATGTCGAGAATCATGTATGGCTCGCCCGGATTGTGTTCCATAAATGAAGAATACACTTCCAATGCAGCCCGGGCCTTCCCCTGACGTGAGTAAGCTTCGGCAAGGGCTTTGGCGGCATATGAATTTTCAGGGGAGGTTGCCAGCACGCGACGCAGTGTTTCCACGCCTTCGTCGATTGTTGTTTCCGCTGCAACCAGGCCGATTCCCTTTATAAGCAACGCACGTTGGTTGTCGGGGTCGATGGCAAGGGCGTAGTCCGAAGCGGCCACGCATTCTGCCGGATGTTGCAAGGCAAGTTCTATTTTAGCCAGCAACGTCCAGTTGTCGGGGTTGAACGGGTCTTGTTGCGTCAGTTCGTCGGCGAGATTGCGTGCCGTCGCGGTATATTGCTCGTTATTGTAAAGTGTTTCTGCCGCTTCAAAATAAAGCAACGATGTAGTTTCGGCCTTTTCGCGTAGGATATGCAGGTTTTCGGCAATTAAATCGTCGCGGTTCAGTTCATGTAACATATCAATGAGCCTTATCACCGCTTCACAGCTAAACCGATGGTCGCCCGTCAACAATTCTGCCAGTCCATCTTCAGGATTGCCGTCAGGATAAGTGTCGAGCGATAGCTTCAGTACCCCCCACAGGGCAGAGTTCTTCCTACCTTTGCGACCGAACATGTTGCGTGCCGCATCGCTATTGATTGCCGACAGGAAAAATGCTTTCCGTTCGTCAAGAAAATCGCTGTCAGGATAAAGCCTGGCGCCTGCAAGAAGCACATATAGCTGTACCATTTCATCCCCTTCGTCCTGCGCATAATCGTAAATGTCGAGCAGCTCATCCTCTTCATAAAATTCAGAGTTGTTGTTGTCCCTCACACCGTTGAGGAACCGCTCATACAATTCTCGCATATACTGTTCGTCGGTCTGCTGGCCGTCAAGCATATCTATAGGAGTTTTATATAGGCGCGGCAACGGCACTCTCGGACGAGGCCGCTGCCGCGCTTGGTGGGTTAAATATCATGTGTTGCTTACTGTTTGGACTGGGCTTTTTCCCAACTGTCCTTCAAGGCAATCGTCCTGTTGAAAATCAGTTTTTCAGCTGTTGAATCGTAATCGGGCGTAAAATATCCGATACGCTGGAACTGGAATTTCTCACCTTTACGGGCGTTTTCGGCAATAAACGGTTCTACTTTAACCCCGTTAAGCGTTATCATCGATTCGGGATTAAGAAGTTCCCGGAAATCCCTGTCGGTTTCAGCAGACGGGTTTTCCACGCCGAACAACCGGTCATAAAGACGGACTGTTGCATCAACAGCATGTCGGGCAGAAACCCAATGAAGTGTACCTTTGACTTTTCGCTGGCTCCCAGGGAGGCCGCTGCGTGTATCGGGGTCATAAGTGCATCGGATTTCCACGATATTGCCATCAGCATCTTTCACCACATCATTCACATCGTTGCATTTGATGATGTAGGCTCCTTTCAAACGCACTTCGGAACCGGGTGCGAGACGGAAGAATTTTTTCGGAGGGTTCTCCATGAAGTCATCGCGCTCGATATATATTTCACGTGAAAACGGCATGCTGTGGGTGCCTGCTGATGCATCCTCAGGGTTGTTCTCCATCTCAACCGTTTCGGTCTGCCCTTCGGGATAATTCGTGATAACTAGTTTTACCGGGTTAAGCACGGCCATCCCACGGGTTGCGATGGCGTTGAGGTCTTCGCGCACGGCATGTTCAAGCAATGACATGCTAATCATCGCTTCCTCTATCTTGGTATAACCGATGCGGTCGATGAAATTGCGGATAGCCTTGGGTGTATAACCTCGGCGACGCATGCCGGAAATGGTAGGCATACGCGGATCATCCCATCCGGCCACCAGCCCCTCTTTCACCAGTTGCAGCAATTTGCGTTTGCTCATCACGGTGTAGGTGAGGTTGAGACGGTTAAACTCAATCTGACGAGGGCAATATGAATCATCGGCCAATTCCTTGACGAAGTATTCATAAAGCGGACGATGTGGAACGAATTCAAGGGTGCATATCGAATGCGTCACCCCTTCGAAATAGTCGCTTTGACCATGGGCAAAGTCATACATGGGGTAAACGTTCCATGTAGTTCCTGTGCGATGGTGGGGGTATTTTATTATACGGTACATTACCGGGTCGCGGAAATGCATATTTGACGATGACATATCGATTTTGGCACGAAGCACACGCGCCCCTTCGTCAAATTCACCGGCATTCATGCGTTCAAAAAGGTCGAGGTTTTCTTCCACCGAACGGCTACGATAAGGGCTGTTGATACCAGCCTGGGTCGGAGTTCCTTTCTGAGCGGCGATTTCCTCTGAGGTCTGGTCGTCGACATAGGCTTTCCCTTCCTTTATCATCCTGACGGCCAAATCATATAGCTGGGGGAAATAATCCGATGCATAATATTCCCTGTCGGCCCAGTCAAAACCGAGCCAGTGAATATCTTCCCGGATTGCATCCACGTATTCGGTGTCTTCTTTTGTGGGGTTGGTGTCGTCGAAACGGAGGTTGCATGTCCCGCCGAATTTTTCAGCAATACCGAAATCCATACATATGGCTTTGGCATGTCCGATATGGAGATAACCGTTAGGTTCGGGTGGGAAACGTGTGTTCAAACGTCCGCCATTCTTCCCGGCTTTGAGGTCGTCAGCCACCATCTGCTCCACGAAGTTAAGTCCTTTTGAAACCTCAGTGGTTTCATTCTCCTTGTTTTCAACCATAATCTCAGTCGAAAGTAAAAATAAATTTTAAACCATAACACGCCTGTAACACGATATTTTATACATATTGGTGCGTACCTGCATATCGGCAAGCTTATCGTGAGGCGTTGTCGGAAAGAGAAACTCAATGTGCAAAGATACGGAGAATCCGCGAAATTACGGCATAGATTCGGAAAATAAAGGAAGTTGCTGGCAGTTAGGAGTAACTGGCCGGAATGATATGCCAGGTGTATGAAATTGTGGGGCCGACTGAGGGATTGTCTATAAATCTTTTGGAAAAATGTTTAAACAATCTCTGATTTTCAGCTATCACACCACGTAATGTTATGGCGATGAAACTGTTTGTTTAAGTTGCACATATCGGTTTCTATTCCATCAGTGAACAAATGGTTATAACCACACCAATAAAAAATATCAACGGCATGAAAAATAGAAGAAAACCTTTTCCCGGATTGAAATTCACATCGGCATAGTGCTTCATGACGGCTTTACGCCTACTGGCCCTATAAATCTGTTTATTCCATATCCACCACACCAATAGAAGAACAAAATAGAAAGCCAATAGGTAGATGAAAAACGAGCGATTGACAAAAGCCGGTTTGGCAAAAGCACATAGCATTAGTATAGGAAAATAAACAAAGAACATAAAGTGCATCTGCAACATGTCATCCCCGGTGATGCGCGAATGATAGTCCTGCAATCTCTCCCCAGTCCACCAAAGGTAGTCCCAAAGATAGAACCGGTGTTTGTTCTTCTGCCGTTTCATTTGCTCCAATGTATAAATCCGAAGTTGAACATCAATGCTAGATCAGCCAGCGTCAGGGTTGCGGCTATAAAAATTATATGGATGAGCCTCTTGCCGGGACGCTTCATACCTCGATAATGTTTGCGTAAAGCTTCGCGCCGTCCTGGTGTATAATGGAGCTGACATAACAAGGATGGCAGAAAGCAGAGAGGAATCACTGCGGCAATGGCAATAGTCCAACCGAGGCAGCGAAAATCCATCGGTATGAAAACCGGTATGAGTATAACAAAGAGCCGACACAGAAAAGCAGATTGCCACCCTTAAGGTTGTTATGCTTCCTCTCGCTAACTCTCTCGGCCACATACCAGATGTGGTCAATGGGATAAAGCTGATATTTGCGATTGCTTTTCTCCATATCGTCAGCTCCATAAAATGGCCAAATCAATAAGGCAACAGATTAATGCCACGCTAATCAATACAATCTGAATCCGTCGACGCGTTTCTGACTTACAGTCATCGAAAATCCATAATTTGCTGTGAAATTGCCAGTGGCACGCCCATTGCCAACGGAACAACAGCCCTGTGAGCCACACGGCAAGTAGCACGGCAGCAAACAATAAGCCACATCCGGGGTGAGCCTGCGCCCACTCGAAAAACGATTCAGCCTTGCTGTTTATCGCTTCGTATATGTCGGTGACCGTCATAACCTGTAACAAATAGGGATTCTAAATGCAAAAATAGCATTTCTTCTACACATGCTCATTGATTTATGTTTGAAGTATTGTGCCATTTATGGCATGTCTGTAATAAAAAGAGAGCGGTGTTTCAAAATATTGAATTTTGAAACACCGCTCTCTTTCCTGTTTGAATGGCAGCTTGTTGTGTCAACTCTCTTTTACTTTGATATTCCCATCGGGGGTGATGGTGTAAGTGAGCTGATAATATATACCCGATTGAGTTCCGTTAACATCAACACTTTCTTTGCCGATTTCCTGTATGTTTATGATGATTTCGGTGACGAAGCCTTTTGCATTGACTGCATATTTCATTGAATATAACTCCAGGTTAAGGAACTTGTATCCTTCCGGTATCATTGATTTGCACTCATTGATGTTTTTCATCGCTTTTTCCACGTTGAAATCAATGGCCGGTATTCCGTCGAAGGTTGCACCATCGGGTGCGAATTTGTCGATTGTAGGATCGGTTTTGACAGGATAAAGGTTTTGGTAATAAACATCGCCGTCAGCATTCATCATACCGACGGAAATATATCCAAGGGTGTTTTGGCACTTTTCAGATACACCCTCATTGGCAATACGTAAGTAATAAACTTTCCATGCGGGGTCAACTTCGCCTAACATTTCGGCGGCTTTGGTGTAGGTGGATTCGTTATCCATCTGTGTCCCAATGGCGGCATCAGCAATCTTCGATACATAAGAGCAGGAAGACAGCATCGCTAACATAAACGTGAAAGAAATAATGATGTACTTCATGGCTTTTTTTGGAGGCAAATTTATGAAATGTTCACCAATACCCCCCCCAATTTGGTTAATTATGGTTAAATCTGCTCGAAAACATGTTTTGGCCATATCAGGCGATACTGCTATCTGACAATGATTTCATCGGTGAATAGGAATCCTCCGAATTTCCCTGGCTTTGCATTATAGCGGATATAGCGGGCTGATGTTTTTCCATCCCATCCGAAATTCATAAACGATACTTTGTCATCCTGTGTGACATCGTGTTTCAAATGCTTGATTTCTATAAATTCATTGCCATCGGAAGAAACTGATATGATAACCTCGGCCGGAAGAAATACCCCGGGGCCGCACACCTGCATGAAGTCAGCCCCGATATAGCCGAGTTCCATAACCTTGCCCAAATCGATTGTGACATCCAACCCTTCGCGGTTGCAAAATCCCTGCCAGCGACGGTCTCCATAAGTCCATCCGCCGGTAATGCCGTCAACCAATGCAGTGTCGCCACCTGCCGTGTAGGACGGATAATACATCGCATCATCAGAATATGACACTTTCGCACCCACTGCCAGGTGTTGCACAGGTCTGTCAAATCCGGGACGGTTGCCTATCTCATTTTTCAAATTGAAGGTATTATACCCCTCTGATTCCAATTTCTGCACAGCGAGCAGTGCGCGGCGGTGGAAATCGCTGTAATCCATAACATCGGGTGTGCTCCATGCCACTTCTGCCAAAGCAAGCAGACGGGGATAGGTCATCATTTCCGCATGTTGGTCAGTGGTTATGTATTCAGTGAACAGATTGGCTTGAACACCATAAATCAGTGCCGCTTTTTCAGCATCCATTTCTTCCGGGACGGGATTGAATGAATACACTTTCGATAATGGCAGATAGCCTCCTATTGCTTCCGGCTGGGAATAAGGGGCATCCTGGTATGCGTCGATATAGCAGAATTCACCGGGTGTCATAATTGCCTTATGTCCGGCATTGACGGCCTTTATAGCCCCGTCGGTACCCCTCCATGACATTACGGTGGCGTTTGGAGCCAATCCCCCGTCAAGAATCTCATCCCATCCGAGCAATTTCCGGTTGTTTTTGTTAAGGAACCGCTCTATGCGGTGAATCATATAGCTCTGCAGTTCGTCAACATTTTTTATACTCTCGTCCGCCATCCGTTTGCTGCATAAACGGCAATTTTTCCAAGCGGTTTTTGCAGCTTCATCGCCACCTATATGTATGTATTCGGAAGGGAACAGTTCCATGACTTCCGTGAGAACGTTTTCCAGGAATTCGAATGATTGCTCGTTACCCACACAGAAATCAGAGTTTTTGTAAGGTTGGCGTGAGCATGACAATTCAGGGTATGCAGCCAACACCTCCTCGGAATGAGAAGGCATTTCGATTTCGGGTATAATTGTGATATAACGTTCTGCCGCATAAGCTACCAATTCACGGATATCATCCTTGGTGTAATAACCGCCATAAGCCCCATCACTGCCTTCCTCCATGTAACGGCGGCCGTTGTTCCACCATTCTTTCCATGTAGGGAATTCTCGCCAGGCGGCGAATTCGGTCAGGCGAGGGTATTTGTCAATAGCGATACGCCACCCGGCAGCATCGGTAAGATGCAAATGCAGCTTGTTGAGCTTATATCTCGCCATCGCATCAATCTGTTTCTTGACAAATTCCTTATCGCGGAAATGACGTGATACGTCCAGCATAAAGCCCCTGTAAGGGAATCTTGGCCAGTCGGTTATAACTATGCCCGGAATTGATTTGTCATCAGCCATCTGCAACATAGTCTGGGCACCATAGAACAGGCCGGCACCAGAGGTGGCACGTATGACGATACTGTCGGGAGTGACTGACAGCACATATCCTTCAGGAGAGTTGATGCCAGGGATATTGTTTTCCTGGCGTAATATGATGATATTCCCATTTTGATTACCATCACATTTTTTGACGTTTAATGAGCTTTTCTCAAATAAATGACATAATGAGAGGCTGTCATTTTTGTTTGCCGATATTCGGTATGAAGTGTCATCATTTAAGGTAAAAGAACCTTTTGACGGCGTTATATCGGCAGGATGGGGGATTACGTTATTTACCACATCTGTGTAACATGAGCATGAAAGCGAAAGCACACAGATGCCAATGGATAGGTTCGTCAAATGTTTTTTCATGGAAATGGGTCAATGAATCCGTCATAGACTAATAAGTCTCCAAAGTTAAGAAAAAGTGGGGGTATGCACTAACGTAATCAATGCGGGAAGGGTGGCAAAATTCAAAATATTTCTTAATTTTGCAAAACAGATAATCAGATAGCAATGACACAGGAAGATATAATTTATAAATATTTCACGGGGCTAACCGATAGCCAAAGAACTCAGTTCCATATGCTTGGTGAACTTTATCCTGACTGGAACAGTAAAATCAACGTGATTTCACGTAAGGATATCGATAATCTTTACACCAACCATATACTTCATTCCCTGGCGATTGCGAAGTTCCTTAATCCCGTTGGCGGGACTTCGGTTCTGGACATGGGAACCGGTGGCGGTTTTCCGGGAATACCGCTTGCCATAATGTTTCCTGATTGCAGGTTTCATCTGGTTGACCGTATTGGTAAAAAGATAAAGGTTGCACAGGCCGTTGCTGAATCAATAGGGCTTGCTAATGTTTCGTTCCAGCATGGGGATATCGGGGAGTGTCATGAAAAATATGATTTTGTGGTATCGCGAGCCGTTATGCGTCTGGACGAGCTAATTCCGTTGATACGTAAGAACGTTTCCAATGTGCAACGTAACGGCGTGCCAAATGGACTGATATGCCTGAAGGGTGGGGAGCTGGCTGACGAAATCAGGAAATCGCCGGGAACCCCTTTGGTTGACAACTTGGCGGATTATTTTGCAGAACCGTTTTTTGAGACGAAAAAACTGGTATTCGTGGCCATGTAGGATTTGAATCCTGCAAACTACTCAACCGCATTACCATTTTAAACGTTATTTTTATAAGTAAGCCATAAAAATTATTACATATATATTTTACGGCTTGCTAAAACCGTTAACGTTGATGACATGGAAATAAAAAGATTTGAATTCAATTTGTTTGGGGAAAATACATATCTTATTTGGGATGGTGCAACCCGTGAAGCAGCTGTAGCCGATCCGGGCATGATGAGCCCGGATGAATATGACGAAATCGTAAATTTCATTTCGTCGAATGGGCTTGCCCCTAAATTCATTCTACTGACACATGCCCATGTAGACCATACCCTCGGGGTGGATTTCCTGAAAAAGAAATATGGTATTCCTGTAATCGGGCATAAGGATGACGCACCCTTAGGGCAGATGCGTCCACAGCAGGCAAAAATGTTTCATCTTCCTGTAGATCCGGAACCATTGGAACCAGACCGCTTTATTTCGGATGGTTCCAAGCTTAAGCTTGGCGAAGAAATTATAAAGGTGATAGCCACGCCGGGGCATTCGTTGGGTGGTGTATGCTATTATATCCCGGAATCAGGCTTCATCCTGACGGGCGATACCCTTTTCCAAGGTAGCATTGGCCGTACAGACCTGCCCGGAGGTAATCAACGCCAGCTGATTAAAAGCATAAAGAATAAACTTATGAAGCTACCGGCTGATACGGTGGTCTATCCCGGTCATGGCCCGGCAACTACCATAGGGCGTGAGGCAGTTTCCAATCCGTTTCTATAGGATTTTCCCAAGTAACACATTTGCAATAAAGCGAGAAGGGCACGGTTTTCTGATTCCGTGCCCTTCTCGCTTTATATGTTTTAATATAAGTTTATTATGCTTATTTTACACGCGCCAAAATAAGAGCCGAACGTTTCGGCACCATGGTTTTGCCACCATTGATTTTCATGGTATTGCCGGAATCATCCTTCAAACCATTGTGTGCGATTTTGCCGTCGATGGCTATTACAGTCCAGTCACCTTTGGGAATTGACACATCGGCAGGATTGTCAGCCCCGTTGAAGACAAGTTTGATTTCCTTCCAATCGTCGCCATTGGCATTGTTAAGGATGGAATACGATATCAGGTTATCGGTATTTGTCTTGTCGAACCTGATGTTGCGGGCAATATCCTCTGCCTTGGTCATCCTGAATGCCGGATGGGCTTTGCGTAATGCGATAAGCTCCTTGTAATAGTCGAACTGGTCGGCATTTGCGTGTTTCAGGTTCCAGTCAATCGCATTTATCGAATCAGGTGAACGATATGAATTGTGAACACCTTTTTTATCGCGGAACAGCTCTTCGCCTGCAAACATGAACGGAGTGCCTTGCGAGGTAAACACAATTGTCTGTGCCAGCTTTGCGGCACGTTTCCGGTCGGCTTCGGTAGAGCCGGGCATCGATTTTCTCAGTTTGTCGGTGAGCATGAGGTCATCGTGGCACGATACATAGTTGATAATCCTGGTGGGGGAGGCTGCATAAGGGAATTTTGAGTTGTTGCCTTTCGAATAATCAACCTGCGGGTGTGCGGTGGCGGCTACAATACCGATTTTGACGGTTTCTTCCAGTCCGGGTTTCCCGGTTGTGAAACCTCGGTCGGAAGCATCGGAATAGTGCCCTTTGACAGCATCGCGTATATCATCGGAAAACACTGCGATACCATCCATTTTAGCTACATTTTCTTTCAAAGCCCGGCGCTCTACAGGCAGGGGGGAGTCACCGGCAGTCCACCCCTCGCCATAAATAAATATATTGGGGTTTATCTGTTTTAATTCGCGGGCTACACGGTTCATTGTCTCAATATCATGAATTGCCATAAGGTCGAAACGGAATCCGTCGATATGGTATTCCTTGGCCCAGTATTTTACAGAATTAACGATAAAATCGCCCATCATCTGCCTTTCGGAAGCCGTTTCATTGCCGCATCCTGAAGCGTCGCTGTAGGAGCCATCCTGACGATGACGGTAGAAATAGCCCGGTGCGGTAAGTGAAAAATTGGAGTCGTCGTTTTGTGCCGTATGATTATAGACAACATCCATAATAACCCCGATTCCGGCTTCGTGGAGCGCCTTTACCATCTGTTTCATTTCGAGGATACGTGTCGACGGATTAGCCGGATTGGTTGAATATGACCCTTCCGGGGCATTATAGTTCTGAGGGTCATAACCCCAGTTATAGCCGTTGGAAGGAAGCTGGGTTTCGTCAACGCTGTTATAGTCATATGACGGGAGGATATGCACATGCGTTATACCCAGTTCCTTCAAATGGTCGATTCCTGTTGCGTCTCCGAGCGGGGAAACTGTGCCATCCTCGGTCAATGCCACGAATTTGCCTTTGTTTACAACGCCTGATGAGGGATGCATCGAGAAATCACGGTGGTGCATCTCATATATGACGGCATCGTTTATGTTTTTTACCACCGGCCCACGGTCGGCCGCCCAACCTTCGGGGCTGGTTGATGCCATATCGATTATTGCCGCACGATGGCCGTTGACACCGACCGCTTTAGCCCAGATTCCCGGGGTTTCCTGCAACCACTTGCCATTTTGGAAAACGCTGAAGGTGTAAAATCGGCCATAAGGCACGGGGGAGATTTCCGCAGTCCATGTGCCCTGGACGGCCTTGGTCATTGATATTTCCTGTAACGGATTCCCTCCGCGTGCGTCGGCATAAATCCGCAACCTGACTTCCTTCGCCTCCGGCGACCAAAGCCGGAAGCGTGCAGTGCCGTCGGCAATGTCCAGTTCCAAATCATTGCCTTCATAAGCGGGGTAATTGAAATAGGCAGCATCGACATCATGACCGGAAGCGTTACCGGCAGCCGATGATACCGGGATTGCCGACATAATCAATGTGCCGACACATAGGTCAATCATCTTGCTTTTCATTTTAAGGTATTTGTATGTAATCTGAATGTAAGTGAGAACTTGGAGGCTGGAGCCATAATGGTTCCGACATCCAAGAGTGATTCGTTTAATCTATTACGTGGGAATATCGGGTATTATTGTTTAAAAGGCTGCAAATGCAGAGGCTTATGTGAAAAGATTTCCTGTGTCAAAGGCTCCAATAAGCGAGATTATGAATTTTATCCTTATACATCCAGGTCAAATCGGCAAGTAGTGCGTCGGATTTGGCAATTGACCTGAAGTATTTTTCATCGAGCATGGCATATTCGGCATGTGCTACTGCGACTATAATTATGTCATATGAAGCACTGCCATGTATCCCGGTTAATCCGATGCCGTAATCGCGCAATACCTTACCTGCATCGGCATGGCTGTCGGTCACGTCGACCTTTACCGAAGCTTCTGTCAGAAGCCGGTAGATTGGTGCCGACATAGTGTTGCGTGTGTCATCGATATTTGCCTTATAGGTAAATCCCATCAGCAGTGCCCTTACCGAGCCGGGGTCCTTCCCGGATTCGCGTACTATGTCAAGCAGGGAGTCGACAACATAACGCGCCATATCATCGTTTGCCTCGCAACATGACTTCAATACCGGCATATCAATCCCCATGTTATTGCCGCAGTCGATTAGATAGTGGGGATCGACCGGGATGCAATGTCCCCCTACAAGCCCCGGACGGAACGGCATAAAGTTCCATTTTGAGGATGCGGCATTCACCACCTCGCCCATATCTATGCCTAACCCTTTGCAAAGCTTTGAAAGCTCGTTCATAAGTGCTATATTGACGTTGCGTTGGGCATTTTCCATCATTTTGGCAGTTTCCGCAACAATTATGCTGCTTGCACAATGAATTTCCGCATCAATCACGGTCTGATAAACTTTGGCAATCTCGACCAATGCAGATGCATCGTTGGCGGAAACCAGTTTCGGCGTATTCGCAAAAGTGTGCAACCTGTCAGCCGGATTAATACGTTCCGGCGAATACCCGGTTTTGAAATCCTTCCCGTTGGTCAGACCTGACAGTCTTTCCAACATAGGGATACACAGGTTATCGGTACATCCCGGATAAACAGAGGATTCGAACACAACAAAATCCCCTGGTTTCAAATGACGCGCAATGGTTTCGATAGCATGTATAACAGGTGAGAGGTCAGGCTTTTTTGCATCATCGACAGGGGTAGGAACCGTAACAATATAAAATGATGCGTCATCAAGGGCATTTTCCGATGCGTCAAACCGCAACGACTCTCCATGTCGGCAATAGATGTTGCATAATTTTTCTATACGACTTTCGTCGATGTCATAACCAATAACATTGAAATGATGTGAGAATGTAAGGGCAACTGGTAGCCCGACATATCCGACCCCTATAACGGCCACAGCAGTTTGACGCCTTGCCAACCGTTCGTGTATCTTTATTTCAGTCAACTTCATATACGATATTTCCTTCTTTATGGTATTTCCGGCCTGACTCGTCACAGATAGCATCGCCGTTTTCATCAAATTCAAGTTTGCACCCCATCCTGCTCATCCATCCTGCATGAATGGCAGGAACCCCTGTCACCAATGAATAGGGGAGTACCGGTTTTGTCACCACGGCACCGGCACCGATAAATGAATATTCCCCGATTTCGATGCCACATAATATGGTGGCATTCGCCCCTATTGTTGCCCCTTGGCGCACAATGGTAGGTTTATAACAGTCTTTACGCGGGAAAGAACTGCGAGGGTTTATCACATTGGTAAATACGCAGGATGGCCCGAGAAACACATCGTCTTCGCATATCACCCCGGTATATAACGATACATTATTCTGCACTTTGACACCTTTGCCGAGCTTGACTCCCGAAGCGATGAATACATTTTGACCGATATTGCAATCCTGCCCCAATTCGGCACCATTCATTATATGTGAAAAATGCCAGATTTTGCAACCGTGGTCTATTAATGCCCCTTTATCGATAACGGCTGTGGGATGTATGAATATTTCGTCCATAAATAAGTCGCAACAATATCACTGTCGGGCTGAAATTAAAAATTGTTTCACAGTGCCGGTTATAAATTGCAATTGTTCCTGGTTGAGTTCTGTATGCATGGGTAATGATAAAACTGTGCGCGTTAAATTATTGACATTCATCATGCCGGAATCGTATCGGCATATATTTTTATAGGCATTTTGTTTATATAGCGGCATATTATAATATATAGCTGCGGGTGTACCCGCAGCCTCAAGGCATGCCTTGAGGCTGTTGCGTAGACTTGGTGGAACTTGCAAGGTATATTGATGCCATACATGTGTTGCTTTAACAGGGCATTCAGGTGTTATTATGCCATCAATACCGTCGAAAGCCTCATTATATAGGGCTGCCGTATTCCTGCGTAATGAGATATACTCGTCGAGATAGCGCAGCTTGACTCGCAAAACCGCCGCCTGTATTGAGTCAAGGCGTGAATTCATCCCGATTTCACGATAATCGTATTTTTGTTTCTGCCCGTGATTTGCCAAACGTCTGAGATGTTCTGCCACATTGTCATCATTGGTAAACATTGCCCCTCCGTCGCCAAAACATCCGAGGACTTTTGATGGGAAAAATGAAGTACAACCGATTCGCCCGATTGTTCCGGCATGCTTCATAACCCCGTTACTACACTCACAAACAGCCCCCAATGATTGGGCGTTATCCTCGATGACTGTTATTCCTGCATTTTCAGCAATGGCTGTTATAGCCTTCATATCACAAGGGCGTCCGAACAGGTGTACGGGTATCACTGCCTTGGTGCGGCTTGAAATGCATCGTCCCAAACTTTCCGCATCCATGTTAAACGACGATGTGCCGCAGTCGGCAAACACCGGCGTGCCTCCAAGAAAAGCCACAGCCTCTGCCGGGGCGGCAAACGAGAAAGCCGGTACCACGACTTCGTCACCCGGCTTAAGTCCGATTGCCATGAGCGACAGAATCAAGGCGTCAGTGCCATTCCCGCATGTTATGCAATGGCGTACGCCCATATATCCGGCCAGCTCTTTCTCAAACATAGCCACATCATGCCCCCTGATAAAATCCGATTGTGAAATCACCCTGCTTATAGCATTGTCAATTTCATGTCGGATGCGGAGGTATTGGCCATGCAGGTCAACCATTTGTATTTTCAAATCGTTTTTCGGTGCCATATCGATACTAATCGGAATCCTGATGATGTTATGACAAGACCTGCATTGCGAGTGGGTGGATGTCGCCACTCAAACCGCATGCTGTTGTGCGATTAATTTCATGCAACACATCGATTGCCCCTGAGGCATCTTCGATGGAAAAGCCGGAACCGTCAATAATCCTTGAATAGCTCAACGTATGCAAATCGGTGAATCCGCCGGTAAAATCAAACGGTTCGTTATCAATAACCAGGTTCCGATAGGGTGTCATGGCATTGATGCCTTCGACGGATGGCCTATGGGCTGCGTTTATGCTCAAAAAGAAGCGTACACGCGCATTTTTCAGCAGGATAAGTCCGGCCACCGCATCAGGCGAGGAGTGATGTATGATAACGGATTCCATCGGCCCGAAAACCCATAAGAGCATGTCGATGAAATGTATCCCGATATTGCACGCAACACCTCCGCTTTTATTGCAATCCCCTTTCCATGAGGCTGCATACCATTTCCCACGTGGTGTTATATATGAAAGATCCACATCATAGATATGCCCGGAATCGCCTTTGCTGACTAGTTCCTTTAAACGTATAATCTCGGGGTGAAGACGCAATTGCAAGATAGTCCATACTTTATGCCCTGTTTTGCGAGCTTCGCCAACCATTGATTCCACCTCGCCGGGTGACAGGGCAAGGGGCTTTTCACAAATGACATCAGCACCTGAGTGCAATCCCATAAGCGTATGCCTGCAATGAAAATGATTGGGGGTGCAGACTGTAAGAAAGTCCACGCCGTTGTTCTTAAGCAGCTGTTCGAAATAATTGACGTCAGTAGTAAACTCAGCATTAGGGAAGTAGCTGTCAAGAACCCCTACGCTGTCGCTTATGTCGTGTGCGGCCACAAGGTTGTTGCCTGTAGCCTGGACAGCCTTAATGTGGCGTGGCGCTATGTATCCGGCCACTCCAATTATAGCAAATCGGTAATTACGTTCCATTCAATTAATAAGCTCCGATAAATTGAATCACTTCACCTTTGTGTTACAAAGGTAGCTAACAACTTTTACCCCTCCTCAATTTGTTAAATAAATTTAACGTTTTGACCGGTAAAATTGTTTGTGTTGAGCAAATCGCTACAAACGGGTTCTTCCCTAATAATATATGGCTATGCCGCTTGTTTTTGGTTTAAATTTATTCATACAATACAACACGGGCTATGTAATTTTTCTGCACAACATTCACCCTGAGGCTTGTCATCAAATACGATAAACTGCCACATAATATAAATTTTAATAGATTGTTTGACCTATAATACGCTTTTTTTTGCCTATCTTTGCGGCCTAAAACGGAAAAGAGTTGATAATTTTTTATCATGCTTATGAAATTTGATCCCGTAAATCTCGATTTGATTTTTGAAACAAGCTGGGAAGTGTGCAACAAAGTGGGAGGCATATATACTGTGCTATCCACTAAAGCATTAACCCTTCAAAACCTATACAAGGACAAAACTATATTTATTGGTCCTGATGTATGGTCAGATGATAATCCGTCACCTTATTTCACCGAAGTGCCGTCGTTGTTGCGTCCGTGGAAAGATAAAGCCGAGCTGCCGGAAGGAATTTCCGTCAGGGTAGGGCGTTGGAACATCCCCGGAAAGCCAATCGTTGTGCTGGTCAAGTTCGACGGGATGTATAAAGTGAAAGATTATTATTATGGAGAGATGTGGTCGCGCTACGGTGTCGACTCCCTTCATGGCTATGGTGACTATGACGAGGCTTGCTGCTTCGCATTGGCCGCCGGTGCCGTAATTGAGAGCATCTGCAACCATAAGCGTCTGCGTCATAAAAACGTGCTCGCCCATTTCGACGAATGGACTACTGGGATGGGGCTTCTCTACACACGTTGGAAAATCCCTTATGTAGGAACGATTTTCACAACCCATGCCACTTCGATCGGGCGGAGCATATGTGGAAACGGCAAACCCCTTTATGACTATCTGGGAGCATATAACGGCGACCAAATGGCCGAGGAACTCAATATGCAGTCGAAACACTCGCTTGAAAAGGCTGCCGCCCATGCTGCCGACAGCTTCACAACCGTGAGCGACGTTACCGCAGCCGAATGCGAGCAACTGCTGGAACGGCGCCCCGACGTGGTTACACCGAACGGGTTCCAAGGGGATTTGGCCCCTGTCAAGCTTAAGGCAAAACGCGCACGCCAAACAGCACGTGAGGCATTGTTGAATGTGGCAACCGCACTTACCGGGAATGTGGCCAATGATAATACGTTTATCGTGGCAACATCCGGGCGATGTGAATACCGTAATAAAGGCATTGACGTGTTTCTCGATGCTATAAGCCTGCTTGGAAAAGAGAAACCTACCAAGCCGGTGCTTGCTTTCGTGCTGGTGCCTGCATGGGTGAAACAGCCTCGTCAAGATTTGCAGCAGCGCATCGCCGCCTCAAATGCCTGGACTAACCCTGCATTACCTGAGCCGGTAATAACCCATGAGGTCAATAATCCTGACAACGATATGATTCTCAATCGAATCCGTCAGCTCGGCATAGGGCAGGGGCAGAACCAGTCGTCAGTACAGGTAATCTATGTCCCGTGTTATCTTAATGGTAATGACGGAATCTTCAATATGGATTATTATGAAATCCTTCCCGGCCTTGACGCGACCGCATTCCCGTCATATTACGAACCTTGGGGATATACCCCTCTTGAAAGTGTGGCATTCGGCATTCCGACAGTCACAACATCGCTTTCTGGGTTCGGGCAATGGGTTCTGTCATCATCTGCCAGCGACTTCGAAGCAAGCGGGGTAGAGGTGATAAAGCGTACAGACTCCAATTACCAGGAGGTGGTTGAAACCCTTGCTGCCGATTTGCGCAAACTTGCCGACGGAGGGAAAGATTATTGCGAAAAAGCCTCAAAAGCTGCCCGTGACACAGCGGAACACGCCGAATGGGATTATTTCGTCACATATTATATCGAAGCCTTCAGGAAAGCCCTCGAGGCAGCTGACAAACGTCGTACAAACTGACATGGCAATCCCGGATGCTACCACTTCGTAATGATGTCTTAAATGCCAAAAAAGCTTGCAGGCCAAACAGATAATGGTTGCCAGGCGTTCAAGATAATGTCTACATCCGGGCTACAAATTTAAACAGGATATAAGAAACACAAAAACTACACAAAGCTAAATCATGAAACTTCAAGTTAGCAACACTAACGCTCCCGCCTGGCGAGACCTTACAGTGAAATCCGACCTCCCCTCCAAGCTCAAAAACCTCGAAGAACTTGCGAAAAACCTTTGGTGGGTGTGGAATAGCGAGGCTAAAGCCTTGTTCCGCGACCTTAACCCCGATTTATGGCGTTCAACAGGCGAGAACCCTGTAATGCTTCTTCAGCAACTTTCGTCAGAACGACTGGAAGAAGTTCTTGCCGATAAGGAACTGATGGGGCGCATCGACCATGTGTTCGCCATGTTCAAGGGGTATATGGCAAAACCAATGCGTAAAGACATCCCCTCGGTTTCATATTTCTCGATGGAATATGGCCTTTGCAACGCGTTGAAAATATATTCTGGCGGCCTTGGCGTCTTGGCCGGCGACTACATCAAGGAAGCTTCCGATAGCTGCGTACCTATGACCGCGGTAGGTTTCCTTTACCGTTTCGGGTATTTCACACAGTCACTCAGTGTTGACGGACAGCAGATCGCCAACTACGAGCCTCAGAATTTCAACCAGCTCCCGATTGAGCAGGTTATGGAAGAGAACGGACGTCCGATGATTTTGGAGGTACCTTATCCCGGCCGTACAATCTATTGCCATGTATGGCGTGTGAATGTAGGCCGTATGAACCTCTATCTGATGGATACCGATTTCGACATGAACTCGGAATTCGACCGCGTAATCACCCATCAGCTTTATGGTGGCGACTGGGAGAACCGTATCAAACAGGAATACCTGCTTGGCATCGGTGGTATCCTTATGTTAAAAAAGCTCGGCATTCATTCAGAACTCTATCATTGCAACGAAGGGCACGCCGCATTGCTCAATCTGCAACGCCTGGTGGATTATGTCCAGGAACAGCATCTTGATTTCAACGTGGCTCTTGAACTTGTAAGGGCATCCAGCCTTTACACCGTGCATACTCCCGTGCCTGCCGGTCATGACTATTTTGACGAAGGTCTTTTCGGCAAATATATGGGTGAATATCCTGCCAAGCTCGGTATTTCTTGGAATGACCTGATGAACATGGGTCGCGAAAATCCCAATACCAACGAACGTTTCTCGATGAGTGTGTTCGCACTCAACACATGCCAGGAAGCTAACGGCGTGAGCTGGCTGCATGGCGAGGTTTCAAAGAAAATGTTTGCCGGAATCTGGAAAGGCTACAATTGGCAGGAAAGCCATGTGGGCTATGTTACCAACGGCGTCCACATGCCGACATGGGCTGCTTCGGAATGGAAGGAGTTCTACATGGAAAAACTTGGGACACAAGTGTTCGAACATGCCGATAATCCTGAAAACTGGAAGGGTATCTTCAAAGTCAAGGATGAGGAAATCTGGAACATGCGATGCACGCTCAAGAACAAATTCATCAATTTCGTAAAACGCGATTTCAAGGCCAAATGGCTTGCCAACCAGGGTGATCCCTCGGCAGTGATGAAGATTGTCGACAAGATTAACCCCAACGCGCTTATCATTGGTTTTGCACGTCGTTTTGCCACATACAAACGTGCACACCTGCTGTTCACCGACTTGGAACGTCTCTCGAAAATCGTTAACAACGAGCAGTTCCCCGTCCAGTTCGTGTTCTCCGGGAAAGCCCACCCTGCCGACGGCGCAGGCCAGGGCCTGATTAAGCGCATCATGGAAATTTCGCGTATGCCCGAATTCCTTGGCAAGATTATCTTCCTTGAGGATTATAATATGATTGTGGCCAAGCGCCTCGTTACCGGTGTCGACATTTGGCTTAACACTCCTACACGTCCTCTCGAGGCTTCCGGCACATCCGGCGAAAAGGCTGAAATGAACGGTGTGCTGAATTTCTCGGTTCTTGACGGATGGTGGTACGAAGGCTATCGTTTCAACGAAAAAGCTGGTTGGGCATTAACCGACAAGCGTACCTATACCGACCAGGCACAGCAGGATAAACTTGATGCTGCCACAATCTATTCGATGCTTGAAAATGAAATAATCCCTCTCTATTTCGCAAAGAATTCGAAAGGCTATTCACCTGAATGGGTACAGTATATCAAGCGCTCAATCGGTGACATCGCACCTCATTTCACCATGACGCGAATGATTGAGGACTATATCCACCGTTTCTATACCAAGGAAGCCGCACGCTCGAAGAAACTTCTGGCAAACCATTGCTCGCTTGCAAAGGAAATCGTAGCATGGAAGGAAAAGGTAGCCGCAGCTTGGGACGGCATCAAAGTGTTCGACATCGAGGCATCAGACCTTACCAACTCGACTACAGGCAGCGACTTTGCCGCCCGTGCTATTATCGACACCAACGGTCTTGGTAAAGATCTCGGTCTTGAGCTGGTGGTTTATAAGAAGGAGGATGGTGAAGAAAAATTCTGGTTCACCAAGCCTTTCGATGTTATCAAGGAAGAAGGCAATGTTCTCACCTACCAGTTGAACATCAAGCTTAAGGATGCAGGTGTATTCCGCTATGGATACCGTCTGTTCCCCATTAACGCCAACCTGCCTCACCGTATGGATTTCGCCTATACACGCTGGATTTAAGCAATGAAGCCATAAATGGATTTATCATCAAAGGCCGGAATTTAATTCCGGCCTTTGATGTAGGTACGCTAAAAGTAAAAAGCAAGCGCAGTGTCGGGCTGGAATTACTGACACTGCGCTTATTGATTCAATTGGATGTTATACTATTCAAATATATGCTTCAATTTGGAAAAAAGTCTATGTTTGGTTGATTCATCAGGCTTCCCATTAGGTTCGTTGCGCAGTGATTCGAATGCGGCACGTTCCTTATCATTCAATTGTTCAGGGATATAGACCATTATATTAATCAACTCGTCGCCTGTGCCTGAGCCGTCGGTTGACGGGACACCTTTTCCACGAAGGCGTAGCACCTTTCCCGGCTGTGTTCCGGCAGGAATGTTCAGCCGGGCGCGGCCGGTGATGGTGGGCACTTCAACCGCACCGCCAAGCGCAGCCGTAGTAACATCGAGCATAAGGTTGTAGATTACATCATTGCCGTCGCGAATCAGTTCAGGATGTTTGATTTCCTGAATTACGACAAGGAGGTCGCCGTTTACGCCACCCCGACGCGGCGCGTTCCCTTTGCCTTTGACAGTCAATGTCATGCCATCCTGCACACCAGCCGGGATATGGAACGAAACGACTTCTTCTTTTCGCTGTACTCCTTCGCCTTGGCAGAAGTTACAAGGTTCTGATATGACCTTTCCATCACCTTCACATTGCGGGCAGATGCTCACAGCCTGTTCCTGGCCGAAGAAACCTTGCACAATCTGTGTGACAGTGCCGGAGCCATGGCATGTGGGGCATGTTACAAACGACGTGCCATCCTTAGCCCCTGTGCCGTTGCAATGTTCGCATTTGACATATGCCGGGATTTTAAGTGTTTTGTCGACACCTTTTGAAATGTCCTCCAAGGTTAACTTGACGGTTATCCTCAGGTCTGAACCACGGCGCTGGGAGCGTCGTCTGCGTGACTGACGTCCGCCGGTAGCGCCTCCGAAACCTCCGCCGAAATTGAAATGTCCCCCAAAAATATCGCCGAAATTAGCGAAAATATCCTCCATCGACATGCCTCCGGCTGAATAGAAGCCGCCTTGGCCTCCACCGAATCCTTGCGGCCCCATTGAATGCCCGAATTGGTCATACCGCTTGCGTTTTTCGTCGTTTGACAGGATTTCGTAAGCTTCGGCTGCCTCTTTAAACTTCTCTTCGGCCTCTTTATCCCCGGGGTTCTTGTCTGGGTGATACTTGATGGCAAGCTTCCGATAGGCTTTCTTTATTTCATCGGCTGTGGCATTCTTCTGAACACCAAGCACATCATAATAATCTCGTTTCTGCTCCATGATTTCACAGTGTTACAGGATGGCTTATTGGGCAACAACGACTTTTGCGTGACGCAAAACCTTGTCGTTAAGCATATAGCCTTTAAGGACGGTGTCTTTGACTTTCCCTTTTTCAGCGTCGTTTTCGGCAGGAACCATGGCAACAGCTTCATGCATATCGGGGTCGAAATCGGCACCGGTCGATTGCATATCCTTCACACCGTTGTCGGCAAGGTATTTGACAAATTTGTTATAAATCAAACGCATCCCTTCTTTCACAGCTTCAGCATCGGAAGTATCCTTAATTGCATCAAGCCCGCGTTCAAAATCATCCACAACCGGCAATATGCCTTTCAATGCTTTTTCGGCGGCGGATTTTATAAGTTCGGTGCGTTCGCGCAAGGTTCGCTTGCGGAAATTATCGAATTCGGCCATAAGAAAGAGGTATTCTTTTTTCTCTTTTTCCACCTCTTGTTCCTTTTGGTCAAGCAGATTCTTAAGGGCTTCTAATTCAGAAACCTCATCAGGTTCATCATCAGTCACCACTTCGGTGTTTACTTCGGTTTCTGCATCGGTGACATTCGATTCCTTCCCGTTATATTCTTCATTTAAACGGCCGTCCTTCAGGTTATCCTCCTTGGGATTGTTTTTTTGACTCATATATCGTTTGAATTTTATCATGTTAAAAAGTGCCTTATAATACCTGTATGCAAAAACATTGCCAAAAATCGCATTTTGAAAAATGCGATAAAACAATGTTCACAAGCAAGCTGTTTTTTCATTCATTACAGAATGATAACAACCCAATCGGCAGTTGGGTTTGCGAAAAGCAACCTATTGACAGTCTAATTTTTCCACCAATATGTCAGACGTAGGGAAAAGAGCCTGTATGTGTTCTGTCATAATGTCAGATTCAAAAAATGCATATACTGCGGAACCACTTCCAGACATAGATGCATATACCGCCCCTTTTGACAACAGGACTTCCTTGATGCGTTGTATATCAGGATAACCGGGAAATACAGAAGCCTCAAAATCATTTTTCACATTCACCAGCCAATGTTTCATTGGCATTGTTATAAGGGTTTCCAACTTGATTTGGGGGATGGCCGGAGTGACCGCACTGTAAGCATCTTTGGTCGGTACGGATACCCCAGGTTTTACGATAACCAATGTAAGTCCTGCGGGAAGATTTAACCGGATTTCCTCCATGTCTGCACCGATGCCGGTACACAACATCGGACGGTTATATATAAAAAACGGGCAGTCGGCGCCGATACCGGCTGCTATGGAAGCCAACGTCTCATCCCCAAGTTGCAGGTTGAACAACTCGTTAATGGCTTTAAGTGCAAATGCAGCGTCAGACGAACCGCCACCGAGACCTGCTCCATCCGGTATTATTTTATGGAGGAATATATCAACTGACGGAAAGTCGGCATACTTTCGCAGACTTTTTACAGCCTTGAAAACCAAATTACTTGCCGGGGGACAGCTTACAGGACGCCCGCTTACAGTAAGGCGGTCAACATCAGCCTTTCCAGGCACGATTTCCAATACGTCGTTCCATGGAACAGGAATCATCACGGTTGAAATGTCATGATATCCGTCGGGACGTTTGCGCAATATATCAAGTCCTAAGTTTATCTTTGCATTTGGGAAGGTTACCATAAGTCGATGTCTCTATTGTTTGATGAAGCCACTATGACTTTTATGCTGCAAAGTAACATTATTTACAACTAATGAGAAAATTTTCACAGCCATTTGCAACCTTTTTTCATAACAGGCCGTCAAAGAAATGTGACAAATCAATAACCCCGATTTTCAAACAGATAACAAGTAACTTAAAAATAACGACGATATGACAAAGAAAATCTTTTTAACGATAGCCATGTTCCTGGTTATGCTTATAGTCTTTGCACAGACTGGAACCGGTCAGCAGCCTGCACTTCCCGGTGCGAACAATATCCCGGAAGCGGCCACCGATACATTGAATATAATTACCGAAGCCAACGAAACCATACAGGCTTTGACCGGCCTGATGCCGAATATAGACCGGCCTGATGCCGAAATCGTCACTGTAGATGACAATGAATATATCTTAAGGAAAGGATATGCTTACCGGATGGAGAATTTTGATGACATCATCGATTCCGTTAACGAAGCACGCCATGAGTTCTTTGATGACAGTGAACAAAAAATGATGATTCCCATAATGGCTATATGCTTCGGTGTTCCATGTTTCACGTTAATCGTAGTGCTTGTGCTCCTGCTTATGTTCTTTATGAAAAGAACGCAAGCCAAGAATGAGATTATAGGTAAGGCTATAGACGCCAATTACCAACTGCCTGATTCATTTTTCAACAGCCAGACCGGTTCCCAGACTTTCGATTATTCATATCCGGCAGACGGTCATACCCCGGCCTCGCCATCGCAAAAAGATGGGAGCCGTGTACGTCGTGACCCCAAGAATTTCTCGTCAGCTATAACATTGCTTGCCGTAGGCTTTGCCTTGATTCTGTTCTTCGGGGCAAAAGATATGTGGTCAGTAGCCTTTCTTGCCGGAGGAATCCCGTTCTTTCTCGGGGTGGGTAAATTAATCGGATATTTTTATGTGCCTGGGTTTGCGGCAGCCGATAAGAAAACGCAATCTAATTACCCCCTCCAACAGCCCCCTTACGGAGGGTATCCCGATCAGCCTTATCGCAATACGCCTCCGGCCGGGCAGTATAGCGGGTCATATCCCCCGCCGTTCACCCCGGAACGCAGAGATAACCAGCCAAAGCAATCTTAAACAAATCAGGAAAATATCTGAAATTCCAAAACCATCACCCACCACTATCCTGCCGCCAAAACCAATGATGAACAAACTGGAAGAAATGAAGCTGCTGGCCCTTTGTATGGCTGCTGACAACCGGGATGCTTTTTCCCGGTTGGTGGTGGCATATCAGGACCAGTTAAGGCGGTTCATCCTTAACCTGGCAGGTGGTGATGCCTCCCTTACAGATGACCTTGCACAGGAGACCTTCCTGAAAGCTTGGCTTGGCATACGTTCATTTAAAGGGATTTCAGGGTTTAAAACATGGCTTTACAGAATAGCTATCAACGAGTTTGTGTCATATCGCCGAAAATTCTCCTCCACAACCTCGCATATAGAGGATTCTTATGCTGCCGATATATGTGATGACAATAATATCCACCAGGCAACCGAAGCAAAAATGGATGTGGCGTCGTTACTGAAAACACTGTCCGATCCGGAGCGTATAGTCACGTTGTTATTCTATCTTGAAGATGTACCTATAAAGAAAATATGTAAAATAACCTCGATGCCGGAAGGTACGGTAAAATCCCATCTCAGCCGAGCCAGGGTGCATATGGCAAAAATCTTAAAAACAAAATGATTATGAAAACGACACGAGATATAAAAAACAAGCCCTTCAAAAGTGCCGGTATCGAACAAACGTGTTTTGACAATTCATTGAAAAGCATAATTCGTGATGAATTGCCTGATGCTCCGGCCGATGAATGGTTTACACGCAAAGTGATGAACCGCCTGCCTGAAACGCGACAGCGGGCAAAAGTAAGCTTGCCTGAGCGAATATGCTATATTTCGGGAACGTTTCTATTAGTTGCCGCATGGATATATTCTATCATGTTCGCCACTACAAACGGATTTACCAGAACCACTATAACAATAGCGGCAGTATTACCTGTAGTCACATTGTTCTGTATAAGCATATTTGCCGTTCCGGCTATAAAGCGTGCAATCTGACACCTTATAGCCAAGACCGCATTTATGAAGATTGCATTCAAGATTACATCTTCAATAAAATGCGACAGACCGTCCCTCGGCCAGTTGGAACCATCAAGGTTACCGTGTGCCGGAGGCGGTTTTTTTTACGAGGCAACTTTTGTACCTTTGCACTTGGTTTCAACTTGAATCCGACCAATTCATCACTTTATTTCCGTTGCTTTTATGTTACGTCGCTGTTTAGCAATTTTAAAACTCGCCTTCCCTGTAATGATTGCCCAGGTGGGAACGATTGTGGTGGGTTTTGCCGATAATATAATGGTCGGGCATTACTCCACACAATCCCTTGCGGCATCTTCGTTTGTCATAAACATTTTCAATATCGTGGTGCTATGCTGCCTTGGATTTTCCTATGGCCTAACCCCGATTATCGGCACTTTGTTTGCCCAAAAACGCAACAATGAAATAGGACTTACGCTTAGAGCCGGATTGATTGCCAATGTAGTCGTAGGCGGGGTCCTGTCGTTGGTGATGGGAATGCTGTATTTCTATATCGACATGATGGGGCAGCCTGACGAACTATTGCCCCTTATAAAACCATATTACCTTATTTTTCTGGCATCACTCATCCCATTATCTGTTTTCAATGTTTTCGCCCAATGGAGCTACGCGATTAAGAATACCGCTATGCCTATGTGGATTCTTCTCAGTTGCAATATTATCAATATCGCAGGCAACTATATGCTTATCTATGGCAACTGGGGTGCACCGGAACTGGGCCTTACAGGAGCCGGTCTTTCTACATTGTTTGTCAGGGTTCTTGCCTCTTTGATTATAATGGCGATTTTCTTTTTGAAAAAATCCAATGCCGAATTCCGTTCAGGGTTTACCGACAGAAGCCGTGGTGTCACTAACAACCTGATGGGGAAGGTGGTGCGCACATCCTGGCCGGTTTCGTTGCAGATGGGATGCGAAACTGCGGCGTTCTCTACCTGTGCGGTATTTGCCGGATGGATTGGAACCGTGGCTTTGGCTGCTTTCCAAATTATCATAGTTCTGAGTTCGCTCGGATTCTGTATCTATTACAGCATAGGGACTGCCATAGCGGTGTTTGTGGCAAATGAGGCAGGTCATTCCTCACTGCCGTCATGCCGCCGTGTCGCGTTCGACGGTTATGCGGTTATGCTTGTGTTTGCGGCAATTTCGACATGTATCTTCATTTTTCTGTCACGACCTTTAATGGGGCTTTTTACCACTGACACAGAAGTGCTCACTGCCGCACAGGCATTGGTATTCCCGCTAGTCCTTTACCAACTCGGCGATGCCACCCAAATCACATTCGCAAATGCGTTAAGGGGCACATCGCATGTAATGCCGATGTTATGGATTGCGTTTTTCAGTTATGTTGTTGTCGGGCTTTCTTCTACATGGTTACTTGCATTTCCGATGGGACTTGGGAACTATGGCATCGTTCTCAGCTTCTCAGTATCGCTATTCATGGCTGCCACGCTGTTTTTGCGTAGTTTCCTGCAAGTAACACGTGTTGCTAGAGTATAGGCGTTTATTGAATCCCATTCCTCCAATCAAACCTGTTATGATTGATTTGCCTGAATTGGAAAAATAGCGTAACTTTGTCACTTGGGCGGGCAGTAACGAAGTCCGGCTCTCGAAACATGGAACAACCGTTAGAAAAAGATATCGAAATAGATGGCCAACGGCTTCATTATGAGGTAACAGGGCAGGGGAGGCCCCTCATATTGATGCATGGCTGGGGATGCAGCCGCATCACTGTAAGGTCGATTGCCGAGGCTGCATCGGCAACCCACACGGTTTATAATATCGACCTTCCCGGATTCGGGATGTCGCCCGAACCCCCATCCATATGGGGTGTGAATGAATACACGTCGTTGATTGAAAAGTTCATAACGCGGCTGCATATAGCTGCCCCGGTTTTAACAGGGCATAGTTTCGGCGGGCGCATTGCCATACTCCTTTCATCACGCAACAAGAACCTGGATTCCGTGATTTTGGTTGATGCGGCAGGAATAAAGCCCCGACGCTCTATCAAATATTATTATGGGGTTTACACATTCAAGGCCGGAAAATTACTGATGCGTCTCTTTCTTGGCAAGAAACGTGCAGAAAAGCGGATAGAAGCCATGAGGGCTGCACGTGGGTCGGCTGATTATGCAAATTCCACCCCGATTATGCGGGCGGTGTTAAGCAAGGTGGTTAATGAAGACCTGACCTCGCAACTGTCCGGCATCAATGTCCCAACACTGCTTATATGGGGTGAAAACGACACTGCCACCCCGGTTTCCGATGCCCGCAAGATGGAACACCTGATTCCTGATGCCGGATTAGTGACTTTTCCCGGATGCGGCCATTATAGCTTCCTCGACAATCCGGCACAGTTCCGCGCCGTGCTCAACTCTTTCCTCAATTCAAGACTTAAAAAATCAGAATAATCCAAAGACAGGATAAATAGTTCAACCATAAGCAAAATGACATACGTTTCGCTCGATTTAATAATTCCCGTAATCCTTGCTGCTACCGCATCATTCGACCTTCTGAAAGTGTTCGGCCGCGATTTGATGATGCTTCAACAAAATTCATACCGCAACGAGCGTTACACCCGCTGGTTTTCAAACTCGGGAGAAAGCACCTCGATAGGACGCATTGCCTGCTGTATAGGTCTGTTATTTCTTCTGGTTCATCATATCCCGTTGTTTGCAGGAGCTGCAATAGCTACAATAATAACGATATGGCAGAGTGTGCGACTAAGCCGTGTGAAATATAAGAAGCCGCTTGTTTGGACTGCACGGGCAAAACGCATTTACGCTGTAATGATTGCTTTGGCGGTTATCGCCGCAACGGTTTTCGGTGCATGCTTCGGAATTAAAATCCTTTGTGTGACCCTGATGCTGCAACTGGTTGTTTCTCCGATAGTGCTACTGGCTGCAAACGATTTGCTGAAACCCGTAGAGAAAGCTATCAATAAGAAATATTACAATGAAGCCGCCTCGATTCTGGCATCAATGCCAGACTTGAAAATAGTCGGTATCACAGGCAGTTACGGTAAAACATCAACCAAGCATTACCTTAACCGGATTCTGCAGGAGCATTTTTCCACGATGATGACACCCGGCAGTTTCAACACTACAATGGGAGTTATACGCACGGTGCGTGAACACCTGCAACCTTATAATGAGGTGTTTATAGTGGAAATGGGTGCCAAACAACCAGGTGACATAAAGGAAATCTGCGATCTTGTGCATCCTTCGATAGGTATAATAACCGCTGTAGGTGAGCAACATCTTGAATCATTCAAGACTATCGAAAATGTGCAGCGTACAAAATTCGAGCTGGCAGATTCCCTGCCTGCTGACGGAACAATAGTCATCAATAACGACTTTCCATTCGTGGCCAACCGCGAAGTAATCAATGCCGGTTGTATCCGTTATGCTGTGAGCAATAAAGGCGGGGAAGATTTTTCCGCCACTGATATTGAATACGGGCCGGATGGAACCAGGTTTACAGTGACAGGTAAATCACTTGCAACACCGTTGGAGTTTAGTACCAAACTGGTAGGGGAGTGCAATGTTTCAAATCTTCTCGCCGCTATTATCGTTGCTTTGAAACTCGGCGTGCCTGCCGATAAGATTCGTTATGCTGTAGGGCAGATCGAACAGGTAGAACACCGTCTGAACCTAAAACGGACCCCGGGAGGGATAACCATTATCGACGACGCTTTTAACTCTAATCCCCAAGGCTCAAAAATGGCGTTAGAGGTACTTGCCATGATGAAGCAAGGTAAACGCATCGTTATTACCCCGGGGATGATAGAACTTGGCAATCTTCAGGAAAAAGCCAATGAGGAATTCGGTAAAAACATAGCACGTTGCACCGATGTCGCTATAATCGTCGGACATTACAACCGTGATGCAATTCTTAAAGGAGTTGCATCAGAAGGCATGTCTCCCGACAATATACATACGGCAGATTCATTCAATGAAGCGCAGCAGCTTCTGCAACATATTGCAAGACCGGGAGATACGGTACTTTATGAGAACGACCTCCCTGACACGTTCAAATAAACAGATTTAAGAAATTATCAAAACATAAAAATGAAAACCAACATAGGAGTGTTCTTCGGCGGACGTTCCACCGAGCACGAGATTTCTGTAATTTCGGCAAACCAGGCAATCAATGCCATCAATCGTGACAAATACGACGTAACACCTATATACATTACCAAAGAGGGGCGGTGGTTCACCGGCAACGCGCTTCTTGATCTTAAGAACTATCGTGACATTCCGGCTCTGCTACGTCAATGCGAAGAGGTGTATATGCGCCCCGTATATGGTGATTACAACCTGTATTATACCAACCCTAAAGGGGTATTTAAGAACAAGAGCCTCGACTGCCGCTTGGACATTGTGATTCCGGTGCTTCATGGCGCCAATGGTGAGGATGGCACTTTTGAAGGAATCCTTGATTCTATAGGGATACCCTATGCCGGATGCGACACACTTGCATCGGCCAACGGTATGGATAAAATCACTATGAAAATGATTCTGCGTGAGAATGATATCCCCGTTGTAGATTATGTTTGGTTTACCGACAGGCAATGGTTTGCCGACCGTGACAGGCTGATTGCTAAAACGGAGTCAAGCCTGGGATATCCCGTCATAGTGAAACCCGCCAATCTCGGCTCTTCAATCGGCATAGGATGCGCCCGTAACCGCGAGGAACTGATAGAGAAAGTGGAAGATGCCACACGCTATGCATCACGTATAATAGTGGAACATATGGTGGAGCAGCTTCAGGAAATAAACTGCTCGGTGTTGGGCGATTGCGACGAGTATGAGACATCAGTACTTGAAGAACCGATCAAATCTACCGACATCCTGTCATATACCGACAAATATATGGGTGGGACCAAGGGAACAAAAGGGATGCAGGCATCTGCAAAAAAAATCCCGGCAGATCTACCGGCCGATATGACAGCCGAAATACAGAGGCTTGCAGGGGAGACTTTCCGGGTGCTTTCCTGCCACGGGGTAAGCCGTGTAGATGTTATTGTTGACCGTGCAACCTCAAAAATATATGTAAACGAAATCAACACCATCCCCGGCTCCCTGTCATTCTACTTGTGGGAGGCTACAGGGGTGTCTTTCGATAAACTTATGGACAGGCTGGCAGGATTGGCAATCAAACGCAACACCCGCCGTGGACAAAAAACGTTCTCGTTCTCACAAAACATCTTCGCCCTTGGCGGGGGAGCCAAGAACGGCATGAAGGGTAAAGCATGAGTATGTGAATCCCACTGTCTTGCAAAGGTTGCACACTAATCTGAAAATTAGTACCTTTGTGGCCATGTTTTCATTGCCTTAGGGCAGATAATCAGCACAAAAATAATAATTCCATCCTTTACGATGATGAAATTTGCCGAATATAACAAATTCAACCTTTCTGATATCAACAAAGAGGTGTTGGCAAAATGGAATGCCGAACACCTTTTCGAGCAGAGTATGAAAACCCGCGAAGGAATGCCATCGTTCGTGTTTTACGAAGGCCCTCCTTCGGCTAACGGCATGCCCGGTATCCACCATGTTATGGCACGTACCATTAAGGATATATTCTGTCGTTACAAAACGATGAAAGGATTTCACGTAAAACGTAAAGCTGGATGGGATACCCATGGCCTTCCTGTAGAACTCGGAGTGGAAAAATCACTCGGGATTACAAAAGAGGATATAGGGAAGAAAATCTCTGTTGACGAATACAACGAAGCATGTCGCAAGGAGGTAATGAAATATACCAAGGAATGGTCGGCGCTTACCAATTCCATGGGATACTGGGTTGATTTGGACAATCCCTATATTACCTACGACAACCGTTATATTGAAAGCGTGTGGTGGCTTTTACGCCAACTTTACAACAAGGGGTATCTGTACAAGGGCTACACCATCCAGCCATATTCTCCGGCAGCCGGTACAGGACTTAGCACTCATGAACTGAATCAACCCGGATGCTACCGCGACGTAAAGGATACGACCTGTGTGGCCCAATTCCGCATTACCGACCCGACGCCGGAAATGACAGCTCATGGAACTCCTTATTTCCTGGCATGGACTACAACTCCTTGGACGCTTCCATCAAATACCGCACTGTGCGTCGGCCCGGAAATAGAATATAACATCGTACGAACTTTCAACCCATATTCGGGCAATCCGGAAACAGTGGTTCTGGCGGTTGCATTGATGGGACATTTTTTCAATCCCAAAGGATCAGAAATTCCGCTGGAAGAATATAAGAAAGGGGATAAAATCATCCCTTACCAGGTGGTTAAGACCGTAAAAGGGTTAGAACTTGTCGGGATGCATTATGAACAGCTTCTGCCGTGGATGAATCCCGGAGAAGGGGCATTCCGTGTAATCCCCGGTGATTATGTGACAACAGAGGATGGTACGGGTATTGTGCATATTGCCGGTACCTTCGGTGCAGACGACCTCCGTGTTTCGCGTCAAAGCAACATCCCCCCGTTGACATTGACTGACCGTGACGGTAATACACGCCCAATGGTGGATTTGACCGGCCGCTTTTTCAGAATCGAAGATTTGGATCCGACATTTGTGGAGCAGAGTGTCGATGTGGAAGCCTACCGCCCGTGGGCTGGGAAATATGTGAAAAATTCCTACGATTCGACCAAAACCGATTCTGACGAGACTCTTGATGTGGAAATCTGCATGTGGCTCAAACAGAATGACAAGGTTTTCAAAATAGAAAAGCATACGCACTCATACCCGCATTGCTGGCGGACGGATAAACCTGTGCTTTATTATCCCCTTGACAGCTGGTTCATACGCACCACTGCCGCGCGTGAGCGGCTTATGGAGCTGAACAACAATATCAAATGGAAACCGGCTTCAACCGGTTCTGGACGGTTCGGCAAATGGCTTGAAAACCTTCAGGACTGGAATTTGTCGCGTAGCCGGTATTGGGGTACCCCGCTCCCGATATGGCGCACTGATGACGGCAAAGAAGAACTTTGCATCGAATCGGTTGAAATGCTCTACAACGAAATTGAGAAAGCTGTAGCAGCAGGCATCATGACTACGAATCCTTGCAAAGAGAAAGGATTTGTGCCAGGCGATTATTCAAAAGAAAACTACGAAAAAATCGACCTCCACCGTCCATATGTCGACGACATCGTGCTTGTTTCCCCATCCGGAAAACCCATGAAGCGTGAAACAGACCTGATTGATGTATGGTTCGATTCCGGTGCGATGCCATATGCGCAAATCCATTATCCGTTTGAGAATAAAGAGGGTCTAGATTCAGGGGAACTTTATCCGGCTGATTTCATTGCCGAGGGAGTCGACCAGACACGTGGGTGGTTCTTTACCCTCCATGCAATTGCAGGTATGGTGTTTGATTCTATATCCTACAAGGCTGTGATATCCAACGGTCTTGTACTGGATAAGGATGGGAATAAAATGTCGAAGCGTTTGGGAAATGCGGTCAATCCGTTCGATGCTATCGAAAAATTCGGTAGTGACCCCGTGCGTTGGTACATGATTTCGAATTCATCACCTTGGGATAACTTAAAGTTCGATGCCGATGGTGTGCAGGAAGTGTCGCGCAAACTTTTCGCTACACTCTATAACACCTATTCCTTCCTTGCACTTTACGCCAATGTCGACGGTTTCAGCGGTGCAGAATCGCAAGTACCTTATGTCGAACGTCCCGAAATCGACCGATGGATACTATCGTTGCTAAACACGTTGATTAAAGATGTAGAAGAGGCACTCGATGATTACGAACCTACAAAAGCCGCACGTGCTATCAACGCATTCGTCAACGACAACCTTTCGAACTGGTATGTGCGCCTGAACCGTAAACGTTTTTGGGGCGGTGAAATGAATGCCGACAAGTTGTCGGCATTCCAAACCCTGCACACATGCCTTAAAACGGTTGCACAGCTTATGGCACCATTCGCGCCCTTCTTTGCAGATAAATTGTACAACGACCTGTCGGCACCAGCACAGGAAGCCTCAGGGGAAAAGATGGAATCGGTTCACATCTCTATGTTCCCGACAGCTGACGAAAGCGTTATAGACAAAGCTCTTGAACGGAGAATGAACCTTGCCCAGATTATAACCTCGATGGTTCTGTCACTCCGCCGCAAGGTCAATATCAAAGTGCGCCAACCGCTGCAAACCCTTATGATTCCCGTAAGTACAACGGAGCAACGTAATGAAATAGAAGCTGTTGCGCCATTGATATTATCGGAAGTCAATGTCAAGGATATAAAATTTGTCAGCAACGAAGAGGGGGTATTGGTGAAGCGTATAAAAGCTGACTTCAAGAAACTAGGCCCGAAACATGGCAAGTTGATGAAAGCCGTTGCGCAAGCTATTTCTGAAATGTCCCAGCAGCAGATTATAGAACTGGAAAAGAACGGCTCGACAGAGCTTGCAATAGCCGGGAATCCTGTTATGGTGGATATATCAGATGTGGAAATCCGTAATGAAGATATCCCTGGATGGCTTGTGGCCAATGAGGGGTCTGTTACGGTGGCACTTGACGTGACGCTTACCGATGCGCTTAAACGCGAGGGAATTGCACGTGAGCTTGTCAACCGCATTCAAAACATACGTAAAAACCGTGATTATGACATCACGCGACGAGTCAATATACTGATATCCCCCTGTGAGATGACAGATGAAGCCATGAAGGAATATGCCGGCTATATCTGCAAGCAGGTATTGGCCGACTCCCTTTCAGTTGCGGAAGTTGATAATCCGGCAGAGGATGAAATCCTTGATATTGACGGTACAGAAGTGCGAATTTCCGTAATCCCTGTATGAAAAGACAGGGATAGTACGCGATAACTATACTTTAATGCAATGACATTGACAGGGGAGAGCCATGTAGACCAATCGGCTCTCCTCTGTTAAACAAAATCATGATTATTAGTTGTTATGATAATAATCATGGGAACACGTTTGAAGCGGGTTCATTGTATCACCATCATCAATCCATTGAAAAATGAGCGAAAAGACACGTTACACCGACGAGGAACTGGAGGAATTCAAAACCCTCATACTTCAAAAACTTGATAAAGCCCGCAAGGAATATGAATCGTTGCGCGCTGATGTGATGAATTCTGACGGTAACGACACAACCGATACGTCACCTACTTTCAAAGTCCTGGAAGAGGGGGCATCCACGCTCTCAAAAGAAGAAGCCGGCAGACTGGCACAACGTCAGGCTCAATTCATACGCCATTTGCAGGCAGCATTAGTGCGTATTGAAAACAAAACTTACGGCATTGACCGCATAACCGGCAAGCTCATTCCCAAGGAACGTCTCAGGGCTGTGCCGCATGCCACTTTATGCGTCGATTCAAAGCTGAAATAAAAATTTTTGTACCATACACCAGGCCGCATCATTAATCACAAATCATAATAACACGTGAATCAAAATAACACGGCTCATCGCCGAGGACTGATGGTTGCAATTATTGTGGCCATTATCCTGATTGCTGACCAGATTTTGAAAATATGGGTTAAGACTCATTTTTTTCTTGGTGAAAGCTTCCATATATTTTCATGGTTCCAGCTCGTGTTCATACAAAACAACGGTATGGCTTTCGGATGGGAAATAGGCAGCAAATTGATGTTGACTATCCTGCGTATCATAACGGTAGGTTTCCTTATTTTCTATCTTTTTCGTACCCATGCCAGAAAAGAAGCGTCTACAGGCTATTTGATGTGCCTGGCTTTGATTGTGGCGGGTGCTGCCGGTAATATTATCGACTGTGTGTTCTATGGCGTGGTGTTCAGCAATCCCGCACCTCCGGCATTGGCAACAATGTTTCCTGACGGTGGGGGATATGGAACCCTGATGCATGGGCTTGTGGTAGATATGTTTTATTTCCCGTTATGCGAATGGAACTGGCCTGATTGGATGCCGTGGGTCGGGGGAGAGCATTTTATCTTCTTCCGGCCGGTGTTTAACCTGGCAGATGCAGCAATCAGTGTTGGCATGATTGCCTTGGTCTTATTTTACTCTCGCCAGATATCAGAAGTTCCATGGCGCAAATCCTCGCAACTGGCAGCAGATGATGCGATGCATGATAACGGCAAATCATCTTGATGTTTCCATTTAATGTTCAAAGCTTAAAGAAGCACGCATCCTAAGGTTCATATGAAGTTTATCTCGGTATCCCCTCAACGGTCAGCACGGTTCCTTCGGTTAATAATGCCGTTGGCAATCACTGTATCCGCAACCTCATGCAGGCACACTCCGGAAGGTGTGCTCGAGCAGGAGGAGATGGCACAGCTTATGGCCGACATTCATATGGGAGAAGCCTTGGTTGACTTCAATTACTCTACCTATCCGAATGATTCCACTCGCAAAATGCTTAAACAAAGCATCTATGCGGCACATAAAGTAACGGCAGAAGAGGTTGACACATCGTTTGTATGGTATGGCAACCATATTGAAGATTACATTACCGTTTATGACCGTACAATCGAGATTATACAGGAACGTCAACGCAATTTGGCGTCAGCCGGAAGTATGCAGATCAGTGTTGCCGGGGATTCTGTACAAGTGTGGGGAGGCCCGCAACGCCTTGCCGTACATAAACACATGCCGTCGCGAATAATTGGTTTCAACCTTACCCCGGACAGTACTTGGCAGAAGGGGGATATTTATACCCTGAAATACAAACCCATCAATTCTCAGGCAAAGGCCGCCTCCAGGTTGTTGATAGATTATTCAAATGGGACGACTGTATATGTGGAAGACCCTGAGACACGCCAATCGACAAGTAACGTCTTAAAGATACAGGTGGACTCTACATTGACACCTTTGCGTGTTTATGGTTATATCAGTTTCATCCCTGACGAGAATGTTTCATTCGAGGTCGACAGCATATCACTTACACGAGTGCGCCGAGAACTGATGCCGAACATATATTTCCATCGTAAGACATTTGGTTACGGCATTGATATTGATAAAAAGAAGGCTGAACAAGATTCCGATTCAAAGACATCCGATGCACCTTCAAAAGCCAATGGCATTCAAAATCGTCATAACAACGGGTTGCTACAGCGGCGAGTATCGGAGTCGGAGATACGCACATCTTCTGATGATGAATTGCCGCAACCGTCATCAAACACAATGCGTCCTAGCGAACATCGTGAAGATGCCTCAATTCATAAACCTACCCCGATCCAACGCCGAGATGCTGCACGACAACGGTCGGCCACAACACGTCAAAAATCGAAGGTTCAAGCGCCGACAACAACCTCAAAAGCTGCCAACCAGGCTCCTTTGACAATGAAAAAACAGGCCAATCCCAATAAATAATAATTCTCTCCTAGACTTTGTCACATACTATGAATAGGCAATGCCGGTTGATTCCCATAGATTGTAAAAATACCCCACGAATTTTAGCTAGGACTCTTCTTCATGACGGTAAAATTGAGACAATGATGTTGATTGATTCTTCGAAAGAAGCCATCATTGTCTCTCCATTCGATTGTGAAACTGCGAATACGGTTTTCGTTGATGGCATTTTAGCTATTCTTGATAGGGAAAATGCCGACATAGATGACATTAAAAAATTAGAACAATTTGCTTGCGAAATTCACACGTCCGATAAAACCTCATTTCTTTCCGCTATCTGTTCTGAAATGGCATCCAAACAGCTATTCGGTAATAAAACAAAAGATGGGTTGATGATATATCAACTCACCTTTTGCTAATTTGTAAAGTAGCTGATTAAAATTTATCAAAACCATTTAAGGGTCTTGACATCAAAAACCGGGCCTTGGGTGCATACACATACGTGCCCGTCAATCGTGTCCTCCACACAGCATAGGCAGGCTCCCAATCCGCATGCCATAGAGTTCTCTAATGAGACCTCGCAAGGTACTCCATTGTCCATTGCAATGCGTGCTACAGCCTTCATCATAGGCATCGGCCCACAGCAATAAAACATATCCCAATCTGCGTTTAGAATCGGATTCTGTGTAACAAGACCGGGAGTTCCGGCCGATCCGTCATCTGTAGAAATCACTACATCTCCGAACTCATCAAACCGCTCAGTTTCCAATAAATCCTTGGCTGTTTTTGCCGCCAATAGAAAGGTCGGCCGTATCCCGGAACTATTCAATATCTTACCTAGATGTAGAAGCGGAGCAACACCTACACCGCCTCCTATCAATAATGGCCGGTAGGGTAGATGCGTATCCTTTTCATTCGACGCATCCGTCGGAAGCGAGAAACCATTACCTAACGGAAGCATCATATTTATAACATCCCCCTCGCTACAGTCGCATAACGCCTTTGTCCCATCTCCTGCCTTACGAACTAGCAAATGGATTTCACGCCTTTCAGGGACGACATAATTTATCGAAATAGGGCGCCTTAGAAACGTCGTTTTGTTTCCATCCACTCTTACTTCTACAAATTGCCCAGGCTTGATTTCATTATAGTCAATCGAATTCACTCCATCCAGTCTTATCTCTGTTAGCACCAGACGTGAATACGTGTCGGAAATCCGGATATTTTTTGAGACTATAAAGTCTGATACGATTTTATTCATTCGGTTCATCAATTTCTATTTAACGATTGGCTCATACAAAAGTATAAAATCCTTCAAACCTATACAACTTCTTATTCTAGACACAATCCATTTTCAACCGCTGATAAACGAAATGATTATATATACGATGAAACCTTTCAATAGGGTATAATATTCCAATATCATATTTAACATAATCCCCATTATATAACATTTGAGGCTGATATATCTGAATTTAGAATACAGGCATTTCCAATGCAACGTCTCTGAGAAAATGGCATCCGTATAGTCATTATATTCTAATGAGATTTAATGGTCGATTAAGTTAGAGAATGGGGACCGGAAGCTCAAAATTAATCGAATATGACGCCTTAAAAATATTGTCAGGCCTTTGTCAGACGGTGTTCAGGATAATGATAAGCAATATTAATCAATCTAGACAAAAGGAAGCCTTTACGCTCCACAGCAACAGTATAGGATTACGCACGAATATGCTGGTCGGAGAAGGACGATTCAATAAAATCTATATTAGGTAAGATGTCTAACTGCCCGAAATATCAAAGAAATGCAATCAGTCCTATAGCTGTATTAAACTTTTTTTCACTTAAACAAGTTTTATCAAGTTAAAATACGCTAAATGCGAAATCAAATGCCCAAAAATATCTGTTTACAAAGTAAATATTGATTGGAGAATAGGTAAAACCACTACATATAAGTCGATTACGAAAATTAGAATGACGTAATCTCATGAAACATAATTGCATCGAGAATTTACAAATGCATCGGCGACTTAGAATTAATGAGCCCTGCATGATTGCCAATTGAGAACTACGATTTATAATTAACAAATTGCGCCCACCCGGGTACGAATTTACATCTGAGCCGCGATTTACCGGCGAGAATTTAAGATTTCTGTTGCCCATCATTCAAGTCTAAACACGATGTGATCCCCGAAATTTTATAAATGTAAACAACAGCCCCAAAGAATCAATCTATCTTCATTTTCAAATCTGCAATTTACGATTGCGAAAGATTGAGTCAAAACAACTATTAATATATTTTATCATTCTGCGTATATATTTAATTATCATGCTACTTACATTGAAAATTTAATGCAATACTGTAGATTCAGCCGCCCCATTGAAGCGTTTTGCACAACATTTAACACCTGCTATTGCGTATTCGACTTTTAGCCAGTCAATATTAGCTAAAATTATCAGCAATACTTTAATGAGAACTCACTCCTGCCCTATTCAAAAGTCTTATTAAAGACGCACCAAAGCTGCTATAACCGATATTTCTCCATAGCGGGATTACAATTGGGAACCAACCACATCGTCAATGATTTTCATTGCCAAATTTGCATTTATCAAAACTATTGATTACATTTGCACTCGATAAAACAATTCCATATATTGCAAGTTTTCATTTCGAAACAGATGGATATAGTTAACAGACTGAAATTATTCATGGATATCAATAAAATTGCCATCTCGCAGTTTGCCGATACGTGTAATATCCCCCGCCCCACAATGTCACAAATTCTAAATGGGAGGAATAAAAAGATTTCGGATGAGTTGATTTCAAAAATACATATCGCCTATCCACATCTATCCGTCTTATGGTTGATGTTTGGCGAAGGGGAGATGATGCAGATTGCAAATATGCCATCCTCAATGCCTCAAACAGATGGCAAAAACGGCTCTGAATACCCGCAAATCACCGATAATAAGCAACATAGTTTATTAGAAATGCCAGATTTTGCTATATCGGAAAACGAGTTCAAAAAAAATCCCGGCACTGAAATAACTTCAGAAGCCTTAAATCATGAGCTTCGTCCCGTGCAAACGGCCACACCAGAGGCATCTTCCTCCGTTTCGAATACCGCAGATAATCTTGGCACTCCAAATTACGGCATTATAGACTTTGAGGAGCCTTCAAGTTCGGGAATATATAAAAATCAACAGGGAAACAACCCGTCAGACCTGGATGCTCCAAATACAGATGCCGAGCATATCTCGCCGATGCCGTCTGACACTAATATGAAATCACAGCAAAAAGATGAATTAAGTTCCGATAATTGCAGTCCTACCAATGATTTAACTGACAGCAGGCAAAATATATCACTTGAGACTTTTCCAGGAAAGCGTATTACCAATATCGTGGTTTTCTATTCCGATAACTCGTTTCAGTCGTTTTATCCGGAACTGGGTCAACCAAAAGCTAATTAAGGGCAAACAGCATAAGCCAAACTATCGTTGTATATGCCATGATATAAATAATTCCTCAGAATTAGGCAGGGTGGGCATTTTGTGGTGTAGATTGTCAATAATCTACCACCAAAATGCCCACCCTGCCTACATTAAAATCGCGGCCACGCACTAACCGAAGGCATCTCACCCCCCCCTTGAGCATCACTCCCTATAAACATATGCAAAGCACCATGTATATAATAATAGCCGGTACCTGTAATCAGGTACCGGCTATTATTCGATTTGTCGACCTCTGTGTTGCATGCTGATTGCAATACAACACAAATCACAACAAAAAGAGATTATTTGCTACCGAGATGGTCGGAAACGGTGAGGCGCAGACGACCTTTGGCACGACGACGTGCAAGCACTTTGCGACCATCGGGTGTCGACATTCTTTCGCGGAAACCATGCTTGTTAACTCTCTTTCTGTTAGAAGGTTGGAAAGTTCTTTTCATCTTATTATATTGTTTTTGTTTTATTATCCACTATTCGGAGTGCAAATTTAACTGTTTTTTTTGGATTAACCAAACAACCAGCCTATTTGCTGATAAAAAAAGCCTGCCATAATATTTTTTTTCAACCATAAGCACCAACTGATTCACTGGCCTGGGAGTTTAGATTCCAAAATACCACTTATGCCGCTTTACACTCATTTCCAAGAGGTTCTCACGCGTCAGTCGACGTACTGCAAGCAATTCCAACGGAGTATAGCCAGCTTCTCCCCTCTTTAAGGAATTGATTTTTACGCGACCAGAACAATGAATGAAGCGCCCTTTTCCAATATAAAGACCGACATGGTTCACCCGTCCCGTCTCTTTATTGCCGAATAAAAGCAAATCACCGGTTTCAAACATGTCGATATCGCTTTTATCAACCCCAATCCCTATATGAGCCTGCTGAGAGGCATTACGCGGCAGAATAATCCCTTGAGAAAGATAACAGATTTTGGTAAGTCCGGAACAATCCATCGTTTTGGTCGAAGTGCCGCCCCATAAATACGGGATGCCCATCAATGAATATGCCAAATCCAAAACCGCTCCCTTATTGCAATCTTGCTCGGCCCATTTGTCAAAATCCATTACGGATGCTGATGATATGTAGCCTTTCCTCCCATCAGGTATATACACCGGGATGCAGCCGTTTACCACCCCACCCCCTGTCTGTACTTCCAACACAACCCCATTTACCACATCCGATACACGGCTGGAGTTTTTTGTTGTGTCAGGAACTGAATAAACATATGTTTGGTCGTGCGCCGTAACAACTACCCGTTTCGCACGCTGCCATGCATTCATTTCCGCCGTAGAAAGTTGTTTGAGAGAATTATCGATTACAAAACCTTTATATCCTTCTGGGGTTTCAATTCGTTTCCATGCACCACGCGATTCAATGACACGCACCGGCGTCCCCATAACAACCTGGGTCCCCAATTCAGAAGCATGACCGGGATTTTCACGAACGCAAGCAACCGACACCTTTGGAAGCGCCCAATTCATTCCTTGAGGAGTTTCGCCATGTGCATTCTCCGAGGCTAAGGATAATATGACTGTTGTAACTGCAAATATTTTTTTCATTGTTCAACCGGATAAAAAACGCCCGGCGTCACGGCCATTACAGCCTGATGCCGGGACGTCATATTTTAAAAGCTAATTCCCATTATGTAAGCGAGGCGATAACCCCCTTCACATTCTCACCCAGCCGCTCCGCATCCTCCATAGTCGAGGCTTCGGCATAAATCCTGATAATGGGTTCGGTGTTAGATTTGCGCAAGTGCACCCATGAATCCTCGAAATCGATTTTCACACCATCGATATCAGTGATTTTTTCATCGGCATATATTTCCTTCATTTTGTTCAGGATAGCGTCAACATCAATTTCAGGGGTAAGTTCTACTTTGTTTTTGGCAATTTCATACGGCGGATAAGTCTTTTTCAACTCGCTGACCTTCTTGCCGCTTTTAGCAAGCAATGTCAGGAACAAGGCAACCCCTACCAAAGCATCACGACCGTAATGAGCTTCTGGATAAATAATCCCGCCATTACCTTCGCCCCCTATCACAGCTCCAGTTTCCTTCATTTTGGCAACAACGTTGACTTCACCCACTGCCGATGCCTGATAACTGCATCCTCGGGCACGGGTCACATCGCCAAGAGCACGGGAGCTGCTAAGATTCGACACCGTGGCACCAGGCGTATGTGCAAGGATGTAATCGGCAACGGCAACCAATGTGTACTCCTCCACAAACATATCGCCATTCTCCATGACAATTGCCAGGCGGTCCACGTCAGGGTCAACCACAAATCCGACATCAGCTTTCCCCTCTTTCATAAGATCGGAAATCTGTGTCAGGTTTTGAGGGATAGGTTCTGGCGTATGCGCGAATTTGCCGTTTGCCTCACAATTAAGCTCGATTACATTTTTAACTCCGAGTGCATGTAAAAGCTGGGGTATGACAATCCCCCCCACAGAATTTACAGCATCTACAGCAACCGTGAAATTCGCATTGGCAATAGCCTCGCGGTCTACAAGCTTAAGAGCCAGCACCTGTTCGATGTGGCGCATGTTCCATGTTTCATCCTTCAATTCTGCGCCTAGGTTGTCAACACATGCAAATTCAAATGCTTCCGACTCTGCAATCCGGAGAACCTCTTTACCTTGTTCGTCATTAAGGAATTCCCCATTCTCGTTCAGGAGCTTGAGCGCATTCCATTGTTTCGGGTTATGCGATGCTGTGATGATTATGCCACCGCAAGCCTTCATGCCGGCCACCGCAACCTCCGTGGTAGGGGTGCTTGCCAAACCGATGTTGACCACATCAAACCCCATTCCGCGCAAGGTTGAGGAAACAAGGTCGTTGACCATCCCACCTGATAGCCGGGCATCACGGCCGACAACAATAACATTGGTTTCACGTGTGGTATTCGCCTTGATAAAGGCAGCATATGCAGCCGTGAACTTAACTACGTCAAGCGGGCTTAGGCCCTCACCGGGATAGCCTCCGATAGTACCACGGATTCCCGAGATAGATTTTATCAGTGCCATTGGCAATGTATGATTTTGCTTATTGATTTAATACTTTGATTATTACAAGTAATATCGCCAGCTCTATTGAAAATAGCAATATAAGTAAGTTTCCTGATTATTCGGCTGTGCTGTCGTCGGGATAATTACTTGTCCCCTGCTTGAAATAACGCACGTTATAGAAAAACGGAATAACCTGTGAAATTTCCGACGATAACCCATATTGTGATTTTATCACTAGGTTAACCTCGCTTTCCATTCCTACATAACTCAACGGCAACTGCACTCCCGACCCCCATTGCGCCGAACTGCTCAATGTATAGTTACCGAAACGGAAAGAAGCCGCCCCCACCGACAAATCATCGGAGTTACCCCAGCCATCATTCATCTCACCGGTGGCCGGATTATAATTATATAGGCTGTAGCGTGTAAATCTAAAATATATCAGTTCATCATCCTCGGCCATCTGATTCTTATCGCCTGAGTCGATAATCTGCATATATACATTCCCATCCTCGTCCAAACGATAATACGGGGCATCCTTCCCTTCTATGAAATCACCGTTTTCCGGCAACTCCATAATAACATCCTGGTTAGCCAGAAAATTATTTACGGCATGTGTCTCGTCTGTAAGTAGCTCGGCATAGCTCTTGTTGTCCTTGCACGAAATCATCGAAACCGTACCCCCAATCACCATGCTGAAAAAAATAAAGCTGCTATATCTCATATCAAATTTCATTCATTCAACGAATGTTGAAAATCATTGTACATTATAAATACTGGTCGAATAAAGGCATCAGCATGTGAAAACGCTCCACCGCCTCTTCAATCGTACCATAAAACTCCCCTCCGGCCGCATTGAGGTGTCCGCCCCCGTTAAAATGCTCCTTGCACATAAGATTGACCGGGAAATCCCCCTTGCTGCGAGTAGACACTTTTACATAGTCCGATTCCTCGCGCAGGAACACCGAATACGTAATATCGGGTATGGTGAGTGGTTTATTTACCAAATCTTCCGTATCCCCTTTCTGATACTGGAACCGGTTCATCTCCTCACGCGTAAGGGTGATAAGCGCCGCCTTGTGTTCCGGGAAAACCTCGAATTTTTCAACCAAAGCATAGCCGTTCAACCTTAATCGGTTATATGAATTTGAAAAATACACTTTCCGATAAATGAAATCCTTGTTTATGCCACGACGCACCATATCGGCTATTACCTCATACAAATCGGGGTCATTGGAATTATATGAGAAATTACCCGTATCGGTCATCATGCCTGTGTACAAGCATTCGGCAACATCTGCCGTTATAGCATCCCCAAGCCCTAAATCCAGCAATGTGCGGTAAACAAGCACCGATGTCGACGATTCCTCCGGGTGTGAAATTACCACATCTGGAAAATCTGCCGGATTCAAATGGTGGTCAATCATAACCTTTTTTGCCGGTGAAGCAAGCATGGCATCGGCAACAAGGTCGATTCGCTTCGGTTCATTATAGTCAAGGCAGAAAACCAATTCTGATGACGCGAACAGTCGCTCCACATAATGTTGCGAACGGGAGTAGACTACTATGTCAGTTGCGCCGGGAAGAAACATAAGATACTTTGGCGGAGTGTCAGGCACAACCACCTTAGCCTTCTTCCCTATATTCTTCAACGCCATACATAGTCCGAGCGACGAACCCATAGCATCGCCATCAGGCGACAAGTGACATGTAATCAAAATGTTGCGTGAGCCCGCAATTAAATCGCCCAGCTTCAGTATGCTTTCTGCGTTTATTATTCTGTTTAACATTATACCGCAAAAAAATGTCGTATCTTCACGTTTTATCACGCAAAGATACGACAACCGATTTAGTTCTTGCCTCCGCTATGTCGGCAAATGCTGTTTTTTCACTTTATTTCACGTTTTATCAACGAGGTCCAACCGGCAAGGCGGGTTTCCGTAAGTTCCGGATGATTGACTTCGTCAAGCAAAAGCCCCACAGCTTCCAATGCCCCACCTGGTTTTGCCATGGACTCGTCAAACGAATAACCGATTGTATCGTAAGGGGCAATAAATCTTATCTTAGTCGGCTTAAGCCGATTGTAAATAACACCCACACCGGAGCAGAATGTATCGGTCATGGTCTCATCGCCACAACCGAACAACGCAGCTTCTTTCCCATGCAAATCCATCACTTCCAACCCGGATATAAAATCCAGCCAGCTTTCGGCCGGTTCGCCATCGCCCCACGTACTAGTGCCCAATACCAGTAAGTCATAATCCCCTGCATTAGATGGGGCGGTATCGGCAACATCAAACACATCTTCATCCCCGACTTCAAGCTTTCGCGCAATGCGACGTGCCACATCAGCAGTTGTCCCGGTTTCGGAACCATAAAAAACTCCGATCTTTTTCATATTTTGTACCATTTATTTATCGTTTAGACCATGCACAAAAGGCATATCGAATTTTAGAAACATCCTGAAATAAATTTCGGAGGTAACCTCTCTGCCTATTTAACATTGCCTACCTATGATTAGTTCGTAAGACGACAACGCCTGTGACTGCAAATCAGCCACAGGCGCCAAACAATGTTTATTCAAAGAAAATGTCAGGAATCAGCATTGAGAACCGGCTGCGCAGGCTCATCGCTACATAAAACAACAAGCAGATTCCCGACCAGCGAAGCCTTACGGGCATCATCGAATTTGACCACCCCGTCATCTTCTATACGGTCAATAGCCATTTTCACCATGCTTACGGCCCCCTCGACGATTTTTTCCCTAGCCGAGATAATAGCCGAAGCCTGTTGACGACGAAGCATGACAGCAGCAATTTCAGGGGCATATGCCAGATAATTCAAACGAGCTTCAACAACTTCCATCCCCGCAATTGCCAACCGCTCGTTAATCTTACGTTCCAACAATTCATTGATTTCATCGCCTCCGTCGCGCAACGTAAGCTCATGGTTATCGCCCCCGGTTTGATCATACGCAAAATGGCCGGTCACCTCACGCAGTGCCGCATCACTTTGGATACGCACGAATTTTTCGAGGGCGGCATTGCTCACACCTGTGTTAATGCCGTTTGTAAGCGACTGTGAGTCGATATCGAAAACCGCTCTATATGTATCTTTGATTTTCCAAACCAGCACCATCCCGATAAGCACCGGGTTACCAACTTTGTCGTTTACCTTAATCGGCTCGATGTCCATATTGCGTATGCGCAAGGAAAGCTTTTTACGTGACACAAAGGGATTGACCCAATAATATCCGGTCTGTCGGCAAGTACCCTTATATTTTCCGAAGAAAATCATTACCCGGGCTTCATTTGGTTCCTGGGTAAAATATCCGATACACCCAAGGATAAACAATATAAAACAAAAACCTCCTATAGTGACCGCAAGCGCCGGGATGGTTTCAATCCATAGCGAGACAGATGTTATAATTATTGCTGGCAACAGGATGAATGTGAAAAACAACATGGCGAACCCTGAAATACAAAGCCCGCGGAAAGGATATTCCCGTTGTTCGTTGGATGTGCCGGGGCTGTCTGCATTATTAATGTTAATGTTCATAGTGCAATATTTTTATTTTATTTTATTTTATATTATTATTTGCAAAACCCATGTAACTGCTCGTCAGCATATGGCACATATCCGATATGCTGCTTGCATTGCACACAAAGTTACGCTTTTAATCCATATTTTCAAACATATGGCCGACCGCAAACGGCTGTCGCTGGCCTTTTTGACAGGCATTACGCGTTTTTATGCGCAAAATGCTTGCAAATGCAAAAAATTAATTTTATCTTTGCCATTACTATAAGCAATTTAGCGACAACAGATATTTATGGCATAATTAATTTTACAGGCTTTTAAGCCAATGAACAAACTTTTTTCTCTTCATCTGATTTAATATTCCCTGTGGAGGAGACTATTGGTTAGCCTCCTCCACTTTTTTGTGCATCTCCCTCATTTCGGCTGCACCTATGTCTTTATCCTGTTTTACATATATTGCACACTTTATGCGCATTTGTGCAATCTATACAGCCTGCTATAAGAATGTTATTCACAATTAGCGCCATTTCAAATTCTTTTTGTAAGTCACACACTCTTGAGTAGCTTAAAAAAAGCACGAAACAGGGCAGCAAAAAAAGTATTTTGAAGTGATTTTTCTGTCTAAAAATTATGTGCGTTCGCAAAAATTTCAGATATTTGCAAAAAACAATCTTATTGCCATGCAACAAATCAACACGTTTCCACAAATGATCGAGCACTTAAGGAAGGCCGGAACCCGCAAACGGGTTGCCGTTGTCTGTCCTTATGATGAAGAAACAATCGCAGCCGCTTCACGCGCCCATGCCGAAGGGCTGGCCGAGTTGGTATTGCTGGGAGATTCCCGGCTGGATTCGGTTATACCGGAATCTCTGAAACAAGCACCAGGTGTGCATATTGAAATCGTTGCCGACCCCGATGATGCGGCCCGCACTGCTGTAAGGATGGTGCATGAGGGAAATGCCGACATCCTTATGAAAGGCCTGATTAATACCGACAATTTTCTTCGTGCTATATTAAATAAGGAAACAGGACTCCTACCCAAAGGAAAACTCCTCACACATTTATCAGTGGCACAGCTGCCGAATTACAAAAAACTCCTGTTCTTTTCTGATGTGGCGGTAATACCCTATCCCACATTGGAACAACGAGCAGAGATTATCGCATATGATCTCGACACATGCCGTAAGCTCGGTATTGCCAGGCCGAAAGTTGCCTTGATCCACTTTACTGAAAAAGTAAATCCTAAATTCCCGAATTCCACCGACTATGTAAAACTGATAGAAATGGCAACGGAAGGCAGGTTCGGCGACGTGGAAATGGCAGGACCAATGGATGTGAAAACGGCTTGCGACAGCCATAGCGCAGCAGTAAAAGGGTTGACTTCGGATGTGTGCGGTGATGCCGACCTCCTGATATTCCCCAACATCGAATCAGGCAACACATTTTATAAAACAATCACCTTGTTTGGCAATGCGGTGATTGCAGGCATACTTCAAGGCCCGGCATGCCCGGTCATCCTGTCATCACGAAGCGACTCGACTGAATCGAAATTCTTAAGCATGGCGCTGGCATGTATCAACGCATAGCACGCCGCACCAACCACAATTGGATTTCACATATCTGACGAGACTTCCTTATCTAAAAACCATTGACCTCAATCAACTTCGCCAATATGAAAATACTTGCGATAAACCCTGGATCGACCTCCACAAAAATGGCCGTATTCGAAAATGAGAAACCTACTTTTTCGCTATGTTTACGCCACAGTGTTGATGATTTGGAAAAGTTCCCCAAAGTCATCGACCAGTTTGATTTCAGGAAAAACCTGATTCTAAACGCTCTTGCCGAAAACGGCATCCCTTTTGAATTCGATGCGGTTATTGGCCGGGGAGGTTTGTTACGACCGATTCCAGGAGGTGTTTACGAAGTTAATGACGCAATGGTGGCCGATATCCGCAAGGTGCGTCGAAGCCACGCATGCAACCTCGGGTGCCTTATCGCACGCGACTTGGCCGACGAACTGGGATGCAAGGCATTCATTGCCGACCCCGGCGTTGTTGACGAACTCGACGAAGTGGCACGTGTCACAGGCTCTCCCCTTATGCCCCGTGTAACCACCTGGCATGCCTTGAACCAAAGGGCAATCGGGCGTCGCTTTGCATCCAAAATGACAGAAGCCACACCCTCTAATCCGATAAAATATGAAGATATGAACCTGATAATTTGCCACCTCGGAGGCGGCATTTCCATCGGGGCTCACAAAAAAGGCAAGGCGGTTGATGTTAACAACGCTTTCGACGGCGAGGGTCCGTTCTCACCCGAACGTGCCGGCACACTGCCTGCAGGGTCGCTTATCGACCTGTGCTATTCCGGTCGTTACACCAAGGAGGAATTAAAAAAACGAATCAGTGGGAAAGCAGGCCTGGCGGCACACCTCGGCTCTACGCACATACCGGAAATCGAAGAACGGATCAAAAACGGCGATGAGTATGCCAAACTGGTGCTGGATGCCATGATTTATCAAATAGCAAAACACATCGCCGCTCTCACACCCGTGTTCAGAGGAAAAGTTGACGCAATTCTCATTACAGGCGGTATCGCATATTCCGAATATGTGATTTCACGGCTGACAGAATTAATCGACTACATTGCACCGGTTCATGTATTCCCGGGCGAGGATGAACTGGAAGCACTTGCTTTAAATGCACTCGGGGCACTGACCGGGGAGCAGGAAGTGCAAACCTATACCCAAAAGAAATCATCCGTTCAAAAAGTCGAGCCACAACTGAACTGATGATTTCATAAATCCAACGGCTGAAGCTGTTACCCACACGCATCCAAATTCTCAGTGGAAGCATGAAAGGTAAAAGCTCCAGCCGTTGGATTTAGGCAAAGAGGCCATCTTGGCCTCTCTAATTATTCTAAGGTACCGACAAAAGGAAAATGCCGGTAATACATAATTCCGACCAACCATTCCAACTGCGAGTGAAATTATCATGCGTTCCGCGCAACTTAACCTATCTGCAAACCAGCTCACCCGCATAACACAATCATAACACCAAAATGTCAATATTACCCCACCCCCAGTTAATCTCAAAAGTAATAGGAATCGGTTGTGACAAGACCAGCATATCATTGACACGTCTGGCAACCCTTTCAATAATGGCGGGAGCCTTCATCGCCTTAGGAGGTGTGCTCTCGGTATTTGTCGGATTCGGCGTACCAGGATTGGCGTCATCCAACCCCGGCATTCAAAAATTATTAAGTGGATTGATGTTCCCGGTAGGGTTATTTTTAATCGTGCTGTTTGGCGGGGAATTGTTCACAGGCAACAACGCAGTGCTTATGCCGGGATGTTACCAAGGGCATTACAAATTCCTTTCAGTGGTTCGGCATTGGTTTGTTGTATGGACATTTAATTTTGTAGGCGCATTGTCATTCACCTACCTGTTTGTTTATCTAAGCGGGCTGACAGCATCCGAGCCATACCATTCGGCAATCATAGCTATTGCAGAATCAAAAGCAGCACTGCCTGTAGGCACCGCACTGATTAAAGCGATTGCTGCCAATTGGTGCGTATGCCTTGCCGTATGGCTGTGCCTTATGGTTGACACCCTCCCGTCAAAATTCCTTGCATGCCTGATTCCGGTAGGCACATTTGTCGTGCTGGGCTATGAACACAGCATCGCCAATATGTTCTTCATCCCGGCAGGAATGCTTGAAGGAGCAGATGTGGATTTATATGCGTTATTCCGGAATCTGATTCCTGTCACGATAGGCAATATAATAGGAGGCGCCATCTTGGTCGGGACTCTGTTCAACGCCCTGCATTCCACAACAAAGCCATAGCCACAACCCTTAGTCGGCGCATTCTTTATCTAATATCCAATAGTTTATGGGTCTGTAGTGATAACCTCCATGCCGGATGAGCCTTGACATATTCTATAGCATAGCTTACGATTTCTCGATTCCGCACGGCATCACCGACATCACAAGGCTGAAGGGAAAGCACACTCCCGCCTTGTAGCGCATCATTTTCGAATCGCGCCAAACGTTCATGGTCGGTCGGTGATTGAAATATCACTTTCAACTCATCGACGCGACCTATTTTCATGTCTGCATCTTTTGGGGAACAAGTCACCCAGTCAACACATGCAAGAATTTCATCAGCTACCCTGATGGAACCATTGGTCTCAATCTGAACATAAAAACCGGCACGTTTCAATCCATGCACCAATGTTGCCGACAGCTGCAAAGTAGGCTCCCCCCCTGTTATGACTATATGTCGTGCGGGATACCCTGTTGCGATATCGATTATTTCCTGTTCTGTAAGTTCGGTATAAGTTTCATGTTCCGTATCACAAAACGGGCACTTTAAATTGCACCCGGACAAACGCACAAACACTGCGGGTCGCCCCATCCAGTACCCCTCCCCCTGCAAAGAATAGAAAATCTCGTTAACCCTCATAATTTATTCAGGACAATCCTCTTCAAATACACATCCACAAGGCTCTTCATCGGCAACATATACAGCCACGTTACCTTCCGACTCCCTTACACTGGCCTTGTAACATTCAGGAATCATATCAGTAACCCATTTTGCAATATTTTCAGCAGTAGGGTTAAATGGTAACAAGTCATTAAAATCTCCGTGGTCAAGATAATCATGGATACACTCCTTTATATGGGTGAAATCACAAACCATGCCATCAGGATTCAGTTCCTTGGCCCGGCAATAAACAGTAATGACCCAATTATGCCCATGGCGTTGGCTACATTTGCTCGGATAAGACAGACTGAGGCTATGACACCCAGCAACCTCCATACGTTTTTTGACAAAATACATCTTTTTCTTGATATTCCTAATCAACCGGTCATCAATCAAACGAGGTTCATACTCGAAAAATAACAGACGGATCAACTAATTATTGAATACAAAATTAGCAAAATCCCTCATCAAAATCCCCCTTTCACCTCCTGCTTATCGCAAAAAACTGTATTTCGCATCCTTCAGCCTTTACGAAACATTATTTTTCAATTTTCAACGACCAAAATTTGCATATGTCATTTTAAACGCCTACCTTTGCAAAGCTTTTCCGATAGAGAACAGCGGTTCTCCAAAACCCGGAAATAAAATCAATACTGGAGAGGTGGGTGAGTGGCTGAAACCACCAGTTTGCTAAACTGACGTAGGAGCAATCCTACCACGAGTTCGAATCTCGTCCTCTCCGCAATCAACGCTGTAAACCAGCGACTTAAAGAATAAGTACCCGAAAAGTACCCAAAAAAGGCTTTTCCGGGTACTTTTTTTGTCGTGGCTTACTTCTTGCGCCAATGTCGGCGGAAGTAAAAGAACAGCACCACGCAAACGGCGGCTAATGCTCCGTAGTAGCCCCAGTCCCAAAAGCCGGGGGCCGGCTTTTTTGTTTCCTCGGTCTTGGTTTCGGCTGCTACGTCGGCTTTGCTTTGGCTTTCGTTTCGGATACGTGCTGTTTCCCTCCGTTGATGGTTATCCGTTCTTTGGTCGCCGATTTGAGGGAGCTTTGCATTTTCTCCGTCGGCGGTATCAAGAAATTCCCATGGGGTTTTAGTTCGTTCTCTGAGCTTATCAAAGAATTCCAATGTCAAAACGACAAAGGAATTCTTTGATAAGCTGCGTATAGTGCATAACTCTACGCGTCCATCCGAGAATCGGGCAGCTCCATAGCCGACCAAGTTATTGAGACTTTAGTGATTTATCGATGCGACAAGCACAACCTTACATGTATCCCCTAACGATTCATCATTAGAAATGCCCCATCTGATTTCGATAGTTGGACTCGCCTCTGATAAGCTCGATGAGATCTTTGATAATTCAGCCATTTTGGGCGACCTGCCACCATAGCGGAAGTCAATAAGGAGATTGTTTACTTTGTCGATAGAGGAAGGCAGACTATCGATAGCATTGTTAAAAGCCTCATCCATCTCATTGCCGGTTCCGGATATCACACAATTCTCGCCATCAGCAGATAGGATGCTGACAACATCTTCTTTGTCCAACTCAATGAATCCGGTTGATTCTACTATCGCATCAAGTTCTTTGACATCGCCATGAACAGCGTAGCCGTTCCAAGTTTCATACTGTGTTATCATATCTATGTGAATTTTGATTTTGCAGCCTGGGGAGGATTCGGACTAATAATACCCCATCACAAGGCACTTTTATAACGCATGTCTGACCAATTCCACCACCAGGCCGATGTTATTTTACTACAAAATTAGGGCTGATCGGTATTTCCCAATTCATGTATTTCTTTTAGAAGCCGGACAATTTCATCAATCAATTGTTTGCGCCTGGGTTTGTCAAAAAATGAGAATCGGCATTTGTCGCCAGGTGCGCGGAAGTATGTATAACCCTCTTGGCTACCTTGCATTTCATAGCCGAGGCGTCTGACAATCTCAGAATTTGATGCCTTGCGGTCATGTGTATACAGATATACATAGGTGCTGTTATCATCATCGGCTGGATTTCCTGGGTGAAAAACCGCAATCCATAAATCCGTTTTGTCGTAGTCTGTTTGATTCCATAGCTGCAATGCCTTGCATCCTTCATCGAGTGTGGAGAAAGTGGTTTCTATACTATGTCCTGAAGGAAGAGCTTCTTTGACATGTTCCACGATGTAGTCGTTTTTAGAGGCAGTCAGATTTTCGAATGCCTTATTCAATTCGTAGAGGTCTCTGATTTCGTCTATTGAAAGGTCTAGCATTTTTCTTGAATTTTCGTATGGTATGTTTTGATTATTAATAGTTATAAGGTAGTCGGCGTATGCTTTTATACCAATATGATTTGGATTCACAGAATTTATCCATTCAGCCAAATCTTTCGGGTATAGTGTACGTTCAGAGTGATATTTATTATTAAACGAATGCTGGTATCGGTCATGTAATATTATGACGGCATCAACATGAACACTCTCGCGGGCAAGACCTTGGGAATAGTCTTCAATTTGAAGGTGTTGAAATTCCGCATGATTGAGCTTGTTCTCGATTATTATGGCATGTTTCTGACCAAAGTTATCCTTACTTTCTATCAGGACATCAATGGATCGAACGCTACCTTCAGTGAGCACCCTGTGTACTCTTCGTTCTCGAATAATCTTAAAATCATGATAGTCATCATATTTAATTGGATTTAAGAAAAACTTAAAGAACGCTTCAAGATACTTGGTTCCTTCTTTGTGACATCCCGCAGGGTTTAGAAGCTCACTGATAATCTTGGTGTGAACAATCTCTTTGGTTGTAACATAAGGAACAAATTCAGACATAGGATTGTATCCTACGCTAGTATCTTTGGCTAATTCTTTATAGAAGCCTAATAGGCAATGTAACAATTCCTGATTCATGATATTTTCTTTGATTCTAGGTGATACTGCATACTGATGCTACGGAATTTACGGCTATCGAAACCGTATTTTGAACTAAAAGCCTCTGATATGGCATCCATACCATCTCCAAATCGTAATGGATCCATTGATGTTTTCACAGAAACTTCGACCGACATGCCGGTTTCAAGTTTCAGACCGTTTGCGTTACCGCCTTTTTTTACTGTTATTTGCCAAAGTGCCATCGTATAACGTTTTTGGAGGTACACCTCTTTCGGCGAGGCGGATACCGGCTGCGAAATAGAAAGAGGGCGCAACACCCTTTTGGTTCTCTCTTTCGGTAAGGCTCTGGTAAGCCGGGAATCAAGATTGAAGCAAAAGCAGCCTGCGTCCTCTTGTGAGGATACACGGCTTGCCATTGACTTCCACCTTATGATTCCTTGTATAAATTTACCAGATTTATAGAATACATATCTAAAATGAAAACAACAACCAAACAAATGAAAATAAATGTGCTGTTTTATAGCTATTTATAAGTGTGCATTTCTTTTCAGTTGCTTTCATTGTTTTCGGTTGTTTGG
>Ga0209064_1000239_pt1 | contig 129342 bp, 120 predicted proteins | sample Inofromicrocosms_FD_187498 | JGI IMG/M metagenome (GOLD analysis project Ga0209064, IMG submission 187498) | Mouse cecum microbial communities from Vienna, Austria - Inoculum for glucosamine and mucus D2O microcosms (SPAdes) (version 2) | ecosystem: Host-associated > Mammals > Digestive system...
AGGCAGATTTAAGTACAAAGCTTGTATTTGAATTTACTGAACTCCAGGGATTTATAGGTGAAAATTATGCATTAAAATCCGGCGAAAAAGCAAATGTTGCAGCAGCCATCAAAGAACATTATTTTCCTTTAAATGCAAATTCAGAATTACCCGGGCTTGTTGAAGGAAAAATTATATCTATTGCCGATAAGATTGATACCATCTGTGCTGTATTTTTATCTACTCAGAAGGATAAAAAGAAAAAGCGCCCTACAGGTTCAAATGACCCTCTTGGCGTAAGACGTGCTGCTATCGGGATTTTAAGAACAATAATTGAAGCCGGATTAGAGATTGATATTGAAAAACTAATTGATTTTTCCATTCAGCAAATTAAGGAAGAATTTAATCTTGAAGTGGAATTAACCTTAAAATCAGAACTTGTTGATTTTATAACAGACAGATTATTTGTAATGTTTGAGGATAAATTTGACAGCGAAGTTTTGGAAGCTTTAAGAAAAACCTCACCTCTGGCTGATTTAAAACAATTTAAGAAAAAATGTGAAGACCTGCAAAGACAAAAAGATACAGAAAACTTTAGAGAATTTGTAGAACAGGCAAAAAGAATTTCAAGAATCACAGAAGGTGTGGACAAAAAACTTTTAGACCGAGAAATTTTAGCTTCAAACTTAAAGACAAATGAAGAAAAGAATTTACTTGAAGCAATTAACAACTTAAAGAAAATAGAATCCGTTCAGAATTTATACAATTTAACACCTTTAATTAACGCATTTTTTGAAGCTGTGCTTGTAAATGATGAAAACGTTGAAGATAAAAATAACAGACTTTCAATGCTTCTTCAATTAAGAAGAATATTTGAAACCGTTGCAGATTTTACAAAGTTTAAAAAAGTATAAAAACTTATGAATATTTTGCTTATTACTGATTTATACCCTTTGTTTGAAGGTGAAGAGGGTATTCCTTTAACAATAAGGGATTTTGCTTTGGGCTTTATTCAAGAAGGGCACAGTGTTTGCGTTTTAAGACCAAACTTTATATTAAATACCATAGTAAGAAAAAGAAAAACTTATAAAAATGGTTTATATGAAGATTCGGGGATTAAAATTTTTATTAAAAATTTTTTGTTTCCGTTTGATAAGGGCGGGGTTTTAAGAGCGTATAAAAAATATTTTAAGGATGAAAAATTTGACATAATTTTAGCACATATGCCATCAGGGATAATGACAGCCGATATTATTTCAAAAGAATATAAAATCCCTATGCTTTGTGCAGTACACTCAAGCGATATTACGGTTTTAACAAACATAAAATATTTTATGTTTAAAAAAAGAATGGTTCAGGCATATAAAAATGCCGAGTGTATTTTACCAAGAAGCTTTTGGCTAAAAGATAAAATTAAAAAGATAATACCTGATTTAAATAAGCCTGTTGAAATTATTTATTCAGGCGTTCCTTTAAAATTAATTAAAGAAAACGAAATACACCTTGGATTTTCCACTGTTGAAGAAGATACGGCAAAAGAGCCTGGGAAAAAATCGGGGCGCAAATTTAACCCCAAAAAGGCAAAGATAATTACTGTTTCAAGCTTAATTAAAAGAAAAAACATTAAAACGTTAATATCAGCGTACAGAAAATTAAAGAAAAAACACCCTAAAATAAGTCTTGAGATTATCGGCGACGGCATTTTAAGGGAAAAATTTGAAATTTTAAACATTAAATACAAGCTTGATATTAAATTTTTAGGAAAACTTTCAAAAGATGAAGTTTATAAAAAAATGATGGAGGCTGATATATTTGTGCTGCCTTCTAAAAATGAAACTTTTGGAATGGTGTATATGGAAGCTTTAGCGCATGGAAATATTGTTTTATGTACACAAAATTCAGGGGTGGATGGAATTATTCAAAACGATAAAAACGGTTTTCTTATAAAACCAAATAAAAAAGGTGTTTATGATGCCTTAAAAAAAATATTAAGTTTTAATTCTAGAGAATTTTCAGAAATTTCAAAAAACGCTATTGCAACAGCAAAGATGTTTTCTTATGAAAATTCCATTAAAAATTATTTACAAAAAATTGAACTGTTTAAGCTATAATACAGAATATAATAAACAGTTTAATAAAGGATTTTATAAATGCAGGCAAGACGTGCTTCAAGAGAATTAGCCCTTATAATATTTTCCCAAATCGGAAAAGATATTGAAAAATATGCAAACAGCGACTTTGAACAAATGGTTCTGGGGTCTGTAAGAACATTAATAAGTAATTCCATGGATGAGATTTCAATTGTAACATCTGAACTTTCAGAGGTTCGTGAATTTGTTGAAGAATTTGAAAATAATCACCCGGATAACCTTGCAAGACCAATTGATGCGCATAATATAGCAGTTGAAATGCCTTTAACTTCTAAAATGAAAGAAGATATTGATGTTATTATGAATGCAGCTGAAAAATCAGTCTCTGCGCTTGAAATTGCAGAACTGAGTGTATTATCAGGACAAAGCGACGTTAAAAGATATATTCACAAAATCATCAAAACATATAAAGAAAGAAAAGACGACATAGACGGCGTTATTAAAGAATTAGCATCCGGCTGGGATATAGACAGGCTTTTTAAGATTGATAAAGATATTTTAAGAATATCCATAACAGAATTACTTTTTATAAAAGATGCGCCAGTTAAGGTTGTTATTGATGAGGCACTTGAGCTTGCCAAGAAATATTCAACCGATGATTCTCCATCTTTTATAAACGGAATTTTGGCAAAAGTGGTTGAATCATATGTTTAATTCAGGGTTCAAAGGTTTAAAAGATGCCTTTTCAAAGACATCTTCCGCTTTAATTAAAAATGTTCTTAGTATTGCAGGTTCAAAAGATGCGGTTTTAGATGAATATGAACTTGAAGATATTGAAGATGCTTTGATTAAGGCTGACCTTGGAATTGATTTAAGTGTTGAAATTATTGATAAAATTAAAAAAAATAATGTTAAATCTTCTGAGCTTAAAAGTTTTCTAAAAGAAGAATTTCTAAATATACTAAAGCTAGCTTATTGCAATGGTTATTCTGAAAAACTTTTGTACGAAAATGATAAATTAAATATTTATTTTGTTGCAGGAATAAACGGTGCAGGGAAAACCACCCTTATTGGAAAACTGGCTAACAGGCTTAAAAAAGAAGGTAAAAAAGTTTTAATTGCAGCAGGGGACACCTTTAGAGCAGCAGCAGAAGAACAGCTTGAAATTTGGGCAAAAAGAGCAGATGTTGATATCGTAAGAAAAGATGGTGCCGAAAGCGCAGCCGTGGTGTATGAAGCCATACAAAAAGCTAAAGATGAAAATTACAATGTGCTTATTATTGATACCGCAGGAAGGCTTCAAAATAAATTCAACCTTATTGAAGAATTAAAAAAAGTAAAAAATGTAATTAATAAAAATGCTCAAGACAGCATTATTGAAAGCATACTTGTATTAGATGCAAACTTGGGGCAGAACGGGCTTAGCCAGGCAAAAGTTTTTAGCGAAGCGGTTCAGTTGACCTCGGCTGCTTTAACAAAACTGGATGGCTCAGCTAAAGGCGGAATGATTTTATCAATTGCAAAAGAGTACAAGCTGCCAACCAAACTTATTGGGGTTGGTGAAGGCATTGATGATATAAAAGACTTTGAACCTGAAGGTTTTATTGAAGCAATATTTTAAACTAGCAAATATTGTAAAAGTTTTAGAAACTAGTTTGTATTATCAAATGTATCTCGAAGCCATCTTTCGTATTCTTCTCTTTGGCTTGCCTGCTTATTTGCTATATAATCATCATATGCATTTTGCCTAACTTCTTCAAGCTTTTTTAATCTGCCATATATTGGGGTGTATTTTTGCTGCGGCATCGGCACGGTCAATTTTCTTGAAAAAGGAAGACGCCGATATTCAGAAAGTGTTCTTTTATAATCAGCATCATAAGCATCTTGTATTCTTTTATCAGCGTTGCGTTCTCTTTCGGAAAATCTTTTTACAATGTCGCCAAACTCTTCTGCTGCGTATAATGGGTGCCTTTCTTCAAGCAAATCAATATACTCATGAGCACTCCTTACATAGTAAGGTCTTTCAAATTTTCCTCTTTTGGCGCCATCAAAGCTTGTCGTCCAAAAAGCAAATTTTGAGCCGTATTCAATCTTTTCATCTTCTGTAAGTTTATCAGGATTTACACCCAGGCTTCGAAAATCGATTTTGCAATCAATATGAAGAATGGTATCACGCACAATATTTCTTGCATGTTCTATTTTTGGGTCATATGGGGCGTTCTTTCTTAAATCGTGTTCAAGAACTTTCCTTTTTAGAGCCATAATATGTTCTGCTAACTCCTCGGGTGAATCATTCATTAATACAATTTCACTCAAATATTTTGTGCGGACTGCACCAATATCCTTTATAGATGAAGAGTGTTTATCCACAGAAACCTGCTGCACGGCAGGCTGATTTTGCTTATTTACTTTATACCCCGGCTTACTCCAACGGGCATTAACCGTTCCTGTAAAATAGGGCTGCTTATACAAACTAAAATTCACATTCATTACTTACACCCAAAAGTTTTATTTTTGCATATTATTTAAAAAAACCAAACAAGAAATATTTTGCATGCCGGCATTTAGGGCCAAATTATCCGCACAATCATATTTTTAAGAATTTAAAAGCTCTTTTGCAAATGTTAAAGAATTATCACTAATGTCCCCAAGTGCCATTTGTGCTAATACATTTGGTTTTTCATCTTCTTTTAGTTTTCGTACATTGACAGCGGTTTCTTCATTTTGTTCTTTTGATACAAAATAAAAATCATTTGCTTTTGAAGCTATAATGGGCTGATGAGTAATTGCAAATACTTGCGCAGATTTTGAAAGCTTATTTATGGCATTTGCAACACACACAGAGGTTTTACCGGAAATTCCCGTATCAATCTCATCAAAAATAATAACCGAGACTTTATCGACAGCTGAAAATACTGTTTTAATTGCAAGCATAACTCGTGAAATTTCACCCCCGGATGCTGTTTTGTTCAAAGGAGCAAGTTCTTTTGAAACGTTTGTGGAAATTAAAAATTCAACCTTGTTTTTACCCTTGGCACCAAAGGTTTCAGATAAAGAAACTTCAATATTAAACCTTGCACACTCTAAATTTAAAGCCTTTAATTCTTCTTCAATTAAAGAAGATAATTTTTTTGCATTTATTTTTCTCTTTTCATCTAAAGTTTCCGCAAGCAAATTAATTGAATTATATAAAGATTCTTTTTGAAGTTTTAAATCATCATATGAAGTAAAACTCTGCTCAAGTTCGTCTAATTCCTTTTTTAGCTTTTCATAAGTTTCAAAAATATCACCGTATTTTCTTTTTAATTTTTGGATTAATTCAAGCCTCTCATTAATCTCATCCAGCCTTTGAGGATTAGCCTCCAAAGATTCAGAATAGTTTCTTAAAGTATTTGAAATATCCTTCAGGTTCTCAAGAGATTCTATAAAGGCAGACTCTGTCTCTTCCAGTGAATTATCATATTCGCGCGCTTTTGATACATTGTATTTAATTTTATTTAAAGCATCAATTATAGACGAATCATCACTATTTAGTGCATAATAAGCACCATAGGTTAATTCTTTTAAATTTTCAAGGTTTGATAAAATATCAAGTTCAGAATTTAGCTCCTCTTCTTCATTTTCTTTAATTTCTGCCTGCTCAATCTCTTCTGTTTGAAATTTTAGAAATTCAATTCTTTCTTTTGATTCTTTTTCTGAATTTTCAATTGTTTCAAGCTTTTTTGTTACTTCTTTGAATTGAGAATAGTTATTTTTGTATTGTTCGAGTGTTTTTTTAAAATCTGTATCTATACTTTCAATATAAGAATCTAAAAGCTCTATATGATATTTAGACTGTAAATATGTATAGGTTTGATGCTGCGAATGGATATCTGCAAGCTTTTCTCTCATCTGATTTATAATATCAAGAGTTACCATAGCACCATTTAGGCGTGGTTTTGTACCGGTTTTAGATATCTCTCTTGAAATTACAGTCTCTTCATCGTTATCCAAAAATGTTAATTCAATAAGTGCATTTTTATCAGGATTCTTTAAAACATCTTTGCTTGTTTTTGCACCAAGCGCTATATCTATGGCTTTAAAAATAATGCTTTTTCCTGCCCCGGTTTCACCTAAAAACACATTAAAACCGTTATTAAATTCAAGCCTTAATTCATCAATTAATATAAAGTTTTTAATAAAAATTTCTTTTAACATTTATGCGGAGCTACCCCCCAGTGCAGCTTTTGTCTTAAAATTCTGTAGAAATCCTGCTTTTCTTTGTTCAACAACAAAAGTTTAGCACAATTTTCATACTTTTTTATGGTTACTTCGTTTTTGAACATTTTAATTTCCTGCCCATCTGAAGCTATTTGATATTCAGTATTTTCACAAATTCTAACCGTAAGATTTTCATTAGAATTTACAACTACTGGACGTGCATTTAAGGTATGAGGGCATATCGGAACAATTAAGAAACAATTAATATCAGGAGAGATTACAGGACCTCCCGCAGAAAGGGCATATGCGGTAGACCCTGTCGGGGTTGAAATTATAAGCCCGTCTGCCATATAGCTGCAAACAGGTTTTTCATTAATATATAAATCCAAAACAGACGTTCTTGCGTTTAATTCCTTCTTAACTACCATATCATTAAGCGCAACACTTCCTGCACTTGATTTTAGCATTAATCTTTCTTCAATTCTAAAATCTTTATTTTTAATCTTTTCAATGACAAAATCCAATTCAGAAGGAAGTGCTTGTGACAAATAGCCAAGGCGCCCCATATTAAAGCCAAAAACAGGTACATTAAGCCCGCTATAGTATCTTGCACACTTTAAAAGAGTGCCGTCTCCGCCTATTGCAATAGCAAAAGTTAAATCATCAGGCATATTTTGCATATTGAAAACATTTGGCTTGGATGTTGTTAATTTATTTTCAAAAAAACAACAGGACACACGGGCTGCAAAATCTTTGCTGCCCTCAATTTCAGAATTATAAACAATACCAACATTGCTTAAATCTAAATTTTTATCCATAGATTTTACGCCTTTTTAAAACTATCTGTAGTTTGTAAATTGAAGCGGAATATTTAAAACTTCTTCTTTTTCTTTTAAAAGTTTAATTACATCCTGCAGGTCATCTCTGCTTTTACCTGAAACCCTTACCTGCTCGCCTTGAATTGAAGCTTGAACCTTCAATTTTGAATCTTTTACAATCGCAACAATTTTTTTAGCAAGCTCCTGAGTTAAGCCTTTTTTAAGTTCAAAAACCTGTCTGATATTCCCGCCAAGTGCATTTTCAGGAGCCTTAGGGTCAAGGATTTTAATACTTAAATTTCTTTTAATCATCTTTCCCTGAAGAATATCAATAATATTTTTTAACTTCATATCATCATTTGTTGTGATTGTGATTGATTTATCAGCATCTAAATCTACGGTTGAATTTGAATCTTTTAAATCAAAACGTGAACTAATATCTTTTCTTGTTTGTTCAATAGCGTTTACAAGTTCTTGTTTGTCAAATTCAGATACTACATCAAAACTGCAATCTTTTGCCATATTTAAATTTCTCCTGCCCCTTAATTACCAATCTTGTCCTTAAAAAAGGGGATATTTGAAATCCCCTTTTTATAAAACATATTAAACACGTCTTTTTCTTGCTGCTTCAGATTTTCTTTTTCTTTTTACAGACGGTTTTTCATATCTTTCTCTGCGCTTAATTTCAGATAAAATTCCTGCTTTTTGGATTTTTTTCTTAAATCTTTTAAGAGCGCTTTCAATATTTTCATTTTCTCTTACGCGAACTTCAGGCATTTATTTTCACCTCCTTAAGGTGCCAAATAATTGGTTGATTATACTATTTACCAGTTAATATAACAGGAACGCTAAATAAAGTCAATGTTTACACTTTTAAAATATCTGTAAGCATAGGGATATAATCATTAGTCAATTTTCTTATAATTTTTGGATTATTTTGTTCAATCTTTGCTTCAATGGTTTTATTTACCTGTCTCCAGTCACAAAAAAGCTGCAGACAGTCTTTAAAATATATTTGCCTATCTTTATCGCCTGCATACTTTGCTTTTTGCAGTTCATCTTTAAAATAGTTAATCCCATTGTGAGCAAACCTATACAATTGAGCAGGATTTACTTCACCTGTTTCACAAAAACTGCTTTGATTATGAATAAAAACCGACATCTGTATTTTTATCGCTTCTGCTTTTTTAATATCAAAGGGGATTTTACCTATATTATCACCAGCCAAAAGTCTTGAGTGGGCGGCTTCTTTTTGTGAAATTAATCTTGCAAAATCAGGAAAAGCGCTTTCTTTAACAAATTTATTATAAAAATTTGCCATAGAATTATGGTAATTTGATTTAATCTTAAGATAATCATCAAAAATTTCATCAGGATTATCTGTACGCATTAAATATTCATAAAGCGTAAAACATTCAAAGGTGCGCAGGTTTGATGCAAGCCTTGAAGTATCTGATTGATGGCAGCTTGCACTAATTTGTTTTGATTTCATTATTTTGTAGAATTCATCATCAATATTTTCTATGCCCGCATATTCAAAATCAAAAAGACCTGCGCTTTTTGAAGTAACTTTTATATTTTTACCGTTAAAATCGTAGTTCATAAAACGGCATCTATCAGAAAAACCGTTTTTGGAAGAACCGTTAATAGCGGCTCCCATATCCATTTGTGCTGCAATATCAACAATGCTTTGCAGATTTTCCTTTGTAAAAGGTGTTATCCCTATCTGCGGACTTTCTCCTTTTACCTTGGTTGAAACAAGATAATATTCTCCATCAGGTGTTTTAAATGCATAGCATCCATTTTGGGAATTTTTAAAAGCCATATCATGTTCATACATCTTATCAAGAATCTTTATTTCACGCATAGGGTCATCATTAAGCGCTTCTTCTTTTCCCTTGTATTTTTTTACAACTAAATCTTTTCCAAGGTAATATGCCCTGCCATTATAGCCCTCCATAGGCAATTGCTTGCCATCTGCAGTTATCTTAACAGCTTCTCTTATTTGCCTGCTTGAAGGTACACTGTTTATTGGAATAATATAAACACCTCTACTGTCTGAAAAAGGCTTTATTACGCCTGAAAACCCTGTATTAGAAATATTATTAATTCTCATAGTTTAAATTAAAAACACCTAAAGAAATGTTTTTGCATTTTCTAAAGGTGTTTTATCATATAATTTTATTTATTTAAAACTTATGCGTTACAAGGGCAAATATGTCATTAAAGATTACAAAAACCATAAGTACAATCAATAGAAGGAAGAATATACGTCCTATTGTTTCTGTTATTTTTTCATCAATTTCCCTGCCTAAGATTTTTTCAAGAGCAAGGAACATTAAGTGCCCTCCATCAAGTGCAGGAATCGGGAGCAGGTTAATAATTGCAAGGTCTATGCTTATGATTGCAGTAAGCAGCAAACCATTCAACATACCATAAGTTTCAATTATATCAGAACCTACTTTTGTAATCACAACAATACCGTGCATTTCAGACATGGGAATTTTACCTGTAACTAATTGCCATAAGCCAAAAGCCATAAGTTTTGTATTTGTCCACAAATATTTTAATGAATTTACAACAATTTCTTTTGGAGTATTGGTTTCGGTAAATATTTCTTTTGTTTCAAGTTTAATCCCCAAAACCCCTGTTTTATCAGTATAAATATCATTTAAAACAATTTCTTTGCCGTCGCGTTCTAAAACGATTGTTAACGGTTTAAAACTGTCTGAAAGCGCCTTTGCAAGAGTTTCAGGTTCGATGTCTTCAACAAGAGTGTAGTTGGTCTTATTTTCAAGCTCGTCTCTTAATTTTATTTCTTCTTTTGTTAGATTAATCTCGCTTGTTTCATATTTTTCATACCCAGATGCTACATTTTCTGAAATATTAAGAGGTTTTTCAGGAGTTAATTTCGGTAAAATAATTTTTGTATCTTTTTTGATTACATTTTCAAAATCAACATTGGGATTTAACCTTTTAAGTTCATTTAGCTTTGATGTAATAGTTTCATTATCCACAATGCCATCAAAATATTTACTTTTTTGAACAACAAAAATAAATTTGTAAGCATTAGTTGCTTTTATACCGTTTATACTTTTAATCTTATCGCCTGGTTTAACATCAGAATTAAGGATATTTGAAGTATTATCTTTTGAAATTATTTCTTTAATAAAAACATCCGATGTTCCTGTGGGGAGTTTATGATACCAGGCTGCTGCAAGCATTGTTAAAAATATTGCAAAAATAACATTCATAAAAACGCCGGCTGATACAATAACAGCTTTTTGCCAAGGTTTTTTATTCTTAAATCTTTCAGGAGAATCTGGCGGGAGAATATCCTCATCTTTCACTTCTTTATTTTCTTCTTTTTCGGGTTCACCTTCTTTTTCTTTTACCTCTTCATCATCAGGAAAAGAAACATATCCGCCAAGAAGAAAGGCGTGAACCAATATTTCAGTATTTCCCCATTTGGTTTTAAAAAGAGTGGGCCCAATCGGCAAACCAAAGCCAAATTTTGAAACCCTGACACCAAACATTCTGGCTGCGGCAAAGTGCCCTATTTCATGCACTAATATAAGTAAACTTATTAAAAACAGCATTATAATTGTATTCATTTTTATTTCTCTCTAATAGTTAAATTATTTTATCTTCGTTTTCTGCCTTCAAATTTATATAAGCCAAAAATAGTACGCTTATAGGAATTTAGCTCGCTATTTGATTCATGCAGACGCGCTTTTAATCTTCTGTTTTCATCGGCAAGCATCTGATTTTTCTCTTTCAGTTCAATTGTCCTTGTTCTAAACAACTGGAGTTTGGCATTTTGTTTTGAACTGTTTAATTTATAATAACTATTTAATTTTATTGCAATCTTCTTTGCGATAGTTTTTGCAATCATATCGAGTGTGCCCTGTGAGATATCAAGCTTAAAAGCATTTTGGGGCACAACATCTGCCGTCTGTTTTACGATTTCTCTTAAAATTTCCTTAACATTCTCGTTATTTTGAGGCACAGGTACAATACTTGCAGTCTGTCTTGCAATTTCTTCCCTTATAATATTCCTTACATCTTCAGCGCTTAAATCTGACCCTGAATGTGATGATACAAGAGCTCTGTCAGAATGAGTTGCAGCTTTTGGTACTTCAGGTATAATATCAGAGGGCAAATCTTCCTGTAGTGATTTATATTCTTCAGGACCATCCTTTACATAGTCTTGCAATTCAGAGAAGGGCTCAGTATATGATTCTGTAAAAATCTGCTCCAAATCTGCAGGCGGAACATCACCTGTTTCTTTGCCGGTAAAATTCTGCGCAAAAGATTGAGCTAATTGGACTAAATCAAGCTCATCAGTTTTAGCTTCTTGTGCTTCTTTATGTTCTGCTGTCCCTGATTCTTGTGCAGTGGCAGGCTCTGTTTTTTCTGAAGGTTTTGAAGTATCAAAATAAGTCTCTGTTATACTTTCAGGAAGTTTTTGTGCAGCTGTTTTATTTGCATTACTTATAAGGTTGTTTGCTTTTTCAATTTCATCTGCCGAAAAACTTTCCTGTTCAAAGCTGTCCAAACCATTGTCATCTATAATATGAACGGTTTCTTCATTATTTTCATAATGCAGTACTTCAACTGTTTCATCATAGCTGTGGTCAATATTTATATTTGATGTAGGAGTTACAGGACCGGGCTTCAGGTTTCTCATCGCCATAGGAAGAATGGCATCTTTATAGTGTTCAATAATTTCAGGAGTGATGGTATCAGCCTTATTATCTTGCCCGCATTGAATTTTTATATCTTCATTTTGTATCTCTTTTTTACTTTCAACCGCAAGTTCTTCAAGAGAAACTGCTGTAGAATCAAACCCGCCGGTATTATTTTCAATATCAGTTTTATCTTGATATTTAGGAGCCGGCATTTCATTTTCTTCTTTTATCAAATGAAAATCTTCTGCCTGAGGAGGATTTACTTCAAGAGCAGGTGTACTGCTTATTTCAGGTTCTTTTTGAATATTGTTATCTTCTATAACAATTTCATCCAAGACAATTTCAGCATCCTTTGCATCCGTATTTTCATCCAATGAATGTGTATTTTCTGCAATATTGGATGCAGCTTTAAGGGGCTCTTTTGTTTCTTGTATTTCTGCCTGTTCTATTTTAGGTTTTGGCTCTTCAATACCTGCTTTTGCTTTGCTGTATTTATCTTTAAGATTATTTAAAATTGTTAAGTATGAATTATTATCAAAAAATTCAATTCCAAATTCGTTCTCATATATGGCTTCAATCTGCCAGTCTTTTATGAATGTATTTAATGTTAATAAGTCTATAAAATATCCATCAAGAGCCAGTTTTGTTAATATGGCGGATTTTGACAGAGCATTGAAATTATCCATAAATAGTATACCCTTCGTACAACAATTATAAATGATAATTCAACATCATGCAATTGTAATACTGTGAAAATAGTATTTATAAATTGAAATTTGATTGGAATTTGAAATTTTACATTGCAACTCTTGATTGCAATTGTCTCATTCCTTGATATGCTTCAACAGTGTTTGGGTTCATTCTGCCTGATACAGCAGGTCTTACAATGTTTCCATTTCTTTTATTCAGTGTATTGAGGGTTAAATTTCTATTATCGTAAATCTTATTTGAGTTTGTTCTTTTTTCCATTAAATCATTGTAAACCGCTTTTGAAGCTGCATTTTGAATAATCTGGGTTTTAACCTTAAGTCTTTTTGCTTTTTTCTTAAATACCCTAAATAATGCACAAATTACAAAAGCGAATACTAAAAGCGCATATCCGGCACTTTTATCAGGGTAAGGCTGATTTTCAACATTATTGAAATTGAGAGTAACATCTTGGATATCGTTTCCTGTCACATAAATTCTTACCTTATTTCCAATTTGCTGTGCTATAACGCTTTCAACGCCATTTGCATTATTGTATTGAACAGCAAAATTTTCTTTCAGGCTTGCATCTTTAATGTCAAAATATTCTCTGCCCATTTCATCAATTTTATTTTTGATATCTGTCTTATAATCACTTTTAATTTCAAGTTTTACGTTATCAGATAAATTTTCATCTCTTGTAACATTTATAGAGTATATAAAATTATTATTTGAAAACGCCGCAAGCGGAGACAAAAATAAGCAAAATAGTAAAGAAATGATAAGTTTTTTCATAATTTATTGTATCCTAAAATCCAAGTCTAATAGAATAACAATAACTTTTTATTACCCTTATATCATCAATCTTAAGATTTAAAATTTATATCAACCTAAAGATTAATAAAATTTTAACCGGTTTAGGAATTAATATTATATATTTTTAAGAAGATTTGCCATTTCAATTGCAGATTCTGCAGCATCAGCGCCTTTGTTGCCTGATTTTGTACCGGCACGCTCAATAGCCTGTTCTATATTATCAGTAGTTAAAACACCAAATATTACAGGAACGCCTGATTCTAAACCAACATGAGCAACACCCTTTGAAACTTCAGCGCAAACATAATCATAATGGGAAGTTGAACCTTTTATCACGGCACCCAGCGCAACAATTGCACTATATCCTTTTGTAGCTGCCTTTTTACACGCAAGCGGAATTTCAAAAGACCCCGGCACCCAAATTACATCAATATTTTGAGGTTCTGCCCCATGGCGGATAAAGGCATCCTTTGCACCCGATAAGAGTTTTGAACTTATAAATTCATTAAATCTGGCAACAACTATACAAAATTTGTCATTTTTATCAGCAGTTAATTTTCCTTCAAACACATTTACCATGGTCATTTCTCCAAAAATTAATAAATTTATTTTACAAGGAAAATTCTAACATAAAGAAAAAATTAGTTAAAGCATATTAATGAACCTTATGCCATTTGCCGTCTTTAAATTCAGCTTTAAGCGTATAGGTTTCTTTGCTGTCTGCAGGCGTGAATGTATAGTTTTCATAATAATATTTAGGCGTATCCGTACCAAGAATATATTCAATTTTACTATCTGCAGCAACATCGCCTGCTGCAGATTTTTTATATCCTTCAAGGTAAGCAAGCGGTCTTCCTGAAGTATCAAAATGTATTTTTCTCTGTATTTCTAATGAGCCATCGGGGTTAATTTTATAATTTTCACAGCCCGTATGTTTTCTAAAATCAATGGTTTTTAAAATTTCAAACGTGCCGCTGGAATCCTGTGTATAGCCTTCCGCATAGTATTTAATGCCCGATGAGTCAAAATCTGCCCGTTTAGTACAAGTAATTTTGCCATCCGCATATTTTTCAACACCGCTGTCATAATGTTTAATTTCACCAGTTGCTTTATCAAACTGCAGCATTTCACTTGCGGTTTCAATATTTTTCTTGCTATCCTTAACATTATTGGTTATAACGGTAACTTCATCAGCATTGACCTTTATTCTTCTTTTTGCCTTTATTATTTTTGAAGATTCTACGTATCCTTCATTATAGCTCCAAGAATCAGCATTATCACGGATGAACACATTTTTCTTTCCAACTCCTGCACGTTTTATAGAAGAATCCTGCACAGATGAAAAATCACTCACTATTTTTTGCACCCATTTTTCTGTTTCGCCATTTGTACCGCCAGCTCCGGTGCTTATATTTATTTTTGCAAGTTCATCCGCTTCATTTGATGCTTTTTTAATTGAAGAAGATAGGCTATCCACGGATGATAATATTCCCGCTATTTTTTCGCGCATTATTGTTTTTGAACTTTTTGGATTTACGGGCTTAATGTCATCAGGATTGTCTGTTTTAGACTTATGTTTCTTTTTTACAGGTGCACTATCCGGTTTATATTCATCATATCCTTTTTTAATTTCATCAAAAAAGCTTGGCTTATCAGCTGAATCATCCGGCTTTGGCGTATATTCTTCATACCCTTTTTTGACATCATTTAATAATGATTTTGCTTTATTTTTTACTTTTTGAAAAATAGTTTGTTTGGAAGATTCTGCTGCATCAGCTGCACTTTCTGCAGCATTTTCAGCTCCGCCTGCAGCTTTTTCTCCTGCATTATTTAAAATATTGGCAGCTTCATTTGCAACTTTAGATGTACCTTTAGCATTTTTACCCTTCATTTTACAGACTATAGCTATAGCTGCAGCGCCTGCCAATGTGATAACAGCGCCAATTAAAAGCTTTTTGCTGCCTCCTTTTTGAGCAGTATTAGGGTTTTGCGCCTGTGCATTTGAAGAAATGAATTGTGAATTTTGCATAGCAGCAAGGTTTGAAGTGGACTGTGCGCCTTGCATAGATTGTACACCCTGTTGAGTCTGGGTGCCGAAACTTAAATTCTGCCTGTTAATCCCTTGATTTTTTAAATGAACCGGGACACTATAACTATTTACACCAAAACCTGACTGCATAAAAATATTTTCCCTAAATAATTTATGCTGTAATAAAGTAAATCAAGGCAAAAAATTGACTAAAAAAGCATAAAATGTTTCAAAAGTTTAAGTATTCAGCTTATTTTCAAGAACCCATATTGTATAAAAATGCTTACGCACCTTTTTTAAGATAAAAAAAACGGCTTTCTTTATGAAAAGCCGTTTGGAATACTTTTACGTAATTCCTCGTGTGTGAAGTGAAGGTTAGTGTGTATTGGTTAGAATGATTAGTGTGTATATTTTATATATCTTTTTTATATCACTTTTTAAAATTTAAATCCGACGTTGCAGTCTTTACACATATATAAAGTATATCTATTTTAAATAATTGCTTTATCTGTTTGAATAGTTTACAAATGTTTACAAAAAAACCTAGAAGTACTCTACAGCTTGGAGTAACAGCACACGTAACAACATAAATATTATTAAGAAATGTTAACAAACACTTTAATTTTTAAAACTTAGCTTAACATTTCTTTATAATACACTTGTAAAATTAAAATCAAAGTGATATATTAAAGATATCAATTATATATCTATTTATCTTTAGTTAAGCAAATACCTAATTTTTTAAATTTTTTAATCCATTATTTTTTAATTTTTAGCAGTCAGTTAAATTATAAGCACCGCATCTAAAACAGCAGTATGGTGCAAAAATTCATCATGCCGGATAAATTTTAGACGGTTTACTTTGAGGTGCCCTATCTAAAATTAAGGCAAAATTTGTGTATGAAAAATTAGTGTGAAATATTTTAGGAGATTTATTGTATGAAAAATTCATCAGCCAAAGCAAGCAAAACAACTTCCGTATTCAGCTTAGATTTCAAATCAGATTCCTCTCTTAATTTTTATGTTAAAAGGGTGTCAAAATTTCCCGTATTATCAACAGAAGATGAAAAAGAACTTGCAAGGTTATCTTCTTTAGGAAATGAGGATGCTAAAAAAAGATTAATTCAAGCTAATTTAAGGCTTGTTATAAATATTGCAAGAAAATCAATCCATGTGAGCTCACTTTCTATGTTTGATTTAATTCAGGAAGGGAATTTAGGGTTAATAGCAGCTGTGGATAAATTTAAATGGGATTTAGGGTATAAATTTTCAACATATGCTACCTGGTGGATAAAGCAAGCGATGTTTAAAGCAATTTCAGAACAATCCCACTGTATGAAAATCCCTGTTTATATTCAAGAAACTTTATCAAAATACAAAAAAGTTAAACACTCATTAGAACAAAAATATAATTGCAGCATAAAACCATCTGTTGTTGCAAATAAAATGGGTATTTCAGAAGAAAAAATCAATACATTTTTAGGAGCTTATACAAAGGCATTATCTTTAGAAGCCAGTATGGATGCTAATGACGACAGCCAGATGAGCTTATCTGAAATTATTGAGGATGTTAAACAAAATGTTGAAAGAACAATTGAATATGAAGACCTCAAAAAGGATATAAAAATCGCACTTAATACACTAAAAGACAAAGAAAAAGAGGTAATTACACTAAGATTCGGTTTAAAAAACGGCAGTAGAAAAACTCTTGAAGAAATCGGCAATATGTACGGAGTTACAAAAGAGTGCATAAGACAGATGGAAAAGCGCGCAATTAAAAAAATCCGCCAAGCATCTTTAACACGCGATTTACTATCTTGTTATATGATTTAGACCAGATATTATTCGGTTTATATTATAAGTTTGGATTGCCGCAGTTGCTTTCACTCCTTCGCAATAACACTAATTTATCTCTTGCTATCATTTCCTGCAAATAAAATATAAAGGATGGTAGGTTAATTCAACCCCGTTATTATCAGAAAATTTCTCCAAATATTTTTGTTTAAAAATTTCATACTTATTCTTTGTCCAAAGACAGTTAGCGTTTGTGCCGACACCGGTTAATTTTATATGCTCCAGAATATTTCGCACATCTTTAAAATACAGGGTTTCAAGTTCTTCTTCAAAATAAAGGATTTTAAACCCTGCTTTTTCTATTATCGGGGTTAAATCGGTATAATTAAGAGAAAAACCTATAGTGTCTTTAATCTGGTTAAAATTTTCTTTGCCAAATGTCGTAAAAGCAAGGATTCCATCACGGTTTAGCAGGTTAAAAAGTTTATTAAAAAGTTTTTCCTTATCATCTATCCACTGAAAAACGGCATTAGAGGTTATCAAGTTAAAATTTTCTTCAATTTTAATACTCAAAATATCACCTTTATAATATTTAAAAGGAATGCATCCTGTAAAATTTTCAGTCAAATCATTTAAAAAAAGTTTATCAAAATTAATATTTTTAACAATTTCATCAGTTAAAAGACCGGTACCGGAGCCTATTTCAAAGACATTTTTGACTGCAGGGGTTTTAAAATCGCATGAACCACCAGAATTGCTATAGCCGCCAGAATTATCGAAACGGTCAAAACCGCATTTTAATTTAAGCTCTTGAATGAGCTTTTTTGCCATCTTACTTTGTATAACGGCATTTTCCCTATACGTATCTTTTGCCTTTATAAAATCCATTTTTTATACATCCAGTATATTATCAAGGGTTTTAAATTCAAAGAACGGAAAATGTCCTGTATTCAAAACTACGCTGTGCTTATTTTTCCAATCCCTTGAATTAAAGAATTTTTCCTGCGATTTATATGGAAAAATTTTATCCTGTTTTGTTAAAATCATCGTTTCAAATTCAAATTCATCCCCATCAGGTGGATAAAGCGAATATTTTTTAATATTTATAAGTTCATCCTTTAGGTTTTCAAGGCGCCTATCAGGCTTTTTAACCACTGCACCCGAACAATTTGCAAGCATATTTTGTTCAAACCTTGCCATTGTTTCCAAGCTCAAGGCATTCAACATAATATTAAACACTTTTGGATTAATCCCAAATTCAGGATGTACAGGATAATAAGTACCTGAAATACCTACACTTTTATTAATTTCAGGAAGTGATTTTGACCTGTAAGCTTCATTTGCAGCCCAAACACCGTAGGAATATGCAATTAAGTTAATCTCCGTATACACAGAAAAATCAAAATATCTTAATTCTTTAAAATCAAGGTTAGAATAATCATTTATAAAAAGAATATCTGATGTTTTTGTATCAAATTCCCCAAAGCAGTTATAGTCTGTATAAAATCCGCCAAAGAATATTAAAAGCCTTGTTTTATCGTGGTTTATATGGTTTAGCTGCATAAAATTTTACCTTAATAACTTTGTTTAAAATAATTATACCAAAAACTACTGCCTTCAAGATTAAAGAATAAAATCAATGTTGTAGTATAATTGATGTGGATTTTAAAATTTGAGGTTTTTATATAATGAACAATAAAATATATGCCCAGGGGCTAAGTTTAGCATTAACTTTAATATTATTCTGCACACAGACAGGATTCTCAGAAACCCCTGAAGAACTTAAGGAAAGATATAACGTATATTATAATAACGGTACAAGTTTTTTAAAAACAAAACAATATAATGATGCTATAAGGGAATTAAAAAAGGTTTTAAGATACGCCCCTTATGATAACAACGTAAAGAATGCACTTTATACAGCATATATTTCAAGAGCTGAAGACTTTTTGAATGTTAAAAAACAGCCAAAAAATGCAATAAATGATTATAAATCAGCACTTTTTTATATGAAATACTGGAATGACAATAATTCAGATGTTGACAGAGCAAAATTATCATCCACAGAGAGTGCTTTAGCAGGGCTTTTAAAAAGATATGAAAATTTAAACGAAGATGCCAAATTGCAGCATGCAAACACTTTAAGAGCACAGCAGGAAATTGCAGCTGCAGGATATGATTTCAATAAGCTTAAGGGTACAAAATATAATTATAATGCCTTAAGTTCGCTTTTTGATATTTATAAAAGTTTAAATAACCAAAAAATGGCGCTTGAAAATATCAGAGAAGCCGTAAAAATTAAAAAAGAAAACGGCTTATTGCACTATAAATATGCTCTTCTTTTAGATGACATAGGAAATATTGAGGCTGCAAATGATGAATATGCGCTTGCATTTAAATATGGCGACAGTGCAACGCTTGATGCTCTAAAAAGTCTTTGGCAGGCAAGATTTAATAAAAACCCGAAAAACTCCGAGGCGCTTGTAAACCTTGGCGCCATTTATCAAAAGCAAAAACAGTATGATTTAGCTAAGGCGCAATATGTTAAGGCTCAGGATTTAAACCCGAATGACCCTGTGGTTTTAACAAACCTTGCTTCACTTTATCTTGAACAAAATAATTATAACGGCGCTATTGATATTTATAATATGATGCTGCAAAAAAACCCAAAAGATATTAAGCCCTTATTTTATAAGGCTGAAGCATACAAAAAACTAAACGATAACAAGGCTGCAATGGCTGAATTTAAAAAGATTTTAAAAATTGAGCCAAATAATGAAGAAGCAAAAAACGGAATTGCTTCAATCGTTTCAAATCTTAAAGGAGACGAATTAATCACATACCTTAAAGAAGATGCTATATCTCATCCGACAGATTATGACAAACAATTCAACCTTGCTTTTAAATTGCACGAAAATAAAGATTATACAGGAGCTATAACTTACTATAAAAAAGCAATTGCAATTAACCCTAAAATGCCTGAACCATATATTAATATAGTACAAATTTACAGGCTTCAAAATGATACTGCACGTGCAAATGCGGCAATAGAGCATGGTTTATCAAATTTGCCCGATAATAAAGAGCTTTTATCAATGAAAAATGATATTCAAACAGAAGAGGCAGGAAACCTTTATAACAGTGCTGCAAAATATTTTAATGCAGGCGATTATAAAACAGCACTTGATAATTATTTAAAAATTAAGCTTCAAACGCCTGAAGTTCTTTACTCCATAGCTTCCTGCTACTTTGAGCTCGGGGAAAATGAAAAAGCTATTGAATACTTTAAAAAAGTACTTCAAAAAAACCCGAATGACACCAAGGCTATGTATTTTATAGCAAACTCTTATGTTAATTTAAATAATTCAAATGAAGCGATAAACTATTTAAATAAAGTATTAACGCTTGAGCCAAACAATAATGATGCAAAAACAGCCTTAGAAAGTCTAAAACAGGGTGAAGAAGGCAAAAACCTTGATATGGCAATAAGTTTTTATGAAAAGAAACAATATAATGAGAGCCTTGGACTTTTAGATAAAATTCTCTCCAAAAACCCGAAAAATGCCTACGCTTATTACTATAAAGGGGTAATTTATGAAGAGATGAAAAACCCCGATAAAGCTATTGAAGAATATAAAAAAGGTATAAATGCCGACAGCAAGTTTTCTCTTTGTTATTATATGCTCGCTGTAGCGCTTGATAATAAAGAACAATACAGCGAGGCTGTTTCATATTATGAAAAATATTTATCCTTAACTGCAGGCGCAAAGGATGATTATACAACATATGTTAATTCAAGACTGAAAGAGTTAAAAGAATATCTCGGGCAAAAATAGATGAAAAAGAACTTTGATATTAAAAATATAAAGGTAATTCAGGCGCCTTTGGCGGGAATTTCGGATATTGTATACAGAAACCTTATAAGGCGGCATCATGGCAAATGTCTTTTATCAACAGAAATGTTATCTTCTGAAGCTTTGAAGAATGTTCCAAATCCAAAAATTGCAGATTTTAAAGAGGAAGAATATCCGCTTTCGTTTCAAATCGTAGGGCACAAGCCTGATTTAATGGTAAATGCCGCAAAATTATTGGAACCTCGCGCAAGCGTTATAGATATAAACTGCGGATGCCCTGTAAATAAAGTTGTAAAATCAACAGACGGTTCAGGGCTTATGAGGCAGCCAAAACTTGCATACGAAATAGCGCAAGCCGTTAAAGAAAATATTAAAGTCCCTTTAAGTGTAAAATTCAGGCTCGGGTGGGACAGGCAGAATAAAAATTTTATAGAGTTTGGTCAATTAATGCAGGAAGCCGGGGCGGATTTTGTCACACTCCATGGCAGATGCAGAAGCGACCTTTATTCAGGAAGCTCTGATTGGGATGCCATAGGGCAATTAAAAAAAGAATTAGATATTCCTGTTTTTGCAAACGGAGATATCAAAAGCGTGGAAGATGCCATAAAATGTTTAGAAATTACAAAAGCGGACGGTGTTTCAATAGGCAGAGGCATAATGGGTGATTTTACGCTTCCTTTTAGGATTGAACATTATTTTAGAACGGGTGAAATTATTAAAGAACCGTCTTTGGATGAAAAAATAAAAATGCTCCTTGAGCACATTGAAGATGAGATTGAGCTTCGGAATGAAATTAACGGAATTAAGTTTATGCGAAAATTTTACGGATTTTACATATCATCTGTTAAAAATGCTTCAAAATACAGGCAGGTTCTCGTTACACTTGAAACATACGATAAGGTAAAGAAGGCATTAGATGACATACTTTGTTTACATGCTTGAAACTGAAAAAGGAACTATTTATACAGGAATTACAACAGATGTTTTAAGGCGCTATAATGAACATCTTACAGGCATAGCGGGGCATGGCGCAAAATATACTAATGCAAATAAGCCTGTGAAAATTCTTTATACTAAAGAATATGAGACAAAATCAGAGGCTATGAAGGAAGAATACAGGATAAAAAGGCTCACGCGCGCAAAAAAGCTTGAATTGGTTGAGATGCAAGATTGATATTTAAGGCAGATGTTGTTTATTGCTTTATGTAACCTAGTTTTGTTTCAATAAATACAGGGTGTAATTTGTTTATGTCAAATAAATCTACCGAATATTTTTGATAAAACATATATAATATTTAATATTTTCCCTCCGCAAAATATTTTACAAACAGGACACGGGATTCGCACCTGCAATAGCTCTATTAACACTTCATTTATTAATATCTGCGGAGGCGAATTTTTTACGGTCCTTTTTTGTAAAATATTTTTTCTTCTGGAAAATTCGGACTTTTGGATTCAGTAAATATACATAAATAAGCAGTAGTTCACCCTTTCAGGTAATTGCAGGTATTTATTTAAAAGCAATAATAAAATAAAAAGATAAAAAAATGGGAGTTATCAAAACCCCCGTTTCCCCATTAAAATCTTCTTCATCACTTCAATAAAATAATTCTAACATAAACATTTTTAGGGAGCAAATGTTTACTTCCTCTGATAACTTTATGGCTTAATATTCAATTCCTCTTCTTGCCATTACTCCGATATCAAAATAGTGTTTTACAGGCTGCATTTCAGTAACTAAATGCGCCATAGCGATTAATTCCTGATTGGCTCTTCTGCCTGTAAGCACAATTTCCAAGCTTCTTGGCTTATTTAAAAGTGCATTTTTAACATCCTGCACTTTTATCATGCCTAAATCAATACAAACATTAATTTCATCTAAAATAATAAGACCGTATTTACCGCTTGCAATGGCATTTTTAGCAAATTCCCAGCCTTTTTTGGATTCTTTATAATCATCCATATTTAAATTGTGAGAATAGCAAACTCTATCAAGTCCAAACTGTACAACTTCAAGGTTATCCGCAAAACGACCTGATGAAGCTATCTCACCATATGTTGTACCTTTATCGCCTTTAGCGAATTGAATGATTAAAACCTTCCAGCCATGTCCAAGTGCTCTTAAGGCTAATCCAAGACTTGCTGTTGTTTTCCCTTTTCCATCCCCTGTATAAATCTGAATGTATCCGTTTTCTAACACGTTTCCTCCAAAGCAATGAACGTAAAATATTGTTCATCTAACACTTTTTATAATATACTAAAAGGTCAACTTATGGCAATTATTCAGGTAAAAAATTTATCTAACTTTAGTATTTTACAATTGTAGAGGTGGCTTTTAATCCTATTTTTAGTGTATTTAAAAGTTTTTATATAATTTTACATAAACATTTCGTATACTTTCTTAATGAATACTTGAAATCCTTTAATCATGGTAAAACTACCATTCTTACAATAAAAAATCAGGTTAAATTTTATTAAGTTATTTGTTGAGTATTTTAATATAATTTATCAAGTACTGAGATTTCCATGCTAAAACTCCATGCCTTTGATTAAAAAGCATGGAGTTTTCAAAAAAAATTATTACCTTATTTCTTACATCATAGGAAGTCTGAATAATCCCGGATTTGCAGGTTTTGCAATTCTGTTTATGCAGAATGCATCCTCATTTCCGCTTTCGCAATCACTAAGATGCAAGAAATTATTCATGTCATTTTTTTGTTCACTTGTTGCAGCATCTACACCATTATCTCCGCAAAAGTCTTCTCTTGGAAGTACATTATCCCTTCCGGATTTACATGCTGCAGCTTTATAGCTCAATCCTCTAAAGAGAACTTTTGTAACCCTGTCTTCGCCGCTTGCACCCTCAGGAACATAGCTTCTATACATATTGTATGAGAACGGATAATTTGACTCAAGCCAGCTTTTTGTTTCAATAACAGGTGTTGTACCACCCATACCGTCAGATACTGTTCTGCTTGGGCAATATAAATTAGCCGGATAATTTTCTCCATCTACTTTTTCATCATCATATAACTGGCAGCTGCCCGGTGTGATTGTTCCATTTTTATATATTCTTAAAGGGAATTGGTCTTCACCTAATTTATTCGGTCCTTTATCCCCGTTTGTATCAATAAATATAGGCTTAAAATACGCAGTTTCAATATTTGTCATATTGCTTTCTTCAGGCGCCCCTTTGTTAATTTCAAGCCATGGACCTTCAAGAAAGTAGTACGCAACCATATTTGATGCCTGGAAATTAGGAGTACCCTTACTTCCTGATGCAGGGAGTGAAGTATGGACAGTTTCTTTATCTGCATTCTGCCCGCACTGAACAGCGCTGTCGCTGATAAGTGTAAATAAATTTGCAATTTCAAAACAATAGATTTCAGGAACACTTTGCAAAGTTGCAGTATCGGGATTTTTACCGGCTGCAGTGAGGCTGCTTTTTATAGCATCGATTGCAAATTCATCAGTTGCAGGCAGTTCATAAGTATTTGCCTGACACCCCGGTAATCCGCTGCTTCCTTGTTCATAACATCTGTTTAAAATAACAGTTGTTGCTTGTTTAAGGTTATAAAACCCTGCATATGCAAAAGGAGCTGTCATAACTTTTCTTGGTTTAATTGCCTGAATTGAAATCCCTACAAGAATTGCAAGAGCAATCAGCGCAACACAAAGTTCCATAAGTGTCCAGCCGCCCTTTTGTTTTGAAATCCTTTTATCTTTCATATTTATCCCTTATATAATCTAAACAGTTCTGATAGCTTGAAAATTCTTTAATATATTCTAACCTCTTAATTATACCATTTTCTTTAAGCTTGTTGCAATCAATTGAAAGTACGGTCTTATTTTTTACAGCACAAACTTCTATACCGTTTTTTAAGGCCGAAATTACAGCCTTTGAACCAAGGGCGCCGTTTGGCACAATAAGAGATTTAACATCTGTATTTTTAATGCACTTATTATCTAATTCTATCCCACCCTTACACAGTTGCGGCGCAATGGAAAGCCCGTCTAAAATACAAGGCAGATAAGTAGATGAGATAAATTCTGAAGCCACCTTTTCATTCATTTTTTTATATGAAATATCTAAGCCTGAAAATGCCGGAGAATGAGCAGACGGTAGCATAAATTCTTTTGTTAAATAATGAGAAATTACAGCCTCAATTCCGCCAATAGGGTCAACCCCTGTGCCATTATTATAATTTTCATCTTCGCATTCATCATTAAAATAACAAACAACAGCAAGTGCATTACACCCTTTATTTATAAGTTTTTGCGCTGCTCTAAAAAGTGTCTTTTCATTTTGAACCTGCCCTGTTGAAACCCCTGTTAAATCAATATTGAGGGAAACTCCGACAGGTTCATCCGTTAGCTCGAAATATGGAATATCATACCCTTTAACAATTTTTGCAGCATTAATTGTATTAATATGAATATTTAAAATATCTTCAGGGATTGATTTATCAAATATGACACCGATTTTATTAAACTTTAGCGGAATATGCGGGGTTAAACATATTTTTCCATTGAAAAATTCATCAAATGCATATCCTTCAACATAATACATATTATCATTTATGGCGCTTAAAATACCTGCATTTACAACGTTAGGATTTACTATAAGCTTAAAATATTTTGCAAATTCCCTTGCTACATATCCTGCATCTCCTGCATATCCGCCAATTTCAGCGCCGACGCCTGTTGGAATAGACAGGGCAATTATGTTTTTTTTATCATAATTCATAAAATTAAACTCCGCATGCAATGTCTAAAAACAGGCTTTCTAAAACAACTTTTGCACTCATTGAAGCTTTTAATCTTCTTTTTGCTTTTTGGATAAGCTTTATATGCGATTCAAGCATTTTTAATACAGCATCGTTATTTATATTATTTTTTAACATGTTTAAAATATAACCTTGAAACTCGTTTAAAAAATCAAAAATATCAATTTCATCCGTTTTTAAGATGTTTTCAATATCTACAACGCATTGAAGCGCCTCTTTTATATCAAGATTCGGGTAGTTTTGAAGCACAGCTTTTAGATTGTCACCCAAATTTAAATTTGAATTATTTTTTGAAGATGACAGTTTAAAAACATTTGAGCGGGAAACAATTGTAGAAATTAAATCTTCTCTGTTTTGGACTAAAAATATAAACGTTGTCCTTTTTGGAGGCTCCTCAATTGATTTTAAAAGAGAATTTGAAGCTTCCGCCTTAAACATTTTCATATTTAAAGGCATTGGCACCCAATCTGCTTCAGGAAATTCAAACCCCAAATCTTTATATTCCTCATCTGAAAGCTTTTCAGCTGCACTTTTTTGTTTAATTTTAGCATCACAGAAAATAAAAACCCTATGGTAATCGCAAGTTTCAGAAAGCGAAGCTGTCACTTTTTTTGCCTGATTAATTGATATAACAGTCTTTGAAGCATCATCTTTAAAATTTATCGGAGAAACTATATTTACGCTCGGGTGTTTAACTTCCCTTATCCAGCTGCAATTTATACAATTGCAATCAGGATTTGTGCTATCTTCAATGCAGTTTAAAATCCTTGCAAGTTCCATCGAAAACATATACTGAGAAATTGTATCAAGCCCTTCAAAAACAATGGATTGCGGGAATTTATCAATATTATCTTTAATCATCGTTTCAAAATAATTTGAAACGAAAGGAAATTTCTTTTTTAAAATTTCTGCTATCATACCGCCCCTCTTTCGCTTTTTTGAAAAAAGGCACCCTCAAAGGCAAGGAGCGGTTCTTTTATCCCGCTTTTTATTTCAAACTCTGCTTGAGTCAGGTTTTGCTTAATATCGATAAGTTCCTTTAAGCTTATCTTGGATAATTTTTCAAGGCTCTTTTTTACAACAAATTCATTTTGCCCCGTTTTTCTTGCTATATCAAAGCTTGACATAGAAGAAGCATAAACTTTTGTTGTTAAAAGTTTTGAAAACGAGCTTTGAAGAAAGGCTAAAATTTCAAGATAGTGGGATTTATTTAACATATTTGAAATTTCAAAAAGTGCTTTATCAAACTTTTTTTCTATAATTAAATCATTGATTAAAAATATGTTTTGACTTTCTCCCCCAAGTTTTTCAACAACTTCAGCAGTTATAACATTATCAGGGTGAATCATAAGTTTAATTTTATCAAGGGAAGTATTTAAATCGCGAAGCGCAGGACCCACCTGTCTTATCAGCATAGTTAAAATATTATTATCAGCTTTTAATTTTGCTTTTTGCACCATTGTTTTTAAAATCGGGAGAATTTTATATTCTTCATATGCCTTAAAACTTGGAAATTCTTTGATTGAGCCGAATTTTTGAACAGCTTTATAAAGTTTTTTCCTTGAGTCAGGTTTTTTTCTGTCATTTCGCTCAATAGGGCAGGTTAAAATTATATGTACCCTATCTGATACCATTTCAAGCGCTTTTATAACTTCTTCTGTCTGCTTATCATCAAGTTTTACTTTTTTTGTGGTTTCAAGAAAATATTTATCAGCCCTTATTTTATAGACAACATCGCCAAACATCATAGGCTGGCTTCGAAGTGCATCAATTAAGGCTTTAAAATCAGGGTTATCAAGACACCTGTAATTTAAAGGTGAAATTTCAATACCGCTTGAAGTATCCAGCACCTCATCTTTTATTGTTTTTATTTCATTTTCAAGTGTGAAATCTTCATCACCCCAAAATAAATATACAGGCATTAATTTAATAGTTCCATACTTTTTTCCATATAATAATTGTAGCTTAAAATTACATTTTAGAAAGAAAAAAGTAGTAAATTTTAAGTACGTTTAGTTTAAAAATGCCGGATTAATTTAAAATCCGGCATTTAATATATTATATTTGTTGGTTTTGTACGGATTTAGCTTTCTATCAAAAGGCTGGCACCTATTACGCCGGCTGTGTTGCCAAGCTCTGCATGTACAATTTCAACAGAAGATGCCTGAATTGGCATGGCTCTTTTTTGAACCACTTCTCTTATAGGATTAAAAAGAATGTCGCCTGCATCTGCTACACCGCCGCCTATAATTACTTTTTCAGGATTTAAAAGATTAATAACGGAGGTTAAGCCTAAACCGATTGTTTCGCCTATTTTTCTATAGATTTGTCTTGCAACAACATCACCCTGGAGTGCTGCCTGAGCTACAATATAGGGGCTTAATTCTTCTGTTGCAAGCTCTTTAAATTTAGAAGATTTGCCGCCCATAATATATTCTTTTGCCATCTGCACAATAGCAGGACCTGAAGCATAAGCTTCAAAGCATGCAAAATCACCGCAGCCGCAAAGAGGACCATCTCCCATAGACATTTTAATATGCCCGATTTCGCCTGCAGCATTTTTAGCTCCGCGTGCAAGCTTACCATTTATAACAAGTCCTGAACCAATACCTGTTCCAACCGTTATACATACAAGGTTTTGGCAGCCTTTCCCGGCACCGTATTTTAATTCACCCAAAGTAGCTACACGAACGTCATTATCAAGCTTTGTTACAATACCAAATTCCTTTTGCATAATATCTGCTACAGGAATATCAACCCAGCCCGGCATGTTTGGCAGCAACCTTACAACACCTGCCTGATAATCGATTTGCCCCGGGAAACCAAAGCCTATTGCTTCAATTGTATTTTTATTTTGGTTTGATTCCTTCATTAAATCAGAAATTGCAAGCTTAATATTGCCCAAAGTGTGTTCATAGCCCATATCTGCACGGGTTGGCGTAGTGTTTGAATAAACTATTTTTCCATCCATATCAACAAGGGCGATTTTAATATTTGTACCGCCTATATCAACACCGATTCTGTACTTTTTCATAAATTTTCCTCTCCAATAATATTTTATTTTAAAACAATTGTAGCATTAAAAGCACTATATAGCAAAGGTTTAGAGTTTTGTAAACTAATGTAACAAAAGAGTTTTTTTCTGAAATTAGATAACATTTATTTACTTTATATATATGTAAGACGAGTTTATTGAAAGACAGTAAATAATGGCAGTTCGACCAACTGATAGCATTGATAAAAAGCTGGCACAGATGTATGCTTCAAAAGTAACAGTAAATCTTGATGCCAAGTCGACATTATCACCTAATGAATTTTGGAATTCAATGGAGCTGATTGCATTGAATAACAAAGCTGTTATGAACTTTAGGTGTAAATAAAAAATTAATCAAAGATGGATTATGGAGTAGAAAAAATTCCGCCACCTCCCAATTTTAAAAGGAAGGCGGCATTTTTTTTATGTATTTTTGACAACCGGGGGAAGGCAATTTTAAAAAAAATTTATTTTTATAATAGTATGGGTTAGTTTTTGAGATTTAATAATTGGAATAAACTTAACAAAATTAACACAAGGGATAAATACAAGCTTGCAGGCATTTTCAAAGAAAGCCTGCACACAAAATATAGCGGATGCTGCACCAAAATTTAATACTGGGGTTTTAGAAAAAGATACGGTAAATTTCAGCCAAAGTGTTAAAAAAGCCCTTTATCCGTTTACCGATAGCACAACCCAGGTGCCGAAACACCATAAAATTAACGGATATAACAGCAACATAAGATATGCATTAAACAGGCTTGAAAAAGGACAGCCTCTTGACGAAGAAGATAAATGGGCATTAAATGTAGCTGAAAAACTTGATGAAAGCTTTCAAAAACTTCCGCTGCTTGAAGATGATTTTGTATTTTACAGAGGGCGTAGCGAACATCCTGTTATAAAGCGTTTTAATGAAGATTTCCACATTATTGAGGCTGCAAACACAGGAGATATAGTAGTTCCCGATAAAGCTTACAGCTATGGGGCTTTTAAAAAAGAACTTGCAGAGCATTGGTCTGGCGGGCTTGATAAAAATATGATGTTTGAAATTCATGTCCCCAAAGGTGTAAAAATCTCAAGAAATATGGAGCATGGCGGGGAAGTTGTTTTCCCGAAAGGGGCTGAGTACCGCCTTATTTCAAAAGAAAAAGACAGCAGAGGCGTTTTAAATGTTGTTTTAGAATACATTTTGCCTAAAAATTAGTATAAAAAATCAGTTCTTATTTTATTCCCTTCTTTTTTTGTGATAAAATTTTAACAGAATTTTAAACAAATAAAGAGGAAGATTTGTTATGGAAAATAAGGATAATTTAGCTGAATTGCACACTTTGAGACACTCATGCTCGCACATTATGGCGCAGGCTGTTCAAAATTTATACCCAAATGCAAAGCTTGCAATAGGTCCAGCCATTGATAACGGTTTTTATTACGATTTTGATATAGAAGGCGCTACCTTAAAAGAAGAGGATTTTGCTGCAATTGAAAAAGAGATGAAACGCCTCGTTGAGATGGATTTAAGGTTTGAAAGATACGTCATTCCTGATGTTCAGGCTCAAATAGATGAGTTTAAAAAACAAGGTGAAATTTATAAGGCTGAACTTTTGGAAGAGCACAAAAATGACAATCCTACTCTTTATTTAACTAAAGACAAAGATGGAAATGTTTTATTTAATGACCTTTGCTCCGGTCCGCACCTTGAAAATACCAGAAAAATCAAGGCTTTTAAGCTTCTATCAGTAGCAGGCGCCTATTGGAGAGGGTCTGAAAAAAATAAAATGCTGCAAAGAATTTATGCAACAGCGTTCCCTTCTAAAGACGAGCTTAAAGCCTATCTCGATATGCTGGAAGAGGCTAAAAGGCGCGACCATAGAAAGCTTGGCAAAGAATTAGATTTATTTTCCGTACATGATGAAATTGGCGCAGGGCTTGTATTATGGCACCCAAATTTAGCTGTAGTGCGCGAAAATATTGAAAATTACTGGAGAGAAGAACATAGAAAAAGAGGGTATGTTATTGTAAATACTCCTCAAATTGCAAAAAGCAAGTTGTGGGAGGTTTCCGGGCATATTGACCACTACAGAGAAAATATGTTTTTTGTTCAAAAAGAAAATGAAGATGATGACCAATTCATCATAAAACCGATGAATTGCCCTTTCCACATCTTGATTTATGCCTCTCAAAGGCGCTCATACCGTGATTTACCAATTAGAATGGCAGAACTTGGCACGGTTTATAGAAAAGAAAAATCAGGTGCACTCGGCGGTTTGACCCGTGTACAAGGGTTTACACAGGATGATGCGCATATTTTCTGCACCCCTGAACAGATTGTAAATGAAATAAATGAGATTATTGATTTTGTCCAAGATGCAATGAGTATCTTTAATATGAGCTTTGAAGTAGAGCTTTCTACCCGTCCTGAAAGCTATGTAGGTGATTTAGAGCACTGGAATATGGCAGAAGCAGGGCTTAAAGAAGCACTTGATAAGCGCGGAATGAAATATGACATAAATGAAGGTGACGGCGCATTTTACGGTCCAAAAATTGACTTTAAATTTAAAGATGCAATCGGCAGAACCTGGCAGTGTGCTACAATTCAGCTTGATTTCAACTTACCTATCAGATTTGATTTAAAATATCAAGATAAAGATGGCGAATTAAAGACCCCGATAATGCTTCACAGAGTTGTATTCGGGTCAATGGAAAGATTTCATGGCATCTTAACCGAGCACTATGCAGGCGCTTTCCCAACCTGGCTGAACCCAAAACAAGCTGCAATCGTGCCCATCGCAGACAGACATCTTGAAGCGTGCGAAGCACTATTTAAAAAGATGAAGGACAAAGGCATCAGGGTGGAATTAGATGACAGGTCTGAATCTATGAACCACAAAATCAGAGATTGTTTGCAAAATAAGAAAATCCCATACGTGCTTGTTGTAGGTGACAAGGAAATTGCAGACAATACAGTAGCCGTAAGAGCCAGAGGCCGAGGACCTATCGGCACGTTTAACTTTGATGAATTTGTCCAAAAGCTTGAAGACGAGATAGCTTCCAAGGGAAAATCCATTGTGGAATAGGTGAAATTTTATAACATACTAAAAGCCTTACCCATCAAACACAGATAGGGTAAGGTTTTTAGTATAGCAGTTATGTTATTTTGTATTTTTTAAAGGCAAACCGGCTAAAATGCAGATAAGACAAAGGGTTGTAACGTTAAGACAGCTGATATTACAGCCCCCATAAGGCTCTTTACCAATTTTTCGACATACTATTTTGTAAAAATTAAACATTCAAAAACAAGTTTTACCGGCAAACCGCTATAAAGAAAGAGTGTGCCTTGTTTATGACAGCTAAAAATTAGTAATTACAAAGCTTTATAGGATTTTTGGCTGCAATATATTACTTTTATTTCTTCCGAAATTTCAACGCAAAATATATACTTTGTATATCAAAATGCAGCAAGGTTATTTATACAGCAGGAAAATTATTAAGAATATTAATTTTTGCAAAGTTTACTTAACATTTTTATCCGCAAAGAATTTTTGCCATTTCTTTTATTTTATTGTCCAAAATTTTTACAATAGGAATAAGCTCATAATCATTCTCTTTTGCCCAGATACAGACAGTTTTTGCGACCGATTCAATTTCTAAAAATTTATCTTCAATGCATATTATTTTATTTATTAGTTTATTGTGAATTTCAGTATCTATAGGGGTTTTAGCGATTTTACTCATTTATATTCCTTCTTCTTATCTGTCATCAAGCACGATTTATAATTTTATTTTAACATTAACATAAAAATATGACAAGCAGCACGAAAAAAGTTGAGCAAAATCTTAGAAAAAATATACGAAAGTACAGAAAAATGCTGGGTTTTACGCAATTGCAACTAAGCATTAAGGCTGAAGTATCTAAGGATTTTATTTATGATTTAGAAGCAGGCAGAAGAAACCCGAGCCTTGATGTTTTATGTAAACTGGCTGATGCCCTAAAAGTAGAACCTTACGAGCTTTTAAAATAAGACAAAAAGCATAAATAAATACATCCTGCGGCTTGAAATTTAGAATAAATGGGGTATAATATAAGCATAGGGGGAAGCCTCAAAGAAATAGGACTTCTCCGAGGCTTCACTTAGTACCCTATGATGTTAGAATTTTGATGCTACTATGAATAGCGTTGCTACGATTAGTAGCATTATTATTTTGTCTAAAATCATAGTTTTAACTCTCCTTTCTAGCCATTTCTTAGTAAAATGTCTGTGCTAGAGGCAGAGTTGTACCACCCTTTGGTTTTATTATACCAAGCATAGCTTGATTTTACAAAGACCAGAATATGGTAATAATTTATACAAAGGCTCAAAATGCTTGGTCAGAGCAATAAATTACACCCTGCGGTTTAAAACTCACTAATCAGCTTTTTTCTTTTGCCTGCGTTTTGCGTTGCGGTTAGCGGAATACAGGCGTTTTGTATAAAATTCGGTAAATTCTTCCAAGAATAAATCCGCATCCCTGCCCTTGGATATTTCAAATTCCATAAGGGTTTTGAGTGTAAAATGGGAAATATCATAGTCTACAAGCTTTTGCAGCTTTTTCATATATTCAATTTGATTATACGAATACAGCCTGTGTCCGTTATTATTTCTTTTTGCTTTAATAAGACCGCTTTTATCAAACCTCTGTGCTGTTGCTTGGGACGAAAAACGGAAAATCTCCATAATATCTTTAGTTGTAAATAATGGCACATTTGGAGTTGCCACAGCTTCTTCGTATCTTATTTTTAACGCCTTTCTCATAATAAGTGATTATTATTGATGGCGTTAATTTTCACAATTGCCAATGTATAGTAATGTTAATTTTAATTAATGTGTATTTAAAAAATAAAAGTTTTATGTTATACTATAAGTAGTAAACACGGGAAAAAAGGTTTCACCCTTTTTGACCTTAACAAAAGTAAACTTGGCAAAAACAGTTTCACTGTTCAAGCCGTTTATTTTTGTTGATAATCCCCTGATGTCTTATCCATTAGGGGATTACTTTAAATTGTCAGCAGGTTTCAAACTAAATATAATCCAACATCAAAACAGACTCTACAGAGGAAATTGATGTAATCCCCCTGTGCCTAAACCATTGGGGGATTATTTTTAGCCAAATATAGTTTAAAAAATAAGCATTATGAAAATTACATTTTTTGACACCCTCCCGCACGAGGAAGAATTTATTAAAAATCACGCTATAGAAGGCTTGGAACCTGTTTTTGTAAATGAAAGCCTGCATTCAAGCTTAAAGGCACCGGAAGAAGTGCTTGATTCAGATATTATATCTGTTTTTATACCATCATTGTTAAACAGACAGACCCTGCAGCAATTTGGCAACTTAAAATTTATAATTTTAAGGAGTGTCGGCTATTCAAATGTCGATTTAAACTATACAAAAGAAAACGGTATAGTTGTTTTCAATGCACCAAATTACGGGGATTATACTGTTGCAGAATACGTTTTTGCAAGCCTTTTGGCACTAATTAGAAAAGTTCCGCAGTCAAATAATGCGCTCCGTATGGGCAACATCCTTTTAGATAAATATATAGGGGTTGAATTATACTCTAAAACAATGGGTGTAATAGGAACAGGCGCAATAGGTTCAAAAGTAGTTAAAATTGCAAAAGGCTTTTCTATGGATGTTATAGCCTATGATATCAACAAAAATACAGATGCTGAGTATGTTTCGCTTGATGAATTGTGCAAAAGAGCTGATGTTATAAGCATAAACACTCCATTAACTCCTGATACATTAAGAATGTTTGACAGAAACCGCATAAATTCTCTTAAAAAAGGGGTGATAATAGTAAATACCGCAAGGGGTGAAATTATAGACACAGATGCCCTTTATGATGCTATTGTAGAACAAAGGGTAGGGTATGCTGCGCTTGATGTAATAGAATGTGAAGATATATTATGGCAAAAACCCACACGAGCAAGGGATTTCAATAATGTTAAAAATAACTGTTTAAAGAATTTTTTGATTGCAAACAGGCTTTTAAAGATGGACAATGTACTTATAACTCCGCACACAGCCTATGATACAAAGGAAGCAACAAGAAGAATTTTAGAGATAACTTTAGAGAATATGAAATCTTGTTTAAATTTTGATACTGGCGCTAAAAATCAGGTTTTGGTATAATATGAGCTATGGATATAGCGAAATACATTGAACACACACTTTTAAAACCCGGTGCAACGGAAGAACACATTAAACAGCTGATTGATGAGGCTTTTGAATACAAATTTTTCGGCATTTGTATAAACCCTAATTTTGTTAAATTTGCAAGAAAATATATTGATGATAATAAAACAAAGGGAGATGTTAAACTTGTCACTGTTGTGAATTTTCCTTTGGGCACAAATAGTATGGATACAACCCTTGTACAGGTGCATGAGGTCATAAACGAAGGAGCAGATGAGATAGATACTGTTATAAATCTTTCAGCAATAAAAATGGGAGATTATAAAAGAGTATCTGATGAAATTAAAACAACAAAGAATGTCTGCGGAAAGCATAATTTAAAGGTGATTTTGGAAGTCGACCTTTTAACAAGAGATGAAATTAAAAAAGCATGCCTCAATTGCATAACAGCAGGGGCTGATTTTGTTAAAACTTCAACCGGTTTTCTAAAGAACGGGTTAGGGGCAACAACTGAAAATATCCGCTTAATGAGCGATACAGTTTCCCGCAGAGGACTTGGTGTTAAGGCTTCAGGCGGTATTAGAACAAGGGTTCAAGCGATTGATTTAATTGAAGCGGGGGCGGACAGATTAGGTACAAGCTCCGGCGTTGCAATAGTTAAATATTAATTATTTAAAGGTAGATAAAATGGATAAAATCACAATCAGGTCAGATAGAGACACGGATTACACTTTTATGTATAAAGGTGAAGAAACAACACTTAAGGCAGGAAGCATTATAAGTATTGCAAATGGTTTAAATGATGTTGTTTTGCCTACTGTTGCAATGAAAATTATGAATAATTTAATTGTAATAAAAGAAGATATTAAAAAATAGTTTCTACCGGGCTCAATAAGAATTTTAAGCATTGAGCCATTAGAAAAGTTTTTTCAAAGAAAAATTTAAGGAAAGTTTATGAGTGAAGATAAAATAATTATTACCATATCAGGAAAAGACAAGGTTGGGATTGTTGCACATATTGCAAACACGCTTGCTAAGCTGAATGTTAATATTGAAGATATTAAACAAACAATTATGCAGGATTACTTTGTTATGATGATGCTATGCAGCATCAAAAATGCCGATAAATCTTTCAAAGAAATAAAAGATGGCATTGTAAATTCAGGCAAGGAAGTAGATATGGAAGTTTGGGTGCAAAGAAAAGAAATCTTTGACAATATGCACTCAATTTAGGAATTTAATTTAGAGGCAGCCTTAAGAACAGATATTATAAAGGCAGCTCATTTTTAGTTATTTTAGTCGGATGCGGGCAGGTTTTTTATGAAAGATTTTAATATTCAAAACATAATGGAAACAATTGAGATGATTAAAGTTCATCATCTTGATATAAGGACTGTAACGCTGGCGTTAAGCCTTAGAGATTGTGCCAGTGAGGATATTAAAACTGTCGGCAGAAAAGTTTACGATAAAATTTTAAAGCATGCGGGAAAACTTTCTCAATACGCACAAGAACTTGAAAATGAATTTTCAATACCGATTATTAATAAAAGAATTGCAGTTACTCCAATTTCTTTAATAGCAGAATCCTGCACAAATCCTGATTATGTGTATTTGGCACAGGTTTTAGATAAAGCAGCTGAAGAAATCGGGATTGATTTTATCGGCGGATATTCAGCCTTGGTTGAAAAGGGCTGCACAAACGGGGATAAAAAGTTTATTGAAAGCATCCCTGAAGCTCTTGCAACAACAAAAAGAGTTTGCTCATCGTTGAATCTTGCAACTTCAAAGGCTGGAATCAATATGGTGGGTGTTTTAAAAACTGCAAATGTAATTAAAAAGGCGGCAGAGCTTACCAAAGATGCTGATGGGCTTGGGGCTGCAAAATTTGTATGTTTTTGCAATTCTGTCACCGATAATCCCTTTATGGCAGGTGCTTATTGCGGTATAAATGAACCAGAAGCGGCATTAAATGTAGGGGTTTCAGGACCGGGTGTTGTCAGATGGGCTATTGAAAATATGTCCAAAACAGCAGATTTAGGGGAAGTAGCCAATACTATTAAAAAGACAGCATTCAAGATAACCACAACGGGTGAATTAATCGGACGCCGCCTTGCAAAAAGACTTGATGTACCTTTCGGGGTTATAGATTTATCTTTAGCACCTACTCCTGCTGAAGGAGACAGTGTTGCGGGAATTTTTGAAGCAATGGGTTTAGAGGCTGCAGGAGCTCATGGCACAACGGCAGCGCTTGCAATGTTAAATGATGCTGTTAAAAAAGGCGGTATTATGGCTTCAAGCTATGTAGGCGGGCTATCAGGCGCCTTTATACCGGTATCAGAAGATGCAGGTATGATAAAGGCTGCAAGACAAGGTGTTTTAACAATTGATAAACTGGAAGCCATGACAAGCGTTTGCTCTGTAGGACTTGATATGATTGCAATCCCAGGCAATACTCCTGTTGAAACCATAGCAGGCATCATAGCAGACGAGATGGCAATAGGCATGATAAATAAAAAGACAACAGCTGTAAGGATTATCCCTGTTCCAGGCAAAACTGTCGGGGAAGAGGCTGAATTTGGCGGGCTTTTGGGAACTGCTCCCATTATGCCTGTAAATAAGCTTGATTCAAGCGTTTTTGTGAACCGTCTTGGCAGAATCCCTGCTCCATTACATAGTTTGAATAATTAATAATAATTTTGGCAATTTTGGCGCTGAAAGTTTGAAAATTAAATATTACAGGGGCTAAGCCTATTTTTCTTTAAAGAACTTTGGCAACAACAAAATACTTTGGCTCTATGCCGATAGTTCTTATGAAAGGAGGGGCTTATGTTATGGAAAATTTCAATTTAAGTTTATTTTTAATCTTTTTGATTTTATTCGTAATTAAAAGTGACGCCTACAAAAAGTAAACGCCACTTTAGCTCTATAGATAGGTTATGGTAGTGCTAGCTACCGCCCCTGATATTTATATTATAAATTAATTTATATTTTTTACAAGATGGAATCTGCTTTCCTAAAACACTATATACAAAAGTTTTAGAATTTTTATACATTTTTATTACTGGGATTAGAAGTATTTATGGGTGGATTATTAAGATTGTTTGTAATAAAATTGGGTTTGTAAAAAAGATAAGTATTTAAAAGGATTTAATTATATGCAGGTTTCACTTGAGTGGTTAAATGAATATGTTGATTTAGAAGGGGTTGAGCCCGAATTAATTGCCCATAAGCTTACTATGAGCGGTTTAGAGGTTGAAGAGATTGAACATAAAAAACCAAATTTTACAAATATAATAACTGCGTTAATTAAAAAAATTGATAATCATCCGGATGCTGACAAATTACACTTAGTTACGGTTGATACAGGAAATGCCCAAAAAACTGTCGTTTGCGGCGCACAAAATATTAAAGAGGGGCAGATTATACCGTATGCAAGTGTTGGCTCAAAAGTTTTTTCAAGAAAAACAGGCGAATTATTTGAACTTACTCCTGCTGTAATACGCGGAGTAGAATCCCAAGGTATGCTATGCTCTCAAGATGAACTTGGTTTAGATGGCATGCAAAAAGAAGATGGAATTTTAATTTTAAATAATCCTACCTTAGGCTTAGGAGAAGTTAAACTTGGCGAGCCTTTAGAAAAAATCTTGAATTTAAATGATGAAATTGTGTTTCACCTTGCACCCACTGCAAACAGGGGTGACCAGATGTCTGTTATAGGTGTTGCAAGAGAACTTTCAGCATTATTTAATAAAAAATTAAAATTTTCACCCTTAAGTGCCACAAAAGATACTTCAACCGATAAATTTAAGGTTGAAATAAAAGACGAAGAGGCTTGTAAATACTATTCAATAGCCCTTTTAAAAGATATAAAAATAAAACCTGCACCTGATTTTATCCAAAGAAGAGTTGCAGCAGCCGGTATGCGCCCGATTAATAACGTTGTTGATATTACAAACTACGTTATGCTTGAATTTGGCACACCATTACATGCTTTTGATTTTGATAAACTGGATAATTACCTTTGCGTAAGATACGCTAAAGAAGGCGAGAAATTAACCACAATTGATGAAATTGAAAGAACTTTAACAAAAGAAACGGTTGTAATAGCAACAGAAAAAGAGCCCGTTTGCTTAGCCGGTGTTTTTGGCGGAAATAACTCCGAAATTGATGATAATACCAAAAATATTGCACTTGAAGCTGCATTTTTTACATCTCATACCAACAGAAAATCAGCCCGCTCTGTAGGATACCGTTCTGAAGCAAGTGCAAGATTTGAAAGAGGCGTTGATATTGAGCTTGTTCAGATGGGTTTAATGCAGGCAGTTAACCTTCTAATAAAATACGCGGATGCCAAATTTGAAGGCATGACAGAGTGCGGTAAAAACAAAAAAGATGATATTGAAATCACTTTAAGAGGTTCAGAGATTAAAAGAATCTTAGGAGTTGAGATTGAACAGGATAAATGTGTTGAAATCCTTCAAAATCTAGGGTTTGAACTTTTAGGAAAAAATGAAATTGCAGCAAAATTTAAGGTTCCAAGCTACAGAACAAATGATGTTTACCGCGAAATTGACCTGATTGAAGAGGTGGCAAGGATTGCAGGATATGACAATATTCCACCTACTTTAATGAATATAAAAGAAGGGGCAACAATTACGCCTGAACAGAGAATATTAAAACAAATCAATGAAATGTTCTTAAATCTTGGTTTTGATGAAATTGTAACTACTTCTCTTGTGGGGGATAATCTTTATAGAGAATATATGACAGAACTCAATAAAGAGACTGCACTTATTGTAATGAATCCGCAAAGTGAAGATGCTACAACACTTCGCCAGCAATTAATGCCAAATTTATTAAACGTTATAAAATTAAACTTTGATATGGGAAACAAAAATTTCAGACTGTATGAAATCGGAAAAACCTTTAATATCAAAGAAAAGGCAACTGAGGATTATTCAGGGGTTGAAGAAAAAAGAAAAATTTCAGGCTGCATCTTTGGCAATATAAATAATGAGATGTGGAATAAAAAGGATACTCCTGATTTTTACACCTTGAAAGGTGTTATTGAAAATTTATTTGATATTTTAGGAATTGAAAAAAGAATTGTTTATTCAGCCCTTAAAAATCCTGAAAATTATAAATTTATGCATCCTTATCAAACGGCAACTGTTGAACTATTGGGTAAAAACCCTGTTAATATAGGTTATTTTGGAAAATTGCATCCGATTTTAGCGGATAAAATGAAATTAAATCAAGATTTATTTGTTTTTGAACTTGATTTAGATGAGATTTTAGGAGCAATTCAAAAAGCAAATGTTGTAAAATATAAAAAATTACCGCAAACAACACCGATTATGAGAGATATTGCTTTTGTTGCAGATAAAAAGACATCAAACAGCGATATTTTAAAAGCTATTAAAAAATTCAGCGATAAAAATATCTATAAAGGCGCTAAAGTTTTTGATATTTATGAAGGGGCAAATATTGAAGAAGGTAAAAGAAGCGTTGCTTACAGAATTACTCTTCATGATGAAGCTAAAACCTTAACGGACGAAATTATTGAAGCTGAAATTTCAAAGATTAAACAGGGTTTAGAAAAAAGCTTTGAAGGATTAAGTTTCAGACAGTAAGTTTATTTGAATAAATTTAATAAAGCCGCTCTTTTTAAAATTCAACAAGGGCGGTTTTATTTGTGCAATATAAAATATTTTCGGGTTTTATATATATTACTTTTACAATATAAGAAGAATTAAAAGATGAAAATATTTGCAGTTCAAAATTTAAAAACACAAAACCTCGTAAGACAAAACAGCTTTAACAATAATATTGGCGCCAATAAAAAGATGGACAAATTTCAGAATTTAAATAAATATGATACTATATCTTTTGGTGGCAGCATTTACTGCAAAAATGACCCGGCAATAAAAAGTATTGAAAAAATTAAATCAAGGAGCGGAAAAGTTCCAAAAAGGGTGGAAAAACTTGCACAAGAATACGCCGAAGATGAAACTTTAAAAAACCTCCCGCTAGCTGTGGTGCACAAAATAGCATATTCAGATTTAAAAAAATGCAAAACTCTTGATGAAGCAAAAAACCTCTTTCCGGAATTTGAAGAAGCAAAAGCAATTGATGAACCGTATGCTAAACCCAGCAGTGTACTTTATGGCATTCAACAAGGACATATTACGATTAAACCTGATACCACAGATGATGCTTCACTTAAAATTTTGCAACATTACTGGGCTGATTTAGTACCTGTTGCACATCTTCCGGATTTTGCACATTGTACAGAAAGCGGTTATAAATACTGGGATTTAGCCCCGGCATTCAATAAGCTGAAGATACCATGTTTAAACAGTGAATATACACAGGCAATCAAGTCTCAAAAAGATACTGCTATTGGTAATTTTTAGTTTTAGCAAAAAGATATTATAATATTACTGCTATGGCTGCTATTGTTCTTATAGATTGTAATAATTTCTTTGTATCTTGCGAAGAATTGTATGACCCAAGCTTAAAAGGGAAACCTGTCTGTGTTTTAGGAAATAATGACGGGTGTGTTGTTGCACGCTCAAATCCTGCTAAAGACCTTGGCATTGCAATGGGTATGCCTTATTTTATTGCAAAGAAAAAGTTCCCAAATGCAATTTATTTATCGGGAAGTTTGCCAAAATACAGAAGTATTTCAAAAAAGATTATGCAGAAATTATTTGATTTCACCCCGAATGTTGAAGTTTACTCAATAGATGAAGCATTTTTAGATATAACAGGATGCGAGAAGGTACATAAGACCTCTTACTTTGAGATTGCAAAAAAAATTAGAAAGACTATTAAAGATGAAATAGGGATAGATGTTTCAGCAGGGCTTTCAAGTACAAAAACCCTTGCAAAATTAGCTTCTGAAATTGCAAAATCAAAGATAAGGCGCCACACAGATGAATCTGGCGTGTATGAGATAGATGAAAAAAACAGGGATGAAATATTAAAAAATACTGCAATAAATGAGATTTGGGGCATAGGACGAAATCTTGATAAAACGCTTCGTAGGCACAATGTAAGAAATGCTTATGATTATATTCAGCTTCCATATGATTTTTTAAAAAGAAATTTAGGAAAAAACGGACTTGATTTAAAGGAAGAATTATCCGGAAACTCTGTTGACCCTGTTAATTATGAAAATTCTATGCCAAAAAGCATTTCTAAGACCCTCTCGTTTAGAAATTTTACAACAGATAAGAGTGAAATTAAAAATGCACTAAACAGCCATCTTCATACGGTCTGTGCAAAATTAAGGGAGCATAATTTAACAGCAGGTATTATTACAATAATGCTGCGCACAAAAGAATTTCGAATTTTTACAAACAAAATCATACTGACTGAACCTATAGACAGTGAATTTGAAATTAATCAAAAAATATATGAGCTTTTTGATGAAATTTATAAAGAAGGGATAAATTACCGTTCATCCGGGGTAATATTATCAAAGATAGAACAGAAAAAAGAAACTCAGCTTGGGCTTTTTGGCGCTAAAGAAAAGGAAAAATCCAAAAAATTATCAAAAGCCTGGGATAATATTGAAAAGAAATTTGGGCAAGGCGCCTTAAAAATCGGCATAAATAAAGAAGAATAAATTAATTTTATGCAATTTTTTATCTTCTTAATTTTTATATATAGTGTATGAAAATTTTTTCCACAGCCATAGGTGCGCAAAATAATCAAAATTATAAGAAAATACAAACCTTCACTTCAAGCAATCATTCAAATCAAGACAGTAAGGTGCTTTGTAGTGATTTAGCCAGACTCAATATTTTAGGAAGAAGTAATTTATTAAACATAAAACAAAACCCCAAAAATTTCTTTATTGAAATAGAAGGCTATGGCAAAGATGAGGCTTGGGCAAAACAGATGGCTGCTATTTCAAACAATGCAGCCAATATGATTTTAGATGGCAAATCTTTTTCAGATACAACATCATACATTGCAAAAGAGTATAAAGACTGGGCAGACGGACATATTGAAGACAGGGTAAAAGCAGCCAATATTGGAGAATTAAGGCTCAACGAAGGCTCTGTACTTTTAACAGCATGCAATAAACAAAATAAATATGGTGCGTATCTTAAAAAATATGAGAAGTTTTTAAACGGAAAAAACAGCCGCAGCGTAGAACGCCCGAAAGAATATCCAAAAGCAGCTACAGTACATATAATTAAAAATAAAAACGGGAATGATGAAGATATTATTCATTTTCCGCGCGGCATTATAGATTCATATAAATATTGCGATGAGATATACAGTGATTTGGTGAATAACTATGCAGGAAAAAACTTATCTAAAAAAGATATAAAACAAATAAACAAGCAAATGGGTTCTCTTCATTGGCTTATGGCGCATGGTACCTTTTGGAAAAGAGGTTCAGATGCAATTACAAATTCTCTTATAAAAGCACTTTATTCTGCATTAAATTTTGAAACCTATCCGCCAAAAACAGGTATAAGCTTTGATTTAGAGGCATTTTGCACAGAGCATAAAAATTTTATTAAAAAATACACACAGTTATACTCAAATACACCAAAATATATTAATTTTGCAAAACAGGCAGCTGCTAATGTTCTTTAGCTGCTATTTTTGAGCGTTCAATTTCATTTTGAAGAATATTTTTTGCAAAATTCAGCTGTGAATCATTATTATTTTCAAAATCCGCCTTTGTAATTTCAACCCTGTAATTAGGTTCTATGCCTTTTTTATTAATATCTCTCCCGCTTGGAGTCAAATATCTTGCTATGGTTAAATTTAATCCCATATTATTCGGCATAGAGTAAACCTTTTGTACAACCCCTTTGCCGTAGGTTTTTGTACCTATAATTAATGCTCTGTTATTATCTTTAAGTGCTGCAGAAACTATCTCGCTTGCACTAGCTGATTCGCCGTCCACTAAGACCGCAAGCGGTTTATCATATACATAATCTTTATTTTCTGCAACATAGGCACTATTATGACCATTTCTGCCAATTACGCGCACAATATCACCTCTGTCAAGAAATATATTTGCAACAAAAAGTGCATTTTGGAACAAACCGCCTGTGTTTCCTCTTAAATCAAGGATTAAAGCCTTTGTATCATCAAGCTTATTTAGAGCTTCAATAAATTCTATCGGAGTACTTGAACTAATAAAACTTATAATTCTAATATAGCCTATATCTTTGGTTAAAGCTTCCGCTTCAACGGTTTTGATTTTAATTTCCGCACGTTTAATTTTTTTGGTAAGCTTTTCATTTCCTCTTAAAATTTCAATCTCCACAAGAGAGTTTAAGCTGCCTTTAATATAATTTGCTGCCTGAAAAAGATTATCGCCCTTAACGTCATTACCATTGATTTTTAAAATCATATCTCCTGCTTTAATGCCGCCGACATCGGCAGGAGCACCTTTTATTACATTTATTACATAAATTTTTCCTGCAGCTGAAGCTATATTAACCCCAATACCATATATTTTTGAATCTATGGTTGAATTTTGCTCCTCAAATTCATTTTTATTTAAAAATTTTGAATAAGGGTCATTCAAGCTTGCAAGCATTGAATTTATCGCAATATAAGCATCTTCTTCCGTTTTAATTTTATCTCCATAGTGTTTTTTCCACCTTGACCAATTTTGTTCATTGAGTTCATCATCCCAATAACTTGTTTTTATTAAAGACCAGGTTTCATTAAAAAGTTCTTTTGGTTCCAGCTGAATACTTTTATCAGGCTCACTTTTTAATAATGCAGCATTATTAGGGCTTATTGAACCTTGCAGATTGAAAAAATAGCAGATAATAAACAGTACTGCAAGGCAGCACAATGTAATTAAGGTTTGTTTTATATTTTTCATTTTAATTCTTCTTATTTTGACTTTGGAGATTTCATTTTAACCCCATCCGGGATTAATCTGTATCCTCCGCCATATATAGTTTCAATGTATTTATTTTTTTCAGTTGAAATTTTATCAAGTTTTGACCTTAGGTGTCTAATATGCACCCTGATTGTATCGCCTTCATCATTGTCGTTATAACCCCAAACCTCTTTTAGCAGGGTTTTTGCCGATACCATTTCATTATTGTGCTGCATAAGACAGTTTAATATATCAAATTCAATAGGGGTTAATTTTGTCTCTTTATCTAAAATTTTTACAGTATAGCTTTCAGGAATAAGAGTGATATCCCCCAATGATAAAAGTTCTTTATACCTTAAGGATTCAGGGGCTCTGCCGCTTCTATTTAAAACAGCTAAAACCCTTGCTTTTAATTCTTCAATCTCAAAAGGTTTTGTTAAATAATCATCAACCCCTGAATTAAAACCTTTAAGCTTATCATCAAGTTCACCAAGGGCTGTGAGCATAATAATCGGTATTTTTTTTGTTGCATCCTGCTGTCTTATTTTTAAAGCCAGAGAATACCCGTCAACTTCAGGCATCATAACATCCAATATTATCAAATCAGGATTTTCCTGTTTTATCATCTGAAAACCCTTGATAGGGTCAGATGAAGTTTGTACATTATATCCTGATAGCTCAAGATTTATTTTAATCAATTCCAAAATTGCTATATCATCATCAATTACAAATACTTTATTCATAACCAAAATTTTATAACAAAAAATTGTTATAGCGTTTCAACTTACGGGTAATTTTAAAAAATATTAATTAATATTAAAACAAAATTAGCAATTTTTGACATGTACACGTTTTTTGCATATAGTGTATAATGTCTAAAAAATAGATAAAGAAAAAAGCAAACTTTTAGGAGGACTATGAATTGGCGATAACCGTACCTTTAGGATTAAACGAAGATTTCAGACTAAATCATTCTAAATATTTAGGTCGTCATGTTTTAGCTGAATTTTTTGAATGCGACCCGAACGTTTTAAACAACCCCACTTTAGTTGAAAAATATATGCTTGATGCAGCTCTTGAATGCGGAGCAACAGTAGTTCAAAAATGTTTTCACCTTTTTAATCCGCATGGAGTTTCAGGAGTTGTAATAATCTCTGAAAGCCACCTTGCAATCCATACTTGGCCCGAGCTTGGTTATGCTGCAGTAGATTTATTTACCTGCGGGGAAAAATGCGACCCTAAAGTTGCGTATGAGTTTTTGAAAAAATGCTTTAATTCAAAAGACGCCTCATATTCGCAATTAAACAGAGGAATTTTAGATAATAAAAATCTATCTGTTGAGCATACTCCTTTTTATATCAGCGCCCAATCTTAAAAAGATTTAAAAACTTTTTAAAAAAGATATTTGTGTGCTAATATTTTGCTATGCTTAAAATCGAAACAATGTGCCTTAATCATCTTGATGATGTGATGGAGATAGAAGAAAATTGCTATGGCGAACACCATTGGGCAAGAGATTCTTTTGTAAATGAGATTGATAATTCAATTTCACAATATTTGTGTGCAGTAAATGAACACCAAAAATGTGTCGGCTACCTTGGTATGTGGAATATTATTGATGAAGCGCACATTACAAATTTTGCTGTGCATCCAAATTTTCAGCATCAGGGAGTTGGTCATTTTTTAATTACAAATTCAATTGAAAAATGTTATGAAAAAAAGATAAAATATATAACACTTGAAGTAAGAGCATCAAACGAAAAAGCTAAAAGGCTTTATGAAAAATTCGGATTTAAATCTTTAGGGGTAAGGAAAAAATATTATCAAGACAACAATGAAGATGCCATTATAATGTGGACTGAGAATATTTTTAACGAGAGCTATAAAGAGCTTTTTTATAAAAATAAGGAATATTTAAAAGAAATTTTGAAATGAACAAAAGAATAAAAGGCGAGTTTGAAGAGTTTATATACAGGGGCGAAAAGACACCATTCAGCCTTGGTACGCTTGTTGTCGTTTGTTTGTGCCTTTTATTATTAATTGTCATAACATTTACCCAGCTTAATTTAACACATTATTGGCCTATTGGAAATGAAGATGCAGCTTTTGGATTGGGCACAAAAAAATATTTGTATATCCCGCAAATCCCTGTTGTATTATTTATTGCGGCAATTTTGGGAGCAAGATTCGGCAGCTTTGTTATTATTTTATATTTATTAATAGGATTTTTTGTTTGGCCTGTTTTTGCACTCGGCGGAGGCTTAGGGTATGTTAAAAGCTACTTTTTCGGGTATATTTTAGGGTATTTCTTTGCAATAGTGTTTGCAAGCAGGGTTTTATATTATGATAAATTCTCTTACAAAAGTATGATTTACGCTTCAATCGTAGGGGTTTTAGCAATACATTTTTGCGGCATATTATATACTACAATTTTAGGAATATTCCACCTTGTAAATTTTGCTTTCATAAAACAGGCGCTATCTACCACGCTCAGCGGACACAAGGTTATATACGATATTGTATTTTCTTTTGTAGCTATTGCAATATCAATTCCTGTTAAACAATTCTTGTGGCTTGCAATGAAAAATTATTCAAGACCAAAACGCGATGCCAGAACCACGCGCGAAGCACGTGAAATGCGCAGAATTGAAAGAGAAAAAGCGGGGTAGATATTTTTAAATTACTTTCAAGAATTATTTTTTATGCATTTATTGCCATTTTCTGCTATTTTCTTTTAAATAAAGGACAAATCAAAGATTTTTCTTTCAATAGTCTTATATCCTTTACCCAATATGATTTTACCTGCAATAGATACCTTAAAAACGAAGATTATAAAAATGCCTCAATATGCTACAAGCAGGCACTAAAAGTGCATGGTGAAAGTTCCAAATTTAATTATCGCCTTGCAGAAGTTTTTTATAATCTCAAAGATTATCCTGCCTGTATATATTATGCCAACAAAGCCTTTTTATCAGACAATACAGCTCATTATAAAAATTATGCAAATAATATTATGGCAAGTTCTATGTCAAAACTAAAAATGACAAAAAGCAGCGACGATTATTTGAATTTACTCACCAGTATTGCAACCTGGGATAAAATGCCCATAAAAGTATGGTTTCAGCCGACAAATCTTAATATCAATCTTGAATCTGCTCTGCAAGCTTGGCAAAAGTACCTTGCACCAACTGTAAGCTTTAAAGTCGTATACAATAAAAATGATGCTGATATTACGGTAAGTTTTGCAGATGAAAATCAAGTCAGGAAATTTTGTAATAAAGTAGAAGAAAGAGAAATAATAGGAGGCTGCACAAGAGTTTCAACTCAATTAAATACCATAAATAAGGCTGAAATCCTCCTTAATATGCTTGATAAAGAAAATACAAAGTTTACAAATGTTACAATTTATTCGGTTTTAGTCCATGAAATAGGTCATGCGATAGGCATAGTAGGTCATAGCGAAAATAAATATGATATTATGAGTGCAAAAACTTCGCAGTATAATTATTTTTCATATCCTACAAAGCGGGATTTAACAACGGTTTTAAAATTATATTCAAGATAATTTAAATAGACTCTAACAGCATTTAGAGGCGGTGTCGCGCCTTTTAATCTGGGCAATTAAAACCGCTGCAAACATTAATATGCAGCCTAAAATTTCTTTCATTGTCAAAACTTCATGTAAAATCAAATACCCCGTAAGCACTGCAAAAACACTTTCAAAACTTAATATTAAAGAAGCAAGTGCAGGATTAGTATTTTTCTGCGCAATAATTTGAAGCGTGTATGCTATTCCGCAGGAAACAACCCCAGTAAACAATAACGCCCATTTACACGCTATAATGCCTTCAATAGTAGGGTTTTCAAATATGAACATTGGAATAAGCGAAATCAGCCCGACCACAAAAAATTGCACACAGGAAAGTTTTACGCTGTCTATTTTTGGAGCATAGTGGTCAATCACTAAAATGTGGATTGAATACAAAACGGCTGAAATCATAATTAAAATATCACCGTAGCCTATATTTGAAAAACCATCCACAGCACAAAGAAAATACAGCCCAAAAGCCCCTAAAATAATGCCAAGCCATAGCGTGGGGGGAAATTTTCTGCCTAAAAATATTGAAATCATAGGCACTATTATTATATATAACGAACTTATAAAACCTGCTTTTGAAGCAGATGTATAAACCATACCCATTTGCTGAATATTACTTGCAAAAAAGAGAGCTAAACCGCATAGAATACCCGCTTTAAGCATATAGCGGCGCTCTTCCCATTTATTCATTTTTTTATTAGGACCTTTTTTAATCTTAAAGATTATTATAAGCAAAAGCAGTGAAAACGCACCAAGAAAAGACCTCACACAGTTAAAGGTGACAGGTTCAATAAATTCCATGCCAGCTCTTTGCCCTGCAAATCCTGCGCCCCAGATAAATGCAGTGGTTAAAAGTAATATGTTATTAAAAGCGCTGTTTTTCATATACATTTAATCCTTATAGCAGAATTATTATCTATTATATTCTTCAAGAAAAGCTTTTAAAAAACCATACCCCTTTTTATAGCTTTCAATATCAATCTTTTCTGTAGATGAATGCATATTATAAACATCTGCAATACCCATTAAAACAGGCTTAAAAGCGATATTTGATTTATTTTTCCTGTTTGCATAAATATGAGTTTCGGCTCCTGCATGGAATGATGAAATTTTTAGACTAACACCCGCCTTTGCTGCTGCTAATTTTGCAGTTTTTATAAGGGTTTCATCCTCTGATTTTTCAAAAACGGGCAGATGTTCTTCTATTTCGATATTAGCCTCAGCAAGTCCTTTATATTTTTTATTAAATTCTTCAATTATATTTTGAATTTTTGCTATCAGCTCATCTTTTATTTTATTATCAGAACTCCTTAAAGAATAGTGAGCAAAGGCTGTTGTATTTATAATATTTGACATTGAATTTTTTGCCGTAAATTCAACGGCTTCTTTTCCTTTTAAATTCTTTTTTACAGCTTGGTATAAAGCATTTTCAACTCCGCCACCTATAATAGAGCCAAGGTTTATTGAAGTTATGGTGCCTGTTTCATCTTTTTTATAAACACCTTGCGGAATTTTTTCTATAATCTCTGTAATTATTTTTGCAGCATTCAAGCGTTTTTCATCTGCTATATCAAGCCCTGAATGCCCGCCATAGGATGTATTCACCGATACTGTAAATTTCAGATACCCGGCACCTGATATTTCAAAATTTCCAAGCTTATCGGAATCCAAAACAAGCACATATTCTGAGTTTAGGTTATTAAATTCAACATGTTCAATTCCTGTCATAGAATTTTCTTCATCTCTTGTAAAAATGGCTTCAACAGTATAATTTGGACTAATTGTGCCGTTTTTAATATCCAAAAGCGCTTTTATAATTGCAGCTGCTCCTGCTTTGTCATCTGCCCCAAGAGTTCTTGTCTTATCGGTTTCAATAATATGCCCGCAAGGACCGTTATTTTCAATAATATTTACAGGTGTATCATCCCCTACAACATCCATATGCGCAGACAACAAAAGTCCTTTTGCTTTTGTATTTTGCTGTTCAATTTTTGCATAAATATTTCCATAATTATCAAATTTTGCTTCAATTCCTGCATTTGATAAGATTTCAATAATTTTTTGCGCCACCTTCTCTTCTTCCATTGAAGGTGATGGGATAACAACAAGCTCTTTGAATATTTCCACTAATTCCATTTTTTAATCCTTTATGAGCATAAAAACTATTGTATGCGGTTCAATTATATATGTAGGCTCTTCTCCTTCAGGTTCATAGAGAATACCTTCAGGGTAAAAATCATTACTCTTTGTATCAAATACGATATAATAATTTTTGCCTTCATTTTTCACCTCTCTTGGAAGGATAAATTTAGCATTATTGTTTCCCTTATTCATAGCAACAAAAAAGGTTTCTTCCTCATTGTATGTTTTATAAGACATAAAATTCATATCAGGAAGTGTCCAAAATGGTGAAATATCAGGGAATGGACGTGCCAGGTGACCGTAAAATTCCATATTTTCAACATAGAGTTTATCTTTAAATATTTTATGTTTTTTTCTAAATTCAATTAAATTTTTAATAAAATCTGAAAGTTTCTGTTTTTCATTATCCAGATTGTAGTTGATATAATTAACATCCCCATCAATATTATAGCTGTTATTATTCCCGCCCTTTGAATGCAGCACAATATCATCTACCTGAATCATAAAACTGCCGTAAGATAAAGCTAAAAGCGCAGCTTCATTTCTTATAGCTTTATCTCTTAAGATTTTATCTCCTTTGAATGATGAGCATAGTTCCCAATCAGAGCCCCCACAGGTATTTGGCGACTTCTTATCATAAGAATTTAAATCCCAAAGAGTAAAGCCGTCATGACATGCTGCAAAATTTAGAGACCTGTTTTTATTGCCAAATTTATGAGGGCTGCCTGTTATAATATGCTTTATTGCAAGAAAATCAACGGAATTTGGACGCACAGAAAAGGCGCGGATGGTATTTCTTGAAACATCATTCCACTCAGCAAAAAATTCAGGAAAATTCCCTAATTGATAGGCATTATACCCGCTGCATGTCCAGGGTTCCGCTATTAAATTTACCCCATCTGCCGATTCATCCGGATTATTTATCTTTATTCCCCTGTTTTGAAGCTCTTCTTTAAGCTGTCCTACAATACTTTTCTTTGCATCGTAATAAACATCAGCATCTTTTCTTGTATCCATTAAAGAGGTTGCCAAATCAAAACGAAATGCATCCACTCCCTGCTTTATCCAATACTCAAGTGAATCAACAATTAAGTTTCTAAACCCTTCTCCTGCTGTATTTGAATCATTCTGGCAGCCGCAACGGTCAACATAAAAACCATCTGTTCTTGCTTTATAATATTCTTTATTGTCAATCAAAGCATAAGAAAAAAGGTTAACATCTTCTTTATCGTTATTGTATACCTTAGCTTCCCCTGTATGGTTATACACAACATCAAGACAAACTTTTATATCCTCTTTGTGCAGAGCATTTACCATTTCACGAAATTCAGAGATAACTTCACCATCGCCTTGATTAAAAGCGTATTCTTTATGAGGTGCAAAATAGCATAAAGGCATATACCCCCAATAGTTTCCTATTCCTTCATTATTGTCAAATTCATAAAGAGGCAGAAACTCAACCATTGTAACCCCAAGCGCTTTCAGATTTGCAGCAAATTCGCCTGCACCTTTATATGTTCCTGCAGATTCAAGATTTGAAAGTGCTGTGAGACTTTTTAAATGAACTTCGCCAATAATTTCATCAACAAGAGCTCTTTTTGTTGTTTTTTGAATTTCTATTTCATTATTGATTTTAAACACAGACTTTGGTGCAAGCCTTTGATTATCTTCAAAATATAATTTCCCGGACCTGAATATTTCAAGGTCTTTTGATACGCTGTGGTGCAGGTGGCTTAATTCTTTTGCATAAGGGTCATAGGCAAGTTTATTCGGGTTAAAGCGGTTATTCAAGCTATCAAGCTTCGATTTAAAACCTTTTTTTGACCCGGGTGTCCAATTTTCAGTATATTCATAGTTGGCGCCAAATACTCTGTACCCATAGTATAAAGGGTTGCCATCCAAAACAGATTTAATTTCAGGTATGTTGCTTAAATTTAAAGATGCTGTAAAGACATCCCCGCTTTTTTCCATTTTGATATTTAAAAAACTGTCTTCGCCTTTTGGTTTATGAAATAAGCACAATATAGCATCTGTACCATTTTTTGAAAACAACCTAAAATTAATAAGGTTGTTTTCTTTATCGTAATTTGCACCAAATCTTGTATATGATGTAGTAAGCATTGGCAGCCTTTCCCTTTAAATAACTAATAACGGGATATTCTAGCTTAGAGGATTAATCACAACCCCGCTTAATAATTTTGGATAAAAATAGGTTGATTTTTGAGGCATCCTATACCCTGCAGCTGAAATATCTTTAATATCCTGCATCTTTGGATATGCCATAATAAAGCTTGCTTCCGCCGTTCCTTTATCAATCATATCAAATGCTTCAAATTCTTGTTTGATGTATTTTATACCATCTTGAGCCATTTGTTCTTCCCTTGTATACCCTAGCTCGTTAGTTATAATCAATTCATGCAGAACCGTTAAATCAAGCTTTTTCAATACATCCGGCGCATCAATCATATCCAAAATCCCATCTTTTAATTTTAAAAGATAAAATTTATTAACATTTTTCATATAAAGACCCATTGAAATGCGCTCAGCATTTGATTTTTCAAGGTCTGATAAGAATTTTTCTTTAACATCTTTTTTGTTTGAACTTATAAATGTATATTCCGATAAATCAAAATACTTTTTAACACTTTCAAGCAAAACATAAGGTTCTATAAATTTTGTTATGATTCTGTGGGTTGGGAAAATGATTAAATTATCATCTTCAGAATTTGTAAAATAACTCATAACATACTGCGCCTCGGGGTTTTTGGATTCTTTAGAATAATTAAGGGCAGTTTCGTATCTATGGTGACCGTCAGCTATTAAAAGGGTTTTATCAGATAAAAGGTTTTGAATTTTTTCAATATCAGAAGGTTCATCAATAATATAAACTAAATTTTGAACTCCCTTATCATCTGTGGCATCAATAAAAGGAGCTTTTGATACGTATTTTGGCGCAATTTCTTTTTCAATTAACATAGAAGGGTCTGAATACACCATAAAAATTTGACTGAAATTAGCTTCACATGCACGCGTCAGCTTCAATCTATCCTCTTTTGGTCCGCCCATAGTGTATTCATGCGGAAGGATTTTTTTAGAAGAAAACTCTTCAACTCTATTTTTTGCTATAAACCCTTTGCGCTCAACCTTTTTACCGTTTTCTGTTGTATATTTTTGTATTATATAAAAAATTGACGGTTTTTCTGTCTTAATTAGGACTTCTTCACCCTGCCAATCTTCAAAGCTTTTTTTGGCATCTTCATATCTATCTTTTGCACTTGATAAAATAAGTCTTACGATATTATATTTACTTCTTTCATATAGTTTTTGCTGCTCTTCATTTGTTATAACATCGTATGGCGGTGCAAAACAATCATTTATCTTAACTTTTGCCTGATTATAAACAATCCCGTCTAAGGGTCTAACTTCTACCATTAAAAACTCCTTTTACCCCTGTAAAATCTATATTCTTATTCTAACATCAAAAGGAATTACTTGTAAACAAATATTAATCTTTAAAATATCGGGCAATTTTTTGTGCAAAAAATACTTTATTAATATATAGAAGGTTAGAAGGTATTATTTAAGCTATGTGTCCAACATCTATTGATGGGATAGTGCAAACCGGCATATTTTTCCTTAGAAACGGAGGAAAAGTTGCATCAGGTCAAGACACCGGAAGAATTGGCGCCACTGCAGCGCAGCTTGGTTCCTTAACTGATAAAATTTCATCCACAGCTTCTATTTTCGGAGATGCTGCAAAATCTGCCACAAGCTTTTTAGATAGCGGAATACTGGCAGTGGCTGAAAAAACCGGAACAACGGATGCTGTCAAAACTTTGGCAAGCAATGCGGGAACTAATTCAATCTTTGGCGCGATTGCCCAAAAAGCAGTAAACCCGCTTTTAGTAGGGGCTGCAGGTATAAGAATTTTAAAAGATGAAGACCAGTATGCTGCACTAATAGAAGAGGGCTCTGCTATGGGCTTAATGTTTGGCTGTGAAAAATTAATGAAAACAACAAAAAATAATTTCTTTAAATTAACAGATTGCCCTGATAATGTTCTAAAAGACACCATTAAACATTCTAAAGGGATAAAGAAGATTTTTGCAAATGCGGCTGATAAATTTAAGAACTTAACAAAAGGACAAAAAACTGCAGCAAAAGTAGGTATAGGATTATTATTTGTTGCAGGTTCAATTGGAGCATACAGTATAGGCAAAACTGCAGGCAAAAAACTTTCAGGAAGAGATGAGCAGGTAACTTAACCGCAATAATGTGCAATATTTTTTAATATTTTCTATACACAAAAATATTTTACAAATACAGACGCAGGAACTACGCCTGTAAAAAATTACATTGAAATTAATTATTAATATTTGCAAAGGCGGATTATTTACGACCCGACACTTAATCCTGCACAAAGATTGATATTTTGCCCGGTTAAGCCTTTTGCCTTTTCAGATATTAAATATCTTATTAAGTTTGATATCTCAATAGGTTGTATAAATCTTCTTTGAGGCACCACATCAAGGATTTCAGCCTTATCTTCTTCGTTTATTTCATTCATAAGTGCTGTTTCAACCCAGCCCGGGCTTATACAATTTACTGTAATATTATATTGGGCAAGTTCAAGAGCTAAAGATTTTGTCATACCATACATGCCGGCTTTTGTTGCAGCATAAAGGCTTGCATTTGCTTCACCTACGCTTGCAGAAATCGAAGCGATATTTATAATACGCCCAAAACGCTTTTCTTTCATCTGGGAAACACATAAAGAAGCCAAATAATAAGGTATTGAAAGATTTAACATCATAACTCTTTCAATATCATAAGGCTGCACCCTTTCTATTGGGGAATAAAAATACTCTCCTGCATTATTTATTAATATATCAATGCTGCCAAATTTTTCAATGGTTTTCTCATACAGCATTTTTGCATGTTCAAAGCAGGATAATTCAATGCTTAAATAGTCTTCAATCTCAAGATTTCTTCTCCCGGTTTGAAATACACTGTAACCTTTTGCTCTTAAAACTTTTGCCGTTTCCAAACCAATGCCTGAAGATGAGCCCGTTATTAATACATTAAACATATATTGCCTTTATTTTGCTATTTTCCAAATTTAAAGGGATTTTGATTTGTGTGTTTTATTATGATATCTGAAATTGCCCCTAAAAGCTTCTCTCTTTGCTCCGGGGTTAAATTTCTTATAGATTCAACTGCTGTGTGCAAATGAGGATTATGGTCATACCACCTTTGATACTGTTTTGGATTATGCTCCGCAACAATCTTAATAAATTGTTTGAAATCTTTTTCAATAACTTTCGGAACATAAAGCATAATATCAACTGCAACTTTTGATTGAATATCGTCTGAAAGCTTCTGTAAAAGCGTCATAAAGGCACTTAAGTACTTATCTTTATCATACCATCTTAAATTCTTCATACCATTTATTATAACAAATTTTATTTAAAATTAGTATATATTTTGTATTTACAAATAAAAAAACTTGCAACATGCCCAAAAATTAAATATAATCATACAAGAAATAAGGAAAGGGGTTCTAAATGAACAAAGAAGAATTAGTACAAGAAATTGCTAAAAAAGCGAAAGTTACTCAAAAAGAAGCAGCTGAAGTTTTAAACGGTTTCATTGAAACAGTTCAAAAATCAGTTTCTAAAGGACAAAAAGTTACTCTAGTTGGTTTTGGTACTTTTGAAGCTCGTAAACGTGCTGCTAGAACTGGTAGAAACCCACAAACAGGAAAAGAAATTAAAATTGCTGCAAAAACAGTTCCTGCATTTTCTGCTGGTAAAAAATTCAAAGAACTTGTTAACAAAAAATAGTGCGTGAACCGGCGTGATAATCGCAAAAATAATTGATTTTACGATTGAAGCACTGCAGTGAACGTAAGTTGAGAAACATTTAAAAAACCGCTTAATTAATTTTAAGCGGTTTTTATATATAATTGTTAATTTTTCTTAACCAATTAATAAAATAAATTTATAGCAGAAATATATTTTAAAATTACCCTCTGGAGAAAACCTCTAGTTCTAGAGGATTTTCAACTTTCATAGGATTAAAAAATGCAGCCGATGCCACCATTGCAGCATTATCGGTACAATATTTCATCTTTGGTGCAAAGACTTGATATGAACCGTTTTCAGGCTTTTGTAGTTCAAAGAGTTTTTCTCTAAGCCTTGAATTTGCTGCAACTCCGCCAGCAAGAACAATTGTTTTTGAATTATTTTTCTGTGCAATTTTTACGGTTTTTTTAATTAATGTTGAAGTGATAGTTTCTTGAAAACTTGCACAGATATCGTTGACGGGCATTTGCTCGTTTTTAAAACGCTGGGTTAGCCTAAGAACTGCAGTTTTAAGTCCCGAGAAACTGAACTCATCCTCGCCAACCTTTGCTTCAGGGAGCTTAAAAGCTTCTCTATTGCCGTTTTGAGCCAGTTTATCAAGCTGAATCCCACCAGGGTAGGACAAACCAAGCAATCTTGCAACCTTATCATACACTTCTCCTGTGGCATCATCTATCGTGCTTGCTGCAATCTCACTTTTTCCATAGTCTGAAACATTGATTATCTGTGTATGCCCGCCCGATACAAGAAGGCACGTAAAAGGCGGTTTTAAATCTGTATCAATAAAGTTTGCACAAACGTGCGCTTTTAAGTGATTGACGGGGATATACGGCTTATTATACACAAGAGACAGTGTCTTTGCAGCGTTTAGACCGACAAGAAGACAGCCAACAAGCCCGGGTCCTGCAGTTGACGCAAAAGCATCTATTTCAGAAGGCTTAATCCCTGATTGCGCAAAGGTTTCTTCAATAACTACATTAATAGCGTCAAGATGTTCTCTTGCAGCCACTTCAGGCACTACCCCGCCAAATGCTTGGTGTGTCTTAATTTGAGAGGCAACAACATTTGAAATCACCTCTCTGCCATCTTTTACAATCGCACAAGCTGTTTCATCACAGCTTGTTTCTATTCCAAAAATTAACATAATTTTTCTACCTTAACAGTTTTTGTTTTTTAATGCACTCTGCGGCTATATTGCAGAGTGCATTTAAGACTATTAAACGCAGGTTTTATTCATATTATAAGAAATACCGGCTTCTTTCATTTTTAAAAGTGCCTTTTGGAGTACATCTACAGGCTTTGTGAGAGCTATCCTAAAGAAACCTTCACCGTATTTACCGTACCCATTGCCTGGAGGTACCACTATATTGGCTTTTTCAAGCATCACAGTAGCAAATTCCTCACTGGTAAAGCCTTTTGGACAAGGAAGCCATAGATAAAAAGTTGCCTTAGATGGTTTAACATTCCAGCCAAGCTCCGCTAAACCCTTCTCCATAAGCTCTTTGCGCTCTTTATACATAAGATTTAATTTTTCAATTTCACTTTTAGGTGCCCTGTAAGCTTCAATTGCAGCATCCTGAATTGCTTTAAATACACCGGAATCAATATTATTTTTAATTGTACCTAAAGCCTTTATTGCAGAAGCATTTCCCGCTATAAAACCAACTCTCCAGCCTGTCATATTATATGATTTTGAATGAGAGTAAAATTCAATTGCAACATCCTTTGCACCTTTAGCCTGCAGCACGGAAGGGGCTTTATACCCGTCATATGTCATCTCACAATAAGCTAAATCAGAACACAATAAAATATCATATTTTTTACAATAGTCAACTGCTTTTTGATAAAATTCAAGGTCACAAACAGCTCCTGTCGGATTGTTTGGGTAATTTAAAAACATCAGTTTTGCAGCGCGCGCCACATCTTCAGGAATTTTATCCAAATCAGGCAGAAAGTTATTTTCAGCTAAAAGCGGCATAGAATAAGGCTCTCCGCCTGCTAAAATTGTTGCGTTTTGATACACAGGATACCCGGGGTCCGGGCATAAAGTAACATCGCCTGGGTCTACAAAAGCAAAGAAAACATGTGCTATCGCTTCTTTTGAACCTATATTTGCTAAAACTTCAGCCTCAGGGTCAAGTTCCACTCCAAACCTTTCCTTCATCCAGTCTGCACTTGCTTTTCTAAAAGCTTCTGTACCGTTATAAGGCGGATAATCATGGTTTTTAGGATTATCAACAGCCTTATGCATAGCATCCACAACCGTTTGAATCGTTGGCGTGTCAGGGTCTCCTACACCAAGAGAAATAATATCTATCCCTTTGGTTTTAGCCTCGGCTATTTTTGCGTCAATTCTTGCAAAAAGGTAGGGTGGTATTCTGTCTAATCTTTTTGAGGTTCGCATTGTATATTTCTCCTTTTTTGTTATAATCATATTATCATGAAAAGATTAATTACTACATGCTTAATATTTTCATTTGTTTTATTCGGTTCAATCCCTTGTATAGCACAGAGTACAGAGGCTACTTCATACTACAATCAGGGTATAGATTTTTATAACTTAAACAAGATTGATGATTCAATAAAATCATTTAAAAAAGCTATAGAAATTGACCCAAAATTTTATCAGGCATATTATAACCTTGCAAAAATTCAGGAATCTTATAAATATTACAATGATGCAATTTCAACCTATGAAAAATTGATTGAAATCACCCCTGAAGATTATGAGAGCATGTATAATTTCGGAAGCCTGCTTTACAAAAGAGGGTATTTAAAAAAATCTTTAACTTATTTAGATAGAATCCCAAATTATTCAGAATATTACGAACAGGCTGAAAAACTAATTGATATTGTTGAAAAAAGACAGGTTGAGGTTGCTCAGGAATTAAAACTTAAGGAAGAAGCTTTAAAGAGAAGCTCTCTTCTTGAAACTATTCAAGCACCAACCGGTGTTGCAGCAGATAAAAACGGTAATATTTATATAGCAAGTTTTTCACAAAATGCCGTGTATAAAATCACACCGCAAAATATAAAAACCACTTTTGTGGGACCTGCAAATTTAAGCGGTCCTGTAGGTATTGCAATTGATGAAGATAATAATATCTATATTGCAAACTACACAAAAGGAAATATTATAAAAGCAGAACCTGACGGCAAAACAAGTGTTCTATTTTTGGTTAAAAAACCATACTGTTTAAATATTGATAATATAAATAAAAAACTTTTAATTACAGAGCAGGAAAAAAATACTGTAATTAAATACGATATTTCAAATTAGACCCTGGTTTAGATTACAATAGTAACATCTATTACTAAGTCTTCTTTAAAATTTGAGTAAATTTTATTACCGCCGTTTGATGTCGAGCTTTGCAGTTTTACGCTATTTTTAAGGTGCAGCCGAGTTCTTTTAGAATTTTTGCAAGGGTTCTTATTTTCGGTTCTTTTTTACCATTGATGATATTGTAAAGACCCATTTTGCTCAAATCAACTTTTTTAGCAAAACCGTTAATTGTATCTCTTGATTTGATTACAAGCTCAAGAGAACGGCAAAATACATTAAAATCACCGTCTTGAAGATATTCTTCAAAGGCAAACGTCAAATAATCTTTTAAATCTTCTTCTGTATTGAAGATTTCACAAAAACCTTCTTCAAAAGATATTGAATTTTTATATTTACCCATTTTTTTGTCTCCAAATTTCTAGATATTCTTTAGCCTTTTTAATATCATTACTCTGTAATTTTTTATCGCCTGCACAAAGAAGCAATATTATAATGTCGCCAATTTCAGAAAAATAAATTCTATAACCTGACCCAAAATTAAACCTTAATTCAGATATATTATCGTCAAGTTGTTTGAAATCCCCAAAATTACCATTTTCTACTATTCTTGTCAGCCTGCTGTTAATTCTCCTCCTAAAGGTTGTATCTATTCCTTTAAGCCATTCAATAACAGGCACTTTGCATTAATATGTTTATAGTATTCAATTTCCTTCATATTCTTAATGGTAAACTATAGTTTACTCGCTGTCAAGGTATGGAGCGGCGCAAAATACGCTTTAATAAAACTATCTTATCAACTTTTCAATTTCTTTAATTGTATTTTGAAGGGGTCTGTCAGTTAAGAGGTCTTTTTTCATCTTGTTATACGAATAAAGAATTGTTGTATGGTTTTTATTAAAAATTTCGCCTGTTGCAGGAAAGCTTGTGTCCAGAATTTCGCGAACCAAATATATTGCCGCCTGGCGGGCTTCTTTTACCTCTTTTGAGCGCGCAGTAGACAGTATATCTTTTTTTGCAACATTAAAATATTCAGCACATTTATCAATTATAATTTCAGGGGTTATTTTTTTAGCATTTTCACCTATTCCTAAAATCTCTTTTGCAGCTTCAGCCGTAAGCTCTATCCCTTTTATTGAAGCATAAGCGCTTACCTTGTTATAAGCTCCTTCAAGCTCCCGGACATTATTGTCAAATGTTTCTGCTAAAAATTCGGCTACACCTTTTGATATTTCAAAATTTGACCTTTGAGCGTGCTTTTCAATAATTTCAACTCTTGTTTTAAAATCAGGAACAAGAATGTCAACTGCTAAACCCCACTCATACCTGCTTCTTAGGCGGTCAGGAGTGTTTTTAAAGCTTGAAATGGGTCTGTCTGAAGCGAAAACTATCTGTTTTCCTAAATGAAACAGGGCATCAAATGTATTAAAAATTTCTTCTTCTGTCCTTTTTTTGCCTTCTGCAAACTGTATGTCATCAAGCAGCAGGACATCAACATTTCTGTATCTGTCTCTAAATTTTTTCATTTTTTGATAAGATTCCTGCCCTTTCTGGCAAGAATCAATAAGCTGATTTGTAAATTCCTCTGTTTTAGCATATTTAACCTTCAAATCAGGGAAATTTTTTAAAATACTGTGCCCTATAGCCTGCATCAAGTGAGTTTTCCCGATACCGACAGAGCCTGTTATAAAAAGAGGATTGAATTTTTGTCCGGGGGCTTCTGATACTTGTTTTGCGGCATTATAGGCAACAAGAGAATTATCCCCTATTACAAAATTTTCAAAAGTATATTTTAAATTAAGGGCGCAAAACGAGTGCATTTGTTTAAGATTATCAATCTGCTCCTTCATCAAAACAATGTGTTCTGCAGGTTTTTCCTTTTTCTTTGGCGCCTTTTTAACATCAGACGGTACAAAAATAATATTTACAGGCAAGTTTTCCCCGCAGGCAGTATTTATCGCAGATTGGATTTCACTAAAATATTTTTGATTTAAAAAAGAGACACCAAAAGATTTATCGCTTTTTAAAACAATATGGTCTTTTTTAAAACACTCTTCATTGTTTTTAGCAGGAATTATAGGTAAAATCCAAGGTTCAAAGGTATTATTCGGGATTTTTTCCTTTAAGATTTCTTTAGCATCTTCCCAGATTTGTTCATAATTTAAAGCTAAATCAGGCACCTTAAAAAATTCCCTTCTTTTCTAAAATATCTAAATATTACCTTTTGTATACAATGATACAACAAGGTAAAGTTAACCATTTCCATGCTCTATTATTTTAAGATTTTACTACAAAAAAATATTGTAGTAAAATTGAGAAATAATAAAAGATTAAAGCCTTTTATTTCAAAGGATTTAAGAATATTTAGGGGAGAATAATGGATTATTCAAAGCTTTTTGATACAGCAAGGGATATTTATGCTGATTTTTCATACAACAATAAAGAAGGAAAGGCAATAATTCCTTTAAGATACTTTTTTGAATTAACATACAGATGCAATTTAAACTGCCCGTATTGCTATGTGGGTTCAGACAGAACGAAAAACGAACTTTCAACGGAAGATTGGTTTAACATAATAAAACAAATTCCAAGATATGCTTTTGTAACGCTTGTTGGCGGAGAGCCTCTGGTGCGGCATGATTTTGTGGATATTTTATACAAAACATCAAAAAGGGTTTATGGAAAATTAAATGTTGTAACAAACGGGATATTAATCAATGAAGATATAATTGATGCTTTTATAAAATCAAAGATGATGTTGTTATCCGTTTCAATCGACGGATGGGGTAAAAACCATGATTTAAACAGAAACAGAGACGGCATTTTTGATAGAATCACAGGCAATCTTGAAGCTTTGAATTACAGAAGAATGAAACATAAAAATAAACCTATGGTAGATATCAAAACCATAGTTTTAAATAATAATATTGATGATTTATTAAAACTTTATGAATATACAACACAGATGGGGTTTGAATTTTTAAGTATTTCGTTTTTAAGAAACAATGATTTAAAACAAAATTCAGTTTTGAAGGATGAATTTGAACCTATATTCTATGAGCCTGAATATCCGATTCAGCCTTATTTTGATATGCAGCATTTTGAAGATGTTTATCGAAAAATTTACAAAATGAGCAAAAATTCCAAAACAAAAATAAGATTCTCGCCAAAATTTGAAGGAGGCGGAGTTGAAGAAGAACTTAAGAAAATAAAATCTTTCTTCACGCCGGATAACAAAGGAGATTTACACCGCCACCCCAAAGATATCTATTATCCTTGTAAATATCCTTTCTCCAATATGATGATAAATCCACAGGGGGATGTGTACCCTTGTTTATCATTTAAGATTGGAAATGTTAAAGATAAAAAGATAAAAGATGTATTTAATGAAACAAAATTTAAGTGTTTTAGAAAAAATCTTAAATACTCAAAGGCTTTCAGCGCATGCCAGATGTGCTGCGAACTTAAAGTAAAATAAAAAGATAAAAAGAAGGGTTTAAAAATTGAAAAAAATAATCTCAAAGTTAATAATATGTGCATTAATTATTAATATTTCGGCAAATGGAGGGTTTTGTGCCCCAAAGAATAATATTATAGGAAGCAGCGACGGTCCAACAGCCATTACCGTAAAATCCAAGGCAAAAGAAGCCAAAGCCAATGAACAGAAAGATTATGTTGTTCAAAAGCTTCCATCAGGACAAACTGTTATTGTTATGCCTGTTAATTCAAACCCGATTGTAACAATTGATACGTGGATAAAGACAGGCTCCATTAATGAAAATGATAAAAATTCAGGTGTGGCGCACTTTTTAGAACATTTATTCTTTAAAGGTACAGAAAAAACGCCGCCCGGGGAATTTGACAGAATCCTTGAATCAAAAGGCGGAGTAACAAACGCCGCTACAAGCAAAGATTTTACACATTATTATATAACAATACCTGCCAAAGAATTTGATAAAGCGCTTGAATTACACGCTGATATGCTTTTAAACCCTATGATACCAAGAAAAGAACTTGAAAAAGAAAGACTTGTTGTATTAGAAGAAATTTCAAAAGGGCAAGATAACCCGAGAAATGTAATGTATAATAATCTTTTCAAGGTTATATATACTCAAAATGAGCCTTATCACCCTTATTTCAGACCTGTTATAGGCTCAAAAGAAGTAATAGAAACAATTACACGCGAAGAAATTCTTGATTTTTATAATAAATGGTATTCTCCGCATAATATGACAACAGTTATTGCAGGAGATATTGACCCAAATTATGCTATTAAAAAAGTTTCAGAGCTTTTTAACAATAACGATAAAACTTATCAGGAAGGAATTTATCCAAAAACCCCTGTAATTCAAAAGCAATTAAGGATTGAAGAAAAGAAAGATATTAATACAGGTTATATGGCAATAGCTTTCAAGGCGCCAAAGTTCAAAGAAGATAAAGACGGCTATGCTCTTGATGTTTTATCCACAATACTTGGGGATTCAAGAAGTTCAATATTAAATCAAAAGTTAAAAGAAGAAAAACAGCTTGTTTATTCCATTTTAGCAAGCAATTCAACATTTATGGATGACGGGCTTTTTGTTATCCAGACATCATTTAAGCCTAATAATTTAAAGAGTGTTGAAGATGGAATCTTTAAAGAAATTGATTTAATTAAAAAAGGCGGAATTACTGATGAACAAGTTAAAAAAGCCATTAATATGATAAAAACTTCAACCTATTATTCAAGAGAATCTATATCAAATATTTCAAATGAACTTGGATATTTAACGCTATTTTGGGGAAATACCTGGTATTACGATAATTATTTAAACAATATTGAAAAAGTTACAAAAGATGATGTTATAAAGGCTGCAAGAAAATATCTGGATAAAAATAAATGTGCTATTTCAACCGTTCTTCCAAAAAACAAAATGGTGGAAGATAATAATACAAAAGAAATAAGTAATGTAGCGGAAGAAATAAAGCCCGCAAAATTAATTGAAAGCGGTAAAAATATTGAAAAATATGAACTTTCAAACGGGGCAAAACTTATTATTAAGAAAAATCCGGTTAATTCAATAATAGCAATTGATATTCAGGCTCTTGGCGGAAATTTCTTAGAAAAAACACCGGGCGTTGCAACAGTAGCTGCTTCAAGCGCTGTTAAGGGCACCAAAAATATGGATTCTGAAACATTTGCAAAGGTGCTGGATGAAAAAGGTATAAAGCTTTCTTTATCAAGCGGCAACGATACTTTTGATATCAGCCTTTTAACCACAAAAAATGAATTTGATAACGCGCTTTCAATTTTGGATGATGTCATTAATCAGCCTTTGTTTTCAAACAGCGAGATTGAAAAAGTTAAAAAACTTAAGCTTGCAGGGCTTAAACAGTTAAAAGACAACCCTTTAAATATTGCTGTAGATGAATTTAAAGGAATTGCTTTTAAAGATAGTGTTTACGGACACAATTCCATAGTTTTAAAAGAAAATATCCCAAATATCTCAAGGGGAGATGTTGTTGAATATTATAATACTGTTTTAGACCCTAAAAACCTTGTTATCACAGTGGCGGGCAATGTTGAAAATGAAAAAGTCATAAACAAAATGACAAAAATATTTAAAGATAAAGGGCAAAAACAAATTTGCCTTAAAGATTTAAAAGATAATCAAAAAGCAGTACAATTTATTCCAAACGAAAATATTGAAAAAACAATAATCAAAGAAGATACAAAAACAGCCTGGGTTTTAGTTGGATACAAAACGGATAATATATATAACCAAAAAGACCTTGCAACACTTAAAGTTATAAATGCCATTTTAGGAGAAGGCATGAGCTCCAGATTGTTTAAAAATCTGAGAGACAAGCAGGGTTTAGCGTATTCAGTGGGTTCAACCGTTCTTCAAAATGCGCAGGATGGGGCATTTATAGCATATATAGGTACAAATAACAAAAATGTTGAAGTTGCAAAAAACGGCATTTTAAAAGAAATTAACCGCATGAAGACAGAATTTGTTTCAGCAAAAGAACTTGAAGAAGCTAAGGATAAAATCTTAGGAAATATTTTAATTTCACTTGAAACAAATATGGATGATGCAGCGCTTTTGGGCTGGTATGGGGCTTTAGGATATGATATTAATCATCTTGAAGATTATAAAAATTGTATCTTAAATGTAACTCAATCCGATATTTTAGCCGCTGCAAATAAATATTTTTCACAACCCTATATCAACGTAACCATTATGAATAACACTAAAGCAGAATAAAAAATATTAAAAATTTTGTCTTAGGGCACAAAAATTTGTGCCCTAATTTAATTTCTATGCTAAAATCCTTTATATGTACGGATTTGACTTTAAACTGGATGATTTTCAAGAAGAGGCCATAAAAAATATTCAAGAAGGCAAAAGTGTTGTAGTGTGTGCCCCAACCGGTGCAGGTAAAACCTGCATCGCTCAAAGCGCCATTCATCTTGCACTGGAAAATGGTACAAGGATTTTCTACACGACACCATTAAAAGCACTTTCAAACCAGAAATATCACGATTTTTCAACTCAATACGGACATGATAAAGTAGGGCTTTTAACAGGCGACACCACAATAAACCGTGAAGCGCAAATTGTTGTTATGACAACGGAAGTATTCCGTAATATGCTCTATGGTACAACATTCGGCACACTGCAAGATAATCTTAAAGATGTCCGTTATGTGGTTTTAGATGAAGTTCATTATATGAATGATGAATCCAGAGGAACAGTTTGGGAAGAGAGCATTATTTATTGCCCGACAAATATTCAAATAATCGCACTTTCAGCCACTGTTAGAAACTCAAAACAGCTTACAGATTGGATAAACACTGTTCATTCAAGGACAGAACACATATACACTGATTTTCGTCCGGTTCCTTTAAGATTTTACTATTACGATAGTTCAAAACCTGATACCGTCGTACCATTGATGACTCCAGAGGGGGCTTTAAATAAGAAAATACGCCCTGAAAGCAAGTTTAAATATTTTAATAAAAAAAGCGTAAAAAATCCGGCACCGGAGATTATTCTTGCACTGCAGGAAAAAAATATGCTTCCTGCCATCTATTTTACGTTTTCAAGGAAAAAATGCGACGAAAATGCTATAAAATGTTCTTCAATTGACCTTTTAAACAAGGAAGAGGCACTGAGGGCTGCACAGATGGTGGATGCTTATATAGCTGAAAACCCCTATTTATACAATAATCCGCATATTGAACTTGTTAAAAGGGGGATAGCCTCTCACCATGCAGGTTTATTGCCCGGGTGGAAAAACCTTGTCGAAAGGATGTTTCAGGAAGGATTAATTAAAGTTGTCTTTGCAACCGAAACCCTTGCTGCAGGTATAAATATGCCTGCAAGAAGCACTGTTATAAGTTCAATTTCAAAAAGGACAGATGAAGGACACAGAATTTTAACCGCAAATGAATTTTTACAAATGTCCGGACGTGCCGGTAGACGCGGAATGGATGAAATTGGATATGTTGTAATTGTCGGCACACCGTTTCAAACACCGGATGAAGTTTATGAACTTGCTACAAGCGGCTCAAACCCTCTTGAGAGCAAATTTTCACCAAGTTATTCAATGGTTTTAAATTTATTGCAAAGATTTTCTTTAGACGAAGCAAAAGAGCTAATACTAAAGACTTTCGGGTATTTTTCTTCAACAGATAGAATCACTCCTTTATTAAATGAGCTAAAGCAGTATGAAGAAGATATAGAGACACTTAATAATTTTAAATGCCCGCATAAACATACAGCAGCCGATATGGCTGATTATATCAAATATAAAAATCTGTATGTTGAGCATAGAACGGTTTTAAAAGCTCTAAGACGCCAATCCAAAAACCAGAATACTCCTGAAATTCTACAATTTAAACAAAAAACAAAAGAGTTTTTAAATAAGATGCACAGCTACGGCTGCGATATGTGTAAATTATATAAAAAGCACAAAAAAGAGATTGAACTTTGCAACAGATATCAAAAGAAGGCACGCCTTCTAAAGAAGGATATCGAATTTCAAAAAGATGTCTACTGGCAAAAGTTTCTCTCCCATAAGAGAATATTGGAAACTATGGGAAATCTTAAAGACGATTACCCGACAGAAACCGGCAAAATCACAATGGGGCTTAGGATAGAAAATGAGCTATACTTATCTGAAATAATTCTTTCAGGACTTTTAAACGATTTAGCACCATATGAACTTGCATCTGTTATTTGCGCCGTTACAACAGAAGAGGTTAGAAACCTCGATAATACACCAATTAAGCCGCCATGCCAGAAGGTAAGAAAGATTTTAGGAAAAATCAAAGATATCAGACGAAAAATTTTCCTTTTAGAACGCGATAATAAGATTGAAAATATTATGAATGTAAATTCTGAATATTCATCTTTAATTGAAGCATGGGTATTATCCGCAAATGAAGATATAAGCTCAATTGAAGCTTGGGATAAGATTTTTGCTGATACAGAATTTACAGAAGGCGATGTTGTGCGTGCATTTAAGCGGACAATTGATGTATTAAGACAATTAACGGTCGTGGATAATATCCCGGATGATATTGCAATGAGTGCAAAAGAAGCTATCCGCGCAATAAACCGCGAACCTGTAAATGTTGATTAGATTAATGAAAATTTTAAGAACCGTTCAATTCAGCACTAAGGCACGGGGTCATAGCCCCCAGGGTGCCCCGGATGGCATTTCAGGATTCTTTTTATACCTAAAAATATACCCTTAAAAATACCGTATTTTTCAATGGCATCCATTGTATATTTTGAACATGTAGGCTGAAACCTGCACACAGACGGGGTAAATTTTGAAAAAAATCTGTAAACGGTTATTAATTTTAAGATTGCAAACTTTAAAATTTTAGCAGGTATAAAACAGGCTTCTTTTATAGAATTTTTTAATGCAAATTTCATAAATTCCAAAGCCTTTCGGCATCTTTTAAATCTTCTCTATTTAAGCCTTCTTCAAGAAGCTTTGTCTTTAGAAGACTCAATGTACGGGCACTTTGGGTAATTATTTCATTCTCTGTTTTATCTTCAAACCTAAATGTACCATAGTATTCATCTTTCCTTGAAATAGAGAAAGGTGTTTCAAAATTATCTGCAAGCGTACCCACTATTGCATCCATAAAAAGCTTTACCCAATCTTCATCTACTCCTCTTAAAACAGCTTCTATATCCAGGTCTTTAAAAAATGAATTGTACTCAATCAGATATGGTTCGCCATCAGGAGTAAGAATTATATCAAACCCCAAGATGCCCGTATATTCTAAACCATCTTCTGCAAGAGAAGAGATGGTTGGAAAAATTATTTCATTATATATTTTTTCTTTCAGCTCATCTTTTAAAAAAGTTTTAACGGCAAGTTCATTTCTATAGGTATAAAATGTATCAAGCACAATAGGGCGGAATCCATCTGATAGGACATATATGCTCATTTCTTTACCATAGATATATTCTTCGATTAAGATTTTTTTGTTATCATTTTGAAACAGTTTTTCAACCTGTTTTTTTGCAGCTCCAAATGTTTCTGCAATATAGGCGGTTTCAGTTTCACAGTGTCCATCCGGCTTTATTACCAGCGGGTATTCTGCACTTCTGATATAATCAAGCGCAAGATTTAATTTTTCAAAGAAAGCAAACTTTGGAGTTTTAATCTTATTTTTATATATAAATTTTTTACCATAAGATTTCAAAGAAGCAATTTTTGCAGCATCATAATCAGGAGCAAGCACGGCAAGATTATTTTCACCAAACACTGAAAAGTAATCAATATCTGATAAAAATATATCTGCCGCAATAGATAAATTAATCTCATTTGCAAGCGCAAATTCTTTTAACTCCTCAACATCTTTTGGATTTATATCAATAAAATTACCATCCGTTCCTTCTTTTGTTGTAAAGACAAGAAGGTCTTTATTTTCAGATAAAAAATTTGTTAAAATTTCAGCACTTTTAGAATTGCCGATTACTAATATTCTCATTACTTTTCCTTGATATATTTTATTAAGCTGCAGCGTTTTTTAAGGATTTATCGGATAGATAAAATTAGGTTAAGAAACAAATATTTAAAAAGGCACCTTTTAATTAAATAAGGTGCCTTTAACAATTTTAAACAGGTGATATTAACCTCTTAAGCCAAGGTCTTTTATTAATTTTCTGTATTTTTCAAGATTAGCATCTTTCAAATATGCAAGCATTCTTTTTCTTTTACCAACCATCATTAAAAGACCTCTTTTTGCTTGGAAATCTTTAGCGTTGCTTTTAAGATGTTCGGTCAATTCAGAAATTTTTTGTGAAAGCATAGCAACTTGCACTTCAATAGAACCTGAATCCTTGTCGTTTTTACCGAATTTTTTAATTAATTCCTGTTTGTTTTTTAAATTAATTGTCATTTTGAATCCTTTTAAATTTATAATTACTTAAAAAGGTGGCGTAAGTATATTACACAACAGAAAAAAGAGGATGTCAAGAATAAGGTTTTTGTGCTTGACGATATTTTATATTTAAGGTAGATTATTTATATCTCACAGTTAAATATTTTATGGGCGCGTGGCGACTTGTTTGAGTTTATGAAAACAAAAATATTTCTCCAATTTCGCTCAAAAGTTAAATTACAATTGAATATATTATGGGCGCGTGGCGAAATTGGTAGACGCACCAGATTTAGGATCTGGCGCAGCAATGCATGGGGGTTCGATTCCCTTCGCGCCCACCACTAAAGAATTAAAGACCTTTTAAGGTCTTTTTTATTGCACTGAATAAAACTTGTCCTACCGGATTTTTCTACAAACAAACAGTGGTAGGGAAGAAATTTTATCATTAAAAAGATAATACTTATGCTATTTTAATATAAAGGATTATAGCTATGGCGTATATAATACTTGCAGCGATAATTGCGGCGGCTTATAGATTTATTAATTTTATAATAGGATATAGATACTATAATGAGAGTGATTATTGTCAAAGCACCAATAATTCTTATCTTTCAGTATATTTTGATAAAGGGCTTAGTGGAGAGTACAAGTTGTATCAGTATTTGCAACCATTTGAGTTAACTGGTTGCAAGTTCCTGTTTAATTTATATATCCCAAGAGATAATGGTAAAACATCTGAAATAGATGTTGTTATGTTCCATCCTAAAGGATTATTTGTTATTGAAAGCAAGAATTATAGCGGTTGGATATTTGGGAATGAAAATAATAAGCAGTGGACTCAAACGCTACCTGTCGGCCGGAGAAGAAGCCATAAAGAACGTTTTTATAACCCGATAATGCAAAATGCAACACATATAAGGGCAATCAGAAAGTATATTGACGATACTATTCCTGTATATTCAGCAATCGCATTTTCAAATAAATGTACTCTAAAAAATGTTACGGTTAAAAGCAGTGTCATACTAACTTATTATAGTGATTTGCAAAAAGATATTGAATATAAGTTATCCAAAATAAACAACTATACAATGACCCAAGAATTGATGAACGAAACTTATAACAAGTTATCACAATATGCCAATGTGGATGCTTCTACAAGGCTTCAACATATTCGCAACTGCAGATAATTTCTTGTTCCCATTGTCTTCATTTTTATTGGCAAATTATACGCAGACAGCTTTTATTCGGCGGGGTCTTCGCGCCCATCACTAAAAGAAGGTTTTATGCCTTCTTTTTTTATTGCACTTTGCTCTTATAACACTGCAATCAGTGCGGCGATGATGAGGGCAGTATTAAAATGAATAAAGGTTGGAATGCATGTATCTTTTATATGATTATGCTGGTTATCTGCATTTAAACCGGCTGTAGGACCTAATGTCGTATCTGAGGCAGGCGAGCCAGCATCTCCAAGAGCGGATGCTGCACAAAGAAGAATTATGCTTTGTGGAGCTGAAAATCCAAGTTCTAAGCACAATGGCATAAATAAAACAGCTAAAATCGGGATTGTTCCGAAGGATGAACCTATACCGATTGTTATAATTAAACCTATAAACAGCATGGCGGCAGCAGCCAACAATTTAGAATTTTGGACAAAAGGCAATATTGAATTTATCAAGCCTTCAATTCCGCCCGTTTCCTTTAAAACAAGCGCGTATCCGGCACAAACAAGCATAACAAAAGCGATATAGCCCATTAAGCCAACACCTTCGTTAATCAAAAAATCCATATTTTTATGAGAAACAGCACGCAGACCAAATATTACGATAAGCCCGCATAGCGCACCAAGCGGCAGAGAACCACTTAAAAGCTGAATAATTAAGGTTATTATTGCCCCAAAAAGAGTTATAAGATGTTTTTTTTCAAATTTTAAACCCGTAGAATCATCAATATTTTTACTGCAATTTTCAGCCTGCACAAAATCATTTCCTGAACTGATGCTTTGGATTGCTGCATATTCCCTTGGCTTTCTGTATGTTATAAAAATTGCAACCAATAGTGCAATAAACATAGCAAAACCTAAAACCCAGCTGGATTTCCAAACATCCTGTTTTAAAACTTCCATTCCATTATTTGTCATATTATCTGCAATAAGACCTTGAAATATAAGCCCAAATCCTGCAGGAATGGCAATATACGGCGCCTTTAAGCCAAAAGCAAGAGAGCAGGAAATTATTCTTCTATCAAGCTTTAACTTATTCATCAAAGGCAGCAGGGGCGGAATTAAAATCGGGATAAAGGCAATATGAACAGGGATTAAATTCTGCGACATTATTGAAATTAAAACAAGGATTCCTATTAAAAGATATTTATTGTCTTTGATAAAACAGGATATTTTAATTGCAATTATTTTAGCTAATCCTGTATGTGTCATAGCGGCTGCAAGTGTACCCAAAAGAATATAACTCAGTGCAGTTTCAGAATTTTGCCCCATGCCTGAAATAAATAAATTCATTATCCTGTCTATTGGCATTTTAGAAATTAATCCTGCAATGATTGAGCTTATCATTAAGGAAAATAGAACATTAACCTTAAAAATGCATAATAAGCAAAGAATAATTACGGATATCAAGACAGGATTAAACAATAATTCCATATAAAAATACTATCATAAAAAGTGTGTTTAATTAATACCTTTATCCGTGTTCCTGTTATTATTGACCACAAAGATTTTATTAATCCTGATGATATTGTCGGAAAAATCAAAAATATTTGGTTCTCACCTGAGGACGGATGGTTTTGGTGTAGCGGTATTATAACAGATGAAAAAGCCATTGAATTAATTGAAGAAGGCTATAATGTTTCCTGTCAATATGCAATAACAGAATATATAGAAAACTTTAAAAACAAACTCCATAACGGAAACCCTTACGATAAAGAAATTTTAAACGGAGTGTTTGAGCACCTTGCAATTGTTAAAAATCCACGTTATGAAGGTGCATTCATTGCAGCAAATGCGTATATAGCAAGCAATGGCGGCAAGGGTTCAGGAAACTTTGACCATGATGGTAGACCGGGAGAAGTTGGTGGAAGTTCCCAAGATACTGAAGCAAAAAGCTATTATAACGAAAAAACAAAAACAATTGAGCTAAAGGGTGACGAGCTTGGTTCCTCTGATGAAGAAATCAGAGAAAATGGATTAAAGTATTTCAAAGAAAAATATCAAGGCAAAAAGTTTGATAATCCTGAGTTAAATGGGATTTTGTTTAGCAACCCTGGTATTAAAAAGTTTATGACTAATAGTGCAGATATAAATAAAGTTAAAGCTATTCCTGCTCTAAAAGATATTATTGAAAAGGGGAAATATCAAGGAGAGGAAGAGCCTAAACACAAAAGAGAAGATGGAATCGTAAAATTTCATCGGATAAATCATAATGTTTCCATTTCAGGTAAAAAAGAAAATATGTCGGTTCTAATAGGAGAAGATAGGGATGGTAATCGTTTTTATAATTTAAACAATACTACTTATGAAGCAAAAAACTCCTCAAGGGGTGAACGCGCTATAGGCGTAGCCGATGAAGAGTTTTCTATAAATATTATACCAAATCCAAACCCTGATTTCAACCCTATAGATTTCATAAACGAATTAGATAAAGGAGGAGTAATGGACGAAAAATTAAAAGAACTTTGCGCAGGCTTTGCAAAAGCCCTTCTAAAGGCAAAAAACGAAGCAGGCAAAAAAAAGACAGAAATTGTGTGTCAATTGTATTTTGCAATTTATTTGACATTAAGGGATTTTTGAAAACTGTCGAAGGTTAAAAAATTATTTTGGGAGTTTTTAGCTTTCTCTTTTTGTTCCTGATTATATCTGTACTGGGTAAATGCTCTTGAAATTCCTGCAACAAAAAGCCCCATAACAGCAATTGAAAATGCAAAAGGAACAGCACCTATTATTGCTTTTTTGCTCACAAGGCTTTTAAATTCTTTATTAATGTCGGTTTTATTTTCCTTTGCAAGTCTTTGTGCAATTTCGGATAATTCTGAAAACTTCTTAACGTTTAAATTATGGTCTATTATTTCCTTATATCCCTTTTTATCCTTTAAAATTTTCTTAAACCCTTTTTCTAAAAGTTCGCTTCCCGTTATAACGTAAAACCCTACAAGCGGATATCGAAAAAGCGTTTCTAAGAAATTTTGTTTTCCTCTGTCATGCGCTGCTTTAAAATATCCTAATCCTCCAATTAAAACACAAGCGGTTAATTGTCCGTGCCCCAAGCCAAGCTTTCCGTTATTATCTGCAAAATCAAGCGAAAAATATTTATTTACTGTTTTCCTTGCTTTCTCATTATTTTTAAATAAAACATCTCCAGGGGTTAAGATGAAATCTGCCAGTTTTTGAACCGTTTTTGAATTTTCACCCTTCTTTAAAACAAGAAGAGAAAACCCGACAAGTCCTGCAAATGCTGCCCCTGCTCCGATGATATTTTTTATAGCGCTGTTTTTAACCTTATCTTGCTTTTGCTTATCCTCATTTTTTTCTTTTGATTTATTTAAATTTGCAATATTATCAAAATCCGCCTGTTTAAAAAGCTTTAAAGTAAAAAGATTTTTGAAAAAATTCAGTGTATATTCTGTTAGTGGTATAAACATAGAACTCAGTGCTATAGCAGCCTTTACAGGTTTTATTTTATTTAGTTCCTCTTGTCTTAAAGTACTGTTTTTAAGAGTTTCGAGCGGTTTTGAAATTTGTTTGGATAAATTTGTATCCAAACCTTTGGAATATGCTTTTCTAAAGATTTTCTCACCTATTAAAGAAGGACAGTAATAAACAAGCATGCTTTCTGAAAGTTCTAAAAAACCCATATCGAAAAAATCAGCCTTAGACCTTGAAAACACTGCCTTTGGGGCAAAATTTGTCATAGTATCCTGAATGAATCTTGAATTTGCAAGACTAGCTCCGCCTTTTGCTTCTTGTTTTTGAAAGTGATTTGCAACTGGTTTTATATATGATGGCAGATTTTGAACTAATTTATTTTGAATTGATGTCATTTTATTTTTTCCTTTAAATTTATACAAACTAAAAAGACTCTGTTTCAAGCTGTTAACAGAGTCCTTTATTTGTATAAATTAAAATCAACAATATCATAGGTTGTAGGGCCTGTTAACATATTAACAAGCGCCACCACCAAATTAAATTTTTATTGTTGAAATTAAATGTCATAATTTCTTTCAATTACATAAATAGGGTATATATCTTCTGATTCTGTTTTGTTTCTATTTAAAGAAACAAAATTTGCATCATAATGTTACTATACACAGAAACAAAAGTAAAGCATATTATATATAATATTTTACAAATATTACTTAACAAATCGGTAAGGTCATTATATTCCTTATAGTCTGCCTTTTTATTTAAAAGCTTAAGACTTCATTATCCTCTGGAACAATAACATTTTTCAAATTTAGTTTTTTAATATGATTTCTCGTCACCGTTAAATGGCTTACTGTATCCATATGGCTTGCAATTATTATTGATTTTCTTGCATAGTTTGAGATTGTTTTAACGTCTTGTATATCCATAATTATTTTTTCATTTGTAATGGTTGCAGCTCCGCATGCATTTATTATAATTACATCCGGACAATATTCAGCCAGCGCATCTTGCACTTCATTACACCAAATTGTATCTCCCGCCAAATAAAGAGTTTTTTCATTTTGCGCCTTAAAAACAACTCCCATTGACTCATAAGGCATACCGATTTCTTCACAAAGCGGTTTTATTATTTCTCGTCTGCCATGCTGACAATTTGTTTTATATAACTTTACTCCTGCAAAATCAGTCTCTTCTTTAATTACTCTTACATCTTTAAAGCCAAATGATTGAATATTTTTCAAATCAACTTCCGATTGAACAAAAAATGGAATATCTTTATTGAGTGCTTTTGCTGCAAAATCATCAAAATGATCCGGATGATAATGAGTTAGAATAACTGCATCCACATTGACAATTTCTTCAATACCCACCGGCAGCTCAACTCTTGGCTGCCTTATATTAGAATTTAATCCGGCTTCAAAACCTTCCATATAATTTTTTGGCATAAGCCATGGGTCAATTAAAAATCTTTTGTTATTGTATGTAATTATTAATGTTGCACTTCTGATTTGATGAATTTGCATAGCAGTCCTCCTTTATGATAAAAATATCATATTGGATGCCTTTTTTAAAGAAGGCACCTAAAAGTATTGTAGTAGCCTTAAGGAAACTATTTAATGATGATAACGAAAAAAGAACTATTGCCATGTCCTGTTGCGGTAACCATACAAATAATAGGTACCAAATGGAAAATATTAATTATAAAAGAATTATTATATGGTACAAAAAGATTTTCTGAATTAAAAAGAGCGATTTACTGTACACAAAAAGTCTTAACATCAAACCTCAAAGAGCTTGAAAAAGATGGCATAATTTTGAGAAAAGTTTATGCTCAAGTTCCGCCTAAAGTAGAATATTCTCTTACAAACATTGGAAATACCTTGAAACCATTAGTAGAAGATATGGCAGAGTGGGGCAAATATTATAAAAGCTTAGTATAGCATACCATTTTGTTTCTATTGACAGAAACAAAAAAATGTATTATTATGTTACTATACATAGAAACAAGGATTAAAATGGAAGCGATATTAGAAATTTCTCAAGCAATAAAGCAGCTGAAATCTGATAAAGAAATATACAGTTTTTTGCAAGAAATTTTAACACAGGCAGAATTAATTGATTTATCCAAACGATGGCGTATCTTGAAAATGCTAAATGAAGGCTGCACCCAAAGGGAAATTGCAAAAAGCCTTAATGTAAGCCTTTGCAAGATAACAAGGGGTTCGCAGATAATTAATAATAAAAACGCTATTAGTACAAAATATTTATAAGAAAGGATAAATTTTATGGAATCATATACAGTAAATAAAATCTCAAAAGACGAAGGCTTCTTTGGAATTTATGGCGGGCAATATATCAAAGAAGAATTAAAAATTGAATTTGACAATATTTACTCACAATTTTTAAAACTTAAAGATGATGAAGAATTTCAAAATGAATTAAATGATTTACTTGAACATTTTAGCTGCAGACCAACACCTGTTTATTTTGCGAAAAATCTATCAAAAAAATCAGGCTGTGAAATATATTTAAAACGTGAAGATTTGAACCACACAGGAGCACACAAACTTAACCACAGCCTTGGAGAAGTACTGCTTGCAAAGAAAATCGGCAAAAAGAAAGTGATTGCAGAAACAGGCGCAGGTCAGCATGGTGTTGCAATGGCAACAGCAGCAGCATTGCTTGGGCTTGAATGTGACATCTATATGGGAGATGTTGACATTCAAAAAGCTATGCCGAATGTAAACAGGATGAAAATTTTAGGTGCACATGTTATAGCTGTGCATTCAGGTCAAAAGACCTTAAAAGAGGCTGTGGATAAGGCTTTTGAAGCATACCAAAATGAATACAAGACAGCCCTTTATGCTATAGGTTCAGTAGTAGGACCGCATCCTTTCCCAAGCATTGTTGAATATTTTCAATCTGTTATAGGAAAAGAATCCAGGGAACAATTTATAAATATGACAGGCGGACTTCCTGATTGCGTTATTGCGTGTGTTGGGGGCGGCTCAAATGCGATTGGCATGTTTGATGGTTTTATAGATGATAAAGAGGTTGAACTATACGGAATTGAACCTCTTGGTAAAGGCGAAAAGATTGGCGAAAATGCAGCTTCTTTAACTTACGGCAGAGAAGGGATAATCCATGGGTTTAAATGTTTACTGCTGCAAAATGAAGATAACACTGTTGCAGATGCATACAGCGTTGCAAGCGGCTTAGATTACCCGGGAGTCGGTCCAAAACACTGCTATTTAAAAGATATCGGACGGGTTAAATACAGAACGATTAATGACGATGAAGCAATTAATGCATTTTATGAATTATCAAGGACCGAGGGAATTATTCCAGCCTTAGAGAGTTCTCATGCCGTTGCATACGGATTAAAGATTGCAAAGGATTATCAAGGTAAAAAAATACTTATAAATCTTTCAGGCAGAGGCGATAAAGATATAGATTTTGTACTGGAAAATTACCCGAGAAAATTTTAAATATAATTTTTAACCCCTGTCTCATCAAAAAACAGGGGTTAAAAATTTCTGCTTCAATACTTGATTGAACCTGCTTTTAGGTTTATTTAGGTTCATTCATCAAATTTTAAAGAAATTTGGTGTTCTAAAAAAGTATTTTGAACTCCTGGCTGAATTGTATCCATTTCTTTTATTTCCCCAAGCAGCAGGGGTGAATCCGGGTTATGAAATTTATAATTTTCAAAGGCAAGTTTCGGATTTTTATTTGCATAACAATATTTGCAGCCGTTTAAACAGGTATCGTATGCCCCAATATCACGGCTTTCTATACAATTACAGCCTTGTCTCATACCTTTGTGTTTTAATTTTCTAAACTTGAGCCCGTTAGCTTTTCCCAAGATATCAAGCGTTGTACAGCCGGATTTATTTATACTGAATTTTGAATAATCACCATTTGTACCGCAGGTTTGAATAGAGATATTGTATTGCTTTGAAATATTTCCAAAATTTTGAGCCAAGGTTTGCTTATCGTCTTCTGTAAGCAAAATAAGTTCAGGCATATTTTGTTCAAGTTTTTTATACATTTCAACAAAGCTGAAAATACACCTGTCGATATATGGATATAGCTTTTGCGCCATATAATTAAATGTATTTATATGATTTTCTACCGTATATTTTTCAGATAAAAGCACAGGGTCATAACGCCAGGCTAATCTTTGTTTGCCGACAATTTTGGATAGTTTTATCAAAGTATTAATACTATCTTCAATTGACGGTACACCAGGTTCAATATCTTTGCCGTAGGCTGTAATTGTGTAGTAAAAATATGCATTAAATTTATCTGTTATTTTCTCAATATGAGGTAAAATGGGTTCATAATTTTTAGAACAGAATATTACAGCATCAACTTTTTCAGGTGCTAGTTCATATCTTGTAACTTTATTTGGAAAAAGAGGATTGCGCGCAAAAACATAGCCTTCTTCAAACCTCTTTAAAAGCCACTTTGTATAATATTGAACAGTATCAGTCCTTGCCCCTGTATTTATAATCATAGTTACATTTTATAATATAAAAGAGGGTAAAAACAAGTATTTAAATTGTACTACAGCAGACGTTTTTATTTATTTAGGCTGTCCGGACCAAACATCAAGACCGCCTGTAACAGGAAGGTTTACGCCGTTACAATAGCTGGATTCATCTGTAGCAAGAAAATATATTGCTTTTGCAATTTCTTCAGGTTCACAAATTCTTTTTAAAGGGTTAACTTTTGCATATTTTTCAATATTATCAGGATTCAGCATATTTGTTCTGACTGCAGAAGGGCAAACACTGTTTACTCTTATGTTATATTCTGCATAGTCAAGAGCCATTGCCCTTGTAAGGTTAACTACAGCACCTTTTGCCGCATTATACACAGGCATTTTATAATCAGCTGCAATTCCTGAAATAGAGGCTGTATTTATTATTGTTCCGCCGCCGTTTAAAATTAAATCCGGGATAAAATATTTTGAAGTCAAAAATATTGATTTAACATCCGTATTCATCAATTCATCCCACATTTTTTCGGATTCTTCATGCAAAAGCTTATGAGATATTATTCCTGCGTTATTTACAATACAATTAACGCCATCTGTGAGCATACGCACTTCTTTGCGTAAATGCTCAACATCACCGGATTTGCTTACATCAGTTTTTACAAAGAAAAATCCGTCTTCATAAACTTCTTTAAGTTCATCTAAAACCTTGCTGTTTTTTTCTTTATCTGCAAGAACAACAGTCCATTCCTTATTTAAAAACTGTTTTACGGCAGCTAATCCTATACCTGACATAGCACCTGTTATTAAAACATTTTTCATAAAAAAAATCTCCTTACTTTAAAAAGATAATTCAATAAAAATAAGCCGGAAACATTGCCCTGTATATGTGCCTAAAGGTATAATAATTATGATGGAATTGCAGAATATATTATTTTATATAATGACAGTAATTTTGCTTGCCTTGATGCCAGGTCCAGATATTATTTTTGTCATAACACAAGGGATAACAAGGGGTAAAAAAGAAGCTATTTTTGTATCATTGGGACTTGGAAGCGGGTGCATTATCCATGCAGCACTTGCCTCTTTTGGAGTATCAATTATATTTCAGCAATCAGAATTTGCATTTAATATATTAAAATATTTTGGGGCATTTTATCTTTTTTACCTCGCATTTAAGGCATACAAAAATGCTGATAAAACTGAAACCGCATCCAAAGACAATGCAGCTAAAAACGGCTATACAAAAGGAATATTAATGAACCTTTTAAACCCAAAAGTGATTCTTTTCTTCCTTGCATTTTTACCGCAGTTTACCCCTCATTATATACACAACAAGGGGCTTTATATGTTTGGGCTCGGTATAATATTTATGGTTTTAAGCACCCTTATTTTTACCATAGTTTCAATTTTATCTTCACTTTTAAATAAAGTTTTGATTCAAGACCCCATCCTTATGATAAAAATAAATAAATTAAGCGCCTTTATACTAGGCGTCTTAGCAGTAATTTTACTCTGCACACAAGGATAAATTATATTACAAACGAAATCATTAAAACTATAAAGTATGTAAGAAATAGGATTTTGAGCATTTTGTCTTTATAAATAAAATCACTCGGGTCATCGCTTTTTTGTTCTGTATTCATTAAAAATAAAAGTCTGAATATTATCAAAGTAAACGGTATTGCTGAAATATAAAGATATTGTGCGCCGGTTTTCTCAATCGTATGCACATCCATAACATATGTAAAATAAAATGAAATTGATAGAACCGCATTTATTAAAACAAACTGGTTCAATAATTCGGGCGTAAATTTTGATATTGATTTTCTGCATCTAGCTGGTTCAATTAAAAGCTTCATTTCAAGTTTTCTTTTTGAGAAGGTAAATAGCATTGAAACAAAAAATGTAAGCAAAATAACCAAAGCAGATGGCGGCACCATAATGGCGGAACAGCCTGCTAAAATTCTTAGTACAAAACCGAGCGCAATTGATACAACATCTAAAATTTCAATATGTTTAAAATAGAGAGTGTAGAAAATATTTAAAATAAAATAAGAAACGATAATTAAGGTGCACAGCGGGTTTATATACAAAGAAGCAAAAATACTCAGGGTAAAAAGCAAAATCATAAACAAAATTGCTGTTTTTATTGAGATTTTACCGCTTGCAACCGGTCTGAATTTTTTGTTTTGATGCAGCCTGTCAGCTTTAGCATCAAAAATATCATTTAAAACATAAACACTGGATGAAATCAGGCAAAATGAGACAAACATTAAAAATTCTGCAATGAAAGATTGTGTTTCTAAAAATTTCAAAGAAAAAATCAAAGGCACAAAGCAAATTGTGTTTTTAATGTAATGGTTTATTTTCATTAATTTAATTAAAGATTTAGTCATAATTTTTTATATCGTTATTCATTGTTTTTTAAAATTATTGCTTTAGTATAACAGAAATAATAGCTGTTTTTATTAAAATTCAATCTTAAACTCCAGAAAATGCTGTATTTTGATAAGGCAATATATTAAATTTGTAAAGAATTTGTTATAATTTTTACAAAATAAATAAGGAAGAATAGATGGATTTTAAACTTCAAAACGATAAAACGCGAGAATTTTATAAAAAAGATTTTTCAGAAATTAACAAGATAATAAAAGCTGTAAGAAAAGCTCTTGTAGAGGATAAAGAGGTTGATATCTCAGATATTAATACAGAAGAATTTTTTGATGAAAAAAATCTGCCTGAAATTACTTATATCACACTATTTCAGGCAAAAAATGCACCTTTAAGGTTTGGCAGCAAACGCGACACTTTAAAAGCTACCTTGCAGAGAATTATTGATGTCATTAAAAACCACAGCAGATTTGAAGATTTTGATATTCAGGATGAAAATATTTGCAGGATAATGCTTGAATACACTACGGAAACTCGTCCTGTAAAATATGCTGATATACACATGAAAGTTTTTGATGAAAATCGTTACGAACCCGGAATAAACGGTATTAAGGCATCTTATAAATCAAGAAATTATTATTATATGCCGACTGATGCTATTGTAAAAAGTCATATGACAATAAATCAGGCGCTTAACACTGTTGTAAAAACAATTCCTGATTTTAGCGAAATAAAAGACAAAATTAAAGCTATAGAAGAAAAAAATGAAGGCGGAGCATTAAAATTATTTTTAACAAAAAGTAACGCTTTCATATCCTATAAAGACGAGTGTGTGCCTTTATACAGAGGAAACACCCTTTATGATGGTTTTGATTATAATAAAACCTGGAAAATATTCCAAAATTCAGCCGATTGGCTTATAAAAAATATGAAGGATGACGGCAGATTTTTATATTATTATGATTGCGCAGATGACTCATATAATGACCATGAGCACCCGGGACGCCCTTTAAACAGGCTTTATTACAATTGTTTAAGACACTCGGGCGGTGCCATAGTTTTAATTCGCGCTTATCAGGCTACAAAAAATAAAAAATATATAAAAGCCGCCAAAAAAGCTCTGAATTTTACAGCCTCAATTTCAAAAGAGCATGATACAAAATTCGGCAAAGGAATGTATGTTTTTTATAATAAAAAGGCAAAACTCGGCGGTACAGGGATTGCGCTTGTTGCCCTTATGCAATACAGGATAGCAACGGGCGATAAGGCATATGATAAATATATAAGAGGTTATTCTAGACATCTTATATCAAGAATTTATAATGGAGAATTTTTAGGATACTACATTCACCCGGGTTATAATGGCGGCAAACCATTAGAAAGCTTGTCAGATAAGGAAAGAAAAGAGACATTCTCTTTCTATTACCCCGGTGAAGCACTTTTGGGGCTGGGTCTTGTTGCAAATCATTTTAATTCTGATAAAAAATTACAAGAGCTTGTAAGAACAGAATCAAGGGCAGCGCTTGATTGGATAGTAAATGAAAGACCAAAATATTATAAAGACTTATTTACAGCCCTGCCATCCGATGCTTGGCTTATGCAGGCTATTGAAGAATGGGCATCCGACCCGAATTTTAGAAATGAAGAATATATAAATTTTGTCTTCAATGATGCTAAAGAAATGATAAACAGGACGTATAAAAGGGATGATTCTCCTTATATAGATTTTGAAGGCGGTATGTATTATAACTACGGAGACCACTATTATCCTGACGGTGCAAGGTGTGAAGGGCTCATTGCAGCTTATTATTTAGCTAAAAAACTTGGAAAAAAAGAACTTGCAGAAGAACTGTTAAACGCCTGCAAACTTGCTGCTTACTGCCAATATCAACTGTATATAAACGAAAAGGTAAACTACGGGCATCCAAACCCGCAAAAATCTCTTAATGCCATAAAATTTAAAGCTACAAGACAGTGGGTGCGTGTGGATTCAATTCAGCATGTTGCGTGCTTTTTTATAAGATTATTCTGGACAAAAGGACAAGCTTAAAACTGCAGCACAAGGCATTATAAAGGAGAATAATTTTGGGATTTTATCTTAAAAAGAGTATAAATTTAGGACCTTTGAAACTTAACCTGTCAAATTCTGGAATAGGGATTTCAACAGGTACGAAGGGCTTAAGAACAGGTGTTGACAGCAAAGGCAGAATGTACGTTAGCGGCGGCAAAGGCGTTTTAAGATATAAAAAATATTTAAGCACCAAAAAAGGTGCGGCCTCGGAAGGGGAAAGCGGCATTTGGAAAACTATAGCCATATTTTTATTTTTGGCGCTCATTTTGACAACTATTTATTTTATAAAACCTGATTTAATTGATGAAATTATCAGACTGCCCCTTAAAAACCTGTTATAAAGCGGCTTTTTGCCTTAATGCCGTTTAATATTCTTATATCCTGCCGCAAAATTATTATATAAAATTTCATAAAAAAACTCCCAAAAATGGGAGTAAATCTTTAATAGGAAGGGAAGGTTAGGAAGTTAGGTTTGTGTGTGAAAAATCGTGTTTATTAAATGTTTGCCTTAAGGGTTTGCCTTTCGGCGAATTAGATGTCTTTTGGTTTCTTTAGGGTTTTGTGTTATCTCTTACATATATATAAAGTATATATAAAATATAAAATTGCGCAGCGTGGTTTATTTGTTACAAAACTTAATAAATAAGCTGCAAATAGCTGTACTTAAAGGATTTAAGGCTTATTCAAAATATCTTTAAAATATATGGCAAAATACATTATTTTATTAAATCAGGGCAATAGCAAGTGCAGGGCGGTTTTTAGAGCTTTAAATTTTTAATAAATTCTACAGCATCATCTTTTGTTTTTACAATACCTTCAATCTGCGCTTCTTTTAAGGCTTCAATAATGACACCGAGCTTAGGACCTGCTTTAATATTTAAAATTTCCATAATTTCCCTGCCATCTAAAAGTTTTGGCAAAGTTTCCATCTTATCTTTAACACTATTGTAGTATTCAAGCAACTTTTCAAGGTTTTTAAGATTATCTTCCACCATCTTGTCAGAAACAGCTAAACCCCTGGCGCTCAAGCGGTCTGCCCTTGCAAGTTCAATCAAATCTTCAACGTCAGGATAAATCTTTCTTACAAAGCGCGCTAGAGCCTTGTTAGAGACTTCCTGTCCGTCAGAACCTGCACTATGAGCTAAAGATGACGGATAGATATGATTTTTTACCATTTTTGAGACATATTCGATTTCTTTTTTTGAAAATTTTAGCGCCGAAAGCTCCTTTACCACCAGCTTACCGCCAATTTCATCATGTCCAATGAACCTGTGGCGCCCGCTTTCAGGCTCAATTTTCCAGCATTTTGGTTTACCTATATCATGATAAAACGCTGCAAGCCTTAACAGAGGCTTATTTTGGCGTATCTGTCGCGTTGATTCTATCGAATGATGCACTAAATCAAGATGGTGGTGAGAATTAGGGGGTATTTTTTTAATGTCCTTTACAAAAGGAAAAACTTCCTCTAATAAGCCTGTATCAAGCATTTCAAGCAGCGCATCATTTAAAAAATCGCCTTCAAAAAGTTTTATAATCTCTTGTTTAATCCGCTCCTTTGCGACTATATCAAGCTTCCCCGTGTTTTGAACTATAAATTTTACAACATCATCATCAATTTTAAAACCCGTTTTTGATTTAAAACGATATGCGCGAAGCATACGCAAAGGGTCATCCTCAAGATTATCAGGGCTATACGTCCTTAAAACACCGTTTTTAATATCATCAAAACCACCTGCAATATCAATAAAATCAGCATTTTTCAGGTCATAAAATATAGAATTTATAGTGAAATCGCGCCTTTTAATATCATCTTCCAGGTTATTATTTAGTCCCTGGGCGATATCCGCATATTCATCTCCTGAAACTACACGATATATCTTATTTTCAGAGTCCAACTCTACAAATGCTGCCCCTATTGAATCTGCGAGGCTTCTTGCAATTTTTTCAGTATCACAGTTGAATAGAACAATATCCTTATCGGGTAGAATTGGCTCTGCAAGCTTATTTTCAGAATTTACTTGCGTAAAATCAGCATCCTGCAAAGATAAAGCCCTATAATACAGAGCTAAATCCCTTATATAGCCGCCAACAAGATATGCTTCAATCCCTGAAAGCTGCTCTGTAATAAGGTTTAGGAAGGAATCTTTTTTTATATATTCTTTGATTTTATCCTTCAATTTGAAATTCCCCGTTTTTTCATTTCAAGTGCAAATATAACATTTGAAACCCCAGCTGTTACTGCATTTGGCGCCCTGTAAATTAAATTACCGAGTGTTGCCATTTTGAAACCTTTTTCTTTAAAAAATTCAAATTCTCTATCAGAAAAACCGCCCTCAGGACCCGTTACAACAAGGATTTCACCCCCTAAATCAATATCTTTGACGGAACCTAAAATATCAGTGTTTTCGCACCTTTCAGCCAGAATTATAATGTTTTCTTTTTTAAATTTTTCTAAAATAATTTCCAGCGGCAAAATATCAAAAACCAGCATTAAATCAGCTCTTTCACACTGTTTAAAAGATTCATTTGAAATTTTTTGAAATTTTTCCGTACGCTTTTTTGCAAAATCTTCTTTTACTGTTGAAAAATCTGATAAAAAAGGGTAAAGCCCTTTAACACCAAGCTCTGTAGCGTTTGCAATTAAAAGATTCTGCGCATCATTTTTCAAAACGCTTTGTGCTAAATAAAGCTTAAAATCAAGCTCCCGATTTGATTTTACAGTTTCTAGAATTTCTGCTTTTAAAAATTTCTTTGAAACCTCTAAAACCCTTGTTTTATACACATTTTTATCAACATCAATAAATTTAAGGGTTTCACCCGTTTTTATGCGAAGCGCCAAAACCAGATGTTGCAAGAGTTCCCTGTCTTCAACGCAGATAAAATTTCCCTCAATATTTTCTTTTTCAATTAAAAAATGCGGCATAATTGAATTTTATCATAAATCTTTTTGTGGTATTATTAATTACACAATTTTAGTGGAGAATTTAAGAATATGCTAATAGTAATGCGCCATGGGGCTTCTGAAGAACAAATACAAAATGTTATAGAAACGGTAAAAAAGAAGGGCAGAGACCCGCATGTTTCAAAAGGGGATATGCACACCGTTATAGGTGCTGTAGGCGCTAATTCAATTGACCCGAGGGATTTTGAGCTATTAGATGGCGTTAAAGAAGTTTTAAAGATTTCTTCAAGCTATAAGCTTGTATCCCGCATTTTTAAGCAAGAAGACACCGTAATAGAGGTAAACGGCGAGAAATTTGGCGGCGGCAATGTAGGCTTAATTGCAGGTCCTTGCACGGTTGAATCCAAAGAGCAGGTTGAAGCTTGTGCTAAAAAATTATCGTCTTACGGCGTAAAAATTATCAGAGGCGGCGCTTATAAACCGAGAACTTCTCCATATGCTTTTCAGGGCTTAGGCGAAGAAGGCTTGAAGATTATAAGACGAATTGCAGATAAATATAATATGGCTGTAACCAGCGAAGTGATGGAGATAAACCAGATTCCACAGTTTTTAAAATATGTCGATATTTTACAGGTAGGCGCAAGAAATATGCAAAATTTCAACCTGTTAAAGGAATTAAGCCATATTAATAAACCTGTAATGATTAAGAGAGGCTTATCTGCAACCATTGAAGAATGGCTTATGGCAGCAGAATATATACTTTCAGGCGGCAATAGGGAAGTAATCCTTTGTGAGCGCGGAATCAGAACTTTTGAGCGTGCAACCCGTAACACACTTGATTTATGTTCAATTCCCGTTGTAAATAAATTAAGCCACCTGCCTATAATTATTGACCCAAGCCACGGAACAGGACTTCGCGATAAGGTTGCGCCGATGTCTATGGCATCAGTTGCTGCAGGATGCGACGGATTAATGGTTGAAGTACATGATACTCCTGACTGCGCCCTTTGCGATGGGGCGCAATCACTTTATCCGGAACAATTTAAGGAATTAATGGAAAAGCTTAAGAAAATTGCCCCTGTAGTGGATAAGAAAATGAGTATGTAATACTTTAAGAATTATTCTCTATTAGTCATTGGAAAGATTGTCCGAAGCTAAGTTGAAACTGAGAGTAAGTGTGGTATTATCTGCAAATTCAAGTTTTATCCGTTTTACTTCTGAAAGCTTGCTGTTTATTGCAACCTCGGTATTTTTACCTGATATTGTTGAGGTTTTGGTATCATATGTATCACAATCTAAATCTGTTTTTTGCTGCGGCTCATTTTGTACAATAAAATCATTCGCACAATTTTCATAGTTTTGTTTAATAAATTCCGCATCTTTAGAATTAAGATAACTGCTGTTTGAAGAAATTACGATACCATCCTTTTTTGCCTTTTTAATAATGCGCAGTGTTAAATCACGCATTTTTGCGGTAAAAGGCTTAAAAAGATTGCTTGATAATACTATAGTTTTGCAGCCGACTTCTTTTACAATCTCGTAAAAAGCATCTATATCCTCTTCATTGTCATTCAATCCTTCAAGAAAAATATATTTGAGTCTTACATCTACTTTTTCTAATGGATACTTTTTCAAATTATCTACAACTTTATTTAAGCAATCCACCCCTTTAATTTTCTTATAGGTTTCAGGAGTTCCAGCATCAAGCGAAGTTAGTATACGTATGGTCCTGCCTGTTTTTAAAAATTCTGCAAATTTTTCCCTGTATACAGTCATATTAGTCACAAAGACTACTTTCCATTTGCTTTTTAATAAGATGTCAAAAATTTCATCACAGTATTTATTTGTACAAAATTCACCGTTTGAAAGCTGTATTTTAAAATCAGAGGTGTCATATTCAGGCATTTGTGAAAACTGGCGCAAAATCTCATAAGTTGTAAATTTATCCTTATCATCTTTCAGGCGCTCAAGCTGTTTTCTTGAAAAACAATAGACACATCTTAAGTTGCATACATCACCGGGTTGATTTGTACCAAAACTCAAAGTATCAAGTTTTATTGTTTTAGGATAGAATCCGTATTTAAGATGAGGACATTTTGAGCAAGGATTGGGCTTATTTTCACGGATATCATTCACCAATTTTGTTGTATATTCCTTCCAATGCTCCATCCTTTCAGAGATAGTGCCTGAAGTTTGTACAACCGGGCACTGCTTTGTTATACAACAAGGGGAAAAATCATTTTTTCTATAACTTATAAAATGTCCTAAAAATCTACAGCCTTTTCTGTATTCCCAATCTACTTCAAAAAAGTGAATTTTTTCAGGTGCAAATTTTGTCAAAAGCTTTCTTGATGTCATAATAGGGTCTCGATATGACACCCAGATATCCGCATCAGGGTAGAGTTTTACAACATCATCCAAAGAGATAACTTCGTATTTATCAAAAAGCAGTTTATTTTTATAGTTTTTAAGTTCTTTATCTTTAGTTGAAAAAACAACCGGTTCACCTGCAATAGCAATATATTTATCCATCTTTTCAGCTATATTGGCAGTTATTCCATAGAAGACAACCGGATTTTTAGGATTCTTTTTTGAAAATCCACTTTTAGACTTAACTACAGATGCAAATTCTTTAATTTTACTTTTAATGCCCATTTGATATACCTACTTTAGATTCTTTATTAAATTTAATTTACAGTATATATCATCTATTGTCAATGCGTGTAACTCCTATTCTAAACATATTAATGCGGCAATATGAATATTAAAAAGCAATTAGGCAACCGTATTCGGGAAATTAGAATTAATTGTTCATTAACTCAAGAAGCTCCTGCCGAAAAAGTTAACCTATCCCCTAAGAGCTTGAGCCAAATTGAGCTTGGCAACAATTTTGTTTCGGCAGAAACCTTGGATAGTTTATGTAAAGCCTTAAAAATCAATCCGAAAGCACTGTTTGAATTTGAAAACCCGGATACGGACAAAGCAGACTATATTAACGAAAGAGCAAAAAGACTTGAAAATAATCCTGCCTTATTAAAAACTATTTATAAAATTGTAATAGCTCTGGATTACTAAAAATATTACTGTATTCACCATTTAATAAAATCCATGCTTTATTTGTTACGCTTCTTAATCATTTTTTATGGTAAAAATTGATTATGGTTAAATATGTTCCTTTGCATTTGCACACAGAATACAGCTTATTGGATGGAGCGATAAGAATCCCTGATTTGTTTAAATTTGCAGCAGAAAATGACATGCCTGCAGTTGCAATCACAGACCACGGCACAATGTTTGGCTGTGCAGATATGTTTATTGCAAAAAATGAGCTGTTATCCCATATGCTCTCTGATGACGAGCAGGAATTTAAGAAAAAAATTGAAGGTGTAAAACCCATAATAGGCTGTGAATTTTACGTTTGCGACGGGGATGTTATTGAAGATAGAAGCAAAAAGACAATGTTTCACCTTGTGCTTCTTGCTAAAAATCAGGAAGGTTATCATAACCTTTGTAAAATGGATTCTATCGCATCAACCGATGCTTATTATTATAAACCGCGTATTAACCATGAAATTTTAGAAAAACACAAAGAAGGTATTATCTGTCTTTCTGCCTGTATTCAAGGAGAGATTGCAAGAAATTTCTTAGACGGGCTTGAAACTGTAGCGGAAGAAAGTGTTAAATATTATAAAAATCTTTTTGGCGAAGATTTTTACATTGAGCTTCAAGACCACGGGCTTAAAGAGCAGAAAGATTCTAACCCGTTTTTAATGAAGATGGCTGAAAAATATAATATTAAAACTGTCATCACAAACGACTCCCACTACTTAAGAGCGCAGGATGCTCTTTGGCATGATACCCTTCTTTGTGAACAGACAAAGTCTTCTAAAAATGACCAAAACAGATTCAAATTTTCAGTTAATGAATTTTATGTAAAAACCGTAGATGAACTTCGTGCAGCATTCAATTGGATGGATGAAGATTATTTCAATAAATGTATTGAAAATACGGTTGAAGTTGCAGAAAAAGTTAATTTCCAGATGGATAAACTGGAATTTGGCAAAACAAAAGAGTATCTGCCAAAATACCCATGTCCTGATAACCTTTCTGAAGAAGAATATTTTGACGTACTTTGCAAAAAAGGCTTAAAAGAAAGATACGGAGACCCAATTCCAGAAAGTATTATTGAAAGATACGAATATGAAAAAAGCGTAATCTTTAAAATGGGTTTTCCTGCTTACTTTCTTTTAACATGGGACTTTATTAACTGGGCAAAAGAACACGATATACCCGTAGGTCCAGGCAGGGGCTCTGCCGCAGGAAGCATTGTTGCATATTCTCTTGGAATAACTGAGCTTGACCCGATTGAACACAATCTCTTGTTTGAAAGATTCTTAAATCCTGAGCGTATATCAATGCCCGATATAGATATCGACTTTTGCAAAAGGCGCAGAGGCGAGGTTATAGACTACGTTTCAGACAGATGGGGTGCAGACCATGTTTGTCAGATTATAACATTTGGTACACTTGCGGCTAAAGCTGCACTTAAGGCTGTTGCAAGGGTGTATGATATTGATTTTTCAACCGCAAATAAATGGGCGGGTTTAATTCCTTCTATGCCGGGCACAAAGCTTAAAGATGCACTTGCAGACGGTACGGAATTTAGGCAGCTTCACGACAATGACCCACAGGCAGGCAGGCTGATTGATGAAGCATTAAACCTTGAAGGGCTGAAAAACCAGGTGGGCACACACGCAGCTGGTGTTATTATTGCCCCAAAACCAATGAGCGACATCATCCCTGTTGCACTATCAAAGGAAAAATCCACAACAACACAGTATCCTATGGCAGGCATTGAAAAAATAGGTCTATTGAAAATGGACTTCCTTGGGCTTGAAACTTTAACTATAATTAGAGACTGCCTTGATATGGTTAAAAAAAGGACAGGAAAAGATGTTGATATAAACAAAATTCCGTTTGATGATAAAGAAACATTTGAGCTTCTAAAAAAAGGAGACACAGACAGCGTATTCCAGCTTGAATCCCCAGGTATGAAGGCTCTTGTAAAACGCTTAAAACCTTCGGTATTTGAAGATTTGGGCGCCCTTGTTGCACTATTTAGACCAGGACCTTTGGAAGCAGGGATGGTGGATGATTTTGTAGACAGAAAACACGGTCGCCAGAAAGTAAACTATGCTCACCCCTTGCTTGAAGACATTTTGAAAGATACTTACGGCACAATCGTATATCAAGAGCAGATTATGCAAATCTTCCAAACGCTTGCAGGATATACACTCGGCGGAGCAGATATGGTTCGCCGTATGATGGGTAAAAAGAAACTGCAGCAGATGGCAGAGCAAAAATCTATCTTTATTGAAGGCGCTGCAAAAAATGATATGTCACAAGATGCTGCTGCAAAGCTTTTTGAACAGATTGAAAGTTTTGCAAAATACTGTTTCAACAAAGCACACTCATCTGCTTATGCTTTTGTTGCTTATCAAACAGCATATTTAAAAGCACACTATCCTATTGAATGGATGGCAGCGAACTTAACATCTCAAGCCAACAATCAGGAAAAAACACAGCAGTATATTTTACAGTGCCAATCATTGGGTATTCCTGTGCTTCCGCCTGATATTAATAAATCAGATGCCGATTTTACACCTGACGGCAATGCTATAAGATTTGGGCTTGCATCAGTTAAAAATGTGGGCAGAGGTGTAGTTGAACTTATTATGGAAGCAAGGAAGGAAAAAGAATTTGAAAGCTTCTATGATTACTGTTCAAGAATGGACGGCAGATGCTTAAATAAACTGACACTTGAAGCTTTAATCAGGGTTGGCGCATTTTCAAGCATTGAAAAGAGCAGAAAACAATTAATTGAAAATTATGAACGCGTTTTAAAAGATGTAAACAGTAAAAAAAGTGCTCAATCTGCAGGACAGGTAAGCCTTTTTGCAGGTTTAGGCGACCAGGCGCAAGACCTTGGTATACCTACGTTTGAACTTACGGGCGATTCTAATGATGAATTTCTAGATACAGAGATTCAACAATTTGAACACGACCTTATGGGAATTTATGTTACAAGCCACCCGTTATCAAGTATTCGAGATACTTTAAAATATTTAACAACAGACAGTATTTCAGAAATTTTAGAACACCCTGAAAACGACAGGGTTGTAACTATTTGCGGGCTTTTAAGCAGAGTTGCAGCTAAACCTACTAAAAAAGACCCTTCAAAAATTCTTAAAACAGGAATTATTGAAGATTTATCAGGCGGCAGGGTAGAATTTGTGACATTCCCCAAAATCGTTGAATCTATAGGCGGAATGATTCAAAGTGAGGAAAAACTCATTATGACCGCCAAAGTGCAGGTTAGAGAAGAAAATATTAATTTAATTGTACAGGAAGTAAAACCTATTCAAAATGTTAATCTTGTAATATTAAAGCTTTTAGAAGATTTGCAGTTTGAAGAGATGATATATCTAAAAGAGCTTTTGGCAAAAAATAACGGAGATGACCCGGTTGTGGTTGATTTTGAGGATGCAGAGAGCCTGAATGATGACCACAGGGTACAAATTTTAACCAATAAAAAACTCTGGGTAAAAGCCGGTTCCGATGTTGAAAATACTATAAATAAAGCCTTTAAGGGTAAGGTTGAACTTGCGATAAAATCTTTATCATAGTTTGTTTATGGGTTTTAAATTTTATCTGTTTTAAGAAACTTTTTTAAAATTTAGGCAATTTTTTAAGCAATAAATCCTTTATATATATAAAGGATTTAAAAAGCATATCTTTATCCTTTAAAACCAAGAGAGAAATTATTAAAGAGGTTTTTTATGACACTTAATCGTGTTGAAGCTGTAAATTCCGGCAGCATTTCTAATGAGGCGCAGAATTTAAAAGCAGAAAACAGTTTTCTTAAGGCAAGCATTTTTGATTATAAAATTGAAAATACAAAAAATAATGGGGATATCTTCTTAAGCAAAGATAACGATACACACAATAAACAAACGTTTGACTGGGCAGATACTCCTAACAGCTTAAAACACGCAAGTCTTAAAGAGCAGCTAAAAAACATAGAAAAAGAAAATAATACCGGTTTTTTTAGCAATCTTAAAGATTTTATTATGAACTTTGGCGATATCAACCCTGAGGAAATTTATTTTTAAATAAGAGAGGAAAAATATGACAAACGTAACCGGCACACAAAATGTAAGCAATATACAAAAGACAAATTTTTCGCAAAAAATCTCATATATGGCAGCAGCTGATAGCAATTATGATGTCAGTATTTTTATGAATGCAATGGATAATTCTTCAATGAAGACCACTATGGAAGATTTATTAAAAGAAAATAATGGAGAGATGCCAAGCAATTTTGAATGTCAAAGTTTTATGGAAAAATTAATGGGTCTTGTTAAAGGATTATTTGCGCCTGAAAAAAATGAGCAGCAAGCCGTTGAAACACCTGCAGATGCTGATAACAAAACTGCAGAAACAGAAATAGATTTTTCATTTGAAACAAAAACAGAGCTTGAGTAAGAACGATTTACAAGTTGAATAACAAGTTAATTTTATTTGACAATCTGAATTTTTGACGGGTCTAAAACTGCTATATATTCACATTTTGCACCCAAACTAGCTGAATGAATAGCATCGTAGCCAAGAGATTTTAATTTTTGCGTGTAACACTTTGCTATTAGCTCCCTTGGGGTATTATCATCCATAAAATCAAGATTAAATATGTCTTGCGCAAGCGAGCGGATACGGTACTGTTCTCCTATGCTACCTGCCACCCCGGGTATAACATCTGCAATTTTTTCTCCAGTATATTTTGCTTTTATGATTGCTCCAGTGTTTGAATAGTTTTCTGCACCGGCTTTATCAACTCCAAAATATATCCCTTTTCCGGATTCATTTATTCTGCAGCAATCGAGCGAAAAACCATTTTTTATAATATCATCATAAGAATATTTTGTTGTACCATGGTATAAAATTTCTGGCGCTTCTTTATATGTTCCTAAAATTGTTTTACTCAAAGCTTCATCAACCGTGGTTTCAATCATGGTAGCATCATATTTACTTTTTTGTATAGTAATTTTTGTATGCAAAAATTCTTGCATCTTGGCTTCATCTTTCATTAATTCGTCTACATTTAAAGAAACTTTTTTTAATTTTTCCATATCTTGCAAAATATTATTATAACGTTCCTTTTCAAAATCTTTTTCTGGCTGGCTACATATTGGTGCAGCTTTCTTTTGAACAATATCAGACTTTTTAGATATCAAAACTTCTTCTGTTTCAGGCTGGCTGACAGCCGTGTTGGTTTTCTCCTGCAATGCAATTTTTCCTTCAGAATTACTTTTGCTTTTTTGTACACTTGGCTGTTGTTTTATTTTTTCTTCTATAATAGGTGCTGGAACAGAGGTTTGCTCTGTGATACCTACATTATTTGCTTTTTGAACAGAATTATTTATGGTTGGTGCAGTTGGAATTATCTTTTCACCACTTGAAAGAGAAGTATTAACTTTATCACTTACGGTTTTAGCCTGTTCTCCTAATTTTTCCATTTGACCGTCTAAACTAATCTTAGTAGCTTTTCCTTTGGACGCATTCATAAAAATTGCAATTCCTGCAATAGCAATCGCGCTTAATCCTGCAAGTGTTAACATGATTTGCTTATTGCCTTGTTTTACTTGGCTTGTATGCGTATTTTCCTGCCTCTCAAATTTAACAGCTTGTTCTTGATTTATATTACTGCAATAAGTATTATTTAACGAGCTCAACCCAACATTATTCATATAGAAATACTATTTCCTTCCAGATATCTATATTTAAATAAAAACGAACAAGCTAATTTTTTTGACGAAATATGACATATTATTAAACGCGAATTAATTTTAAAGCTTAGCAGTATAGTCGTATTAACATCTTAACCAGAATTTAAAAGTTAAAAATTGCAGTTTTTTAATCTACAGAAAAGATATCTTTAATATCTTGGTAAGTAAGTGTTTTTGCGATGTTTCTATCAACCGAAATTACAGAGTCCACAAGGGAGCGCTTTTTAGATTTTAATCTTTGAATTTTCTCTTCCACCGTGCCTTTTGTAATCAAGCGGTATACAAATACCTTTTTGGTCTGCCCGATACGGTAGGCTCTATCGGTTGCCTGGTCTTCAACAGCAGGGTTCCACCATGGGTCATAGTGGATAACATAATCTGCCCCGGTTAAATTCAGACCTGTACCGCCTGCTTTAAGCGACACAAGGAAGATTGGAATTGTGGGGTCTGTATTAAACCTTTCAACAACAGCCTGACGGTCTTTAGTTTTGCCTGACAAGTATTCATGTTTAATACCTTTGGTTTCAAGCCAAACTTTAATAATATCAAGCATTCCGACAAACTGGCTGAATAACAAAATTCTGTGTCCTTCGGAGATAATTTCTTCAAGCATTGATTGCAGATGTTCAAATTTGCCTGAATCCGATATGCCGAGTTTCCCTTCGGTATCATATAATCTCGGGTGACAGCAGATTTGTCTTAACCTTAGAAGGGCAGAGAATATTGACATTCTTGATTTTTCTAAGCCGACTGTTTCAATTGATTTAAATAATTCTTCTTTAGTTGAATCCAATACCTGCAAATAAAGGTCTTTTTGGTCAGGTGTAAGTTCACAGTATGCAACAGATTCAATCTTATCAGGCAAATCTTTTGCAACGTCTCTTTTCATACGACGTAATATGAATGGGAAAATCTGTGATTTCAAACGTCTTTCAACAGATTTATCTTCTTTTTCCATAATCGGATAAACATATCTGTTGTTAAATTCAGGAACATCAAACAAGAATCCGGGCATTAGAAAATCAAATACACTCCAAAGTTCTTCAAGTTTATTTTCAATCGGGGTGCCCGATAACGCTAATTTATGCTTAGCGTTCAGCATTTTAACAGATTTTGAAGTTTGACTTTGGAAATTTTTAATATTTTGAGATTCATCAAGAATAATATATCTGAATTCTTCTTTTTTGTATTCTTCAATATCACGCCTGATTAAAGCATAGCTTGTAATTACAATATCGTATTTTGAAATATTTTTAAATTTAGTTTTTCTATCTACCCCTGTAAGATTTAAGAATTTCAAGTTTGGGGCAAATTTTTCAATTTCATTTTCCCAGTTAAACACAACGGATGTCGGGCAAATTACAAGAGATGTTTTTTTGCCGTCTTTTTCTTTTGCTTTTTGAAGAAGAGTCAATGTTTGAAGGGTTTTACCAAGACCCATATCATCAGCCAAAATACCGTTTAAACTGTATTTATACAAAAACCAAAGCCAGCTGTAGCCTTTTGTCTGATACTCTCTAAGACTTGCAACGGTAGATTTTGGAAGCGGTGTATTTTCCATATTTGAGAACGTTGAAATTTCTTTCCAGAATTTAGAGAATTTCCGGCTCATTTTAAGCTTAACCTTCATATTCTCCATCTCTGAAACTACACCTGCACGATAGGTTTTAACTATAAATTTATCTTCTTCGTTCCTATAAGCATCATAAGTGTTAAAAGATTTTAACAATGAATAAACATCATCTACAGGGATTGATGCCTGCCCTTTTCCTAAAACCTGATAATACTTTGCCCCGTCATAGACAAGCTCCTGTATTTTATCAAGCTCTATCCTCTCGCCATCGACATCTCCGTATAGTTCAATTTCAAAAATATTCGTTGTATCAGGTGCAAAATCAATATCTGCGCATAATTGCAAACGTTTTGAAGCCAATTTATATAAAGACATATCGTCTTTTTCAATAAATTTCCAGCCGTCACCTGCATTTTGGATATAGTAATTGTAAAAATCTATGGCATTTTCTTTTTCAAGTGCCAGATTATTCGTCTGCATCGGGTGAAACTTGCAGGCTAAAAGCATTTGATAAGCTTTTTGCTCAAATGCAGAATCCCTTTTTACCCAATATAATAAATCTTTTGCAGGGTCTTTAATTGTAACGTACGGGGTTTTCGGGGTTCTTGTATATGGGACTTTTACCCCGTCATATTCAAATTCAAGCGATGCTTTTAAAGATTGGTCATAATCTACACCTAATTCCACAATGCATTTTGGCGGTCTTTTTTCAAAGGCAAGACGTTCCATCTCTTTTGAAAGCTCAACCGTCATCATCTCACGGAGTTTAGGAAGTTCTTCATAAACAAACTTTCCGCCTTCAGCATCTTTAATATCCGTAAATGAAGCTTTGGTTAAATATTGAGGTAAAATTGAAACCTGAACATCAGTCGGGAAAATTACATCTTTGTAACGCGCCCACTTCAATTGGCGAGAGAAATATCTAACCTCTTCAAAAGGATAAATTTCAGAATCGTCAGGGCGTTTCCAATACAAAGAAAGAAGTACATTTCCAACATATGATATATTAACACTCAAGCAAAGCTTCCAGGTTTCGTCCATAAATTGAATTTTTTTATGGGTTTTAGCATCAATCACATCTTCAAGCTTGGATAACATCTTAAAAAATTCATCAAATTTATTGATTTGAACATCATACCAGCCGGATTTTTTATCAAGTCTTGATTGCTTTAAAAGAAGCCTGAACATCATAACTTCAAGCTTTTGAGCTTCATTTAGAGTAAAATCGGGGTCATTTTTCTGCGCTTCAAGGATTAACTTTAAAGGTCCTTCTAAATCACGCATAACCCTTTTTGTGTTTCTATCCATAACAAGTATTGAAAAGAAATTCTGGCGTCTTTTAGGGTTAAAATGGAAAATATAACCGCCTTTCGGGTTTTCATTCATTGGAAAGTCTTCATCTTCAAAAACAGGCGGTATATCGTGTTTTTCATAAAGAAATTCATCCCAAAGGTGTCCTTTAAGCGCATTTAGAGCGACAGCTACGGTATGCTTACACCAGGGTTCATCCAAAGGACAGCTGCAGGCTGGCTTCACGCTTGTTTTATTGAATTTTAAAGTTACATCATAATGAGATTTAAAGTTGCCTTTTACCTGTGCTTTTACAACGGCATCTTTAAGTTCGACAGATGTTACCTGACCTTTTTGAAAATACTCATATCCCCGGCGCCAGCTGCCCGGTTTTGCATTTTCCTTTATATATTTGTGGTTAAATTTATACTTCAAAAAATTCCTTTAGCAATTTTAAATTAAAAACAATCAAAACAATAAAGTTAAAACTAAGCTCCATACAACCGATTTGACAATTCCAAAAAACAATATTTACATCGTTTTATATCGGCATTAACTAATTTAAAAATAACAGAAAAAAAAATAAAAAGCAAGCAGTCGAAAAATATATTAAAGCTTTGCAATAATGGGCTTTTATTGTAAACTATGGATAGTTTAAGGAATATTAAGATGTTTGAATTTAAAGACTTAGGGCTCGGGGTTGATATAGAAGAAATTGAAAGATTTAGAAAATACGATACACAAAATAACCCCTTTGTTTTAAGAATTTTTACAAAAAATGAAATTGAATACTGTTTTTCAAAGAAAAATTATGAAGCTCACCTTGCTGCAAGGTATTGTGCAAAAGAAGCATGTTTAAAGGCGGTGTGTTCTTTTGGATATGAAGCTGTAAGCTATGCTGATTTTGAAATTTACCATGCAAGAAACGGTGCTCCCGAGGTTAGGATTTTAAATCCTATGCTGGAAGAGAAGGTTGAACTTAAAATTTCACTATCGCACAGTAAAACAAATGCCATATGCTATTGCTTGGCGCATAAAAAACACTTAGAAATATCATATGAAACACATAAGGAAAATTATATAGAAAACAGTTTTGGGAAAGATATATATGGAAGCGCAGAAATCTAAATATTCGCCGATACTTTATTTGGTAGCCTTTATTGTAGCTCTTGGCGGGCTTTTGTCGGGATTCGATACAGGGGTAATTTCAGGAGCACTTTTATTTATTAAAGATGAATGGAATCTATCTGATTATCTTCAGGGAATTTTAGTATCTTCAACCCTTGTAGGGGCAACGATAGGCGCTATATTAAACGGACACCTTGCAGATTTATTCGGCAGAAAAAAGATTTTAATATTTACCGCAGTCCTTTTTTTCATAGGTTCAATATTTTGCGCAGCCGCGCCAAACATTAATATTTTAATATTATCAAGATTTATCGTAGGGCTTGCAATAGGGGTGGTTACTTTTGCAACACCTTTATATTTGTCTGAAATTTCACCCGAAAAAATAAGGGGAAGTCTGGTTTCTTTATTTCAGCTTGCAATAACCATAGGAATTTTATTTTCATACCTTGTAAATGCAGGATTTGCAAATATTCAATTCGGGTGGAGATTAATGCTTTTATTTGGAGTATTTCCGGCATTAATTTTAGGAATCGGTATGTTTTTTATGTCTGATACTCCAAGATGGCTTATCTCAAAAGGAAAAGATGATGAAGCCAAAAAGGTTTTTAAAAGGATTGAACCCGGCATAGATGCTGATAAAGAAATTTTAGAGATTAAAAACGTTTTACAAAATAAGGATAATGATAAAAAGTTTGAATTTAAAAAATGGATGTTTGCCCCGTTATTTTTAGGAATAGGTTTAATGTTCTGCCAGCAGTGGACAGGTATAAATACCATAATTTATTATGCACCTACAATTTTAAAAATTGCAGGATTTAATTCAAATTCAAGCGCAATTTATGCAACTGTTGGAATCGGGATAGTAAATTGCCTTATGACATTTATTGCAATATTTTTATCTGATAAAACAGGAAGAAAGCCTTTACTGTACGCAGGCTTAATTGGTATGGCATTATGCTTGTTTATTTTGGGTTCCGCTTTTCAATTCAGTGAGGCGCTTGGGGCTTCACTAAAATGGGTTTCACTATTTTCTTCAATGTTTTATATAGCATTTTTCTCATTTTCATTAGGTCCTATTATTTTACTTTTAGTATCTGAAATTTTCCCTCTAAAATTCAGGGGTCTTGGAATGAGCATATCCACAATGTCAAACTTTTTATTCAATTTCACTGTAACATTGAGTTTTTTACCATTAATAAATAAAATATCAGAAAGTTATACATTTTATTTATACGGAATGATTGCTATAATATGCTTGTTTTATGTATATTTTATGGTGCCTGAAACCAAGGGGATAACACTTGAAAAAATAGAGGAAAACTGGCAAAACGGGGTAAACCCGAGAGATTTTTAAAACTATTAAAAGATTAAGACTATTTAAAAAACAGGAAACAAAAATTATGCTAAATTCTACATTTAAACATTTTAAAGAATCAATATTTGTAACCATTTTTGGTTTTATAGCTGCTTTTTTTTGGGCAGAACATATATTACCGGGCTCCGGTCTTAAAATTCTTTTTGTAACATTTTTCCTTGCAATATTAGAGGTTACACTCTCTTTTGATAATGCCGTTGTTAATGCCTTAATTTTAGAGAAAATGTCTCCAAAGTGGCAGCACAGGTTTTTAACCTGGGGTATTTTAATTGCAGTATTTGGTATGAGGTTTTTATTCCCTGTTTTAATTGTCTCAATATTTTCAAAATTAAGCCTTATAAAAACAATTCACCTTGCATTTGAAGATGTTGCCCAATATACGCACTACCTTCATATTGCCCATGCACCTTTAGTTTCCTTTGGCGGAGCATTTTTAATGATGGTGGGTTTAGAATTTTTCTTCAATGAAAATAAAAACCCATGGATAAAAATTATTGAAGAAAAACTTTTAAATCTTAAAGTTAAATATATAGATATAATAATAACAATTATATGCATATTTTTAACACAATTTATCGTGGCTGATGAAATAAAATTGAGCGTTGCAGTTTCAGGCATTATAGGCATAGTTACTTATTTAATCGTAAAGGCCCTATGCTTGCTTTTAGAAAAAAGCCAGGAAAAACGTATGCAAGCTTTATCAGGCACTGCAAAAAATGCTGCAACGGGCGGTTTTATGATGTTCTTGTATCTTGAACTTATTGATGCTTCATTTTCTTTGGATGGAGTTTTAGGAAGTTTTGCAATAAGCAAGGATATTGTAATTATTACAATAGGGCTTGCAATAGGAGCTATGTTTGTAAGAAGCTTGACACTTCTTCTTGTTGAGCATAAAACCTTGAAAACCTATGTATATCTTTCATCAGGTGCACACTATGCAATTTTAACACTTGCAGTTATTATGTTTATTTCAACATTTTATGAAATGCCTGAAATTGTAACCGGGTCTTTAGGGCTTATATTTGTGGGTTCAAGCTTTATATCTTCCTTAATTGAAAATAAGAAAAATTCTCACGAATATCATCTTGAATAACAAAAAAATCTATTTTTATGTTTTATGGGTATACAAAGGCTTTGTTTGTGTATTGTTAGGTTAGGAGAGTTATATGAAAATTAGTGGAATTGCAACTGTACCCTGCAGCTATAATGCAGCATTTCTCGGGCAAAAATTTTCCTTGAGCAACAGATATACACAAGGTCAAAAAGAATTTGAAAAAAGACAGGCAGAGCTTAATAAAGAAGCCGCCCAAGCTCAAAAAGCAAGAGGAAGAGAAGTCAATGTACCAAAATATAAGGTAAGCACTACAGAGGATGGACATGTAAGGCAGATACGATATGAAACAAAAGGAGATATTGCCGATATTAAAACCAATCCTGTAAGGAGCAAGCACTTCAGAAGCCTTTTTAAAAATCTTTATTTTATGGATAGAGCAAGCATTTTTCATAATGATTTAGACCCATCACATATATTTTTTAATGACGACGGGCAGGTTGAATTTGATTGTTTTAGATATTCAGTCAACTTTTATAAAAACCGAAATGGGCAGCTTAAAGGAAACGATGGCAGCATAAGAACTCCAGATTTTATGTTTCCTTCAAATGAAGATACCTTAAAAGAACACTTTCTTGGCGGATATGTTGATAAACTTGATGAAGATGACAGATTCTACTTTGTAAAAAATTATCTTATGAATAAAAGTGATTACCACCAAAGACGAGGTGATTTACTGGTAAACAGAGGATTTGACCCGGATGGTAAAACAGTCCGTTTTGAAGATATTCAAAGCAGAGTATTTTTGAATCCTTCTAACCAGGTTATAAATTATGAAATCAAAAAGCTTGATAATTACAAACTAAAAAGAGATGCATTTACAGAATGGGATGAGGGAGGGGGCGCCTGTGGACATAAAGTAGAGCCGCAGAGACGATTTAATGCCATTTTATTAAATTTAGACTGTATAGAATCTGCTATGGATTTAAGGAACGAAGCGCAATATTTAGCCCGTTACGCCATAACGGCTGATGAGAAGGAATATTTCAAACTTGAAACAGAATGCGCCCAAAGACGCCTTGATGATTTATATAATGATACAAAAGGAATGGGCAGCTGGAATTTTAATGACAGCGAACATGGTATATATTTAGGAACACAAGATGAAAAAGAATTTTTCCTTGCGCTTTTTGACGAATTTAGTCCATCCGATATACTTGCAGAAGGCAGCATAAATAATATAAGAGAATTTTATGAAGGCTTAAAAGAAAGATGGAATAAAGATTTAAACGCACTTTATATAGAGGAAGCTAAAAATTCTTAAATTATTAAGTTTAATAACAAAAATTTATTTAAAAACAGATATTGAGCAAAAATATCTGTTTTTTAGATTTATAATAATACTCGCTAATTTGATGAAAAAGGTTTGTTTATATGTTAGTTTCACCTATACATTTTACAGGAAGAACAGAATATTTACACAGTCAGGGCGCCACAAAAAAAGAGGCTTTAAAGAATATAGAAAATGAACTCAGACAGGCTCATACTGCAAGAATGGCATATATTAATGCCCCAAATTATCAAGCTTCACTTACAAGAGCAGATGATGGCGGAATATCATTTAAATATACTCTTGATGGAGAGCCGGCAGATGTCAAAAATAATCCAATTACGCCAAAACATATAACAAACTTGCTTGAAAATTTTTACCGCATGGATAAAATCGGCTTTTACCATAGAGATTTAACAAGCGAACATATATTCTATGCCAAAAATGGGAAAGTACAAATTGATTCATTCAGCTCTGCAAGCAAATTCCAAAATATAAACGGTGAATTTACCTGCAATAATCCAAATATCCCGCCTTTTATAATGCCATCAAATACTGACAGCTTTGAGGCACAAGGTTTATATGATTATATTGACAATATTGAAGATGAAAAAGAACAATTTAACTTTATAAAAAACTACCTTGTACAAAAAAGCGATTATCATAATTCACGTGCCAAACTGCTTCTATCTGAAGGATTTGACTCTTCAAGCAAAGCCGTAATGTTTGAAAAAGCCAAGGCAGAAGCTTATGAAAACCCTTCAGATGATGTTGTAACCTTTGAAAAGACAAAGCTTGAAGTAAACTACATTTCAAAAGAAGCGGATAAAATGTGGAAAACAGGAAAAGGCTTAAAGGATGGAAAATTAAGACCCAAAAAATGCTTTATAGCAGGATGTTTAATGCTTTATGCCCTTAAACTATCAACCGAATTAAAAAGCAAAACTGATACATTAACCCAAAATGCAAATAAGCCTTGTGATAGAAAATATTTTGAATATCAAAGAGAGTGTGTTGAGCTTTTAGGAACTAATATTTTTAACAAAACAAAAGAAATATGCAGCAGTAATTTTTCTAACATAAATTACGGCACAAAAGGACTTTTTCTTGGCACGCCTGAGGAGGAACAGAGTTTCAAAAAATGCCTTGAACAAATAAATATGAATGAAAATTATGTAAATACATTCTACAGCATAGACAAATTGTTGAAATCTTATGCAGAGTTAACAAATAATTGGACACCCGAAAACAATGCTTTGCACAAAAGAGAATATACAAGCAAAGCATCAGTTTCTTAAAATAATTTATAAATCTATTTTAGATACATCAACAAGTTCTTTTAATTCAATATTAAGGGCTTTTGCAATTCTATCCAAGGTTTCAATAGTGGGATTGCTTTCTCCGTGTTCTATTGCACTAACAGAATTTGAGCTTAAATTTGCAAGCTCGTCAAGCTTTTCTTGAGAGATTTTCAATCTCTTCCTCAAGATATTTATCTTAATGCCTATTTTTTCACTAATACTTAAACTTGTCACAATACAAGTATACTATTTTATTGACAAGTTTATTTCAAGAATGCATACTTTGATTATTTCAAGCATGCATATAAAATAGAGAGTAAAGTTATGCAAAAGATTGGCAAAGCCCGATATTCAAAAAAATTATCAAAACTGTATAAAGAGCTTTTATCAATTTACACGCTTACAGAAATCAAGCAAGAAGCATTGAATTTATGCTTAGAAAACGGTAAAGACTGTACTCATATAACTATTATGATAGACCTGATTCTAAATAAATTTAAAACCACATTGGATGAATTTGAGAAAATATTAAATTATTGCAATAAACGGGAGAAAATAGAATAATATATTAATTTATTTGCAAAATTTTAACTCAAAATAATTCAATGTATTTAATAGCCAAAACGCAATTTTCGCTCTGCATCATCAGCAGCTTGAGCAGCTTTTTCTTTTATTCTTTTGATATCATTTGAGGCATTTTCAACATATTCATTTATGCATCTTACATATGCATCCCGTTGATAACTATCCGAGGTATCAAACAAATAACAATTAGGGTCAGGATATCCTGAATATCCAAAATTTGTACCGCCATATACATATGCTAAAGCAGGAATACTGCAAGCTAATATTACAAATATAAATAAATTCTTTTTCATAAGCATTTCTGTGTTCAAGTTTGAAATATAAAATAAAAATTTGTCGAAGACGGGACTTGAACCCGTACAGATTACTCCACACGCCCCTCAAACGTGCGCGTCTACCATTCCGCCACTCCGACAAATCATTTATATTTAATTTTCAATTCACTATTTGTGGCGGAGGAAGTGCTTCACATATGTCCTCTTTGTATAATGTGACATTTAGTCACCTTTTACTTCTACAAAAGTACCGCGCCAACAAATAATTTTAATATTCAATTTTCAAAACAGCAGGTAAGAATTTTAAAATAAATTTACCTGCTGTAATTAAACTTTTTTATGCCTCATACTTCTTGAACATCAAAGATGCATTATGTCCGCCAAAACCAAATGAATTTGTTAAAGCATAATTAACCTTGGCTTTAACTGGTTTATGAGGTACATAATTTAAATTTGCAACACTTTCATCCTGATTATCAAGATTTATTGTAGGAGGAATAATACCATCCGTCAAAGCTTTAATACAAACAATGGATTCAGCAGCACCTGTAGCACCAAGCATGTGCCCGTGCATACTTTTTGTTGAAGACACTTTTAAATCGGGATTAGTATCTAAATCGCCAAATACTCTTGCAATAGCCTTAGATTCAGCGCAATCGCCAAGCCCTGTTGATGTGCCATGAGAATTTACATATCCAACTTCTTTAGGATTAACTCCAGCATCTTTTACAGCAAGCTCCATTGCTTTTGCTGCACCATCACCTGATGGATCCGGAGCAACAATATCATAAGCATCTGCTGTTTGACCATAGCCAACAATTTCAGCATAAATTTTAGCGCCGCGTTTTTTAGCATGTTCAAGTTCTTCCAAAATAAGAACTGCAGAACCTTCAGACATAACAAAACCGTCTCTGTCTTTATCATACGGGCGTGATGCTTTTGTTGGCTCATCATTTCTTTTTGATAATGTTCTTGCAGATGTAAACGCGCCAATACCAAGTCTTGTAATAACAGCTTCGGCACCGCCTGCTATAATTACATCGGCATCACCGTATTGAATGCTTCTGAAAGCATCGCCAACACAGTGAGCTGAAGTGGCACAAGCAGTTACAATAGCTTTATTTAATCCTTTTGCACCATATTTCATTGAAATTCTTCCAGCACCCATATCGGCAATAATCATAGGAACAGTGAAAGGCGAGCATTTTGAAGGACCTCTGTCAATTATTGTATGATGCTGTTTTTCAAATGTGTCAAATCCGCCGGCTGCAGAACCAACAATTACACCAAAACGGTAAGGGTCAACATCATCTGTTGAAATGCCTGAATCCTTAACGGCTTCTTCTGCCGCAACCATTGCAAACTGGGTATATCTGTCCATTCTTCTTGCTTCTTTTGGTTCAAGATTACTTATTTCATCAAAGTTTTTCACTTCTCCTGCAATATGAACGGTGTGCCCGTCAAGAGAGATATTTTCGATAGTTGAAATACCGCTTTTTCCTTCAAGCAGGCTATCCCAAAATTTCTTAACTCCCAAACCAAACGGAGAAACAATCCCTAACCCAGTAACTACTACTCGTCTTTTTGTATTCATTTCAATAAATTTTCCTCTAGATAAGCTTTTTTAGGTGCAAAATATTTTAAAAGGGAATTAAGGGATTAATCCTGTGGAATAACCGTCTTTCAAAAGAAAGGCAGGATTATTCCCTAATATCAACCTAATCTTACATAAATAATTTTGCAAATAATTTATGTACTTTTGTACAAATAACTAAATTTTAGTTAAGATGTGCATCAATGTAATCAACAGCGTCTTGAACTGTAGCGATTTTTTCAGCTTCTTCATCAGGAATTTCGCATCCAAATTCTTCTTCAAAAGCCATAACCAATTCAACTGTATCTAATGAATCAGCTCCTAAATCATTTGTAAAACTAGCTTGTGGAGTTACAAGATTTTCATCCACGCTAAGTTGGTCAACTACTACTTTTTTTACTCTTTCTAATGTGCTCATTTTTACCTTCACCTCATTAAAATATAAATAATACTAACTATTAACATGCTTAATTATACTAAGCACATAATAAATTTGCAAATTGTGAAGGGGATAGGGGCTAAATTGTATCTAAATTGTAATAAAATAGAATTTAAAATATAAAAATTGCGGGGGTTAAACTTTAAATTTAACTGCACCCGCAATTTTATTTATTAAAGATATTTCTATAAATCTTCGTTTATGCTTACATCTTCTAAAAGCTTAATGTAAACAGTTTCACCCGGTTTTGCAGAATAATTCACGCCTTTTGTTACAAGACCTGCTACAAGACCCGCACCTGCGCCTGATGGAGCACCAATTGCAGCACCGGTACCAAAATTATCATCAATAGCACCGAATCCCATACCTGCGCCGGTACCAATAACAGCACCGCCAACTGTATAAGCTGCAACTTTTTTCCAAGGATTTTCTTTCAAATACCCTTCACGGTTATTATGAACATATCCTTTAAGTTCTGATGCTCTGCCGTCAGGAAGCTCCATTCTTGTGAATTTAACTTTAACTTCGCCGTTTTTATTAAACCATTTAGGTTCAACAATATCTTCAACATTAGCATAAAGTTTAGTATTTGCAGGAATTACGGTTGTTCCTTCATCTGTTACAACATCATTTCTAATAAAGAAAACAACATCATCACCTTCATTTGATTGTTTCATTTTATAGGGTTGAAAAAATTCTGCTTTTAAAATATTACCTGCTGTTACAATTTTTCTTGTGCTGGTCATAACAACAGTGTTGGATTCAGCATCTTTATGAATACTCAAGTGCTCTTCTCCAAGAGTTTTTTCAGGAGAAACATACTCTTCTTTTACAACATTTAACATTTTGCTCAATTTTGCAAGAAGAACAGCTGTTTCTGCTCTTGTGATTTCTCTAGTTGGTTCAAATTGTAATGAATCAGGATAATTTACATAAAGACCTAATTTTACTGCTTTTTGATAAGGTGCTTTTGCCCATGCAGGAATTGCATCTGTATCGGTAAAATCAGCCAGTACATCATCTTCAGCTGAAACATTTTTTGTAATATGGCTCATAACAGAAGTTACTTCGGCCTTAATCATTTTATTATCAGGCTTAAATGTTTTATCCGGGTAACCGTAAACAAGACCTAATTCTTCAGATTTCATAATAGAATTAAAATTTTCAGTTGCTGAATTAATATCTGTATAAGGATTTTCAACCGCAACTTCTAAATCTTTGTGTCCTAAAACTTTAACCAGCATATTAACAAAATCGCCTCTTGAAACAGAAGCTTCCGGGTTAAATTTCTTGTCAGCATCAAGAAGCATAACATCTTTTGATACCATTTCATTAATTTCAGCACTTGCCCAATAGGCTGAATCAACATCTTCAGCGGCAAATGCCGGAGCTGATACCAAACAACCTATAAGAGCAAAGAATCCAAATAATTTTTTAAACATTTTCATAAAACTCTCTTTTACTCCCAAGTATCCATTAACTACCTATAATATTATTATAAAATTGCATGCTATGCAAATTTAAAAAATAAAAAGCGCCTTTTTCTATTAAATAAGGCGCTTATCTAAATTCTTCTAATCCTTAAACTCCATATATTCAATCTTAGTTAGACTGTGGTGCATTCCAGTAAGCATCTCTGGATAATTTAGAGCTTACGGTTTCTTGTGACAGATTTATGTTATCCGGAGTGAAAATAAATACTCTGTCACCGATTCTCTTTTGGTCACCCTCAAGAGCGTATGTGCAGCCGCAAAGAAAATCAACAACTCTTTGTGATTGTTCTTTATCCAATAATTGCAAATTCAAAATAACAGTTTTCTTTTCTTTGAGTGCTTCTGCTATTTGTGTTGTTGATTCACTGTATGAGCGCGGCTCAAAAACAACAACTTCATATCCTCTTGAATCACCTTCGTAACCACGTGATGGCAGTGGAACTACTTTTCTTTCATGTCTAAATGTCGGGGTTTGCTTGAATGCAGGTTCTAATGCTGCATTTCTATCTGTACCATAGTCTGCTCCAAATTCATCCTGTAATTCAGAAAACAAACCTTCATCTTCTTTACCGCTTTCAAATGGTGAAGTTAGAAAATTAACTAACTTATTTATTGTGTTTGAAACTCCGGTCACCTTTTCCTCCTAATTTTATTTATTCAAATAACGTTCTACCTAGTCTTATCATTGTAGCGCCTTCTTCAAGCGCTATTTTGTAATCATTGCTCATCCCCATTGAAAGTTCTTTCAGATGAAATTTTTCTTTTAATTGATACATTTCACAAAAAAGTTTTCTTAATAATGCTTCATCATCAGTTAAAGGAGCAATTGTCATTAATCCTTCAAGACTGACATTTTGAAGTACATTTATCTTTTCAATCAATTCTTCAAGATGAGAAGGTGCTATGCCAAACTTCTGCTCTTCATTTGCATTATTAACCTGGATTAGGATTTTTTGAACAATCCCTTTTTGTTTGGCAACATTATCAATCTCCACCGCAAGCTTTAAACTGTCTACGGAATGAATTAAATCAAAAACCCCTACCGCTTTTTTTACTTTGTTGCTTTGCAAGTGTCCTATCAAATGATAATGCGATTTTGAAGCGATTTCCTCCTCCATTAAATTGATTTTTTCAATTGCATCAAGAACCTTGTTTTCACCAAAATTATTAAGCCCGACCTTGTAGGCTTCCTCCATCTCACGCACTGTATAATACTTTGAAACAGCAATGATTGTAGGATTAAATTTTGCAGCAAATGTCAAAATACGATTAAGATTATCAGAAATCTTTGTATACACTTTTTCTTTTAGAACCTTTCAGCCCCGAGATTTAAGTTTCTACCTCCAAAACTTATGAAACAATTATAAGATGCCAAGTGTACTCATGACAACATTTAGTTTAGTAAACTATTTGTTGTATAAATGAGCATGCCAAAACATGGACTGGGACATGTTTTCCGCTTTTTTAACTTTCTTAATATTACTTAATAAATAGCTCTTTTTAACCATTTTCATGACATGTGTCGTAGAAATATGGCATGCTTTTTATTAAAAAAAGCATGCCAATAAAAAGCATTTCAAAAAAATTAAATTAACTCAATCATCTCGCGGACAGCCATCTCTAAACCCACAAAAACCGCACGGGAAATAATTGAGTGTCCTATATTTAATTCACAAAGCCCATCAATTTTATTCATTAAAGAAACATTCTCATAATTAAGCCCGTGCCCTGCATTTACTTTCAAACCAAGGCTTTGAGCATATTCAGCTGCATCTTTTAATTTATTAAATTCATTCAACTCATTTTCTGTTTTAAATGCATTAGAAAATGAGCCCGTGTGAAGCTCTATATAATCAGAACCAATTTCTGCTGCAGTTTCTACCTGTTTTTTATCAGGGTCAATAAAAAGACTTACTACAATATTTTTTGAGTGCAGTGCTTCGATTAATTCTTTAATCCTTGTTTTATTTTGCACAACATCCAACCCGCCCTCTGTTGTGAGCTCTTGTCTTTTTTCAGGAACTATACAGCAGGAATAGGGGCATAAATTCATTGCAATAGTTTGCATTTCATCTGTTGCCGCCATCTCAAGGTTAATTCTTGCTTTTAAATTTTTCTTTAAATTAATAACATCATTATCTTTAATATGACGTCTATCTTCTCTTAAGTGAACAGTAATAGCAGAGGCTCCCGCCATCTCACAAATTAAAGCTGCCTCAAGTACGTCCGGTTCAAACCCGCCCCGGGCATTTCTTAGCGTTGCAACATGGTCTATATTTACTCCTAAATTCATAAGCTTAATTTAGCACTTTTTTTCATTTTTTTAAAGTATAAAGCATAGAAAAACCGGGGAAACTTTGAGAACAAACTAGCCTATCCGGTGGATTTTAGCTTAATCTTACTAGACTATACAGTTGATTAATATATAATAAGAAATGTTACAATATATGTAGATTTCTTTTTAGACTATCAAGAGAAGAAACGAGTGAATTGTCCAAAGTGTAAAACAGAACTGAATCCAAAAGATACTGTATGCCCTAATTGCAACTTAAGGCTCGTTTTTGAATGCCCAAGATGCAAAAGCCAGATAAAAATCGGCAGTTCATCCTGTAAAAAGTGCGGGTTTGTTTTTGTAAAATTCTGCCCAAAATGTAATTGTGCAAATTATGTTTCAAGTTCACACTGCAGAAAATGTTTTCACCAGTTTGAAGAAGATACGGAAACCATAGAAAATATTAAACCGGCACCTGAAAAAGAAGCATCAAAGGAGGAGCCTAAACCTCTGCAGCCTGCAGCTGCACCTGTACGGCTTAGCGTTTATATTGATTTCATAACTCTTAAAAACGTGTTTGAAAAATATAAAGATGAAGAATTTAAGCAAAAAGTAATTCTTAATATTAAAACCGCAATCAAGCTTGCATTTAATGTTACACCAGACTTTATAAAAGAAGATATTGTTAATTTTAAGATTAACTATTCAAAAAAGATTAGCTTTTTAGAAAAAATCAACAAATTTTCCGAGGAATTTTCAAAATTTAATTCAATATTAAATGAAACCCTTGGGGCTGATATATCATTCAAATTTGCAGTTTTAAAAGAAAATGAAATCAAACCTAATGAAAGCGTTAAACAGCTTGAATACGGTATTGAAAAGGATATAATAACTTCAGAAGGTGCTTATAAAATTCTGTCAGATGTTATTCCACTAATTAAAATTTCACCCGATTCTTATAAAATGGTATTTTTGGACCAAAAACCTGAATTTACCCAATCAAAAAGCGTAAAAGAAGATATTGCACTTGAACTTATCCACGACACTATTTGCGATATCACAAGCGAAATTAAAGGAATTTCCGTTAATGCACCTCGCGGTGCGGGTAAAAGTTTTCTGTTAGAAAAATTATATAAAAAACTTGAAGAATCGGATGTTCTGGTATTAAAAGGACAGTGCAGCGCCCTTACACAAATTACACCCTTAGGATTATTGCAGGATATATTATTATCATTATTTAATTTATCTTTTGTACCTTCAAAGTATGAAAAAAGAGTAAAAGAACTTAGAAATACACTTCAAAAACATCTTTCGTTTATGAGCGAAAAAGAAGGTTTTGACCCTAAAAAAATTGAAGTGCTCATAAACCTTGTATATCCTGTAGGGGAAGATTATTATGAAAATATTTTATCAAATAAACAAAAGACATTTTCCGATATAAAAGATGTGCTTGAAGCACTCAGAGGTGAATCCAAACTTGTTTTAATAATTGATGATTTTGATTTAATTGATGAAACATCATTTGAATTTTTAAAATATTTAACAAATAAAGATTTCTTTACACAAGGTGCAAAATTCCTTCTAACCTATAGAAACCAGCATTCACTTAATATGTATATTAATTCAGATAAATTATCCAAGAATACTGCTTTAAATATAAACCTTGCTTCAAATGAGATTGATGATATTAAGGAATATATTAAATTAAGATTAGGTTCATTTGAGGTATTGCCTTCTAAAATTTCAAACCAGATAATCTTAAATTCGCAAGGAAATTTTGCTTATATAGAACAGGTTATAGAGTATTTTCTTGAAACAAAAAAAGTATATTTAAAAGATAAAGAATTTGTATACGATATAAGAGAAGAAAATTATTTTGTTCCGCAAACTTTGGGTGAAATTTTAGATGCAAGACTGAAATTTTTAAAAGAAAACAATATTTCATACTATTCATTCCTGGGTATAGCTTCACTTTTAGGCGGCAAATTCACAAAAAACATATTACAAACAGTATTTGAACTATCTGATGACGGGTTTATAAAAATAGCCTCATTTTTAGAAAAAACCGGATATTTCATTAAAAAAAGCGAAAATATCTACCGATTTAAAAATTCTCTAATTTGGACGCACATTTATGCGGAAGCAAAAAATAGCTACGACCTAAAACCTTATGCAGCAAGGCTTTTAAATGAAACCTGCCAAAGAACAATATCAACACCTGCAATACGCGCACTTTTAGCGCAAACAATGGGCGATAAATCACTATCTTTTGATTTATGGACTGCAAATTTAAAACTTGCTTCATATATTGGCGATACCGCTTTTTATATAATGTGCCAGAAGCAAAGCCTTGCAAACCTTGAAGAGATGAAGCACCCAAATGCTTTTTATATTAAAAATAATATATTTGAAAGACTTGGAAAGCTAACCTATGACAAAACCCCGAAAGATGCTGTTGATTATTTGACTTCGGCAATTATACACGCAAAAAACCGGGGTGAGGAAGAAAAAGTTATTGAGCTGTCCGGGTATTTAATTCACAGTTTAAGAGCTGTACAGAATTTCCCTGCCATAATTGAGACAGCTGACACTGTTTTACAATATTTTGACAAGCCAAAATATACACTTCAAAGAGCTTTGATTAAAACAAGAAAAGCTGAAGCACTCTTGCATACCGGAAATTTTGAAGAGGTAAATACAATTGTAAACACAGAAATTAATCCTGCTTTGCAAGAATGGCTAAAACACCCGAAAAAGAATGATTTTTCAAACATCAGGGAAATTTATAATTCCTGGATAAAGGCAAATATTATTTTGATAGAAGCATTAGCTGAACAAGGCAACCCTGCAGTGTTTGAACTTATTGATGCTGTTGAAAAAGAAGTATTTAAAGAAAAAAGAAAAGATAAAATCATTTTAGATACCAAAATTGTTGTAAATTTAAAACTTGCAACAGCCTTTGCCTACACAATTAAAGGGTATTTAAGCCTTTCTGATGAGATTTTACAGTCTATCGTTAAAGATTTTTCTTATGCAATTGATGATTCAAAACTTGTTTCAAAATGGAACACAATTAATATATTTAATAAAATTCTAAAGAATGATTTTGATGAAAAAATTAAAGACGATATGTTTGAAGCAGTTACCTTTGCAAATAATTGCGGAGATAACTACAACAAAAATATAATCAAAACCCTTCTTGCATATGTTTTATTAGAAGAAGGGAACCCGCTTAAGGCACTTGAAATATGCGCAGAAGAAATGACCTGGTTTTCTAAAGAAAAGATTGCACTCGGAGCTTTAATCTCTTGGTATATAAGCGCAAAAGCCACCCTTATTACAAATGGTGCCGATAAAGCTATTGAAATATGCGAAAAAGCTATAAATATCTGCGAAAGCGTTAAAATAAATACAACATCTTTTAAAGTATTATTCCAAACCCTGCTTGCAAAAGCATACTTAAATAAGGGTGAACTTGATAATGCTAAAACATATTCAGAGCTTGCATTTCAAGATGCCAATATAAATGAGCTTGTTTTCTTACAGATGAAGCTTTATAAATTAAGAGCAAATATCATGCAAGATTCAATTACAACAATTGAAGAATCAAGAAAGCTTGAAGTCGCCCAAAATACTATTAAGACTTACGAAAAAGCTTTAAGTATTGCAAGCAGTTTAAATTTAAACAAGCATCATTATGTAATTCAAAAAGAATTGACATCATTCAAGGCATACTGCCAGCTAAAACGTATAATGTAGGCGCTATAAGGTTCCAAAGCGGTTTCTTGACACCTGCTGCGATTTAAAATAAAATTGAATTATGGTTGCACCAAAACATTTATATAGTGAAATTCCCCCGACTAAAATACGGAACAGGGAAGAAAAATTCAGAAAAGCCAAGGATAATCCTTTTTGGATTTTTGTTGGTAACAGAATTTTTTACTCAATGCTGAAAAATAGGTTCTATTCCTTAATGTATAAGGGTTTAGAGAATTTTGAAAAAAGAGACAAAAATCTTGCCACTATTTTTTATGCACCGCATTCAAACTGGTGGGATGGTCTTATTGGTTATGTTACAATTCATTTTCTTTTAAGAAAAACCGGCAAATTTAGGATGCGTCTTATGATTGAAGAGATGAACAGATTCCCTCTCTTTCAATATGTAGGGTGTTTTCCAATTAATAAAAAATCCCCTCAAAGTGCTATGCAGTCTTTAAGCTATGCAGCAAATACTTTAAAGGATAACGATATAGCATTCTGGCTTTTCCCGCAGGGGATTATCCGCCCTCCTCATTACCGCCCCGAAATTTTCCAATCCGGCTTAGCTTATATGGCAAAAAATGCAGCAAAAAAATTTGGCGGCGTAAATTTAATTCCTGTTGCTGTTAATTATACATTTTTAAGACAGGATAGACCTGAAGTACTGCTTGAATTTGGAGAACCAAAAATAATTAAAGACCCTAATTTTGACAGAAAAGATTTTACTCATAAATTAGAGCGCGAATTTGAAGATTTTACTGATAAACAGCAAAGTGATATAAGCCGCGGAGATTTTGAAGGATATCAATATTTATATAAAGAAAAGCTCCACTGGTGGCGTTATATTGAAAGCAAATTAAAAAGTATCGGAATTAAGAATAAAGAAGATTAACAACAGTTATGAAAAGGTATTCAATCGGAGTTGATTTAGGCGGTACAAAAATTTTAGCCGGAATTGTTGAGAAAGAAACCGGAAAAGTCTTATATGAAGTTAAAAATAAGACTAAAAAAGAAAAGGGGAATGAAAAAATCAGGGGGAAAATCCTTGAAACCCTTGATGAACTGCTTAAAATTTCAAACATTCCTGCAGCTGAAATTTCCTCAATAGGGATTGGGCTTGCAGGGCAGGTAGATAGAAAAAATGGTATTTTAATAAACGGCATAAACCTTGATTGCAAAGATTTTAACGTTAAAGAATTAATTGAAAAAAAATACAATATTCCTTTGTATGCAGGAAACGATGTAGAAGTTGCAGCGCTTGGAGAACTTAAATTCGGCGCAGGACAAGGGTTTAAAGACATTGTATGCATATTTGTGGGTACCGGAATAGGTTCATCCATTATAAAAGACGGCAAAATTCATTATGGAGCAAGCGGTTCAGCCGGTGAAATCGGGCATATAATTGTGGATTTAAATGGAAGAGCCTGTTCTTGCGGAGCACACGGGTGCCTTGAAGCTTATGCATCAAGAAGTGCCATTGAATCAAGAATTTTAGGAGCCGTAAAAAAAGGCAGGCAGTCAATTATAACTGAATTTACAAAAACATCTTCAATAAGTTCAAAGCACATTAAAAAATCACTTGATGCCAGAGATGAAATTGTAACGCAATATGTAAATGAAGCCATAGAGTACCTTTCTGGCGGAATTGCAAGCGTTATCAATTTTTACAACCCGGAGCTTATTATCCTTGGAGGCGGCTTGATTCAAAGTGTGGATGATTTTTATTTAGGAACTATTAAAAAGGCTCGAGCTAAAGCCCTTCCTGTTCCTGCAAAAATTACACAATTTAAAAAAGCTGAGCTTGGAGATTATTCAGGCGTTATAGGCGCAAGCTTGCTTGGATAACTTAGTCTTTATGTTTTAGCTTAACAGCCCTTAATAGGAGATTTAGTGTTCTGTTTTTGGTGCTATAATTATTTATTATGGAATCTTTAAAGGAAATTTTAAACGGTTTTGACACGCCTGATTTAGTGCCGCTTTCGGCTTTTTTAAAAAAGAAAGAAATCGGTATAAAATTAAGTATGACAGGGCTGAATAACCCTTTAAGACTTCTTATTTTAAATAAAATCGCAAATGTATTTAGAAAAAAAGTTTTATTTATAACTTTAAATGAGCAGACCGCTTTAAAATATCAAAAAGATTTGGATTCAATTTTTGGTTTAGAATCTAAAATCCTTCCCTTTCAAGAGGTCAACCCATATGAAGATGTGGATAGAAATTATTATATTTATGAAGAACAAGTTGATGTTTTAACCGGTGCTGCACAAGGAATTTATAACCTTGTTATAGCGCCCATCAGAACACTTTTAGAAAAATTCCCGGATAATAATTTTTACAATAAAAATTCTTTTGAAATTAAGAAAAATGATGAAATTGATTACGCTAAAATCATTGAAAGACTTGTGAAATTTGGATATAAAAGAGTACCAATGGCAATGGATGCAGGCGAATTTTCAATCAAGGGAGATATTTTAGACCTATACACACTCTATTCAAGCCCTGTAAGGATTGAATTTTTCGCTGACACCGTTGAAGATATCAGAATGTTTGACCCAAATACCCAAAAAAGCTTTAAAAAGCTTGATAAAATAAGGGTTTATCCTCTGCACAAATTTTTACTTACAGAAGATAACAAAAAAGGGTTTAAAAGCAAACTATATAAGGAAGTTCAGGAATTAGAAAAAATCAGCGGCGAATCTGAAATTTTTCAGCTTTTATATGGTGAAACTGTTGAAAAAATTGAAAACGGCGGATATTTTGAAGGGATAGAGTATTTTCAAAACTACCTAAATAAAGATTTAACAGGGATTTTAGACTATTTTAAAGATTATATTTTAATTTATGATGATACAACCCAGATTAATGCAAAGTTTGAAAACCTTGACGAGGAGATGAATGCAGCCTACAGAACAAATTTGGATTCAAATTTAAAACTGCCTTTGAATGCCAAAAACCATATTACTTATCAGGAATTTAAAAAAGAGGTTAAAAAGTTTAAAAATATTGGCTTTGATACGTTTTTAGAAAATTTTAACGGCGACAACTTAGGGTATGAGAGCATTTCAGATGATACATTTGCCGATAAGCTTATAGAATTTGAATCTGAGCTGCCGCCATTTTTCTCATCCTCCGCAAAAGAAATTTCAGACTACATTAAAAAAGAACTTAAAACAGGCTCCAAAGTATTCATTTGCACAAATTATCCTAAAAGATTTTCTGAAATTTTAAAAGAATTTGAGATATATTCAGAAGATATTTTCACACTCCCTGCGCTGACTTCAGGCGGAGGTGTAGCTGCAAATGTCTGCAGTAATTTAAAAGCTGCTGTAAATAATCCGCAAAACTCTGTTTCTAAGTGGATTTTCCTTTCTGATAAAGAGCTTTTTAATAAACGCTCAAAAGATATTACAACCCGCAAATACTCATCCAATAAGCAATCTCAGGATTATATAGATTCCATTAATGACATTATGGAAAATGAATTCGTGGTGCACTCAATCCACGGAATAGGGATTTTTAAGGGGCTCAGAAAAGAAGAGATGGATGGTGCGCTAAAAGATTATCTTGAGATAGAATTTCAAGGCGGGGATAAACTTTTTATGCCGGCAGAGCAGATAAATCTTCTTTATCGCTACAGGGGCGGGGGAAATACTAAACCAAAACTGTCTAAAATGGGTGGAGCTGCTTGGGAAAATACAAAAAATAAAGCAAAGGGTGAAGTAAAAGAAATTGCCTATGATTTATTAAAACTTTATGCTAAGCGTGAGATGAGCCAGGGTATTGCATTTGAGCCCGATACAACCTGGCAGTATGAGATGGAAGATGCTTTTGAATTTACTGAAACCCCTGACCAGATGCAGGCTATAGTCGATGTTAAAAATGATATGGAAAATTCACGCCCAATGGATAGGCTTATATGTGCGGATGTGGGTTTTGGAAAGACAGAAGTTGCGATTAGGGCTATATTTAAGGCTGTTATGTCCGGCAAACAAGCTGCCCTTATTGCACCTACAACCATTTTAGCCTTGCAGCATTACCAGACAATAGCGGAAAGATTCAAACCATTTTCGGTGAATGTTCAGTTATTATCAAGGTTTAAGACACCTAAAGAGCGTAAGAAAACTCTTGAAGAGCTGAAAAGCGGGGTATGCGATGTAATAGTAGGCACACACAGCCTGCTTTTTGACCGTGAATTTAAGAATTTGGGGCTTTTAGTTATAGATGAAGAGCACAAATTCGGCGTGGCACATAAGGAAAAGCTGAAACGCTTCCGTGAAAATATTGATATACTTGCAATGTCAGCTACTCCAATCCCGAGAACTCTTAATATGGCGCTATCAGGCTTGAAAAATATGAGTTTAATCAATACACCCCCAAAAAACAGGCTTCCTGTAAAAACTTATGTTGGAGAATTTAACGAAGGGTTTTTAAAGAACGCTATAAACCACGAACTACAGCGAGATGGGCAAGTCTTTTTTGTTCATAACCGCGTAGAGAGCATACATACGGTGGCTCAATATCTGCAAAACCTGCTTCCTAATGCAAGAATAGCCGTTGCGCACGGGCAGATGAATGAAAACGAACTTGAAAAAATTATGTACGATTTTGCAATGAAGGAATATGATATCCTGCTTTGCACTACCATCATTGAATCAGGGCTGGATATATCTAATGCAAACACAATAATAATCAATGATTCAGACCGTTTTGGCTTGGCTCAGCTTTACCAGTTGAGGGGAAGAGTCGGAAGGTCAGATAGGCAGGCATTTTGCTACTGTTTTTATAAAAGGTCGAAAGAGCTCTCCCAGGACGCTTTTAAGAGATTAAGTGCCATAAAAGACTTTGCAAGCCTTGGTTCCGGGTATCAAATAGCGCTTAGAGACATTGAAATCAGAGGTGTCGGGAATATTTTAGGCGCAAAACAGCACGGGCATATGATAAATGTGGGTTTTGACACCTATGTAAATTTATTAGAAGAATGCGTTAATGAATTAAAATCTCAGAAACCTGCGTATAGCGGGCAAAATACGGTATCTAATACCATAGAAGCGCCAAAAGAGCCTTGTATTGTGGATATTAAGGCAACTGCATACATCCCTGATGAGTGGGTAGGGTCGTATGAGCAGAAAATGCTTGAATATAAGCGTCTTTCAGATGTTAAAAGTATTGCAGAGCTTGAAAATATGGCATCAAGCTTCAGAGATAGATTTTCAAAACTGCCTGAAAGTGTTGAAAACTTAATAAAATTAATTAGATTAAGGCTTTTAGGGACTGCAATAAATATTACACAAATTCGTGAAACTCCTGACAATATAAGGATTTACACCCCATTTACAATGCAGGAATGGCTTATTCTAAAAAGAAAAATGGAGTTAAATATTACAAAATATTTTCAGTGGACAAACCCGCCAAAATCAGTAAAGGGCGCAAAAGGCATACTTTTAATGAAAAAGGATAATCTTGAATTTGATGAAATATTTAACATATTGGCGGATTTGTTTTATTATATATCTCATATAATAATGGAATTTAAAAACAATCAAAAATAGAGGAGAAATTGTATGAAATTAACTAAAACCCTTCTTGCAGCAGGGCTTTCAATAGGTTTATTAACAGGCTGCGCCCTAGACAGGTCAGCAATTATCACTGTAAATGGCGAAGCTATTACAAAAGCGCAGTATGAAAAAATATTAAACGAGCAGCTAAAAAGCCCGCAATTTCAGAATATGCCAGCTGAAGCAAAAGCTGAAAACAGCTATATAATGCTTATGACAAAGGATAGAATTACAAATGAGCTTATAGTTAAAACAATTTTAGAACAACAGATTAAAAAACATAAAATCACTGTTTCTAATGAAGAAATCAAGGCAAAAAGAAAAGAAATAGCTGATAAAATCGGTTCAGAAGAAAGATTACAGGAAATTTTAAAACAAAATAATGTATCTGAAAGCAAACTTAGAGAAGACATTGTAAATGAAATCAAAATTGATAAACTTGTTAGTGCAACAGGCGACACCAAAGTTTCAGACAAGGAAATAAGTGATTTTTACAATAAAAATAAGGCTTCTTTTAACCGCCCGGAAAGAGTTAGGGCTTCACATATCTTAATAGAAGCAAATCCTGACAAGATTAAACAAGAAGTGATTGATGCTGATAAAAACGGTAAATTAACTGCTGCTGAAATTGATGCAAAAGTTAAAGCAAAAATGGATGAAAAAATGGCTCTTGCAAAGAAAGTAAGAGAAGAAGCCGTTAAAAACCCTGATAAATTTGCTGATTTAGCTAAAAAATACTCAGATGACAAGGGTTCAGCAATTCAAGGCGGAGATTTAGGATTTTTCCCAAAAGAAGCTATGGTAAAACCTTTTGCTGATGCAGCTTTCAGCTTAAAGCCAAATGTTGTTTCAGAAATCGTTGTTTCAGAATTTGGCAATCACATTATTATTGTAAAAGACAGAGCTGCAAAGGGCATGCAGCCATTAGACAAGGTTAAGGATGAAATTAAAACTTTCCTTGAACAGCAAAAGAAAATTGAAGCTTTACAAAAACTGTTTGCAGGCTTGAAGGCTGAAGCTAAAATTGAATATGTGGATAAAAGCTTTGACCCTGCTAATATTCAAAACGCTCTTCGTCAAAATATTCCGCAAGCCGGAAATATGAGCCCTGTTCAGCAATAAAATTAACAAACAAATAATTTTATGATATTATAAAGCCGTCCTTTTATATTAAAGACGGCTTTATTTTTAAAAATAAAGGAAAAGAAAAATGGGTAAAGTAATTGAACAATCTAAGATTGAAGAACTTGCAAACCAAATAAGACGCCAAAATAAAACCATTGTTGCAACAAACGGGTGTTTTGATATTTTACATGTAGGACATGTAAGGTATCTTAAAAAAAGCAAGGAATTTGGCGATGTTTTAATTGTAGGCTTAAATTCAGATTCTTCCGTAAAATCAATCAAAGGACCGGAGCGCCCGATTAACAATGAAAATGACCGTGCCGAGGTCTTATGCGCACTAAATTCGGTGGATTATGTTGTTTTATTTAATGAAGATTCCCCAAAAGATTTATTGGATAAAATTAAGCCCAATATCTATACAAAAGGCGCCGATTATACATTAAATACATTACCCGAGGCTGATGTTATCTTAAAAAACAACGGCTGGGTTGAATTTATAGACTTTGTCGAAGGCAAATCTACAACCAAAATTATCGACAAAATGAAATAATTGTAATAAAATAGACTTAGACTAAACTTAGGCTTCATATTAAAAGAGGAGATAATTAAAGTGGCTTCCAGAATATTTTCACAAGAAGAAATATCCCATCTTGTAGGAGGGATTTTAACAAAAGCGGCTGACTCAATGATTGACAAAGTGGCTCCGCCTCTTTTGGCAGATGAAAACACCCTTGCTCTTGCTCTTGGGGAAGATGAAATTGAAAATTTAGGAAAAACTAAAGCAAAATGTGCGCTTGTTCCTCTTGGTGTAAGTTTGGAGCATATTTCAACCATTGAAGTTGAACGCCCGAGACTTGCTATGATGAAGCTTTTAAATGTTTTTTATGAAGAACCTGATTCCACTATAGGGATTCATCCAAGTGCCGTTATTCACCCTGAAGCCAAACTCGGCAAAGATGTTTCTATAGGTCCAAACGTTGTTGTATCACGCGGTGCTGAAATCGGTGATGGAAGCAAACTTTTAGCAAATGTTTATATTGGTAAATTTGCACATATAGGAAAAAATTGTCTATTTCATCCAAGCGTAAATATCGGCGATTTTGTAAAAGTAGGAAATAATTGTATTATTCACCACGGCGCAAGCCTTGGGGCAGATGGTTTCAGCTTTGTTACAGAAAAACCGGATAATATTGAAGCTGCAAGAAAAGAAGGTAAAATTGAAGGCGGCAGAGAAGACCAAAAGGTTTACAAAATACCGTCTTTAGGGTCTGTCGTAATTGAAGATGATGTTGAAATCGGTGCAAATACAACAATAGACAGGGGCACCATTGAAAATACAACAGTGGGCGCGCAAACCAAGATTGACAACCTTGTTATGATAGGTCACAACTGCAAAATAGGTAAAGCTTGTATGATAGTATCACAAGTTGGTATCGCAGGAAGCTGTACAATAGGCGACAGAGTAGTAATAGCAGGACAAGCAGGCTTAGCAGACCATATAAGCATAGGTTCCGATTCAATTATTTTGGCTCAAGCAGGGGTTACAAAGTCTCATCCTGCAAAATCTGTATTGATGGGTGCACCAGCAGTTCCAAGGAAAGATTTCCTAAAACGCATGAAATACTTGGGCGAAGCCGAAGTTATGGTTCAAAAATATAAGAAATACCAGCATTTATTAGAAGATTACGAGAAGTTTTTAAATGAAGACGCTAAAATCTAGTTTTAATATTAAAGGGGTCGGATTAATGTCCGGCGTTGAATTTGAGGTTAAAATTAAGCCGACTGATTCAAAAGGAATTTATTTTACAAAAGGGGATAAAAAAATCCTTGCAAACCTCGGTAATGTTGTATCTGCAGACCATTGTGTCGTAGTTGCAAATATATCAGAAGGTGCAAATTTTAAGGTTGCATTAATTGAACATTTTATGGCAGCTTGCGCTATATCAGGGCTTGATGGGGTTGAAATGGAATTTCCAAATTTACCTGTTGATATGGTGGAAGTTCCTATCTTGGACGGCTCGTCAAAAGTTTGGGTTGAAAAATTTAATGAAGCCGGTTTTGAAGGCGAGAGCGAAGAAGTGCCAGCCTTAAAGACTCCCGTTACTTTTCAAAAAGGTAAAAGTGCCGTAATTATTATGCCCCAAGAAGATGAGACAAAAATTACTTATGCTGTTAATTTTAACCATCCGGAATTAAACAACAGATGGGTTGAAATGAATCAGGATGTTAATTTAAATGAAATAGTTGAGGCAAGGACTTTTGGCTACTTAAAAGACCTTGAAACATTTCAAAAGATGGGTTTATCAAAGGGTGTTACCATTGATAATACTGTCGGCATGACAGATGAAGGCGGATTTACAACTGAACTTAGAAGTAAGTATGAGCCAAACAAACACAAGATTCTTGATATAATAGGGGATTTATACTTAACAGGCATTAATCCTTTAAAAATTAAAGCAAATATAATTGTAAAAGAAGCAGGACATGCTCTTCATATAGAGGCAGCCAAGCTTTTAAAGAATTGTTTTTAAGGCTTTAAAAAAGCTTTAAGGAGAGGAGATAAAAATGTCAGAGACAATAGTAAAGCCAATTTCTATGGACATTATGGAAATTATGGATATGATTCCGCACAGATATCCGTTTTTATTGGTAGATAGAATAACAGAATGTATTCCAGGTGAATATTCAAAAGGATATAAAAACTTAACCGCAAATGAAATGTTTTTTAACGGACACTTTCCGGGAAACCCTATTATGCCCGGTGTTTTGCAGATTGAAGCTATGGCACAAACTGCTGCTCCAATTCTTTTGACATTGGAACAATATAAAGGGAAACTGGCTTTATTTGCAGGAATCGACGGTGTTAGATTTAAAAATATTGTACGCCCAGGCGATAGATTTGATATGGAAACAAGAATGACAAAAATCAAAGGTCCTGTTGCAAAATGCGAAGGTAAAGGCTTTGTAGACGGTAAACTTTGCGTTGAGGCAGAAATTACAATTGCCTTAAAATAAGTGCAGCAAAAGGATTCTAAAACTTCAAAGATTGAAAAATAAAAGAAAGTGTGAAAAATATGCCGACAGCAGAAAAAATACATAAAACCGCAATTATAGATGAAAGCGCTAAAATTGCACCGGATGTGGAAATTGGACCAAATGTCGTTATTGGAAAAAATGTTACATTGGGTGCAGGTGTTAAAATAGGCGCAAATGCAAGTATTGAATACGCTGAAATCGGCGAAGGAACAAGAATTTCACCTTTTGCATCAATCGGCGGAGAACCACAAGATCTTGGCTATAAAGGAGAGCTTACAAAAGTTATCATCGGCAAAAATTGCTGGATAAGAGAGTTTGCAACGGTAAACAGAGCATCCGGTGAAGGCGGCGTTACCAAGGTTGGCAACAAATGTTTAATTATGGCATATGCACATGTTGCACACAATTGCGTTTTAGAAGATGAAGTTATTATGGCAAACGCTGCAACAATAGGCGGACATACCCATGTAGGTTTTGGAGCCTGGCTTGGCGGTATGAGCGTTTATCATCAAAATGTAAGGGTTGGCGAAATGGCAATAGTTTCAGGCGCCTCTGCTACAAGGCAGGATATCCTTCCTTATTCAAAATCAGAGGGTATACCTCCATTGGTACGTGATATAAACGCTATCGGCTTAAGGCGCAGAGGGGTAGATAAAGCATCGCGCGATGCTATCCACAAAGCCATAAGAATCTTAAAAAACCCCGAATATAATACTACAATGGCATTAGAGAAGATTGAAAAAGAAGTTGAAAAAAATGAATACGTAAATAAGCTTGTTGATTTTATCAAAACCTCAAAAAGAGGGGTGTGCATAAAATCCAATAAAGATGCCTATATGAATAATGATGCCCAAGATGAAGAATAAAAAGGAACTATAGATGCAAAGAATGAGTATTTTTGAAAAATATGCAAATATTTTAGTTGAGTATTCAACAAACGTTCAAAAGGGAGATTTGGTTTTAATCAGAGCTGAGAGCCATTTATGCCAGCCCCTTGTTAAAGAAGTTTATAAACAGGTAATTCAAAAAGGGGCGCATCCAATTGTAAGATGCTCAATCGAAGGACTTACGGAAACCTTTATCAAATATGCTGATGATGAACAATTAGCTTATATTGACCCTATTACAAAACTTGAATATGAGAAGGTTGATAAATTAATTTCAATCGGAGCACCACTAAACGTTAAAAATATGGCTCGTGCCAATTCTCAAAAAATGGCAAAGAGGTCTAGTGCAACAAGAGATTTATCAAGCTTAATGTTAAACCGTGCAGCAGAAGGAAAATTGGCGTGGGTAATAGCGGATTTCCCGACAAATGCCCTTGCACAGGAAGCAAAAATGTCATTAGATGAATATACAGAATTTATCATAAATTCCTGCTATCTTGATTTAGATAATCCTATAGCTAAATGGAAGGATATCGGGAAAGAACAGGATAGAATCGTTGAGATTTTAAACGGCACTAAAAAACTTCATATAATCGGCGATAGAACAGATATAACATTCTCTGTCGAAGGTAGAAAATGGGTAAGTTGTGCGGGACTTAATAATTTCCCTGACGGTGAAATTTTCACATCTCCTGTTGAAGATTCAGCTAACGGCGAAATTTATTTTGATTTTCCTGCAATATATAGAGGAAATGAATCTCATAAAATCTGGCTCAAATTAGAAAACGGTAAAGTGGTAGATGCTAAAGCAGAGAAAGGTGAAGAATTTTTACTTTCAATGCTTGATATGGATGACGGCAGCAGATTTGTGGGCGAAATTGCAATCGGCACAAATGACAGAGTAAAAGATGTAACTGGAAATATTCTTTTTGATGAAAAAATCGGCGGTTCAATCCATATGGCACTTGGTGCAAGCTACCCTGAAACCGGCGGAAAGAATGAATCCGGACTTCATTGGGATATCATAAAGAATATGAAGGAAAATTCTAAGATATTTGCTGATGATAAACTTGTTTATGAAAACGGTAAATTTATTGTATAACAAGACTTAACCCGTTTTTCAAAAGAAGTTTCGGCAATATTTGGGGCGCAAAATAAAATATTAAAAGCGACCTTGGAGTTAATTTTTTGAATAAAGAATTGTACAAAGAGATTTTAAATTATTTTGATAAGGATTTATCCCTTATACAAGATGAAATAAAATCTCTTTTATTATCTGATACAAACCTAAATCATAATGATTTAGAAGATTTTGGCTTGCTGCAAAATACAGCCATTACAGCACAGGGGACTCATAATCCCTTGGGCTTAAATCCTGATTTTCAAAAAGAAGTTTTAGATTTTCTTTTCGCTCCTTCTAAAAGATTAAGACCCGTCACACTTTTTCTAATAAGAGATATGCTGAATTTTAAAGATACGGAAGGCAAAATTACAAAACTTGCAGCAGCGCTAGAGCTATTACACAGTGCTACTTTGGTGCATGATGATATTATTGATAATGCACAAAAAAGACGCGGGGGCGAGACATTTAATTTTAAATACAATTCAAAACTGGCTGTAATTTTAGGGGATTATCTTTTATCTCTTTCTTTAAAATTATTATCCGAAATAGGTTCAGCCAGTATTTTTTCATACTTTTCAGAAAATGTATTAAATATCTGCAAAGGAGAGATAAATCAATTTTTTAACCGCGGAAACACTATAGAAATTGAAGAGTATATTGAAAAATCAAAGGGTAAAACCTCATCGCTTTTTATTGCAGGGGCAAAATCTATTTTATATTTAATAAATGAAAAAAATCCTGTTCCCAATAATGCACAGAGGGCAATTTTAGAATTTGTTTTAAAATTTTCACTCGGATTTCAAATTTATGATGATATAGAAAATTTTGAAGCGGAATATAATAATGCACTTAATGAAAAGCTAAGCTCTGATATTAAAAACGGAATTTATACTCTTCCATATCTTTATATATCGCAGCAAAATCATCTTTATGATATGATGAAACCTGATAGGGAATCAAAAATATACACAAAGGCGCTTGAATCTTCCATATGTTATTTGAATAATATTTTAGATGAAGCGCAAAACAGTGTAAAAACTTTGGAGAATGTTTACAATATTAATCTTTTAATTAAACTTGGCGAAGTTTTTAAAAAATGAAGGATATAAATGAAAATAGACACTAAAGAAATTTTAAGAAAAATACCATCTGTAATTAAAGAAACACTTGATACAATCCTTTTTGTATTAATTGCAGTTATTGTAATCAGATTTTTTATAGGGGAATTAAGATGGATTCCATCAGGCTCTATGCACCCTACTTTAATTGAAGGAGACAGGCTTTTTGTTGAAAAACTCTCAAAGCCGTTTAGGGAACCAACCAGGGGTGACATACTTGTTTTTTATCCGCCGGATGAACCTTTAAGAAAAGATTTCTTCTCTATAATTTCAAGGCTAACCGGGATTTTATGTAAAGATATTGCTTTCATAAAAAGAATAGTCGGTATGCCTGGCGATAAACTTGAAATAAAGATGGAAGAAGATGGAAATTATTTTGTTTATATAAATGATAACAAGCTGAATGAACCGTATATTCTATCAAAATCAGACTGGATGCCTTGCCGTGATGATATGTATTGCGGGCCTTTTATTGTACCTGAAGGCAATTACTTTATGATGGGTGATAACAGAGGAAACAGTCAGGATAGCCGTTTTTGGGGATTTTTACCAAAGCAAAGAATTATAGGACGGGCAGTTTTTGTATTCTGGCCACCTCAAAGAACACAAAAACTAACGAGGTAAAATGGTTTATTTTTGTGTATCCCGATAGCTTTTATTGCTTTCTGCGATTTTATTTAAAGTTATGGTTAAATACACAGCTATAATTATCATACTAATTGTGCAAATTATAAAATTTAAATCCGAATTACTTAAGCTTAAGTTCATTTTAACCTCCTTAATATGTCTTTAATTTCATCATTGGTATTAAAAAAATTACCTATAAATACCATATCAAAATAGACACCGATGATGCAAAAAGTTACTAACTTCCAAACCATGATATCTGCAAAAAATAATCCGGCAATACCGCTTGATATCAATAATATTGCAGAAAAATAGTGTCCTCTTAAAGCAACAAGCTCTTTGTTTTTTGAAAATTCAATATATTATGATTTCAGCACAACTTATTCTATAATTACATATTATATTTTTGAGTTATTGTATAGAATAACTTTTTCTACTATGGTTTATCGACTTATCATCGCAAAAAACATAAAATATTATCTATACACAAAATAGTTGGAGATATATTATGGATTCGGTTGCTGAAATTATAGATGAAACGGGTTTATCAATTTACGAAACAAAAAATCTTTTAGAGAGCTTTCATACTGCCTTAGAGTGCAGTTCTTTAAATAATCAAATACTCACAGGCGCTTTTACTTTCCAAGCTTACGAAAAACAGGTTTAAAAACATTGAACAATCTTTTTCTGTGCTTGAAGATAAAATATACAGACAATTTCTATTAAACAAGAATAATTAACTGTAACGAAATTTGACACAGTGTAGGATTTTATTGTGTAATTACTTTTGAAATCGCGCTGTTATTATATTTTGATACAAAAAAATTATGGTTAATATTAAAGAAATTGAAAAATATACAAATACAATAAGCAAAGAGCGTCTGTACTCTTTCAATTATAATGAAGGCGATACTTTGGATATCATAATTGAACGATACAA